>Ga0179593_1782566_pt1 | contig 11240 bp, 10 predicted proteins | sample CZODoug2_1_08_16_FD_185931 | JGI IMG/M metagenome (GOLD analysis project Ga0179593, IMG submission 185931) | Vadose zone soil fungal communities from Angelo Coast Range Reserve, California, USA - CZODoug2_1_08_16fungal (PacBio error correction) | ecosystem: Environmental > Terrestrial > Soil >... | reverse complement strand
TCTTTAGTGGAGCCTCGTTGTGCGCAATGTGTGAGACCTTATCAGGCTCCTGCACACCTTCCTTCCCCTCTGGACCCTTTCTGTCCCGATGGCAGTGGCAATTTTGCTGTGGACCAATCCGCCTTCCGGTACCCTATGCACCAAACCCCCCAGGTCCGGGCAGGGTGGTGCGGGACTGCCGGCCAAATTGATTTGGTCGCCTCCTTAGCCACCGCCTTTGATATTTTGGGACCCTCTCGCCATTTTCCTATAAGGGTCTCCTTTTGCCAGGTTTTCACCATCACCGATCTCTTTGAATAATGTACGAATAAGTCATCGCTCCTATTAGCATATCCTTTTGGAATTTCCCACCCTGTCAGTTTTTCCATTCGACCCTTCTTTTATTCTTCCTCCACCCTGAACAGGCGCATTACCCTATTCTTAGACTAATCTCACGCGGAGTGTACAGAATTCCTCTCTTTCACTCGCCCAATCTTGCCTTGCCCCCAAAAGAGGGTTATGTCGTTTTTCCTATTAAGCGCTTCTACTCTTTTTCCCCCGCTTTGGAGGGGCAACGGACTCCCCGCAAGACGTCTATGGATTGGCGGTATCTGAATCTTCTTTACTCCTTTTTCCATCGCCTTTCCTCTAGTTTATAGCCACGGTATTCGTCTCTTAGGTTTCTCTTTCCCCCCTTCCCTCCAATGCGGCGCGCCGGAAAATTTGGTCATATATTAACGGCGTGGCCTTTCCAGGAAAAAAACTTTCCGGATTCGATACCGTCTCGTGTAATACTGCTCATAGGCCGCTGACTTTATAGATATCTCGATCGGGCCCTCAAATTTTTCCCCTTTACTGTCGTCCTCCCCTTAATGTGGGTATCAGGCACAAAAATCTTTGCAGAAAGGGTTAGTCCCCCGACGAGCCGGGATGATTTCTCCATCCCGGGTATGCTTCTAAGTCGGCCTCAACTCTCCCACTCGTACCTCGCCGCCCACGTCCAGAGGAAAGTGAGGTTTTATTTTTTCGTTTCCTTTCTCGAGGATAACTGTTCTTTTTAATTTTCCTCGTTCTAGTGAGGGATCCCCCCCAGATACCTGCTTTCTCTAACGTCGCGTCTCGATCCCAAATTTCTAGGAACCTTTTTTCCCCCCCCAAGTCAGACAGGACCTTTTGCGGAGACGAGGTGCTTCTGTTCAGCGTTCGGGCCTTTCGAACCTCGCGCCGAAGAACTTCACAGGACAAAGCCCCGTCTGGACCCACCAATGATCCCCTTTCATTTTCCGCTGAACAGCCAGCGCCGACGAAACTGGCGTTCCTTTTCCTCTTCCGGAGATCAATCGCATCGGGTAGGGAAAGAACTTTGCTCGAGTTTCGCTGATAAAGTGACCTCCCCCCTGTTGTTCCTGGCGTAAACCACTTCCCCCTTGCTTTTTTCCATTTTAAAAAAAAATCGTCTTCAAAATGCGTCCTTTTGTGGTTTTTGCCCTGCTTTTTCCTTTGGTAAAGGCCTTCTACTTTTTCCTGTCGACTATTGTTTCGGTCTGATAAGGCGCTGTTCCCCAGCCCTTTTTCCCTGTCTCCTCTCCCCTGGACTCTCCCCCCACAGATTCATTGGAGCAAACATCTCCCCCGCTCCTAGAAACCTATTTCCTACGGTGAAAATACTCTTTAACAGCATAATTGCCCTTAGAGGATTTGATCTTTCCTTAACTCTGCGCGGTTTTTTCATGGTTCGCGATTCTGAATCAGACCTGACCCGGATCTTGGGAGATGCTCCTTGAATCCTCTGCGCACGCTTCTTCTGGTGTCCTTCTCTCCCATCTTACTTTGTGCCGTTCAATTCAACCGTCATACCTCTTTTTCCTCATAATTCGTTGTGAGAGATAGATTTTCCTTGACACCTTAGTGTCCTCTTCCCCCCAAGGAAGGAGCGGGAGCGGCTTGACCTTTTTTTTCTAGAATCGATGATGGCTCTCATCTCGAGGGGTCCGTTAATTGAACGGCTCTTGACTCTCCCAGACGGAAAATCGCCGCGGTCCATTTCCCCCGATCAAATCCTCGCGTTTTCCCCCCCCCTTTTTTTTTTTCCCAACTATTCACCCGGAGGTGAGAGAAGTCTTTTTGCTTCTCCTCTCTTTTCGGACCCGCCCAATTCGATCCCCGGCTGGGGGAGTCTCCGATTTTGCGCACTGGAAATGGCTTCAAGAGCCATCCGTTTTTACCCCCCTAGAATTTCTTTTTTCAGGCATGGCCTTCGTATGGTCAACTCTGGCAAAACCCCCTTACCTGTGCATTCGCTTTTTCCAACCCCTTTCATTTTTTGTTAGGGCTCAGAAGCCGGAGGCCGTCTGTTAACCAGTCAGGGGAGTGTTCCTTGTCTCCAAGGATCTACCCGTTTTTCCATGGACGATGGATTTTCTCTTTCAGCCTTTCATAATTGGGTCTCGTCTCGCTCTGTCTTAGTTCCACAATGAGTGTCATCGGACATTTTGCTGTTTCCCCTTTTTCTTGGTACTTTTCCCCCCAGTCCCGAAGGATTAGCGCTTTCGCAGAACGCCCTTAGCCAGAGTATAGGGCACCTGCAAGCAAACAGGTCTGGTTTCTTTGAATGGGAGGGAGACTCTTCCCTAGGTATCATTGGTTCAGTCCTCCTTAGCATTTCTGGCACTTGCTTCTTCAAGCACTCGAAGGACAGAGTGACAAAAAGTTTCCGTCTCCCCCGCGCTCCGACAAGCCCACTCCTACACAGGTCACTTCCGAGGTTACTTTTTGGCTTTTTTTCTTAGCGAGCGGAGTTTTCATCAGGGAGTATACCCTTTTTCCGTCGGGAGTGATCCCCTTCAAGACGGGCTCTTGGAGGATCCCGCCGCACTCTCCTTCCCTCATGTTTTCTTCTGGTTTGGGTCTAGATTACGGCGCTTTTCCGAAAGAGGCCCCCCTGCCCTCGCTTTTCGCCCCCCCCCCCCCCCCCCCCCCCCCCCCCCCCCCAACCCCCCCCCCCCCTCCCCCCCCCTCCCCCCCCCCCCCCCCCCAGGAAATGTCGCGCTCTTTTCCTTTAATTGGAAATGTTACACTCATTTTTCCCCAATGTTCCTACTGGCTCGTCGGCTCTACGGGGAGACGCGGAATAAGACGACTTTCCAATTCCTTTGGCTATCCCTCCTGAACTAGAGGATCTTGGTTGCCCCCTTCTAGTCGCCACAACTCCTAGATTTTATTTTACTCCGCCCGGTCAAAATCCTTTTCTGATGTTTAAATCGATTTTTAACCGACATAACTCTTTTCAAAGGAATTGATTCTTCCGGCAAGCTTCTTTCCACTTTCTCCCTCGCTTTTTTAACCTCTTTTTTTTCTTTTCTCCTCATTTTTTGTGCGGAACTCTCAAGTCCATGTTTTTGGAGGGTCGGTCCATTCCCCCCTGACTTAAATGGTTTTGAACAAATTCAATATGTTTCTCTTTGCTCCCTTCGTGCCCAGACGTTCTCTCCAGTCCTCCTTTTTGGTAGACTTTCAAGACTCTCCTGTCCTTTTGAACTTTTCGGACGAAAGTTCCCTGGCCCCTTTCTTCTGTGGCTGAAGGAGCAACTGTCTATGTGTGGGTGGAGGTGGTTCCTCCTGATCTTTTTATTTTTGGGTGAGTGGTGAACGGCCACGGCAGCCCCCTGCTTGTTAACCAGGGTCCACTCACTTGCCCTCATGTCCCTCCCGTCCCCCTTTCTATCTACTTCTCTCTCCCCTCCTTCCCACCTCTCCGCTTTTCAAACATGTCTCCCTCAGCCTCTTCTACCGCCCCTAACCCTCTATTTCTTCCTCCCTCCGCTTCGTTGTTTTTTCCTCTATGGCTCTTGTGGTTTCTCTAGTAAGTTATCATGTGGTCATGTATTCTGGCCGGTGACAGTCACCCTCTTTCAGAGGAAGATAGCTTGGCCTCTCATTCTTCTGACAGATTTGTTCACTAACTGTTCTTAACAAGTGGTCGCCCTTCCTCTAGGGACCCCCCCCAAAAAAGGCCGTTCCTTTTTTCCTGACCCTTCTTATGATTGCTTTGCTCCCCCTTCACAACCTTCCTTTGACGTTGGCCGTCTTTTTCGTGAAACATTCAACCTCCGGGTCTCTCTCGCAATGTGTCTGATACCCTAGATGGAGGGACTCCGAAAACCGTTTGGGCGTTCCCTCCTTATACCTTTGTAAAAACCTTTCACTGACACTTCGCTTCCTCCGAAAGGTTTTTCTTTTCTTCCCCCCCCAGGCCGCATCCCTTTTTTTTTACTTCCCCGCTCTCCCTCTTGTACCGAAAGTGCTGAGTAACTATCCCCCTTTCTTAAAAACAAGTAGGGTCTTGTAAAAATCTCTTCCCTCGCTCTACGCTTTTTTTGGCCCCTGTGGCGGGGGCACTTTCTTCTCCCTCACCCCTTCCAGTGCTATGGACTTTTGTATCTCCCCCCAAATTCCTGTCGAATCATTCCCCTCATGTTCCTTTTATACCACGGGGTAACTTATTTCTCGTCTTCTGTCGGTTTTCTCCCACAGTAAGCCTTCGGTCCCTCAGTAGGGGAACCTTCTCTAGAATCCTTTTTTCTTGTTTCCCTCAGTGTAACCTTTCAACGCGATTCGTAGCCTTTTCCCTCGATTCCATTTTCGGGCCGCTGCCGTTCGGATCCCCGCCTTTCTCGGATCCGCCGCCCACCCACCCATAAATCCTTTTTCTAGTTTTGCTTACTTGTATCAGACAACATCCCCTTTGGAAGAAATCACGGGGAGACCCCGCAGCCGGGATGTTGAACCCAAGGATCTTTTAACCGCTAGGCTCATCCCCTTTCACGCCGTCCCTCCCTGGTCAATAGGTTGTTAGGATTTTGCTGTCTTCGCGTCGGGGTACCTGATTCTCATTTTCCTCGTCATTCTTCGCAGGGATTCCTCCGCTTTTCTTCCTGCCATTTTTTTTTTCGACTCCCCCTTGGAGTTGCAAACGGCAGAGACGGTAAGATCTCACTTTTTGTCTTTACTTATCGGTGCGCCTATCTTAGGTTTCGGGAAGGTGGCTTTTCGTTTTTACGAGCCGAGCACGAGCCTCCCCTGTGACCAAACGCATCATTTTCCTCCTGGTCGATTAATACTAATTTCTTTTATGCACCGAGCACTAGACGCCACTTTCCTTTATGAATTGCTTCCCTTCTTTTCACTTCCTCGTGAGGGAAGAACGTTTTTTTTGTCGACGTTCGTATCCCACTTCAATCCCCGGACCTGTTTTTCCCCACAAATGCCACCTTGACTGGTTCGGCTTCCCAACCCTTTTTTGGCCAAATCTATGAAAGACGTGTTTCCAGGCCGTTTGAAAGTTTCTGTCTGCCTTTCCCGACTTTGTTCGGAATGTTTTTTGAGCTGATTAAGGCGCGTATCGCACACTTTAGGGCGCCGTCCACCCTCCGCACACTAACAAACGATCCCCTTAGACCTTCTCTGCCATGCTCGGCTAATCGAAAACCTTCGACGGTGAACCTGAGTTTCACCGCAGAAATCTTCTTCTTGGAGAGGATTTCTCTCTGGTCTTAGTGACCAGGCTCCCTATTTCTGTCTCCTCTATGTCGACCTGCCCCCTTTTTTTGCCCCCAGTACCCTAGTATTTTTGGCGTTCTTGATTTCGAATACTTCTGGAAGCAGCCATTCTTGTTGGAATATCCCCACTCCAGACCTGGTTCAATTCCACTTCCCTTTTTTAACCTTCTCCTCTTTTTTTTTTTTGAGAGATCTTCGGTTCCTTCAACCTTCCTTCTGTAGTGCGATTTTAAGAGCGGTTTCTGCTTCTCCCTTTTGATTCGGTGGAGCGAGGGAATCGTTTTTCCCGAGGGGTCCGTGCACTGAATTCCGACTCTCTATGCGGTCTTGTCTTCTTTCAAAGTCTCATCTCAGTTCTTAGCCCCTTTTTTTTCCGCAAGAAGTATTTTCAACCTTCGGCGCCTATGTTTCGAGGAGCTGTATGACCAGTGCTACCACTGTGGAGGTGTTTTATTGGTTCCCTTTTCCATTTACTCTCCTTAATTACTAGAAAGGAGTAAAAACCCTACTTAACTTTTTCCCTCAGGACCTTTCGCGTACGGTCAAAAGTTTGGGCCCAGTTTCCCTCGACTTTGCCAGCGGACGATTCTTTTTTCGCCGAAGCCCTCTGCGGGCCCCTTACTTTTAAATTGTTTGATTATAGCGTAACCGGCCTCCAAGTTCTTTCCAGGCTATCTCTTGTATCTAGTTATTTCCCCTCCTCCTCGCGATGGCTTTCACCAACAATTCTTTTACCTACCTTTTCTTTTGGGGTCTTTCTCGGCTCGCAAGTGCTTAGGAGCGCTCCTAAAGCACCGTTCCTCTGAAGCAGATTCTTGTCACTCTTTCTCACCCAAAGGTTGGTGACTCTTATTGGGTCGTGTCTCTGCGTTTCCCATGGCGTCGCTCTCTTTTATCTTGAAGCGGGAGCGTTCCCGGATCAGGACGAGGCACCCTGCACCCTTTCAGGTCCGCCTCTCGTCGTCCTGCAAAAAATCCCTTTATCCCCCCCAATTTACGAGGGGACGTTTTTTTTCCCCGGACGAGGTGATTGCTCTATCCTTTTTTTCTCTATTTCCTTCTCTTTCCAAGCTACGCTCGTGTGGTGTTTACCCGTTCTCCGGGATGTTTTTGCCCCCATCAGTACCTCCCTCTAGACAGTATTTATGGGTTTTCGGGGCCTGGACTCTTCTTCTATCAGAAAGTCTTTTTTGGTCTCTCTCATTTTTCTTTCATGTATCGAGTGTATCCTCTTCACCCTGGAAATGTTCCCTTTATTCTAGAGGGTACCTTTTACTGCTCGGCTCCTTCCATTTGGTGGAGAAGCGTGACCCCCTTCCCCTTTCCCTCCTCTTCGCAAGTCCTCTGTTATGCTTTTTTGTGCCCCCTTTCCGCACAGTAGCCTATTCTTCTTATTTAAGATACCTTGCCCTCCCCCAAAAAGCGGTCAAAGTCTCCCCCTCTTAAACGATTTTACCCCCTACTCACCCTACTTTTTTTAGCACTTTATAATTTCCTCCTTCCTTTTCCCCTCGTCTTCTTAGTTTCTTCGTTGGTTGTGTCTGAAGTCTCAAGTTCCTGTCCCTGCGAAGTTGCAAGTTCAACGTGTCCCTCCCCACCTTCCCCCTTCTTAATCTGGGCGCCTGATTCGGACAAATACACATTTTCCGCCTCGTCTTTTATCGAACCCCTTGTTTGAATTTTTGCCTTTGTAAATTGTGCAGGACCGTCCGGTCCCCAAGTCTGCCCTCTCAAAGGCGGTGTCTACTTCCTTTCAAATTCATTTGCCGGCAGTTCTCCACGGCCTTTTTTTTTGGAGTTTTTTTTTACCCTGGTAAGGCCGTCCAACCTTTCCCTTTCCCTTGTCTCGAAGTCCCTTTCAAATAATCTTTCAAAACCCAATTTTACTGCCTGATTTCCTTCTCCTTCACGTCATCAGTGGACCCGCAAAGCTTTTCCCATCCTCCGTTGTGTTTTTAGATTTCGTTGAGCTCGATGGAAGTTGCGCAGTTTTTAGCGGCAAGTGAAGCACCCTGTTTCCGCCAGATAGATTTCTGTTGGACTTACATCGTTGACAATCAGGGACTGCCCATTTTGAACAAGGCTTCTTTTCGGTTACCCCAGTCCACTAAGCGCAGTGTTTTTTTTTGCGACCCTGCCGGCCCATTTTTGGCTCCTTCAGACACGGCCTTTTGTCTCTTCCCAGCTTGGGGACCTGTAGGTCCCTTCCTTTCCCAATTTCCGCCCTTACTTTTTCCCGGTGTCTTCCCTTTCTGAATAAGATACGCGGAACGTCTGGTCCATCGCGCCGAGTTATCCTTTCTGTACTTCCCCCATTTCACTTTTGCCACTTCGCCCCCCCCCTTTCACAGGACTTTGAGATTTCGCCTTTTTCGCTTTCCCATGTGAAAGATCCTAATGGCTTTCTCCAGAACCCTCTTTGTCAATAGAACACTCGCTTTCTTTAACCAAAGTAGGGTATGTTTCAAAATCGATTTTACGCTCTCTCCTTTGAACGCTTTGGCGGGGCAATTTAAAATAATCCTTGGATTTTTTTTAGAGTTCTTAGTTTTCAATTTAGAATCATTTCCCTTGGTTTATCACGGTGTCATTATTTTCTCCGTCTTCGTCTTTTTAAGCTTCTCACCTTATCTGGCGCGTAGGAACATTTTCCTAACGGGACCTCCCTTGAAAGCGCTTCGCTCAAACAGTTTCCTCTCTCCTTATTACGATGAACTGATTTCTTTCTTCGCCGTCACGACCTGGTCGCCAATAACTCCCACTTAATGTGCGTAGTTTCTTTATGCTGGCCTCCCATCCCATGCCTTCCCTTCTGTTTTCTCACGGGGTTTTCTGGGCAACTGTTTACTGTAGCCGGGAATGGTGATCACGGATAGCTCCTCATGCTCTTCTTGATAAATCACCCTTCCCCCCCTTCCGTCAGCCCAAAGGACGGTCCTCTTCCCTTGCTTGTTTAGGATTTTTTGCTTTTTCGCGTCTTCCCCCTGTGAAACTTTTATTTTCCTCTTCCCTGTGCGGGAGATCGCCCTTTTTTGCTAAATTCTGCTTTCCGACCTCCCTATACCGGACACGGTCATCCCCAACTCCCAGCAGGACATGTTTTGTCCTGAGACGCGGTGCTTCGCACCACGACGGCTTAAGCTGTGTGCTTCGCCGGCCCGAAGCACCTTATTGCACAGGACCCAAAGCATCCGGCTGGACCCAGCAATGTCGATTCCTTACTTTGGACAGACGCAAAGCGCGAGGGATAACTGGAGTTTCCTTGAAAGGCTTACGGAGATTCCCTCTCATCGGCCAGGACCCCGACGGTGGTCGTCCCGTTGCGCCTTTTTTTGGGGAAACAATACCGGGTGTTAATGTCCGTCCAAACTGCCCGTTTTTCTTGGCTTCGTGGGTTCCCTTCCAAACCTCTGCCTGCCCAAATGCGAATGCCGTGGTTGTTGCCACCTTGTTGACCATGTTTCCCGTGGTCTTCCTGACGTCTGTCGACTATGTTTTTGCATTCGATAAGGCGCTCTCGCACAACGCCCTTTCCCTTTAGTTCTAGACGCCAAAAACCACCAGAGCGTCTTTTTTTTTTGCAAACTGGTTTTTTAAGTCGCAGCGTCGGATCCCCTCGGACAGAATTCCTGCGCCCCGTTCAATACTCGTGCGTCACATTTTCTTTGTTGGACGGCGAGGAGTTGATTCCCCATTGACCGCGTGACTTTTTTTGTTCTCGAGATTCAGCAGGTTTATTTTACGGACCCTCGCTCGTTGGCGATGCCCTTCAGAATGCACTTCTTTCAGCAACGACCCTCTTTGTTTTTTTCCCCCCTATGAAGTGGTGCGTTTGTTCAATTACCACCTATTCTTTTCCTCCTCCTTCGTTTCATGCGATCTATTATTTCTTGAAACCACGGCAAAAGATGTAGTGAATCTTCAGAGCGGTGCGTTTTTTCCTTTTTTAATTTTTTTTGGCCCCACATCTTCGAGGTTTCCGGTAATTTTAATTTAGAACTGCCTTCCCGACTGAAATGAAGGAAACGCGCGTCAATGGAAGCCATGAACCGTACACCAGGAGCAGAACGGCACGAGTATTTTCTTTGCGCGTTTAGTGGAGCTGGATGAACAGTTGCTCAATCGCTTTTTCTGAGTGTGAGTCTTCCCCTATTTTTCTTATGCCCCTTTCAATTGTGCTTGGCTCTTGCCTTATCGAACGGCTTTCACAACCGACAGCATTCACGTAGAGGTTTTTACGGTCAACCTCCTTTTCCCAAATTCTATCGATTTTACGACGATTTTTTTAGGGCCTCCTCACCCCCATAGAGGCCCTGGTCCTCTAAAGGAAACAAGGTGGGAGTGTCCTGACCGCCTCTAAGTTCTTTCATGGCGATGTTGATCTCCGGGAAGCCTTTCATCAGGAACCACAGTTTTCCTTTTGGATTTTCATCGTCCACAATGATGGTTACGAATTTTGGGGTCATTATGCGTTTTTCCTTAGAAGTTCCTTCTTGTCCGTGCTCCGAAAGCAAAGTTCGATGAAGACGATTAAGTTCGTCTCGCAAGTGCCCCTGTATGATCTGTCTGGCTTGCGCATCTGTTCCGTTTTCTGCCTATTTTTCGAGCTTAGGAAGTTAGCAGGAAGAGTCCGGAGCGAGCTCCCGTCCCCGACGGACGAGGACCCCTTCCAAACAAAGTTTCAGGGTACTTCTTCGAAGACCGCACAACTTCCAACAGACCTAAATCGACCCCGTCTTTGGGCTGCTGGGAGTTTTTTCTTTCGAGTCGCTATCCGGGAGGTTATTCCACGCCTTCCAGGGCGTGTGCTCTCCCGCCAGACGGGAGGATTTTCCTTCAGTACCGCCACTCCCCTGACAGTAGTATGAGGAGTTAGTTTTCGGCTCGATGAGGCCGAGAATCGACCGTCTGGCTTTTTGATCTGGAATGGTTTATCGAGCGAAGCTTTTCCAATTTTCCTGGAAATGTCCGGACGCCAGGATTCCCCCTGTTAAAAACTGTTCGCTTCGCGAAGGGCTTCCTGAAGAAGCTTTTGCACCCTCAGACCTCTTACCATCCGACAGTTCCCCTAGAGGAGATTATTCTGGACAACTTCGCGCCAAATCCATAGCTTAGTTAGTTTTTCGACCCCCCCGCAAAGCCCGGTAAAGGGCCTTTTTTTATGTCGCCTTCGACAAAACGACATAACCATACTTTTTTTTTCAAAGGAATTGTTCTATTGAGAATAGATTCTGTTACAAGCGCGATTCGTATACTAAGCGTTAGGGTATGCTGCGTTTGAGCGTAGTCCAGGGGAAGGTGACCCAGGAACCGATGACTCTTAACAATTTCACATTTGGCTTCATTCGGGAGCGTCTTCCCGACGGTTTCGTCCATTCTTCGCTGGTGATGGGATCCCCCTGCAATGCATTGCGGACCCCCCGTCGAATTTCCAATTGCCCGGTTTAACTGAAAGGTCCCAAGCAGGCCCCTGTCTCAAAGGCCGTGTGGTGCTTGAAGAGGCAAGCAATGCATTTCTCCGGCATTTTCCCCCTGCTCCCCCGTACCTTTTTTTTTTGGCTTGGAACCGGAAGGGCCGTTCCCACCAGGCATTGACCATACCTGCCCAGGCTGTCCCTTTCGTCCCTTCCGGAAATATCTGAGCGCTAACTTGCTTAACTGCTCCTTCTCCCCACTTGCCCCTTATACCCAAGACCGCAAGC
>Ga0179593_1733221_pt1 | contig 11240 bp, 18 predicted proteins | sample CZODoug2_1_08_16_FD_185931 | JGI IMG/M metagenome (GOLD analysis project Ga0179593, IMG submission 185931) | Vadose zone soil fungal communities from Angelo Coast Range Reserve, California, USA - CZODoug2_1_08_16fungal (PacBio error correction) | ecosystem: Environmental > Terrestrial > Soil >... | reverse complement strand
AGTTCTTCCCTCTTTCGCCGAAGTGGGGAATGGGTCCCTTTTTCTCCCCAAACGATTTTCCCTTCCTATTCCCCCCCCCCTTTTCTTTTTTCCTCTTTCTTCCTCTTCTTAGTGAGGGGAAATAGTCACTTCCCCCTCCCCCCCGGTATTTTTGCTTCTTCTTGTTTGAGGGAAGAGGGAAGGGGGGACTCCCCCCTTTCCCCCTTTCGCTTCCCTTTTTCCCCTTTTTTAGGGGGAAGAGGGGGGAGGGAAAACTCTTCCCCTCTTTCGGAAGGCCCCCCCCTCCTCCTCTCCCTGCCCCGGGAGGAAGAGGGGTAAATTAAGACTCTCTTTCCTAACAAGAAGAGAAGGGAGAAGGAATTTTCCTCTTTTCCCCTCTTCCCTCGATCTTTTTTTTTCTCCTCCCTCCTTTTTTACCTCTAAGGTGAGAAGTTTTTTCTTTTTTTCCCCCCTTTTTTTTCTTTTTCCTTATCGGTTTCAAAGTTCTTCACCTTCTTCTCTCCTCCCTCCCTTCAATCCGGTAGAAAGGTGGTTTGTCATTTCCCCCCTCTTTCTTGTGGTTGGAATGTAGTAGGAAATTGTTTTCCTTGAACCCTTTTTCAGGAAGATGATGATTAGGAACTCTTCCTCCCTCTCCCTTTTTTCTTGTAGTTGATTTGAATTTGTTCTTTGACCCCCTTCCCCCTTCCATTTCTCACTCTTTTTCGGAAGTTGGGGGTTGGGTTTTTTCCCTTTCTCTTCTTTATTGTGTATGGAAGATAGTCCTTTTTTTGTGTCTCTCTCCTCCTTTTTTTTCGAGGTGAGTGTGAGATATGATTTAGTAAGGGATTTTCCCCTTTCCTCTTTCATATGAAAGTGAAATGTAGGAGTTTTCTTCTCCCCATTTTCCTTTTTTTCCTTCTTCAATGGTGGTCATGATGGCTTTCTTTTTTTTTTTCCCCTTGGAGAGACAGTTAAGTTTTTCCCCCCCGGATGCTTTCTTTCTTTTTTTTTTTTTCCCAGTAGTAAGTAGTTCCGTTAGTAAGTGTTTCCAGATCTTGGAGAAGCGTCCCCCTTTTTCGGTTTTTTCTTTTTATGCCGTGGTTGTGTAGCCCCTTTTCCTTTTTTCTTTTTTGATGTAGGGCAGCTCGTTCTTTTTTCCCCTTTTTCCTGATGCTCTCTTTTTTTCCTTTTTTTATACGGGTTATAGTGTACGTCAAATCTCCTTCCCCTTTTTTCCCCCTTTTTTGCAGTTAGCTCACTCGTTCCATATTGTGGGATGAGTTTTCCTCTTCTGATCTCCTTTTTTTTTTCGAAAAGGGGACCCACGGTCCGTCCTTCTCCCTTTTTTCTTGCAAAAATGCAAGGGCTTGTCCCTTCTTTGTTTCTTTTTCCCCGAGACCCTTTTTTTCTCTTTTTTTTCTCTCTCCTCTGTTTTCCCTGCATCAGTCTACTTGGACCCCCCCCCCCCCCCCCCCCCCCCCCCCCCCTTTCCCCCCCCCCCCCTCTAGGGACAAGAAAGTGAAGTGGGTGCAGCGCACAAGCTGCCTCCCTCCTTCCTTTTTTTTTTTTCCCCACCTGTTAGCAGCAAACCAAGGACTTCTTTTTTTCCTGCCGTGTTCCCCCCTCCTTTCTTTTTTCGCTAACTGCAAGGGAAGATCACCCCCTTTTCTTTCCTTTTTTTTTCCCCCCCTCACCGTATAAAAATAACCATGTCCGCCTTCCCCCCCCCTCCCCGGGCCTTTTTTCTCCCCTCTCTTCCCGACAAGCAAAATTTCCTTTTTTTTTTCCCTTTTCTACACAAACCGACAGGCACAAAAGCCCTCCCTTCCTTTCTTTTCCTCAGAGTCTCTTTTCTTTTTTTTTCTTCCTCTTTGCAAAACTTACTACGGCAAAAGCTTTTTCTTTTTCCTCTCAGGGCGGGAAGTTTTTTTCCCCCCGTGACTTCCCCCCTCCCCCCCTCCTTCCCACCATTCCGAGAGCAAGGTCCCCTTCTTTCTTTCTTCACTGAAACAAGAAGAATGCTCCCTTTTCCTCTTTTTTTTCATTCGTCTTTTCTCCTCCCCTTTTTTTCCCCCTCTCCCCACAACTCACATCGAAACGGACATCACCCTTCTCTCCCGGAAGAACAGAAAATTCTTCCCTCCCCTTATGCCTATTCTTTTTTCCCCCCCTTCCCCCCCACAGACAAATGCAAAAAAAAAAACTGCCCCCCCTTCCTCCTTCTGCGGAGCAAAAGCGAAGGCACCTTCCTGTCCCCCCTCTCCCAGCCCCTTTCCCCCTTTTTTTTCCCTCCATGATGCAGTACTGGATCAGATCTTTTTTCTTCCCCTCCGGAAAAAAGACCTCCTTCCCCTCTAAACTTCTCCCCCCTGGAACAGCTGGAAAAGTTGAATTTCCCTCCCCCCCTCCCATGTAGCTAACATAAATATGGATGACTCCCCCCCCCCCCCCCTCTACTCCAGCCCCCCCTTCTCTTCCCCCCTTTCTCTGAACTACATGCGATACCTACATCTTCTCTTCCCTTCCCCCCCCTTTTCCCCCCCCGGAAGGATCAATATAGGATGGGGCAAAGGACTCCTCCAGCTCTCCTTTTCTTTCCTTTTCTCCCCCTTGCAGACGACGACATTACTGTCATCGTTTGCTTCCCCCCCCTTTCTTCTCTTCTTCTTGCGAAGGGAAGACAGAAAGGCCCCCCTCCCCCCTCGCACGACCCCACTCCGTTCCCTTCCTTTTTTTCCCCTTTTCCTGCCAATCAGAGGACGGAAGCAGTCATCCAGATTTTCCCCCCCCCCCCTTTCCACAACATGTATAACGTCCAGCACCTTCCCTTTCCAGGTTTTTTTTCCCTTTTTTTTTTTCCCCCTTCCCGCGTGGACAAACAAGGATGGTGAAAAAGTAAACTTCATCCCCTTTTTTTTCGAGAGAGATGGAGGAGTGTAATTGTCAAGATCCTTTTTTTTTCCCCATGGCCGCCCTTTTCTTTTCTTTTTCCTAATTGAGGTCTCCTTTGATGTTTCACCCTTTTTTCCTCCTTTATGAATGAGTAGTAGATGATGTGGGCCTCCCTTTCCCCTTTTCGGGATGGAAAAGTGCATATGGTTTTCCCCTCTGAGTCCCCCTTTTCCTCTCGGACCTTTATGGCTGAAATTAGAAATTCTTTTCCTTTTGGGTTTTTGCAGCGTTTGAGTAAAAAGATTCCCTCTTTCTTCCCCCATCCCCGGGAGGAAAGAGGTACCCCTTCCCCCTTTTTTCCGTCTTTCCCCCCTCTATGGCAGCAATGATGTGCAATTTCTTCCTCTCAGGCGTTGTGGGAGGTACTCTTCCTTTTTTTCCCCCCTCTTTTCTCAGGTAGCCCCTCCCTTTTTTTTCGCCATGGAATAGAAGATAGGTGTTTTTCCCCCCCTTTCCTCTTTTTTTTTTTTTTTTTGCAGCAAAGGAAGGGGACCCTTTTTTTTTTTCGAACGTCTTTTTTTTTTTTCTCTTTTTTTTTTCTTTGTGCGGCGGGAGCAGGAGGCTTTCCCCTTTTTTTCTTCTTCTTCGGGAAAGGAAGGAAAGTTCCCTTGTCTTTGTCCCCCTTTCTGTCGGTGTGCCTCTTTCTTCCTTTTTTTTTTTTTTCTCCCCTCCACGGGAGAACTCCCTTTTGCAGTCTTTTTCCTTTTTTTTTGTTTGGGGGAAGGGCGAGGGGGGGGGAAGGACATTCTTTTCTTGTTTTTCCCTTTTTTCTTTTTTCGTGGGTAGGAGATCCTTTCGTTTTTTCTTTTTCTGGAAATGAGGGATGTAGTTCGATTTCTTTTCTTCTTTCTTCCCTTTCCTTTCTCCCTCGAATTCTAAATCTGCCCTTTTTTTCTCTTTCTTTTCCTTCTGGGGGGAAGTGCAAACTCATCCTTTTCCATCAGGTCCATCCCCCCCTTCCCCCCCCCCTTTTTTTTTTTTTTTTTTCTTTAATCTGGTGGGTAGGGAAAAAGGGGCTTCCTTCTTCCTTTGGGAACACAAGCCCGACCGGAGAGTTTTTTCTGTTTTCTTTTTTCCCTTCTTTTTTTCCCCCAGAGATTGGAGAATCCTCCCTCCCCCTTTCCCTTTCCTTCCTCTATGAGGAGGTAGGTTTCCCTTCCCCTTGGTGACTTATTTTTTTTGTAGGACATGGGACTTCCCTCTTCCGTATTGATGGTAGGAAAAGACTCGTCCTTTTCTTTCCCCCCCCCCCCCCTTTTTGGAACGGGCCTTCCTTCTTTCTCCTTTGGTTTTATTTCTTTTTTCTTTTTTTTTTCCCCCCTATTGTGAGGGAACATGCAAGTTAGTCCCCCCCTTTCCCCCCTTTTTATTTTTTTTCTCCCTTTCTTTCTTTTCTTGTCTTCCCAGGACTGCGATCGTCTTTCCTTTTTTTCCCTTTTCCACCGGGAAAGGGAAGGGTGAGCACGATTTCCTTCTTTTCTCCCAACTTTCTTTTTTTTTTTTTCCTCTTTGCTGCAGGTGACCAGGATATATATCCTTTTCCCCTTTCCTCCTTTTTTCCCCTTCCTCGTCTACGTGACCGTCCGGCAACCCAAATCTTTCTTTCCCTCCTTTTCCCGCTGACCACTCCTTTTTTTTTTTTTTTTCCCCTTTATCCGGCACCCCCGGAATCCGATCCAGGATGGACCTTTCCCCTCTTCCCCCCCCAAGAAGTAACACAATAGTGGACGCTTTTCTCCCCTCACCATATTTTTCTTTTCCCCCCCCCCCCTTCTAAACCTCACCATGTCAGAATCAGCCTCCTTTCCCCCCCTTTCCTCTTCTTCCCTTTTTCATGGTAAAGAAAAGTACCCTCTTTCCCCCCCTCTTTCTACATATTTCCCCCCTTTTTTCCCCCCCCCTCCCACCAGAAATAAAGGATGTCTCCCCCTTCTTTTTTCTTTCACTATGAGGTATTGTTGAAGATGCGTCCTTTTTTTCCCCCTCTTTTTTCCCCTGCAAAATCTTCCTCCCCCAAACTCATCAGGCGGATTGTGTTTCCCCCTCTTTTTTTTCCCACCCCCCCCCCCCCCCCCCCCCCCCCCCCCCCCCCTAACCCCCTCTTTCTCCTTTCCACCATTGCCGAGAGCAAGGACCTTTCTTCCCCTTTTTCCTACCCAAGAAGAATGGGTCCCCTTCCTCCAGATGACTTCCTTCCCCCCTCCCTGACAATCAGAGATCACCCCCCCCCCTCCCCCTTCAAGAGAAGCTCCTTCTCCTCCCCTCCATCCCCTTTCCTTTTTTCTTTTCCCCCACAGAAAAGTCACCTTCCTTCCCCCCCCCCCCAACTGACCTCAAACGGGATACACCCTTCCCCCTCTTTTCTCCCTTTCCTTTCCGCCTGACCCTCCCCTTTTCCCCCCTCCCCCTTCAAGTGGCAATGGAGCAAGACAATGACTTGCAGTCCTTCTTCCTCCCTCTGCAAAGGAAACAAAGAACGCAATGCTCCCCCCTCCTCCCCCACGTCCCCTCTCCCTTTTCCCCTTTTGCCCGGTTGAATGGAATGACAAAACCCTTTTCTCCTGCTTTTTCTTTCCCAAGAAAGAGGGAATGCCCTTTCCTTTTTTCTTTTCTTTCCTTCCTTCCTTTCTTTTCACATGAGAGGTAAAAATTATCTTCCCCCCCCTCCCCCCCCCCTTCGGGAATCCCTTTTCCCCTGCAGTCCCCTTCTTTTCCCTTCCTTCCTGAAGCTCACACTAAAAAACGTCTTCTCTTCTTTTCTAGTATGTTGGAGAATTGCACCTCCTCCCCCCCAAGTTTCTTTTCTTCTTCATGAGAAAGTGCCAGACAGCCTTCCCCCCTGACAGAAGAAAGGAGAACGCCCCCCCTCTCCCCATCCTTGCCCCCTCCCTTTCAAAAGGTGCCTCTTCCCCCCCTCCGCAGGAAGAAAGATTTCCCCCCTTCTCACCCTTTCTCCCCCCCCTCTTTTGAACAATGCATCCTTGGAAACCCCTTCCCCTCTTTTTTTTCTAGGAATGAGGGCAAAAAGGATGTTGAACCTCTTCCTCCCCTTTCCTCACTCCCTTTTTTTCTTCCTTCTTTTCCTTTTCAAAGGAAGAATTGGTGACCCCCCCTCCCTTCCCTTTCTTTTTTCCCATGGAGAATTGAGAATGTTGGAAAAGATTCCCTTTTCCCCCCTTTAGGGTAGCCTTTTTCTTTCTTTTTTCCCTTTAGGCGGAGGAGTCGGCTTCTTTTTTCTGTCAACTCTTCTTCCCGTGAGAGGTGGTGAGTTCTTTTTTGTGAGGGAAGAGAGGAATTCTGTCTTCCTTTTTTCTCCCTCATTTGTCATTCTTTTTCCTTTCCTTTGACAGTTATGTAGTAGTCGCCCTTCTCCACCCCTCTTCCCTTTCCCCTTCCTTTTCCCTAAGAGTTGCTTTTTCTCCCTTCTCCTTCTCGTGATCTACTTTAAGATGGACGAAATGGATCCCTTTTCTTTCTCCTTCTTTTAGAATGGAGGTAAGAGAAGTTTTCCTCTCATTTCTTTTGAACGTCTTTTTTCCCCCCTACCCTTTCTTGTTGTGTAAAAAGGGCCCTTTTTTCCCCCCCCTTCTTCCTGAAGGTAGAAAGGTGGGGTTGTAAATTCCATTCCTTTGTGTTTTTTTTCCTTAGTGTTTTTCTTTTTTCTTGTGAGGAGATTTTCTCATTCTTCTTCCCCCTAATGGGAAGTCCTCTTTTTCCCCAGTTAGAAGTAATTGTATTGATAAAGTGAAAACATTCCCCTTTTTTTCTCTTCCCCTCATGGAATTAGATTGGAGAGCTTTCCTTCTCATCCTTTCGGTCTATTTTTTTGTTGCATTTTTTTCTTTTTTTTTTTTTTTAATGAAAGGTGAAGGAGTGGTCTTTCCTTTCTTCTTTTTTTCTATTCGACCTCGCTTTTCTTGAGGAAATGTATGAGTCGTCCCTCTCTTTTTCTTGGAAAAAGTGTGTGAGGAGAAATAGGAATTCTCCCCTCTTCCCTTTCGGTATTCTCCTTTTCTCCTTTCCCCCCAGTGAAAAATAATCGTTTCTGCTTTTTCCCCCTCTCTCGGAAATGGTGGTCCTTTTTCTTTCCTGTGGCTCCTTTTTGAGAGAGTAAGTTTTGCCACCCCCCTTTGGTATGAAATGAAGAGTTTGCCCTCCCTAAGATAGATCCCTCCCCCTCTCTTCCCCCCCCCTTTCTTCCTATGATGAGGCGGAGTTGGCACTCTCCCTCCCCCCCCTTTTTTTTCTCTTTGTTGTGTAGACATTTCCCTCCCTTCCTCCCTTTTCAGATAGATCTTCCCCCTTTATCCCTTTTCTATCTACTTTCAATGAGCGGATTCTTACCTTTTTCCTCTTTATAGTGTAAGTCAAAGAATAGCTTCCTTCCCCCCTTTGCACTTGCCGTTCTCTCCTCCCTCCCCCTTTCAGTGGTTTATTACCGGCAAATTGAAAGTTTGTTCCCTCCCCCTCTTCTTTCCCCTTTTTCCCTTGGGTGCGGAGACAGGTGAACAACTTTCCCCCCTTCTTTTTTTACGCTTGTCCTTTTTCCTCCCCCCCTAGATTTTGGGTTGGCCAGGAAGGGTCCTTCTCCTTCTTCCTTTTCTTTTAATAAGCATCGGTTGGGGTTTTTCTCTCTCCCTTTTTCTCCGTAACCACCCCCCCCTCTTCCCTCTTTTTTTCCCCAAGTGGAAGCCAAGTACAGGAATCGTGGCTACCCTTCCCGTTCCCCGTTTTTCCCCCTTCCGGGAAAGAAGCGAGGAACAAACTGGCCCTTGTCCTGTTCCCCCCCGTCAACCCAAGACTGGCCGCGTGCTCTTCCTTGTATGGGCCGGCCGGAGATGCTTTGCCTTCCCCCACCAGGTAGAAAGGCAGACGCAGGCACCGGCGCTCGGCCTCTGTCCCCTTTTTTTTTTTTGAAAGGGTGCCCTGTTCCCGCCACTTCTCCCCGGCACCGGAGAGCGACCCTTGCAGTTTCACCAACAGACCCTCCCCTTGAGCTGGCCACCCGAAAGAAGAGTAGCCCACTCTGCTTTTCCTGAGATTATAAAAGATCTGGACCCCTCCTTCCTGAAAAGCTTCAGTTCCCTCCCCCCCCCTGGCGGGATTGTGTAAAAAATTACTGCTCTCCCTTTTCCCCTCAAAAATAAAATCATGGCCCCCCCCCTACGACCTGATTCCCCCTTTTTTCCTGAAAAAAGAAGAATTTTTTTATTACTTTTTACTTCTTTTTATGAATTAGAGTGGAATACTAACCCCCCCCCCCCACTGCAGTCCCTCTCTACCCCTTCACGAAAGAAGAAAGTGCCCTCCCCCTTTTCCCGCCAAGACAAGAGAGCCGACCCCCGCCCCTTCTCCCCCCTCGCGGCGCCCCCCCCCCCCCCCCCCCCCAAAACCCCCCCCCCCCCCCTCCCCCCCCAAAAAAACCCCCTGTTTACCCCCGCCCCCCCCCCCCAAAAAACCCCCCCCCCCAAAAAAACACCCCCCCCCCCCCCCCCCCCCCCCCCCACCCCCCCCCCAAACACACCAGCCCATTCCCCCACAAAGAAGAAATGCACCCCCCCCCCCCTCCCTAAACCCAAATGTTTTCTCCTTCTTCCCTTTTTTTTCCTTTCCTGCATGGTTCAAAAGCCCTCACTTCCCCCTCCCACCGGAAATGTGGCAATGTCTCCCGCCCCATTTATTCATTTCCTTCTTCCTCCCCCCCCCCTCATACATGAGGGCAACTTCCCCTTCACAGACGCAAAAAAGCCCCCCCTTCCTTTTTCTTTTCCCCCAATAAAGCTGCCCACCCTTTTTCTTTTCTACTGCATGTGAAGGAAAAGGTTAGTTTTTTAGAAAGTGCCCTTTTTCCCCCCCCCCCTCTCCCCTTTAGCACCGGTTCCCCCCCTCTTCAAACTTATCTGAAAGAAATGCGATACCCCCCCTCTTCGGAATAAAGGAACATCCCCCCCCCCCCCCTTTTCCTCGAAAATTCCTCCCAAAAAAGGAGGAAGAATCTCCCCCGTCCGCAGGAAGACAGGTGCTTGATCTTGTTTTCTGCCTTCTCTCCTCCAGACTGACCCCCTTTTCCCCCTTCCCCCTTTCCTTACCCAAAGTCAGGGAGAATGCGCAGTGCAGCCATCCCCCCCACTCAAGAAATCAGAACGTCTTCCCCCACACCTTCTCCCCCCTGCCCTCCTTGTCACAAGGAATAGGAAAAGAAGCATCCTCGCCTTCCTCCCCCACAGGTATGCAATCAACATTTCTCCCCCTCCTCCCTGAACCAGGTCCTGGTGCACCCCGTCCCTTTTCCTTCCGAAGGAATGAGGGAAAAAAGGTGCTTGCCCCCTCTCTCTCTTTGCATACGACAGAAGTGGGTGTTGTTGCGAGAGCTACTTCTTTTCTTTTCCTTTTGACCTAGCCTTTTTTCCCCTCCTCCCCTTCTTTCGCCTTGGCCTGTTTGAAAAGGATGCAGGTTTTTTGAGGTAGACATGTTGATTGGTCCTTCCTTTCCCTTTTTTAGAATGGCTTCCTTCCTCTTTTTCACTTGTGGAAGGGTGGAAAGGGCAGGGCTGGCCACTTGCTCTTTGTCTGGAGTGGTGAGGGAATAGAGGCCTTTCTGGTCTCCCCTCCTTCTCGCAACCTTGGTCCCTTTCTGTCTTTTCCCTCCTCTGAAAGTATGTAGGAGTCTGCCAGGAACCACCACTCTCTTCCTGATTTCCATATAAGATTTTTTTCTTTTTTCTTTTTTTTTTCCCCTTTGCCACAGAAGAGAGGGAGCTCTTCCTTTTCCTCCTGTGAAAGGGATGGCCGCCGATCCTTCTTTTGGGAGTTGTCGTTCCGAGTCCCCCTGGGAGAGTGTGGTTTTCTCTTAGAAAGGGAAGAGCCGATCTTTTGGTTTCCTCCATAGTGAGGGAGATAATGTTCAGCTCCCCCTTCCGGTAGTGACCCATGTTTTGTCTTTTTCGCTGTAAGATAGGGGTTGGCCGTACAGGGGTTTCTTTTGTGCGTCGTTCTCGGTTTCTGTCGTGCCTCTTGCTTAACTGCTGAAGGGAGGATCCTTCTTGCCTCCAGTGCAAAAGGTCCGTTTTCTTGTCGTTGCTTTGCTCTTTCTTTGAACAACCGGTGCCTTCGCCTTTTTTCTCCCAGCATTTGGAAAGCGGGGTCTCCAGTTTTGCGTCCCTTTTTTTTTTCCTTTTTGTTTTTTAATGACAGGTGACGTTCTTGTGTTCTTTTCCGCTGGGCACGTTTGCTTGTTCGGCTATAATTGGAGTGTTCTTCTTCCCTTATGAGGTAGTTAGAGGTGAGTGTGAGCTCTTGATTCGTCCTTTCGGTGCAACATTGTTCTCCCCTCTGCCGTGACTGTAAGGAGATCACGGTAGTCCATTCGTCTTTTCGTGATTTTAGAAGTGGCCATCCGTTCCTTTTTCTCCCCCCCTGCAATGGGTCATTATTGTCTTCTCTGGTGTGTAGGAAAAGTGGATGAGCAGTAATTTTTTTTTTTCCATGATGAGTTTTCTGTTTTAGGTATGCCCATGCCGCTTTTTCCTTCTTCCATTTTTTCCCCGATCTTGGAGAATTCCCAGTGCCCTATGATGCGTTCCTTTTCTAGTTCTGTGGGTGCGTAGGTTTTTTGTAGACGGGGCCCTTCAATTGTCTGGTGAGTTTGCTTGTAGGTCCCCTTGAGGCGTTCACGGGAAAATTGGACAGGATGCCTCTTCCTTCCGAGGCGGCTTCGGCCCTTTTCTTTTATATGATAGTTTGTAAGTCCTTATAAGGAAGGGCCCCCCCATATCCGTAGATGAACTCGTTCCCGGAATGAGGGTTGCTACAATGAATCGTTTGTTCCTCCCCTTCCTGCATTTCACAGAATGATAGGATCCGGGGTGCTTTTTCCATTAACAAGGGGACAAAGTCGGGGGAGAAAAGGAGAAGGGCCGTCTTATTAGATTGTCGCCTTCCCCCTATGTCCTTAGATTTGGGTTGGCCCCCTTTAGAAAGGAGGAAGTGTGAATCTATGTTCTACTCCTCCTTTTTCTTGTGTTGAGCTAGAGCTTGGGTCACTTTACCCGTGAATGGGAAAACCACCCTCCTGTGAAGTGGGTGTTGCACTGCCAACCACCATCCAAGTCCCTTCTTATAAAATCCCGGTCCCTTTGGTAACCCATCCCGCACCCCCCCCCTTCCAGTTCCTGGGAAATAAGCGCGTCCCCCGTAAAGACCTCCCTCCGTCCCACAATGTGTTTTGAGAGAAAGGCCAAAGTGCCGATCCCGGGCCTTAAGTAGAGGAGTGGACTTACCCTCTAACTTATAACAAGAAATAAGGG
>Ga0179593_1603764_pt1 | contig 11240 bp, 13 predicted proteins | sample CZODoug2_1_08_16_FD_185931 | JGI IMG/M metagenome (GOLD analysis project Ga0179593, IMG submission 185931) | Vadose zone soil fungal communities from Angelo Coast Range Reserve, California, USA - CZODoug2_1_08_16fungal (PacBio error correction) | ecosystem: Environmental > Terrestrial > Soil >... | reverse complement strand
TTTTTTTCCTTCTTGTTAGGACGCCACTTAACGTTAGGCTTTCTCTGGCTGTTTAGATTTTTTTTTTTTCTTTACTTGTTTTATTACTCCATTTCTAGTTGTTTCTCCTGCAGCCTAGATTGCTCATCCCCATTTTTTTTGGCTCAATTCCGCCTCAATGACTTCCAATACCCCCGCGCCGAGTGTCGAATTTTGTTCCTACCCTTATTACACTCACTGGCAATATGCCACAAGGTAAGACTTTGTAAATTTTCATTAAACGATTTTAGTAACACGGCCCCTCCGCCCGCGCCCCCCTTTTTCTTTTTCCCCTCCTAAAAAGACTCAATCCGCCTTGACCTCGACCCTACAATCTCGTGGATAGAGGCGTTTCTGGCACCCGATTCCTTCCATATCTTTGGGTCGTCCCGATGTTTAGTAGACCCCACTTTAAGGTGGACGAGTCCTCTTACCCCCTCCCGCGCCCCCCCCCCCCGCGGTCTTTGCCTTCTCCTTCTTTTCTTTTGGTCCCCACCGATTAGTGTTTAGCGTGGGAGAATCGTCTCATCTGAGTTCATCCGATCCCGTCCTCGGTTCTGAGGCCGTCCTCCCCTTTCATTCTCGGTTTCCGAGGCATTTCAAAGTGGATTCCCCCCCTTACGAAGTGAATTTCTTTTCCCTAATAGCGTTTAATGCTCCCAGTGGCTGGAGCGAGGCTACATTTTTGCTCCTGACCAAACTCACCCTACGGCACATCAAATCCCCCTCCCCCTGCTCCTTTTGTTTCTAGAACGCGACCCCCCCCCCCCCCCCCATCTTATCCTTTTAAAAGATCTCGCTCCCAACCAAAAGTGCTCTTTCCACCCTTTTTCCAATGGAATTTCTTCTTCCCCCGCCTGACCCTTAGGCAAGTGTATTCGAAGCCCCCTTCATTGACCTCTCTTCCCGATGATGACTTCCTTTCCTCTCATGAAGTTTTGTTGCCCCCTTTTTTCCGTCCCCCTTTCTTTTCCCCTCCTCGGACTGGAATGCGCCTCGCAGGAGATGACTCACCGGTATATCTTCCCCGCCTTTTGCTACCAGGACGAGTTTTCTCTTTCTCCTGGCCGGAGTTCTTGCCGAATTGAACAGCCCCCCCCTCGCACTCTGTAACAGGCCCCCTCTCCCCTTCAACACCCGCATTGGCGCAGCGTCCGCTTCCTTGGGTTGCCCCGCCTGGACCCCCCCTCCACTCTTTCACTGTTTTTGTTGCTCAAACCACTATGCTTTGACTTCCCCCGCCGCTTGCTCCAGGCTTGTTAGCCCCGTCTCCGCTTCAATTGACGCCGCCCTTTTGGACTTACCTTTCGTCCCCCACCACGTACCCACAGCTCTGCTTTTCTGAACTTTTTTAAAGTTTTTTCATTCTGAACCATTGCCTTCTCCAAATTTCTTGAGACGGCTTCCAACCTTTGCGTCGCGCGCACCGCCTCAGTCATCCCTCCTCTTCCTAGTTACCAGTGTTATCCCTGCATGTTTCCCGGTTTCTGTTGGATGTTCTTTTCTTCCGTTTAGATCCCTGGTTCATCTTCTCACAACTTCTTTAACCCTTTTCCAATCGCTCCCTCTCACCAATGTGATTCTTCCCCGAACGCCCCTCCGTAATGTCTAGGAAGCCCCCAGCATCCGTTTTGTTCTTTAGAATAAACCCCCAACGGGCATGCTTAAAGAACTTGGCACGTGTGTTTCACCCCCCCAATCGGGCATGCTTCCCCCCCCCCAACTCCGCCACCCTCAGCTCAGCAAAGAAAACTCCGCTTTTCAAGCCCAGTTTTCCCCTGAAACTCCCCTTAATAACCCCCCCCCCCCTCCATGGACCAGCGCTATCTTTTTCCCAGCAGTTCTTTGCACCCTCCTCCGGTCCGAATTACTTTCCTTCTCTTCTGCGGTTAATTTCCGATTTTTTTGGTTTCGCGGAGGTCTTTATTTCATCCCCTGTGAAGAGACCCGCCACTCGCTAAAAAATTACGTTCGAAGAACGCTCCGCCCCCTTTCCCCCCCCCCCCACCTCTCGTCAGTTTATGGAAGTTGCCTCACAACACTCTCATTGCAGACACGAGGGATGATGCCCTTGTTTTTCCCCAAAAGGACACGTCAGTCCCTCCCGTTCAATCATTTTCCCTCGTTTGCCCCTATCTCCTTTTTCTTTATAGGGAACTGCTCCCTGGCGGAAATTCTGCGGCCGGATTCTATCTATTTTTAATACCTCCATTCTCTCGAGTTCCCAGACGGCATTGCAGATTCTTTTCGGAGCGTTCTGAACCCATTCCTGACACACCAGGCAGCGGAAACGCGTCCTTTCAGAGATGGCACTAGGCCACTTTGCGCGACTTTTATCATCCCCCCACTTCGTTTTGCCTCATGAGCCCCGTCCCCCTAAGTCGCGGAATTGTTCTCTTGCGACACGTCCCCCCCTTGGAGAGTTCTTCCGGCGGGAATGTTAAACATCACCCTCCCAGCTTGAAACAATCGATTGCGATTTCCCCGCGCTCGATGCGGAATTTTGACTTCTTGCTTTTCTCATTTCACCAGGACTCTGCCATGCTGTCCATCTCTCCGCTGGCAGCGATTGATTTGTTTTCCGGGTGCGGGGAACGGCCCTCTCTCTTCCCCTCATGTTCCCCTTCTTTTTGTGTTATTGGGGCTTGTCCTCGCCAACCTTCTGTGAAACTTGGACTTGTTCCCCCCCACCACCGGGGGAGAGACTTTGTGGACTCACCGGAAGGTTCTTTCCCTCCCCCCCAAAGGACTGTTTTTTGCGACAGCATAGTGTGCGGGACGCGGGAGCCTTCCCCCTTTTTTAGTAGGGGTCTTGTGTCGTTAACCTGTTTTTTTCACTTTTATGTACAGGGGATTCACTTGCCCCAAAGCCACCCTAGTCCCAGTTTTTCCCCTCTAGGGTGTAAGGGAAGTTCACCTCCGCACCGTTTTGGAAGATCCTCGAACTGTATGTTGGACGTGGATTCTCATGCAAAGGGGTTCGCTTCCCAAATTCTGCCCAATTACCCTGCCATTTTTCCTACCGACCCTTCCCCTACCCACTTTAAAAAAGGGTACTTTTTTCTAAAGTCTTTGCTACTTTTCGCCTTTTCGTTCCTGTACACCAATCTCCGAGGGAAAAGGTGAATAACGTCTGGGTTAGGCTGCCCTCCCAACCTGTTTGGGAGCTCCTTATCTGGTTTGGATTCTCCGCTTTCACGTCCCCAGTTGGTGGGTTTAGGTGGCTCCTAACGATTTCTTGGCGCGCCATCCTTTTCCCCCATGATGAGGTTTTTTTTGTTGTTTGAAGTTCTTTGGCGGTCTTGGCGTTGCCCCCTTCGTCAATAGGCACTTGCAGCCGCGAGAGCTTTCTCCTGGCAGCCGCTTTTGATGAGCTTATCAAGATTTTTTTTTTCCCTCTTACTCTTCTGCTGCGGCCAGGTAGTCGGCTTCCTTTCCCCCCCGGAGTCCCCCTCCCGGGTTTTCTACGACAAAAACTTCCCAACTCCCGCTTCATCACTCCCAAATACTCTCAGCCCCGGGCCTACCGGAAGGCCCATTGCGTCAACTTGCGGACATGTCGCGTGCCCCGTTCCCTGTCCTCACAAACCTTTTCAGATCCCCCCTAGCACTTTCTTAATGGTAGGTTGACTGTTGAAATTTTTGATACTAGATCCTTTTCCCCCTGTGTTTTTAGCGGCTGATTGTTCCGCTTCGGGTTACAATTGATTTGGTGATGTTTTATTTTCGGCCCCAACGAGTAGACTCGATTCCTACAGGCGCCGCTTTGAGGCCTTGTTTCCCCCTTCCGAGCTGATAAAACTCCTTTGTTTATATTCGTAGAGATTTTTTGGGTTCCCCCTTCCCCTTTCCCCTAGTTTCAAAGCCAATCAAGGGTGACGTTTCTTCCATAAGCCAGGCCCCCTATGGTAAAAGCTCTTTCTCCCCTCCGCTCAATAGCGCGTCTCCCTTCAGGCCCCTAGATGTCGTCATCCGGGCCTTAAAGATCTGTCATTCCGGTCGTTAGAGTTCCCTCTTCCCACACCTTGATTTTTTTTGAACAGGTACACCTCGTTGACCAAATCGACCGTACACGATGTGCCGCCTTTCGCTTCCCCCACTTCTCGCTTCCCCCCTCTTTTTAGAGTTGGTTGTTTCTTGCTTCACGGGCCCGAGGATTTCGTTTCTTTCCTTTTTTGCCGTGTAGATCATCCGCGAACATCAACTGGCCTCCCCTTCCCGATGTCGCTGTTTGTTGACATTTTGTCCCTTCCCCATTACCGAGTAAAGAACTTTCTCCTGTTCAGTAACCTTGAACTCAAGGTTTAGTCCTCTTATGTTTTCCCAACGAATGTCTCACGGCCCCCCTCGCGGACGGACCTTTTCCCCTTTCCTCGGAGGGACCGACCAACCCCTTCCCGGCGAACTTTTTTTTTTTTGTCCCTCCCCACCAAAGATGGCTCACACCCCCCCACCCTAACCCCCCCACAGCGCACATCCCCCCTTTTCCCCCGCCGAATCTCCTGGCGTAATGGCGTCCCAACTCCCTTACCCCGTCTTTTTCCCCAGGACGACTTTTGTCTTTTCCATTTTTCCGCTTTTTCACCCACGAACATCCTTGGCCATCACCCCAAAACCCGTTTTTTTCCGACTTTTCAATTTTCGACCATCCAACTCAGAGAGGATTCCCGAGGTTACCGCCGCGTGCACCTTCGTTGGCGCGCGCAACCTTCATTAAAATTAACTTTCCCCAAGGCGCCCAATTATGGGGTTTACTACTACACTCCGGTCGTTCCCTCGGTTGACAGCCTTGCTACCAGCCCAACCCGTTTTCGCTGGCAAACGAAGATCCTCTTCTTCCCTCATTCATTTCCGGCGCCTTGTTGCGACCCTGACGTAGTGTAATACAAGAATTCTTCCCCTCTCTCTAACCTTTTGTTTTCGAGAGATAATACTGTGGTCTTCGACTTTCCCTTTTGTCTACCAAAGGCGCCGGATTCTCTTTTCAGTGTCGTTGACGGGAACCGGGTTCATTCTCGCATTCAGTTCCCCTTTTATTTTGGTTAGGCCCGAAAGAGGCTGTGCCCCCCGACTTCAATCTTTCCTTCGCTTTATATCTCACTCCTGTTAAGTCTTTTACGGACCAGGTGAATTGCAACAATTTGCCCCCCATTCCGTTCATCAGCGAGTTCCCCATCCCTCCCTTCTTCGTTATCTAGTGTTCCGTTTAAATTTTATTTCTTCTTGTTTGTTTTAAAATACCACTTTGTGACCGGTTTTTCCAGTTTTTTTTAGCCCCAAAGGGTTCCCTTCTTTGTGAGCCCTAAAGTTAGGCCCCCCTTCCGTTGATTTTTTTGGACTTTTTATGTTTTTTTTTTAGTTCATGTTGTGGTTATTGCTTTCCTCCTCTTATTTGTTTTCTTCGCCTATCTGCGCATTTGCCTTAAGCACTTCCTCCATCCAATGGGACATCAAATTCCCAGCTATTTTCCTTGTTGCCCCTTCCCATTCTTTGTCCATCGTATGTAAACTTTCCGTTCTCCTTCAACAATGACTCAACTGGCCCTTTCCTGGTCCTTTATTCCTGTTCCCTCCCAAGCCCGTACACAATAGACCCCGCGGAGCCCTTTGATGGTAAGTTCCCCGATCTAAACTTGCCGCAAACTCCCACTCAGCATTGACGTGATGGTTCACAGATTTTTGGCCTCGCTTCCTTTGGTCATGCCAGTCCGGAACACTTATTTACTTTCGCGTTCACCATGCTGAGAAAGTTTACCTGCAACTCACGGTGCTCCGGTCAATCTACACCCTAACAAGACGGTCTAGAAGGCGTCTTTCTTTTTGTTTTGTTCCCCCTGCTCCTTTTGGACAGGTTTCCTTCCTGCTTATTTCAATCCTTTGGTGAATCCCGCGCTCTGAACCCCCCCTTTCTTATCTTCATCCTCCTGCACTCTGGCGTGGCAAATAGTGGCCATTTCAAACGAATGTCCCCCCTCTCTACGAATATCGGTTCCCCACTCTTCAGTAATCCTCGACCTGCGTCCAATACTACCAAGCTGAGCTCGGACTCGTTTGTGTTTTCCTGGGTTCAAACCATCCCCCCTACCGTCCACACAAAGGTTCCCTCGTTCGAGGTCCTCCTCAGACCGATACAAAACAACCCTTTTTTTCTTCTCTCATTTCAAAAACGCATCGCGTCCCCCCTGACAAAGTCTCACTCCCCCCCCTTGCTTCTATTTCCACAGGGTTCCAACCACCATCACCTCGCCCTTGGCTGCAAGTTTGATTCGCCGTTTGAACCTTTTCACTCTGCTTCCTCCTTTTTCCTTTTTATGCAAGCGCGACGGCCGGGTCCCCATTTTTTGAGAGGACACCTGCGTCTTCTCCTTCCTGGACCAATCCATTGAGCTCCGGAGATGACCACCAGTCTCCTTCCTTTCGTCTGCTTTCGTGTTTTGTTATCTGCAGCGCCCTCCTGGATGTCCCCTTCTATGGGAGAGGCTCGCTGATTCTGAATCCGCCATAACTCCCTCCGCCAAGCGGTACGTCCCACACCCCGTTTGAAAACAGCACCTCTTTTTGATTTTTCCCCGGCTATCCTTCCTTTTCGTTCGGAGCCACAAGACCCGTCCCTTTCCCTTTCTCCCGGGCGCGGCCGTGAAACCCCACCCCCCCAAGTGTCTTTAAGTGCCCTTTTCTGTTGGTCAGCCAGTATCCCTATCAGCCCGTGAGTTTCTTAACTTTTCCTCCCTCTCGAAGTGTGGAATTCATCCACCTTCTGCCAAGCGCTAGAAATCCCTCCCTTTTTAAAGTTTCTTGTCTTCTGTCGGAAAAACTTACTTCCCCCCTTTCTTGCTTTGCGCAAAAAAAAACCCTGCGTTTTTTTTTTTTCTCCTCAGCTCCCAATCTTTATATTAGTGTGATTATTTTTCCCCCCCTTCGATGTTGGCGTTCGACTTGTTTCTTCTTTCTTGCTTAGCCCCTTTCCCTCATCTGCGCACCCCCAAAATTTCTCCTCAAGGCTACGATACCGAGACAAATGCGTGATCCTCCCTCTCTTCCCAGTGGTAATGCGCCCTGGCCTCCCCCCTCCTCGCGTTGGTCTTTCTAATTTCCCGCGGGAATGGAGTCAGTCCCGTGGTGAAAGCTTTCCCCCCGAAAAGCCCGTTACTTTCCCCCTTTTTACGGATGCCGCGCCACCAGAACCCCTCCGGTGTACATGATTTTCCTCTCCGCGACCGGAATAAGCAACCTCCCCCCCACCTCAATAGAATGGGCTCTTCCCCTCCACCCTTTCGGCCTTGGAAATACAGGAGGTTCCTCCTTTTTCTTCCGCGTTCCAGACGGTTCAGCTCCCTCTTGTCTGGTTTTCTTTTCCGGTAAAATTTCCCCAGGTCCCCTTGGACCTGGACAGCAAATCCTTCACACATCCTGGCCAGCTTCCCCTCCAATAGAACCCCATAAGAGTCCAGTTTCGTGCTTTTCCCCCCAGGCGTGGGCTTAGCAAGGGATGTCTTCGTGGCCTTCCCCCCCCAAGGAAAGCTCGCCAACTATCATGTCAAGAGTTGCCTAGGAGGTTCTCCTTTTTTCAAGAAGGGGAATCCTCCCTTTCTTTTCCCAGTTAGGCATCTCTCCCCCTTTCGATTTGTTGTGTGTCGAGATGCTCCTCCCTTCCGTGTTTTTTCCTTCCGTCTTCCACGTCTTGAAACCGGTCAAACTCTGCAATTCCATGATCGCGGGGACGGGCCTTAGCCCGGGGCTTTTTTTTTTACCTGCAATGAGTGTCTTTTTTTTTCCTCCGGAGCCACGCCAGTTTTGCTCCTTCCCAAGACCTTCCTTCGGAATTGCCTTGTCTTCTCTTTTTTAGGGCCCCCTTCTTTTGTGAGTCTTGACCTCTTGTTGCCGGTTATATTTCAAGTTCAATCCCACCCTTTCGGCGTTTCACCTTCGGACCTGGCGGAATTCTTAAGGTCCCTCTGGCTATTTCCCAGGACCCTTCCGGTTAAACCAGTGTTTTCCCTTAGGGAATTTTCTGCGTGTGCTTCCTTTTCGGATGAGGGCACATAGTAAACTATGTCCCCCGGTTTTCGTTGGCGGCTTTTCTCTCGCCAAACCAGTCCTTTTTTGGAACTTTTTTCTTTTTCTCTGAAATTTTTTCACCAACGGGAGGATTCTGCTTTTAACTCTGCCCGTGAGGGTGATTCAAATCAACCCCCCAGGCGATTTGTCCGCGCCCCTCTTTTGGGCCGCGGTCTCTCCCCCTTTCCTTTTCGATGGTTTCCCGTCTTCCCTCCATGGGGCGCAGATGATGGGCTAAGCCAGGCACCGAACATTCCAACATCGACATTCCCTCCTGGGGGCGGGAAATTTCACCCCTTCCCCCCGCACACCGCCGCTCCCTCATCTTGAGGGAGGAATGAGTGGAGTGAGCTTTCCAAGGTTTCCCAAGCGCAAGAATTCGCACCCCCTTCCCCATTTTCCGTCCCCGAACTGCCAGACAATACACAAAGTTGGATTTCTAAGCGTCGCATCTTCTTTGTTAATCCAAAGGATGAATAGGTTTCATGACGAATAAACGGCTGTCGCTCTTTTCCGCCATCCGTCGGATGGTGAGTTCGCAATCTTCGAAAGCTGTTTTTACTCTTTTTAAGACATTTTCATTCCTTTTTGAGTTGTTAGGAGGGGGTATCACCCAACCCCACCCCCACCCCCACACCCTTTCCCCCCCACCCCACACACCACCCCACCCACCCTCCCAACTCCACACACCCCCCCCCCCCCCCCACAACCCCCCACCCCCCCACCCCCCCACCCCCCCCCCCCCCCCCCCCCCACCCACAAAACACCCCCCAAATCACCCCCCCACTCCCCCCCCCCACCCCCCCACCAACACAACCCCACCCCCCCCCCCCCCCCCCACCCAAACCCCCCCCCCCCCCCCAACCTTCCCCCCCCACCCCCCCCCACCCCACCCCCAAACACACACCCAACCCCCCCCCCCCCCCCCACACCCCACCCCACCCCCCCCCCCCCCCCCCCCCCCCACCCCACCCCCCCCCCCACCCCCTCCCCACCCACACGAACTTCTTTTTTTTGACGCGCGCGCAAATCTTGTGCTTCTCTTTGCAGTTAAGTTGATGCTGGGCGTCGGTGTGACCTAGTCCCTCATAAAGGTACCCTTTCGACCTGAAGACTCCAAATCTGCCTTGTCCGCACGGATTTCTTCTGACGATTTACCGCTTTCTTCCTCAGGTCTCTCCTGCGTTCGCAAGGGCCGTGAGCCGCACACTTCACCTTTGGTTTCCGCTCCAATCCCCGTCCTGCTTGCCCCCCCCTCGAGGAAGCCTTTTTTTTTCAAGGGGACCCCCTCCGACGGACGAATTCCCACTTCCTTCCCTTTTACCTTTCCAACCGAAACTCATTGGAACCACAAGGCCAGCTTCACTGCTAATTTTTTCCCTCCTCTTTGAAATGCTCCTACTGTCCCTTTTTTGGTTTGGTCTCTGGGCTCCCCAGGAGTTGGAGGGCGCTGGCCCTTGCCTTTTCTTTTTCCCTTTGCACAAAGAGTAGTCCCCCTCGCCTTCTTTCGCGGGCCATTCCCACGATTTTCATTACCATACTTTTTGTCCGCTGTTTTGTTTCTGCGCTTTTTCTCCTTTTGAAATTTTGTTAACGACCCCCCATTCAGTTTCTCTTATGCCATCAGAAAACCTGATGTCTCGCGATACACCCCATCATCTTTCAACTAGAGAGTATCCCCAAACATGTTATCACCGGCTTTTGAGCCCGTTCATGCGCCTTCTGCTGTTTTCTTTGGTGTCCTCTTTTTTTGTCTGTCCTGTCTCCGCCCTCGGGTTCCCCTGACCGCCCTCGGTGTTGATGGGCTGCACTCTGCGGCCCCAAGATCGCGTGTTATCCCATGGTCCTGTTTGATGAGGTTTTTCTTTTAGATTGTTAGTAAACCGTCCCCTTGCGCCCGGGCGATGGGTCTTCTTTTCTTTCCCCTCTAGTTCATAAATCTTGTGCCAGAACGTTTCCCTTGGCGCATGTTAACGTTACAGGGACCTTTATTTTTCTTTTCAAGAATCGCCTTTTTCGCTCTGATTTAACTTTCCTTTCTTTGAGTTATCTCCAAAAGTTTCAGGCATGTTAGTCGCCCCCTCTGGGTCCCCCAAAGAAAAGAAAAACCAACCCCCTCCCAACACAAATCGAACGCCTCATTCTTTTTGACCAATGGAGCCCCCTTCCTTTACCCCGCTTGGGTTCCCCCATGGCAAGTGTAAACAGTTTTTTCTTAGTAGACGGAAAATACCACTCCCCCTTCCTAGCAAACTTTGATCCCTCTCCAAGTCTCTCATTGGGCCCCCGTCTGATTCAACGCGCGCACAGACCTTCCAATCCTGTCAAACAGGAGGGCTTGTCCTACCTTTGATTCGTTGGGAAAGCCGCTTCCCTCAAGCTACTCCGGCCGTGACTTTTAGAAATCCTGTGACCTTTCGTCGCGGGTTGACCGAAGTCCTCGTTGCTAAACAGGTCCCTTTCTTGATCAAGTAATACTCCTACTCCGTTTGTTTTTTTCTCTCTCAGCCGTGGATTCCCAGTTCGTGCCTGTTTCGACAACCTTCGCTTACTAACTGCCTCGTCCGAAAGTTTTGAGATTCTAATTCTTCTCCCGTTTCCGAGTGGTCGTGTTGATGTTCAGATTCTGTAACCACCCTCAATTTCCCCCCCAGCAAAATTTTTCCCTTTGTCTCCCGGAATTTTTTGTAAAATTTTTCTCGCGTCCCCCTAGTTGCATACTTCCCCCAGGGTTCGCCCTCGATTTTGCTTATGGTGCCTTTTTTTTCTGCTGGTTTTGGTTTAACCCACTTAAGCATGGTGAAGGGTTTTTTTCCCCCCAGGCCCTTTAGTTTAAGAAAAAAAAGAGTTTTGTGAGACTTCCTTAGGAAACGAGATCGTTCGATGTTGGTTTCCCCCCTTGATGTTTTTTCTCCCTTGTTGGTGATTACCTATTTATATGCCTCATGATGAGAATTCCAGAGAAGCCATAAAGGGCCGTTCATTCCAGGAGAACCTCTGCGACCATTATGTTCCCCCCCACGCTAACAACTTTAATTCTCAAGTTTCCCCCCTAGTCAAGGGCGTCTATGGGAATTTCTTGACCCCAATCCCTCCCCCCCTGGAAAATCCTCCGCCCGCTGCTCTCCTGTTTGAGGTCGAGTTATGTTCCCAACGGAGCCACC
>Ga0179593_1455421_pt1 | contig 11240 bp, 14 predicted proteins | sample CZODoug2_1_08_16_FD_185931 | JGI IMG/M metagenome (GOLD analysis project Ga0179593, IMG submission 185931) | Vadose zone soil fungal communities from Angelo Coast Range Reserve, California, USA - CZODoug2_1_08_16fungal (PacBio error correction) | ecosystem: Environmental > Terrestrial > Soil >... | reverse complement strand
CCCACCGCCGGCCCGGCAATTTCCCTTTACTTCCGATGGGAGTAAAAGCTTTTTTTTTTCTCCTACGACAATTGACACCCCGGAGTCTCGCTCCTAGCAATGTCCCACCCTTCACTCTGCCAGCGGGTGCTCTTCTGGATTAGTGCCGTCCCACGTAATGGAAGGCCTTGAATGAAACCTCTGCCTCGCGGCTGTCCCCATAGCTTACTGTCCGCTAATGCCTGGTACGCTATCCAGCCAGACACTTCAGAATTTGCGTTTATCCGCAGCGCTAGTGAAAACTCTGCATCAGGAACAAACACTCTCTTTCTTTCCCTCCCCACTCCTTGACCTTCGGCCAAGTCCACTTTCAAGGAAAAAACAACATTTTGCTAAGCGACAACCCCCTGCCAACCTGACTAGAGTTTTCCAGTCTTTCTGCGGCCTGTATTCTTCCATTACACCGCACAACTATCTATTTATTCCTCATTCCCTTCCCGCCCTCCCTTACAGGCGATCGGCTATTCCGCATCCTCATAAAAGGGGAAAGTTTCCCCCCCCCTTTCGATTCTACCATCGTCGTTTTCGCGACCCGTGTCTCTTCCCCCCCCTGTCCTTCCCTCTCCTTGGTGCTGCAAAATATTCCCCCCTCTTTTAGTCACATTTGTTCGGATACCTTTGTTCATGTAGTCTGCAGTCTTTCCCCCCTCTTCCATTCTCCCAAACGAGTACTCGCTGTTTGCGGAGCACAGTCCTGAATTCTCCCTCACCCCTTCCCCCGGCTGCGGACCTTCCGCCCTGTCAGGCCCCTCTTCCTTTTTTTACATTTCGTTGACTCAAGTTTGTTTTCCACTCAAGAGAAGTCAACCTGGCGTTTACCCCTTCCCTAAGCCCCCCTCTTCGTTGTGCGATTTGACTTCCCCCCCCCCCGGTATTGCACGTTTTCTTAGCTTGACCCGCGCTTTTAACTTTCGCGCGTCCCCAAGGCGGGGTGTTTTGGCTGATTCTGCGCTACGAGGTCACACTGATTGCTTGCTCTCCCAAAAGATCCACTTGTGTGCAAGTAATTTTTGAGGTTGGCTGGGTGGTCATTGGGTCTTTTCCTTTTCCCCAATCGCAACAACGTCAACGCGCGGCGGCGCCAAATGTTGCCAAACGGGTTGTTTTTCATTTTGAAACGAGTGGTCAAATCTAGATCTGCCGTCTGTGGACACCAAAAGGAGAACCTGACGAGGTCGACGACCGGTGCCGCGGCCCGAGTCCAATCTTTTCATGAACGCGTTCTGGACGGCCCTAAACCGTGTGTGAAGAAGTCCGTCAGCTTAACCTTTGCTGGTGAAACCAACACGCTTCTTCTCCGAGTTTTCTCTTTCACCGTAGTTTCGACTGATTCCAACGCGTCACTTTGATGTTACATTCCTCTCGGGCACCGCGATGACGAAGGCCAGTCCCTGTAGGACCTTTGGTTTTATTTTGTTAGTGCGCCAGATACATCGACTATTTAATACAGGTGCTCCCCCTCCCATAGGACCCCACTCTCGAATTTACCTCCCTAACCACAAGTTTTGCTTTTAATGTCCCCTCGCTCTTTCCGGCCACCCACTATTTGCGCTGTGCCGCTAATCTCGGCACGATTTGATTCATTCCCTTTCGAAAGTAATTTTTGATCTCACAGTTACCGCGCCTCATGGATTTCTGGGTTCCGGCTGCCTTGAGCTATGGGCTGTCTTCTTTCCTTCTGTTCCTCATTATTCTCCCGAAGGATTTCTCTTCCCATTTTCCCTGAGGGTTTTCTACTCCCCCCACGGGATTGCCGAAAATCGAGTGCGTTCCCCCCCGATCCACTTTCCCTTCAACTCCCTTTCCTATAGAGGATTTTTTCGCTTTGCAGTCCGACAACTGAAATGCGCAGCTTGCTTGTATTTTGGCCTCCGGATTTTTCTTCTGCCGATGAAGACAGCCGCCCTTCCAGCACGCAAAGCTTCTCTTTTCTTCCGCGAGTTATTTTTCTTCCTCTTTTTTTTCAGTCCCTTTTTTCTGCTCGTCGTTTTCATCCCATTTCCCCGCTCTACCCCAGCAGGCAATAAAAACTTCTGAAAGATCCCGGGTCCTTCCGGATCTGTGATCTCAAATCTCTCTTATTGCGATCTCGGCGCTCCCCCGAATGCTGTTTTCTTTTCCGACCACGCCTCGTTCTTTCCTCCGGCGGGCTTGTACCTTCCGTTCTAACCACCTCCCCCACTGTTTGGCGATCGTCGGGCAGGCGTGGCGCGACTTTGTTATGTCGATGGTCGTCGTGGAAGTGAACGCGGAGTCCGCCGCTTGCCTCCAGCTTTTCCTTTCGGTCCAGCAGAACGCCTTCCCTTTTCACAAAACCTCCTTTCCTGAAAGCCTGTTATCACTCTTGGACTGTTGCGGGTCTATTGTTTTCCCCAAAAATCTTTTGGGCGTAGTCGGATTCCTCTTCGGCGCTGTTCAGCCCTCCCTCTTCGAGAGTTCCTTTCACCCTGGTTCAGGCTTCGCGTGCAGGCCCTGTGAGTTTTTGTTTTCGGAGGAATTGTGTCTTTTATCCTCGAGGAGGTTATCGAGGCGTGACATGCCGAAATAGAATCCCGCCATGGTCACCGTTCTTCCGATTGTCCCACGTGCATTTCCATTATTTGGATAGTAGACTCCTTCCCTTTCCTCAGTTCTGGGAATTAGTCAGCCTTGAGATCTTTGCGACAGTTCCTTTTCGCGTGTCTGTTTACGTGTCCTCCGTTTCCTCCCTTGCTTTCATGACCACTCGATTTGACAAATGGAGCGGGCCATTTGTATAGAAGGCGAGTGAGCTTTTCTTTCTTTTCTATTTTTTTCCGGCCGGAGGTGACTGCGATTGTTTGTTGAGTCTCCCCGCCAGAGCCCGACTCATTCACCGGCCCCACAAGTTTTTTATGGTTTCCGTTGAAAAGGTTATAGTTAAAAGAAACCCCCCCCCCCCCCCCTGTTAGCACGGAGTGCCCAGAGTTTTCTCCTCCCGCCCACCCATGACCTGGGGTCTGAGCTAGATCTTTGCGAGTGCGTATCTCCCCAAACTTTTTTTTTGTCTTCGACACAGGGTCACCATGGGGCCGAGTTTGGTGGTGGCCCTTCTCTGCGGAGAGTCTTGCGTTTTTTGTTCTGAAGGCGTTGCGCGTTTCTTTCCATAGCTTGACGATTTGTGTTCACTCTCCTCTCACAGATTTTCTCTCGGTCCGTCTTTTTGTTTCCGAATAAACCATAATGTCCTCCTCGGGTGCTCGAAGTTTTATGTCGAGTTTGGTATCCTACGTCGACCCCGTGTCCTCCCTCTTTTCCTGCGGGCGCTTCTTTTTCCTCGCCCGCGCCCCCTCCTTTCCCTTCTCATCATACGTTTTTTTTTTGAGAGGCTGAGTCCGCGTTCGTAGGACTCAAGCTCCCTCCTTGCTTTCCCCTCGTGGAGCGACGGTTTCGACGTCCCCCCCTTATCGACCTTACTATCTTCGATGAAACCGCTTCCTTTTTTTTCCCTTTTCCTTTTTCTTCCCCCCCCGCCGTTCGAGGGATGTATCTTAGATTTTTTAACTCTTAAGCTCGGCTTGAACGTAAAGTGTCCCCCCTAATTCGTAACACGAAACCCCCCGGAAAGACCTCCGCGCCGTGGAGCCGCGTCCATCATCGCTCGTTCTTGTCTTCTCCCCCAATTCGCTACTCCTCTCCACTCAAAGTGGACTTTTTTCCCTTCCTACTCCCTCTTTCCCTTTTTTTCTTCTTATGAACTCTGTGATCTAGTGATCTTTGTTAGTTTTTCTCTTGCTTTAACTCTTTCTTTCAACCTAACACCCGTTTGGCTTGCCTTTCTTTCTTTTTCCTTGTTTTTTCTTCAATCCGTCCCCCCCCCCTCGCATAGTTTCCAATACGCGAGTAGTTCCCCCCAAAAAGACCCTTTTTCCTTACCTAGCTCATACGCGGCCCGCCCAGTTCGTCCCCCGTTTCTTCCTGTCTTCTCTTGGGTCCCTTCCCTCCTCTACCATCGTTCCTCCCTTATTCCCCCCTCTTCTAAGGCTGCGGCCGGCTTCCAACGTCCTTTAGTCTGTATAATATTAAAACCTTTTTCCCCCCCCACCTGAGAAATTCACGTCCCTGAACGTCCCCCTGGCGCCGTTGATTTCTCCCTTTTCCCCCGTCATTCGCTCGAGAACAAGCCTTCCTTCTCAAGCACCCTGTAAAGGCTCCGTACAGGCCTTCATCCCCTAGAACTCTGAACCCCGTAACTCTCGACGGTAGTTTTCCCTTTCCCGCCTCGGCCTCGCCCGCCCCGCCAGCAGAACCTTTTTTTGTCCCCCCAATAGCGCAACTTTCCATTTTCAAGCCTTCTCTTGGACAGAGTTGAAGCCCCCTGAAAATTTTTGATGAAGGCTGCCACCTTGACAGGCCCTCTTCGCCCCTCTTTCGGCCGGACGCGTGCTGGCCAAGAAACCGCACCCATAGCTCCCCCCAAAAGGCGTCGCCCTTTCCCCCGACGATCGCCACCCTCTTTCGTTTCTTTCCCTCCAGCCGGTTCAGCCGCCAGCCTCGGCACCCTTGGAGTTTGTTCTCCAAGCATCTGTCTCGGGGGAGCGGCCTCTGCATCGTCGACCCTTTTCTCCTCTTCAGTTCAACTTGATCTTTCCCAGAATTTTATTCCAGGAGGGGTTCTAGCTTCCTTGTTGTTATCGCTTTGAAACACTCTGAAAAACTCCCTTAACCACGAAACCCCTAGCCTTCCCCTCTGCAAATCGGGTTCTTGAGAACCCCGTTTGATATGTGTCAGTAAGTCGGGCGCCCCTTTGCCCCCCGCTGCCCAAGTCTTCTTCCACTCTCTTGTTCCAATTCCTTTTTTTTTCCGGTTTTTGACTTAATTTAGTCCCTTCCAGCCCCCCAGTTTGTCTTTTCTGTATGCGTGTGCCAAGCGAGTTTCGGGTCCCCTTCTCCCACACCGAGTTGGTTGCGGCTCACGCCCCTCGAGTGACAATTCGACCCCCAAAATCCTTTTTCTTATAAATTCTTCATCTCCGGCCCCCCCCTGCCCTTTTTCTCTCACCGGTAAACCCCGTGAGCCGTGACTGGCCAGCCCCTTCCTTCCCCGGTACATGTTCCCCCCCCCCGGTTTTCTTGTATTTTTTTGAAATGGGGGGTTGGTTTCCCTTTTCCTTGAGTATTAGCGGCCCAGAGCAAAAACAGTTAGTTCTCCCCTTTACCCTTTCCCGGTTCCCTCCCCCGCCCTTTCGGGTATTCGTATGTGGGTCCGGAGACTTCTCACTTTCTTGTCGATGTGTCGACGAACAACCCCCCGGCGACTGGCCTGCCTGTCGCATTTTAGTTAGTCTCCCTTTTTCCAAAGTCCTCGATTTCACATTCGACCCCCTTTTTGTTGTCCCCCCCTCTCCCTCCTCCTCTTGTTTACCGTTTAATCGACTTCTGATTAAAACCCCTTTTGTTGAGGGCCGGCCATCGTCGAACAGCGTGACGCGCCCCTCGTTTTTTCCCCGTCCCCCCTTCGGGCCCTGTTTGACTCCCTTAGGAGTCTTCACCGCCGGTTTCCTCGGGGCCGTCGAAAGGAATTCGGCCGTTGTGCCAAACATTTTTCGTTCGAGCGCCCCCAATTCAGTTATTGAGCTTTCTTTCCCCCCTCGTCCCAATTAACCTCCACACTGTCCATCACCTCCAAGACCACTAAAAAGTTTCTGTGCGATCTGTCATCATTTTCCTCTTTCCGAATCATGCCATTTCCGTCCCCAGCCAGTTACACCGGGTCCGGGCTCCCTTCCAGTGCCCCTACCCTTTTTTGGGGACGGGTAAATCTCCCCCCTACTTTTTCATCTGTATGAAGTTTAGTCCCCTCAGCGAGTCTTTCCACTTTTCACCTCTCACGCACTGGTACCCTTTTGCGCGGATTTCCGGCAGCCGTTTGAAGTTTGAGACTTCTCCTTTTTCTCGCCTGCAAGACTTGTAAGTCTTCTTTTTTTGGCATCGGTTTCTGAAATAATTGAGAATTATACAAGGCCCTGGGTCCGGTCAAAATGGTGTTTCTCTTCCCGGTGCATCCTGGCCCTTTAACTTTTATGGTAGGGAACTCCTGGTCAGAAAACTAGCGCGTGCTTTAAACCACCCACTCCTCTTTGTATCCCCCTTATTGCAACGGTACCTTGTTTTTTGTCTAGTACCCAGTACGCGGTCCCCCTTTTTTTTCCTTTCAAATTCCGTATCCTACCCTCGGTTTGACCCTTTGTTTGTTTCCAATGTGTGTCTCTACTTCCTCTGCGTTTCGAACGATTTCCTCTCGTGAGAGTCTTCTTTTTTTGATTTTTTTTAAGGAGTTCTCCCGCGTACTTTTGGGAATTCGTGACTTGTCTCGCTGACCCCCCTGCGGGATTTTTTTTTTACTCATTTCTTCTTCCATTCAGCTTTTATTTCCCCTCCGATGCTGCTTCGCCACCTAGTGGCGTTCTTCTTCTTTTTCCGTCATAAAACAAGGCATTCGCGCCGACATATCTGCTGCTGACAGTAGTTGGCGGTATTCTTGTTCTTACTGGGGAAGAAAAGAACACCCTCCTGGCTTCCCGCTGCGAGTGCATTGGTCTCCATGGCCCTCTTCTTTTTTTTTTATATTTTTTTCCTTATCCCTCCTTTTTTTCAGCCCATGGAACTTCCCGGGATGGTGGTTTCCTCTCCCATGGTTTACCACTGTGAGAGAGATAGGCCACACCCTTTCAGTGCTTTGCTTACTCTCTAAGATTTTTCCCTTTCCCACCCGGGAGAGCTCGAAGAGCCAATGACTCCAATGCACTCTGCAGCGGGATCTTTCCCGTTCTTTTTGCTTCCCCCCTTCCTCCTGTCTCCTAATAACGCGGCTGTGCCATAGCCGAGCCTTTCTTCGCCTTTCTTTTTGGATTCTAAGCGAGTACGCACACTAAAGTGGTGGCTCTCAGTTTTTGTTCTTCCATACCCTGAGGAATAAGGAACCCCTGATTCTCCGCCCGTATTCGGACCCGCAATCTTTTTTCACTCCTCCAAAAGTCTCGTTTTTTCAGCCGTCCACGTCACCCTCCTCTCTCCCCCCCTATCTTCCCGTAGTGCGCTTGACGCGAAGGTCGCGCTGTCACAAACACGTATTTTTTCTTGATGACTTTGTTCAGGAGTCCCCATCTTACTTCTTACTTGTAATCTCAAGCTCCACACTCCCTTTCCACGTTTCACCTCCCCCCAAAGGGAGATACTCCCTTAGGCGTGAATCAATCGTAGTCCTCCTTCACACTTCATTGAACTACTTCTCAGGCGGTGATGCACCTCTCCCCGCATTTGATCGGTCCTTGTTCCTTGTAGAGGAATCCACCTCTGCATGACAAAAACGTTTCCCTCGTGGCAGGAGGATGCCCCCCTTTCCCGAATCCTTTTCCACTTCCCGTTCTGCGTTAAATTCCATTTTACTCCATATTTTTTGTCCTTCCCCCTGAGAGTTTGAATTCTTTGAACAGACGCGGCCGACCAATGAGTGACTCATAATTCCTTCGTGAGGGTTCTCTTTTCCGTCCCCCACGGTTTCTGCGAGTTCTCCCTTTCCGCTCTTTTACTTCTTCGTCTCCTTCACAAGGGCAGCTCTGCGCTTCCGCTGAAATGATTCCGAGATCCCACCCTCGACAACTGGTGCAAGGCTTTGGAGGCTCTAGATTTCAATTTTGGACGCGGGCCATTTTCCCCCCCCTTCCGTCACTGCAGTATGGCGGAGGCAACCCTGTTTTTTCCCAACGTCCCATTCCTTTCTTATCCCCCCTCCCCCGGAACCTACTCCGGCGGGGGGACTACGCGTTATTTTCAGGACTTGATTCGAACTCCTTATTGCCTCGGGCTCTTCACGTTGTTCTTGCCGCCTCTTTCTTCCCCGAAGCCGGGTTTTTGAAGACTGTCTTTACGATTCCAACTTTGTACGTAGGTGAAACAACCCTTCGATTTTTTCTTCGGAGTCCCTAGTTTCTATGACCTGAGTCCTGCCCCTTTTCGCTCCCTTAAAAGATCCGACTTCGGCCCTGTCATTACAGTTGGGGGTTGTGCTGATTATTTCTCTCCCGTCCCCTTGATGCTTCTTTGACCAAATTTCGAAAATTCCAAACCTTGGCTGCCTGTCCCTCCCCCGCGCTGAGTGCGAAACATCTGTTTTTGCTGGGTTCTCAAGAGACGGATTGACAAGGCACGCCATTTTCGAAAACGGTAAGTGAGCACCCCCTTTTTTTTCTTTTTTTTTTTTTTTTTTTTTTTTTTTTTTTTGTTTTTATTTTTTTTTTTTTTTTTTTTTTTTTTTTTTTTTTTTTTTTTTTTTTTTTTTTTTTTTTTTTTTTTTTTTTTTTTTTTTTAACATGTACCGCGCATGCTCCCGTGTTCCTTGAATTTTCCCTTTTTGGTTACGGTGTACCTTGCGGGTATCTTACACAGTTACTTTATTCTCAAGAAGGATTGATAGGTGATTGTTCTGGGAGTGAGCCGCCAACGCGGTCCGCACCCTCGAGTTTTTTCCCTTATCCCCTTTCACAGCTCTCCGAGGAGTTGCTCTTCAACTTCAAAAAGTAATTTTCATCGCAGGCCTTCTTTGGAGTTTTCTTGCGTTCTCTTTCCTGTCCAGGAAGTCCCGATCACGCTGTCCAATACCGTTGCCCATTTTGATGCTTTGGCGCCCTTTCTTTCACCATTTGCTACCTTAGTCATATGGTTGGATCTTTTTTCCCTCCGATTTCCCTCGGCCGAAACCCGCTTCCAATCTCAAAAGGATGGACAGATCCGCAAGTGGATCTCGCCGTTGCGGCTTTGTGCTCTCCTTTCCAACCCGCTTCTTTTTTTTTCCCCCCCCCCTGCCTTCCCGTTCCTTGGCCCGCGCGTTAAATCTTCATGCTGATCACCCTCCACTTGATCGTCTGTGCCGTTGCTTTGCCTCTCTTGTGTCGATTCATGGTGTTCTTGGCCAGCAAGCTTTACGCTTTTTTGATATTGCCCTTTTCTTAGGCCTCCCCACCCACATCCCCCGACTTTGACAACGCTGTCCAGATCTTTCTGCACTTTCCGTTGTTGCTCTTTGTTCCAAAAAGTTGCTGAGCGGGTTTGTTCGGCGGTTTGCGAGGGTCTCCGTTAAGATTTTTCCTAGTTTACTTTCCCGGTGTCAGGAGAGTTTGTCCTGGTTGTAGCGAGCTTTTAGCGTAATGTGTGTCGCAGCTTTTTTCTCTTTTCTCTCTAGAAGGTGATGCGAAGAATCACGGCCCGGTTCGTTCTGGTAACTTTCTTGGTTTCCCCCCCTTGTTCCCTCTTCCTTCCCTTTTGCCTTTGGTTAGGAGACTCTCGTCTTTCACCTATTCTTGAGCAGCCTTTCGATAGTTTGCTATAATGTAGTACTACAGTTTTCGCGGGCGTGATGTACTTTCTCGCGACTTCATTTCCCCCCCGTCATTGAACGAACTGGCGCGGCGAGGGCGATTCTCGTCTCCTTCTTTCGGATTTGCTACGTCGCGGAATTGCTGTTCACAGTATGCGGCTGGGACGAGACGTTTCCTCATGAGACGACAAGTCCCCGCCCAACGTTGTTCTTTTTGTTACAAGTTCCAGGTAAACTTTTCCAAGAGCTGTCACACTAACCCACGTCTGAGTACGGAGATCAGTATCACGGAGAAGACGAACAATGACGCTGTGAGAGTACTCCCCAGATTTTTCCGGTTTTCGTCCTTTTTCATGGAATCGCCTTCACTGTCCCTGTGCTCCTAGTTTGTGTGTTTCTGATGACTATGCTCCCATCACGTTAGGGGTCTTCCGCCTTTTTTTAGATTAGTCTATTTCTCGCTTGTTCTGTGGAACGGCGAGACCCAATTTACCGGTCCCAGGCGTGTTTTTTCCGAATACTTGGCCTCTCTTTTTAATAGTTTCGTGACTTAGAGTCGTTCATTTTGAATGTCATCCCACCTTTTTAATTCCCTTGGTTATTTCTTTTTTCACTTGAGTTCCTCGAACGCGGTCGTATCTCTTCTGTACTCCCTACGTGTGGATACTACTCCGGGCTTCTTTGAAAATCCAAGAGCACAATGCTCACCGCGGGCGATGACCATGTCACACTTTTTGTCGAAGGCGACTCCGGACAATTGTAATCTTAGAGGTCACCCAAGTTCGGAGGCCACGTTCGTTCTTTCTAACCCGAATTTCTGGATCTGGGTATCGGGCTTCCATTCACTAGGAAAGAGCACCTCCTTCGTACACGAAACGTCTTCCTGACACGTTAAGTCCTCCGTGATGAGCGCTTCCTTCTGAACTCCCCCACCTTTCCCAAGGTGAACTGTGACCCGATTCCCCAAATCTTCCTTTCCCTCACGAATCTGGATCTTTCCCGCGGTCCTGTTTCGTTCCAGTGCCTATTTTTTCTTCTCGTTCTCTCCCCCTTGTTACTCTCTTTTATTTCCAACCTTTTCCCCCCTTTAAAATGTAACACAACGTTTGGCCGTGCCTCGTGGATCTGCCTTGACATTCCCCTCAGTCACTCGCACGTTACCCCCGGCCGCGACTTACAACCCTCAATATAAGTTATTCAGACCCCCCTGCGGCACTCGCCGTTAGTTAAAAATCTTCTAATTGCTCGCGGCTGCACGTCACCCTAATCTGACCCCAATCGGCGCTGACTACATGCCTCTTCTCACTTTCTTCAAAGAAGGATTCGTGGAAGTCTCCTATCCCAAATTCAAACTTGTTTCCCATTCCCACGTTGTAAATTTCGATTTTCCGTTTTGCTTGATTCTTCGCATCATTTGCAGTCCCTGCCTGTAGAGTTCCCTTTTCCCCCCTCTCGGTCATTCCTTTCAAGATCCCCTCTACCTTTCTAACAAGAACTCTGCCTGCCCCGGGACAGCCAACTCTCGAGCGGGGCTGTTGACGACTATTTTCCTGCCCAAGCCCGCTCACTGCCAGGTAATTTTGGTTTCCACAAGGTTTGCCCCGCCCTTCCCTTCACGAATTGATCTTTAACCGTTGCAGGACTGCGAACTTTGACGGTCCTTTTTTCTAAGCTTTACCCCCGAAACATCCGGTTCATCGCGCAGGCGTTGTACTAAGTTTCTTTTCTCCAAGAAAACTCCATATGTGAGACTCACAAACTCGGAGCCCGGATGCCCGACGCTCGCACCCCCACGCTTTCTTTTCTCAAAGAAGTGATTTTCCGCCCGCCAGCCTCGGGTGGGCTTACTCGCAAGAGTGGCTTTTTG
>Ga0179593_1286775_pt1 | contig 11240 bp, 10 predicted proteins | sample CZODoug2_1_08_16_FD_185931 | JGI IMG/M metagenome (GOLD analysis project Ga0179593, IMG submission 185931) | Vadose zone soil fungal communities from Angelo Coast Range Reserve, California, USA - CZODoug2_1_08_16fungal (PacBio error correction) | ecosystem: Environmental > Terrestrial > Soil >... | reverse complement strand
TGCTGCGGTTTCTGTGTTAGAAAAATCAAGGCCTATCGCATAATAAACTACAGCCCCGTTCTATGTTCTTTTTCCCCCGTCTCGCCGCAGTCATTTTTCCTCCCCTCCAATTTTAATTCCTCGTGTCTCGGAGTGTTTTAGTTGTGTCACCGTTGAAGTGGTTCTTCCCCTTTTTCCCGCTGCCCGATGTGGCGCATTCCCTTCGATCCTCAAAGTTAGGAGTAGTCCTCCATGATTTCCGGGAGCAAGTTGTCCACCTGGTAAAGCGAGAAGCGCTGATGATAGAAAACTGGAAAGTTTTCGTTAACCTGATTGAATTCTTACCCCCTTTCTCTTCCCTTTCTGCCCTCGTGTTCCTTCCCCTTCTTCCCTCGATTGAGGAGTTTGGGTTTTGTGAAACCCCATTTTTCCCAACAGGTTAATATCTTTCATGACTAAATATGGTCATAGAACGTTAGTGTTGTTGGTTTTTTTTTCGGTCATCGCTCCTCCTTTCCCGATCCTTTGTAGAATTTTTCATTCTCCCTCAACAGCCGGTCAGGGACAGGTTCTCCAGCAACCGGTGATTTACCTCTTGGTGACTAGAAGACCTCCCTCTTTCCTTATAGAAATCTCGAAAAACTGTCACCGCCCCCCCCCCCCCACCCAATCCCTTCGTGGGTCTGCTTCACCTATTTTACTTTTAACCTTACAGAGAAAAGGGCCAAGCTTTCAAGTTGCAATAACATTTTCTCCTTTATGAGGTCGTTTTCTTCCCCGCTCAAATCAGGAAGAAGGGGTTCGCTTCTTTTTTCCTTTTGAGTACATTTCTCTCTCCCTTTCTCTACTCCCACAGATACGAACGAAGACATAGTCGATTTTCCCATTCGACTCTTTTCCGTTGTTTTTTTTTTTTTTTTTTTTTTTCTTTTTTTTTGGTGTGGTGGTTTGGTGGTGGTCTTATTGGTCTGTCCCCTTCCCGAATTTTTTTCTAGTGAAAAAGACCGACGAGTCGCCACCCCCTGAACAACGAACCTTTCCTGCGGCCGTTCCCCCCCCTTTCTGCTTCGTGTAGAGTTTGGACGAGAGCACTCGGTGGGATTTGGAGGTCCCCTTCCATTTCCACCTCACTTCTCTCTGATTTCTCTTCTAATTGCTATTTTTTCCGTAATGTGGAGGTGAATTCTTCTTTCCCTTATATTTCCTCTATACCCCTTTTGGTTTTTTTTTCAGAATCGAACGATAATCTCCCTCCCCCCCCCTCTCTTTTGCACATGTAGCCTTCCTCTCCACCCAATGATAAACTTTTCTCCCTCCCCTTAGAGTACTTTTCCTCAGAAAACACCCCCGATGAGATCAGGTCAAAATCTCCTTCATTCTGGTCCTTTTTTCCTGGCGCACTTCTTTTTTTTGCCTTTGTGTGCGTCTTACATATTCTGTTTTTGTAGCTTTCATAGACCCACCCTTCTGTTGTTTTTTTTGATCCATTACCTGTTTACGGGCTTTTCCTTTTCATTTCCTCCCGAGAGTTTGAATATGAGACTGTCTTGGTCTTTAGCTGTCCTTAGACCCCTTTTTCCGCGTATCCAGTGACTTTTTTCCTTCCACAGGCAGGTAGGTCCCCTGTTCAAGAGAAATAACGACTGCTTTCATGGTGGATTTTTTCTTTCGAGCCGGAGCTGCTTTCCTGGGTCGTCGTTGAGTAAAGTACTTATAGTAAGAAGTAAAACCTACTACCCTTTCTATACGTTGATGTGTATCGGGGGGGGGGGGGAGGGGGCGTGGTGTGGTGGGGGGTTTTTGGGGGGGGAGTGGGGGGGGGGCTCTGGGGGTGGGCGGGCGGGCTGGGTTGTTTTTTTTTTTTTTTGGTGGGTTTTGGGTTGCGGTGACGGGGTGTGTGGGGGGGGGGTGGGGGGGGTCGGGTTTGTGGGGGGTTTTTTGCGGTCTTGGGGGGGGGGGTGCGGGTGTGGTGTTTTGGTGGGGGGGTTGGGGGGGGGGGGGGGGTTGTGGGGGTGGGGGTGGGGGTTGGGTGGTGGGTTGGTGTGGGTTTGGGGGGGGGGTTTGGGGGGGGGGGGGAAAAAAATCAAAAAACACAAAAAGTGTTTTAGCAGCGTTCGCACCTCTTTTCGTGGCTCTCCCCGCTCGGCCTTACTTTATTGTAGGAGAGATGCAAGTTTGGACTTCTGGATGTGTATTGATCATCCCCTCCCCCCCCCCAGCCCTGCCGCTTGGAGATGTCGAGGCCCTCTTTTTTGCGAGCCTATTCCTAGTAGGTTTCTTCTTCTTTCCAAAGGTCTTTCCGAGCGTTTACGGTTTTCAGCTCCCTGAGGGTTGACGTTTGACCGATCTTTTCCCCCTCCTTAGGTTCGACCTACTATTCCCTACTCCTTTTCGCGCCATCCTCCTGGTCAAGTTGTAGAGTAAAACGTCCTGCCTCTGGCAGATCCCTTTCGTCCGGTCGTCCGGTCGGAGTATTGATGTCACTCAGTTATCCGTCGGGGATCGTTAAACCCTTTGCTTCGCCCCCCCCCCCCGGTTCAGGTTTTTGCAGGAGAAGATTCACACCTTTCCTTTGTGACCCCCTTTCTTCTTCGTTACGGTACGTCTTTTCCCCGAGAGGTAGCTTAGTGATTTACCCCTTTGCTTGCTTCAACAAAGTGAGAGCAGGTCTTTCGAGTGACTCTTCCTTTTCCTCTGAACTGGCCGATGCGTGGGAATCTACACTCCCTCCCTACCTCTAGAGAAAATCGTATACAGTACCATAGAGGAATAGGTCGGGTCTCAGTTTAGGAAACGATCTCTATTAGATCCCCTTCTTACCTATCTTGATTCGATTCATCCTTTTCGATGGAGAGGATGGGTTTCTCTTCCTTATTCTATTTTTGAGATTCCCTCTCTCTGTAATTCTTCTTAGGCTGCACTTTTCATCCGGGGTTGGGCTGCCTCACCTCTTTACATCGGCTACTCAAGGGTTAGATGACCCCTTGATGACGCGCTTGCCTATCCCTTTTTTACATTTTCTTCCCCAAGTCATTTGAGGTCTGCTCTTCCCCCCTTCGATACTTTTCTTGGATCTCTCCGTAGGTCGCGTTGACCTTTCCTTTTTATAGGGCTACTTGGCGGTTCTCTTGTTAGTGAACTAGGGTGACATCAGTTATTTCTTCCCCTAACGCCGATAATGGTTCCATACGGAATTACCTCCCCTGAGATCGTTCCTAACAGTTGAGGTTCCCTCGAGTTAGAAGAGACGATGTAGTTTTTATGATTGTGCGTGATCGCCCCAGGAAGGTCGGCTTATGGCGCCTCCTCCCTTTTTGCAACCCCCCCTTTCCATACTTGAACGACCTCAGGGTTATAATCCGACTCATGTTTGGAATAATTGATTGTCCCCCCCCCCACATGACAGTGACTTGTATGCCCAAGTCTCTCCCCCGCTCTCCTCCCGGCCGTCTGCCCCCTTTTTTCTAATCAATCTGATAGATTGTATTTTACTCATTACATTGTGTGAATTTATGCCGTTCCCCTTGAGACCTAGTAAGATTCCCTCAGTAGCTTTCTCTCCTGGGACCCTTTTCCCCCCCAGGTCACCTCCCTGTTGCCTGGCTTTGGGGATGGCTACCTCCAGTTTATGTGACCGCCCCTTCTTCCTTGTACGAAGGTGTTTTTCCCCTACCCCCCAATGAACGTATGGGGATTTGAGCTGTGGATCTCTTTTTTTTCCCGCAGTGTTTCTTTCCCCTCCCCCCTCTCGGGACCTTTTCCTTCCGTTTCCCTTGATGGTAGATGGGGAAGATTCTCTTCATGGAGTATGGCCTTGATGCTGACGAGGTTTTAAATCCTGAGCCAACCTTCATCCTATGCTCTTCCGTTCTCTTGCGGTCCCTCCGTCGTGCCTGTTCTTTCCCTTTCTTCCCCTTTTTCTTTGCGCCCGAGATAGAGGAATTTGCAAGTGAGGTTCTTGCCGTGGCACCCAGACCATCGGGGCTCTGGCAACCCCCTGACTTTCGGTCTTTCTCTTCTCCCTTAAAAGATCCGTCTCTATCTTTGCCCCCATCGTTGGTTTGTTTAGAGCTTCCGACCAGGTGCGTCTGTTTTTATCCCAACTGGTGTCGGTTGTATCTCATGTCTTTGTGAAAAGGCCTGACCCCAACTGCCTCTTCCCCCCTTCCCTTCTTTTTCCGGCGCCCTTACTACCCTGTCCTCCTTGAAAGCCGTGGAAAGACCGCCGAGCGGTTCCCGACATGCAAGTTAGCTGTCTGTGTTTGTCTAGCCCGGTATCTGTGCACTAGATCGTCCAGACCCTCCACCTAGACTTCGTCTTCCCTCGTCCCCCTTTCACGACATCTCGTCCTGTCGGAAGTTGAACCAAGGTCTCTTCGATTTTTTCCTCTTGGCCCTCAAGTTCCTTCCCTTTTACGGGGTTTCTGTTCCCTTCCACCTGTTCGTTCCTTTCTTGCGTCAGTGGCGGCTTCCTTTGCAGGCTCGGTGTCTTCCCTCCTTCAACAACTTCTCTTTCCCTTATGTTGTCCCTGGAAAGGCTCCCTGCCAGCCGTAGAAGGACCCGCTTTTTCTAAATTGCTTCCCCCCCTTTACCCTTAGCTGGACTCTACTCGAGCCTTCCTTGATGATCTTGAAGAAGCCGTCTGCTTCTAGCTTTTTTTCTTCTCCTTTCTCCTGAACACGGAGACGTTCCACCTTGGTGTCGTTGAGATGACACTAGTGAAGTTCCTCCTGCTTCAGGGATTGAGTCGAGGTCCAGGAGTTTTTACCAGGATTCCCTCTTCTCCGAAGTCTTCGTCCCCGCCTGATAGTATCAATCTACAATCATTGGAGTGAAAGCGTTTTTCATCACTTTTGGACTGGCGTTCTTTTCCTCTCGTCTCCCCCCCTTTTCGGTTTTTTGTGCCTCCAGCCTAGATTTTAAAAGCTGCAGAGACTTTGAAAGCACGATCACCGCACTTTATGTGCTTGAATTTCCATCGACCCCAGAAATATCTTTTTTTCATCGTAGAACTCCACTAAGTTCTCCTTCATCTTGAAGCTCCGTTTCTCTCGCCCACTGTTCTCTACTCTCCCTGATATCCCGATCAAGATTGGACCCTCCAAACCAGTTTTTTTAAGCGATTTTTTTCCCCGGATCTCGCCTTCTCGGTTAAGAGTCACATCTGGCTCTCAGGACCTCAAGAGCCGCATCTCCCCTATCCAGTAGGCACGTTGCTTTCTTTCTGATGACTCCGCACTTCTCTTTATCTTGTCGAGCCCCTCTCAATATACGATGCCTTCGTTCTAGGTTTTCCAGAGTTCCTTCACGTGTTTTTGACTTTCTTTGGTTGTTCGACCTCCAACAGCCTCTTCCTTTCGCGCCATATATAGCAACCCCGTCCTGGGGTGTAGGTGAACAACCGGACCTTTGCTTTTTCTAACTAAAGAATTGCCGCGGGCGCCTTTTGGCGGTCTCCCGGGTCACCTTCAGCTGAAGTTTTCTTCGGCTGCGTCCTCCTGGTCCCCTGGATGTTTTCGAAAACGTAGTCGAGTTTTACTCTTTTTTCCCCCCAATTTCCTCGACCCGGTCTGAACCGTGCGGACATTTTTTCTTACCCGGTTTCCAGTAGCGATTTTTGACCCCAAGGGTGCCCTCTTCCTTTTCTCCCCGGATTTCCTTATCGGGTTTGTGACCTCTCTTTCCTCTTTCCCTGTTCACTCCCCCTCCTTTCAAAGTGTAGGAGACTGAGAACTGTAAGCTATAGAAAAGGCAGAACCTCTATAGTTTTTCTCGAACCAGAGTCGTTTTTCTTACCGCACCTGATGCCTTGCTCGATGACTATTGGTCCTTGGCATTTTAGTAAAGACCGCGCTTCCCGGGCGTTGGCGACAATCTTTCTTCAGTGAGTGGTCGCCGAGGATCACCCCTGGAGGTCACGTTCTCCTCCATCATCCCCCTCAGAATACTGGCTGTCGTTTTTTCTTTCCCGTGATCGACTTCTACCGCTCCCCCTTCCTCATCCTCTGCTTGTCAAAGCCATAACAGAGTTCTGTCGCTGACTTTCCCCCATTGGAGACGGGTAGATTCTCTTCCTTGGGTGAGTTGAGGAGGTCTTCCCCCACAACCCTTCCGAGCTTTACTTCCTCTTGCCCACCGTCTGCCTGTCCTTTCCATGTCTTCCACCTACTTTGTTTTGGGACATACCTGCAACAGAAGTATCCTCCCCCTCCCCCCTAACACCAGACCTTGCGTTGCGGCCCCTCCCGCAGATGGGGATCTTTTTTGATGCGCGCGTGTCTTTCGGTTCCGGTACCCCTCTCCGGTGCTCCATGAGAATTAATTTCTTCCTCCTCGTTTGGAGTGAACGCTTATCTCTCCCTTCCCTACATAGTTTTTGTTGAATCTCGCTAGACCTAGTCCCCGATAGAATCCTTCTCTCCCCCTGATCAACAATAATTTATAAATCATCCTCCAGTCTATTTGAAATAGATTACCTCATCACCCCCTGATTTCCCTTCCCCCCATCATTGAGGGGTTTTTCCCCCCGTTGCCTGGTGTGTGGTCATGTTTTACGTTACTGTGCGGTTTTAGTGCCCCTTCAACCCCCCACTCTGGAGGGTTGTTGAGCAACTGGAAGAATGTATTGTTATGGGTGCGAAACTGCTGCTTATTTTGTGAGTTCGATTCTTCAGCGTTCCTTCTCCCTTTGCTTTCCCTTTTGAAGATTTTAGTATCGAATTCTATTTGTAGGTCCAGTCGAGAACGTTAACGCGACTGGTCTTGTTCGGATGCGATGCCTTCGATCGGGCTCTTGTCTTTTTCGTTGCCCTTCTCTCGGTGTGAGATAACCTCCGCACTAGGTGAAGGTGTCGCTTTTTAGCCTCCAGGCCTGCAAGAGGAGGGACGGAGTCTTTCTCACTGTTCGGCATTCCACCTCCTTGTTGCCGTCCGGGTTAAAGGGTCCAGAGAGGGTCTTGCGGCCCTTTTTTTTCACAATGAGCCCTGGGATAGTCTTGGTCGCTTCCCTCTCCTCCTCTTTTAGATTTGCCGAAAGTATATAGTTTCTTTTCAGGGTATCTTCCTTCCCCTTTCGCGCGCACTCTGGTACCTCCTTGTGAATGAACTGGGCCCGAAGAGGTAACTTTTCACCCGTGTAATCCCCCCCGTCCCCTAGTGTTGCTGCCTTAACCCGCTTCTTTTTTCACCCTTGTGTCGCGACCATATCCCTCTCGCTCGAATGGACTTTTACAGCAATGTCGACGGTCGGCGACTTTGCTCTTTTTTTGGGCTTATTTTTTTACTCCCTGTTCCTTTTTAGCCCCTCCTTTTTTTCTGTGGAAGAAGTCTACCCAACCCCAATAATGGCCTTTGAAAATTTTTTAGAAGCCCGAAAGGCGCAAAGAGGCAGTTCTCCGTTCCCCCTTTTTCCAGGCTCGGGGTCCCAGACAACGTTACTTGGTTTTTTTCCCTAGGTTGCTTCCAAGAGGACCGGCTTTTCCCCCCGTCTCTAACCCCCCAGAAGACACGGCACTTTTCAACCTTTCGCCTACCCCCTCATCCAGCAAGATGGTATAGCCCCTCGTCGCCCCTAAGAGTCGCTTCCAGAGTTGAATAATTGATCTGCCAGCGCCTCGTGGTGGCGTTTCAGATTTGGGTATATTGGAAAGGAGTCTCCCTTCCTTCTTTTGTGGTAGCTCTTATCGACGTTGACAGTTTTGGAAAGACATCACCGCGTTCGGGTCGGTTTGCTCTACATAGTTATATGGTCCAGACCCCCTTGGTCTAGTTACCCATTTTAATGGACTCGCACTCCCCTATTCATCTTTAAATAGTTTCGGTCCCTTGAATTTGTAGTTTTGCTTCACAATAGATCATTATGTCTCGAGTCCCAGTAATTCGTCAAGTTTGACCTGGGGATAGGGGATAGGTTGGACCTGCCCTTTCTCCCTTCCTCGTTTCCATGATTTCTTTCTTAAAGACAAACGCCCCTTGAGGGGTTTAGCGTTATTCCGCCTAGGAATCTTTCCCAGGAAGTTTTTTTTTTCAGTCCTTTCATCGCGTTTTTTGACTTTCCTCCGATGAGGAGTTCCTTTCCTCTTTTATTCAATTTATTGCTCGGTCCTCTCCCCCTGGAACCCCCTCTTGAAAGATTACTTACCGATCGTTTTTCTCACACCCTCCTCTCTTGCAACCTTTTTTCCTACCCCCCAATTGAACCCCCCCATTCTCGCTCCATGTCCCCCGCGTCTGAAAAGAATCTGTCAGGATGCTTTATAAACAGTAGGCTCTCTCCGATTTTCTTCCCCCCTCTCTGTGCCGCTCTCTCTCGCCAGGTTCGCACTTCTTAAAGATTCCTAATGCGCTTGCGATCTACTTTGAAAAGTACACACTTCCTTTTCCCCAAGACAGTGTTGGCCGGATGTCGGAACACCGAGCTGACCCTTGGGCGCGCTCCCTCTCCCCGAAACGCAAGGGTGATTGCCGTCCAAGCGGCGATGGATCTTGATTCGCGTTGATACCTTTTTCCTTTCCCTCAACCTCGGATTCGTCGTGCGCGTCTCATTTCGATTGGCGAGGCAGTTTTTCGTGTAGGCGATACGTCGGGTGGAAAATAGTTACCCGTCGATCACCCACCGTATCAGCCTGCATCTGCCGCCTCTTTGAGCAAGATAGTAGTTTGTGCCCACGGTCCGTACTTTTTCATGATGCTACATCAGATAGAGATTGATCTTATTCCTGAAGTGGACCCATGCGTTGGTATTTCCCCGACCGGTGCCTTCTTCTCCACTCCCATCCACGTTCTTGTCCCTTTTCGGGCCTCCTCTCATATTTCCTAAGTTGATTGTTTTTTTCTAGAGTGTCTGCTGCGTTTACGGTCCCCCCCTCCTCCTTGCCGGTCGTTTCCCCTTCCCCCCTCATGTCTTCAACGGCATGGACCACGGCTCAATGCCGCGAGCTTTCTTCCAGGGAATACCTTACTTCTTTTGAAAGCCTTTTTCCCCCACCTCACTACTCGCGGGCAAGCACCCTCCCTATGCCAGTCCTGTGTGTTGACCGTTGTTATCTGCCCCTTCCTCTGTTTGAAACTCGCTTGTCCTCTCCGACACTCCCTTGCGAACCACCATCGACCTGATTTCCAAGTCACGTAAATCCGCATTTTGTTTTGCGCCGTCCACTTGCGCCCGTCCGAGATGCATCTTGTCCAAAAGCTGCTGAGGCCCTCACAGTGTCCTGTACCATTAGTTGGACTTTTTCGGAGATTAAAACCCACCCCACCCAGGGTAATCCTTTTGCGCCCAGCCCTGCCCACTGACCTTTTCAATGGATTTTGTTTACTTGTGACATTTACGAAAGCGGCCTTAGTACGTGTACGTTCTTCACATTCTGTCGAGGCCCTACGGTTCCTCTCTGGTTTTTTTCCAATTCGAATCACCGAGGCCTCTTTTTTCATTACTTTAGCCTGAGTTTTGACTTACATCTTTTTGGAATGGAGCCCAGACCTTTCTTCCGGTAGTTTTTTTTTTAAAGTCCCCCCACCTTCGGAGGTTATAGCTTTTCTGCTTCTTGAGGTGTCTTTCTTTTTTTGGTGTCTTTTGTCCCAGGCGCTTTGTAACCCAGGCTGTCGCTTTCGCCCCCAGGGCAGAACTTGCCCACTTCATAGCCCGGCACCTCCCCCCTTAATATTGCCGTGAAAGTTTGACTTCACTCCCTGTGGCGTCCCCTGTGAGATAGATGGATGCTTGCCCCTATCTTTGTTTTTTTTCTTCCTCCCAGAACCTTAGCATTTACCCCTGAGGATAGGAAGTTTAATCCGAGCCGATGCCAGTGACTGTCCGGGTTCCCTGACGTGCCTGACGTCCAAAATGTGAATCGGGGTCATCGCGAAATTTCCCCACTTCACGTGAGGTAACCTTTTATCCAAGATCTGGCGTTTTTTTTCCCTTATTCTCCTTCCCGTGTCGCTACTCCCGATGTGACTCCCCAACCTTGGTATGAGGTTGCCCGCGCTCTGGAACCTTGATCTCTCTCTTCTTAAGACGATTGCCCGAACTACTGCATCTTTCCCAGCAAATCCTCTACCCGCGCACCTCTTCTCGTCTCGGATTTTGATATATCCGGACCTTAGGGTTGACGAGTTCCCCCCCCAGAGACCAGAATCGTCTCCGGTTCGGCAGTTGGGAGGAAGTTCGGACGGAAGGTCGTTTTGTTTTTGCGTGTCGTATTCTCCCCCCTCGGCCTCTTCGCGCCATATTTCTACCACCATCGGAGCCCGTTGAGTTATTGGAGTTCACCCTGCCGAATTGCAGTTAATTTTCCCTTCAACGATCTTTGGGATAGCTTTTCGGTGCTCTTTTTTTCTTTTTTCCGCTTTGCTTTTTTTTCCCGTCTTCCTTCCCCCCTCTCCCTTCTTGGGGGCGCACGGAAAATTCTTCTGCTCTTTGTCTCCTGACCCCTGACGGCCCAAGGGCTGAAGTTTTCCCTTTCTCTTCCCCAAGTACGATCCATTTTTTGTTCGTAGCAAACTTTTCCTCACCGATAGGTTTTCGTCCTCCCGCGGGAATCATTAAACTTCTCTGGAACCTCTTCGTCCGGTCTTTCCCTTCAGAGAGGACAGCATTGAGGAGAGTCTCCCTTCCTATCAATTAAAGAGATTCAAAATCGTCGGATTCCATTCGTGTCCCTGCATCTTTTCAGCTTCATTTCGATCCCCTTTCTCATGCTTTGAAGCCCAAAGATGGCCCCTTTCTTTTCGAAGACAAAAGTTTCTGCCGGACGAAGCTTGTGCGCTTTTTTCGCCAGGTCTGCCTCTGCTACCTAATAGACCCTTTCACCAGAGCTCCCTTCTGGGAGGGTTAGGCCATTCTCTCCCTAGTCCCAACCTCGCCGGCACGGCTTCCCTCCGGCTAGCACTCCCATACCCAGACGTCCTAGGTAAGTTTTTTGCCGACTGGACCCAATTTTGACTGTGTCTCTCTTATCTTCACTTTTATCCGTTTCTATCGCCGCACTTCCCTCCTCCCCAACCTGATACTTTCTCGCTGTCCCCCCCCTCGACGTAGTGAAGGTATTTTCCCACCCTACATTCGTTTTTATAGGGACCTCACCTCCCGATTTTTCCTTTTCTTACACTTACCCACCAGCCTTGTTGGGACAAATGTCACTGGCTTTTTGGAGTTTCCGAGCGCCCTTGGAGGTGAGTCTTCTTTTTACCCCAACGCCTGAGAGATAGGATTGCCTATTTCTTTTCTTCCCATTGTATCTGTTCTTTCCTCTTTTT
>Ga0179593_1649648_pt1 | contig 11241 bp, 22 predicted proteins | sample CZODoug2_1_08_16_FD_185931 | JGI IMG/M metagenome (GOLD analysis project Ga0179593, IMG submission 185931) | Vadose zone soil fungal communities from Angelo Coast Range Reserve, California, USA - CZODoug2_1_08_16fungal (PacBio error correction) | ecosystem: Environmental > Terrestrial > Soil >... | reverse complement strand
AACGACGCAGGGGTTTCCCCCCCCTTTTTCCTTTTTCTTTTTCCTTTTTCCATCGGATTAGTCAAACAATACGATCTTGCCTTTTTTCCCCTGGCAGGGGCCGGGGGATGTCGCCTTTTCTTCCCATTGTCTGCAGGATGAAGAGGGGCTCCTTCTTTTTTTCTTCTTTCTTCTCCCAAGCCATTGTTTCTTTTTTTTTCCTCTTCAAGAAGGGGGAGAAGCTTGGTATTCCCTTTTCTCGGCGTTCGATAATCACGATATTCATCTTCTCCCCTCCTCCCCTTCTCCCCCCTCTCTTCCCCTTGCGAGATGGCTTCCATAAATTCCTTTTCCCCCCCCGGTGATGCCGATTGAATATCTCTTTTTTTTCCCCCCCTTTCCGCGCAGTTCTTTGCAGGGGTGAGGATTATTGGATGCCAGCTTGCCCCCTCCCTCTTTTTTTTTTTCTCCCCTCCTTTACGATGAGATAGGGATTATCGAACGCCGCGTTTCTTCGCCCCCTTCGTGAAGCGATCCGGAGTTTTCCCCCCCCCCCCTTCCTTCCCTTTAAACCTTTTTGCTTCAAACAGGAATCTTCATCCCCTCTTCCCTTCCCCTCTCTTTCCTTCCTCTTCGGTTTACACCTCCAGCCAGGTATCTTTTCCCGGGCCCGCCATGGCCCAGGCCCCCCTTTTCCTTTCCGTTTTGGTTTGATAAAATCTTTTTTCCCCTCTTTGCACGTAAATCAGGTTTCATGCCCCTTTCCTCCCCAGCAAGACTGGGCTTCCCCCCCTCCCCAAGGATAATCAGCCCTCTTTCTTTTCTTCCCCTTCCCGACGGAGAATAATTCGCCTCCTGTTCAGCGGGAAAGGGGTCCTTGCAAAACCTCCTCCCTCAGTTCTTTTTTGTAAAAGGTTTTTTCTTTTTTCCAACAGGGCCGGCGGGGGGGGGGGGGGGGTGTTTGGTTGGGTGTAAAAAACAAATGAGGGGGGGAACCAAACCTTTTTTCGAATTTACGGAAGGAGCGGAGGTTCCCTTTTCCCTCGGCCGTTCGGATTGGAACGATGGATTTCCTCCGCGGGCCGTAGCTTCCTTTTTTTCCCCTAATGACAGCACGGGAAAACTTTCCCCTTTCCTCTCCTCCTTTAGCCGCCGCAAATCAGCAGCCTCCGGGGACTTGAGCCATTTCTTCTTCCTTCTCTTTCTACTAGACCCAATGCTCACAATCGGGCCCCCTTTCCCCTCCTCCCTTCTCTAAGACGAATCGCTGACAGATGCAGATTGCCATTTCCTTTTTCAACGAAGCAAATGGCTCGTCCCTTTTCCTCCTTCGATTCTGAGATGAATCGCCCTGCCGGCTTTTTTTTCCCTCCTTTTTTTTCCCCTTCCTTTAAACTATCCAGGTATTTTCCCCCCCCTCGAGGAGGCATAGGCAGTTTCCCCTTTCCTTTTGCGCGGATTGCATCTGATGGGATGACTCCCCCCTCTCTTCCCACACTCCTCATTTTTCCCAGCATTGCGCTGGCCACTCCTCTCTTTTCTTTAGGATTAAGTTTAAAGATTTTTTCCCCTCCGGCGGGAACTCCCTTCCTTTTCTCTTTTCCAGGTGTATCGAATGATTCTTTTTGAATGCTTTTTGATCTTAGTTTCCCTCTTCAGTTGAGCGAATCTTCTTTCCCTTTTTTTCTTCAAAACACGTGCCGACTTCATCAAGACCTCCTTTTCCTCGTACGGCGGTGGAGTATCGGTGATCGGCTTTTTCCCTCCCCCCCCAACGATCCGTTACGGCGATAATCCCCTCTCCCTTTCCTCCCCTCCCCGTTCCCTAAGCGCCCCAGAATTTTCTTTTTTCCTTCTTTGACGATAGTCTCGGCAAGAGTGTCTTTTTCATTAGTGGTGTAGGCCCTTGGAAAGGCCACTCCCTTTTCCTTTCCTCGATGACTCGGAGAATTTCGTTCCATGGACCCCAAAACGAACATCGCAACTTTTTCTTTTCCCCCTCCACCATTGTCAGTTCGCCACATGGCCGAAACTCATCCCTTCCTCAGGATGTGAGAGGGTGAGCATTCCCCACACAGGCATTTTATGTAGCGTCTCCCCCTTTCTTTCTGAATCCCAATCCACTGAGCAGTGACCGGGCTTTCCCTCTTTTCCCTGTCTTCTCTCAGCGCGATGGTTCTCCCCCCCGTTATAATGATGAGAAAGATCCAGACCGTCCCCTCCCCCCCTCTTTTCGATAAATTTGCATCAGCAACGCAATATAAATGCTTCCCCCCCCCCTTTCCTCTGTGTGAGAGAGCAAATAAGAGTCGCGGGACACCTCTTTTTTTGCGATCAGGCAGAAGCGGGCTTGCTTTTTTTTTTTCAATACCCGTAGGCGGCAAAGGCGCTTCCTCTTTTCTTTTTCCTTCTTCTTTCCCCATCCGCAATCACCCGATGACCCTCCCCCATCAAAGCTGAAGGACAACCCAGGCTCTTCTTTTTGGTGTTTGGCGGTTTTTTTTTTTTTTTTTTTTTTTTTTTTTTTTTCTTTGCTTGTATCGCAGTTAAGATCGCGTTTCCTTTTTTCCTTCCCGATCGCGGAAATCCCAAATTTTTTTTCCCCTTAACTTTCCGGTCCCTGGCTGAATAATCAGGTACTCTCCCTTTTTCTTTTCTTTTTCTTGTCCACCGCCTCCCCCTCTCTTCTTGTTGATGGTTGGGGGGGGGGAGGGAGATAAACCCTTTTTTTTTTTCTTCTCTTTTCGCCACGCCCCCTAACCCTCCGAACGCGATTCCTTCCGGTCCTTTGTTTCCGCTGCATTTAGAAGAGATTTGGGTTTCTCCTCTTTCCTTTCTTCCTCTTTTCTTAAACTGCGAACAATGTTTTTCCGGGGTTGTCCTTCAGCCTTGATGTTTTCCTTTTTGCGGCTCCACGGAGGAGTTTCATTACATCGCCCCCCCCCCTCTTCCTCCCTCCCGCAACACGGTAAGCAAAGCCGCTCATAGGCAACTAGCAATTCTTCCCCTCTAGTCTTTCCTATATAGACAGTTGATTTCCCTCCCCTTTTTTTCTTCCTTTTCCCCCTCCCCAGTGATTGATGTTTTTCTCAACACGCACTGGAGATGTTGCTGTTCCTTTTTCTTTCTTCTTTTCCCCGCATCGGCTTTCTAACCATCCTTTCCCTCTCTTGCCCTTCATTATCCCGGTCATGCTTCAGTGGCTTTTCTTCTCCCCCTCCCCCTCAAGGATGACGCTATAAAATTGCCTTGCCTTTGATAAAACCCTCTCAGAAGACTGAGTGTCCTTTCTTTTTCTTTGGTGTGCGAAAACTCCTTCGTCGCCTCCGTTGACGATGTTCTTTTTTTTTTTTTTTCAGCAAACGGAAATTCGCCCCCTCTTCCTTTTTCTGGTTCCCTTTCTTGGGCATTCAAAGCCTACACCATCTCTTCCAAGAGGAAAGCATGCCCCCTTCTCCTCTTTTCCCCTGGGCGAAAAACCCTTTAAACCCTCCTCTTTCGCTGAGGAAGGTGTAGTTCGAACCGCCCCTTTTCCTGAGGCCGCCGAAAGTGATTCCCCTTCCCTTCTTTTCAGGTTCTGAGGGCCCGACCAGACGGACGGTTAACATGTCTTTTTTTCCTTTTTCTCACGTTTTCATCCCAGATCAAAGGGCCTCTTCCCCCTCCACGGCGCCTAATGACTTCCCCCCCCCTCCCTCCGTCCCTTTTTCGCCGGGGTCGATTTCTTCCTTTCAGGCAGCGGCAGTATATTCTTTTCCGCCATCTTGAAACGGAAATCCTCATGTTTCCCTCCTCTTTTCGTGCCTGTTAAAATGAAGGATGTGGCCTTCTTTCCTTTCCTTTTTTTACGCCATTCATTTCTCGCGCCATCACATGGTTCCCCTTCCCTGGTCCTGGTCGAGGATTGGTTCGGAAAAATACCCTTTCCCCTTCCGCCAACAACGACTTTTTGCACGGGCGGAGCCTGGTCTCTTGTCCCAAAGAATATTAAGGAATGCGCCTCTCCCCCCCCTTTTTTTCCACCATCCTGCGCGTCCTCCCTCTTTCAGCGATTCTGATTCGATGCCCTCCCCCATGTCTTACCCGAAATGGTGAGCAATGGTCCCCCTCTTTTCTCCTATACCAGCGCCAGGCGAGTCTGATTCTCTTTCCTTTATCGAATCGATCTGTGATTGCCTTCCCTTTCGACAATGAAGTTTAAGTGTTCCCCTCTTTTCCTTTCTTGCCCACCAATCCGACTTCTGGTGGTCGCGGATTAATACCCCCCCCCCCTTTGGGAAACTGCCCGCCTTCTTTTCCTGTCCCCCTTAAGTAGAGTGATGCCGGTTCTTACACCCTTTTCTGAGCGCGGTTTTTATGCCCCTTTCCCCCCCCCTTCCAATATGATGCCTGGTGGCGGGCGGAGCCTCCCTTCTCCTTTCCTTCTTTACCAACCGCTGCTCTGATTGAGCCTTTCCCTTTTGCTGGGCATTGGGGAACGACGCCGGTTCGATCTTCTTACAAAATAAGAGTCTGGACATTGATTTACATTTTTCCCTTTTTGTTTTGTGGGCGTGCGAAAATACCTGCTGGCTTGGACCCCCTTCTGGCAGAAGAATCTTTTCTTTTCCTCCCGGGAGGTTATCCCAAGAATGTCGCTCCTTTCCCCCTTTTTTCATAGCATTGTCGCCCCCTTCCTTCCCCGATCTTCTTTAGCGCCTGCGTGATAGGCAGAAGGAGTCCTCCCCCTATCTTCCCTTCCCTTTCCTCCCCACCTTCCTCAACCGGACACGACGGAGCGGTGTCTTTTCCCGACGTTTTGTTGTTGTTGAGCTCTCCTTTTCCCCTCTTCGAATTTTGGTTGTCATGCCAGCTTGCAGAAAGAGGGGACGGTCTTTTCCTTTTCACCCCTTCTCTTTCCTCTCTCCCCCTGGATATCGAAACGCCGCGCCCGTACGCGTTCTCTCGCCCCCTTAGTGAATCGATCCTTTTTTTTCTTCCCGGCACTCAAAATGCGTGAACAGACTATGAATACACTCTCCTCCCTCTCCCCTTTCTCTTTTTTCCCTCCCGACAGGTATGGCGACAAGCCACGTCCCGCCCTCCTGTCCAGATAGTATTGTTTGATCCCCTTTCTCCCGGAGTCTCAAAAGGCCCAGAAGAATGGATTTCACATTTTCCCCCCCCCCCTCATCTTCTTTTCCGCAGATAAATTCTGCCCTACTTTTTCACAGGCATGCATATTTTTTAATTGTTCCTTTTTCCCTTTTTCCCCAACTGCAGGGCAAGAGCGGATTGTAAGAACCGTCTCCCCCCTTCCTTTCTTCTCTTCCGGCGCAGGGGGCCGCTTTCCTATGGATTTTAATTGTAATCCCTCCTCCCCCCCTTCGCTACGGATTGGAAAAATCCTCTTCTTTCCCTCCTCTTGACAAATTAAACTGGCATGCGCTTTTTGCTGAAAAATCAGAAGATCTCTTTTCTATCCTCTTTTCATCAGGCATTTTGGGGGGGGGGGATGGTAATTGCGACATCCTCCCCCCTTCCCCCTCTGTTCCTCCATGTGGCAAAAGCGTATTGCCTTTTCCTCGCGACAGATGCAGCTTTTTCGGAGGTTGACCCCCTTCCCTCCCTTTTTTTCTCCGCGACATTCGTAATATTCTTTTTATACTCGATTGCTCGCCCGTGAAGGGCAGGTCCCTTTCCCTTTTTTCCCAGTTTTTTTTGAGGAATTGAAACTCTCCCTTCTTTTAACGATCCATCTCTTTCTTCTTGGAGCGATGAACAGCGCGCCCTTTCCTTTCCCCCAACGTCGTCCGCCCGAGGCCACATCCCTTTTCCTTCTTCACCTCTTCCGCCGACGGAAGAACTCGTCGACCTTTTTTTTCCTGACTGGCAAACGCCAGGCTCCCTTTTCTTTACTGGGTATACAGGAATTTCTCCCTCCTTTTCCTTCTTTCTCCCTCCTGCTGTTTGAGCTTCGGGTTTGACATCATGCCGCTTCCTGAAGATATTTTCCGGACTTTTCTCTTCTTCTAACATTACTGCCGACGCGGCCATACCTTTCCCCTCTTTTTTTCTCGGTGATTCGGCTCAGACCCCCCCCGCGCCGTTACGCCGTCCCTTTTTCCCCCTAATTCCACGTCCCTGCAGCGCCACAAGAATGTTTTCCCCCTTTTTTCCCTTGTTTTTTTTTCGCCCAGTTGACGATCGTCTCTTTTTTCCCTGCTTGCGCAGTTGCGCTCTCGTTTTCGAAACCACTTCTGAAAGAGATTGACCTTCCTCCCTCCCCCCCTTCCCCCCCTTCAGCATAAGCGCCAAACCTCTTCGACGGCAGAGTAAATCCTTCCCTTTTCGCCTCATCAAAAATCGGGCCTCTTTTTTGTCTTCTGGGGTTGAGCATATAGGCCGACGTTTTCTGTAGCGCATCCTTGAGCTGTAGGCTCCCTTTTTCTTTTTCAACTCTATGACGGATAATGAAAGGCCCCTCTCTCCTTCCCCTTTTTCTTCCTTTTGTGAGAAGCCGATGCCGGTCCCTCCTTGATGAGAAAGATCCAGACAGGAGCCCCCCCCCCCTCCCTCGGCTTTTATTCCCGATTAGACCAGCCTCCATCCCCCCTCCCCCTTCCTTCCCCACCAAAATCGCCAGCGAGTTCCTAGAGATTTTAAAGACCTGCTGATGAGTTGCGCTTTCCCCTTTTTTTTCTGACCGTGTTGTGAATCCCCGGAAAAAGACGAATTCTCCCTTCCGGTTTGCAATCAGGCCCCCCTTTCCCCTTTGCGAAGATGACGGCACCCATCCCCTTCTGACAAGAGGGGGTTTTCTTTTTTCCCAGATCGCGTCCAGGCGAGACTTTTCCCCTCCCCTCCTCCCCCTTAAATCCCAAATCTGGTATCCGATGCGGAACGCAGGTTCTTTCCCTCCCTTTCGCCTGTGGGCGGGGAGAACCTCCCCCCCCCTCCCCTTTCTTTTCCCCACAGCAGGAGTTATCTTTCTTGTTGGAGCGAGATAACCTACTGTGTTCTTCCTTTTTCCTTTCCCCCGCTCCCCCGCGGCAAAGCCAACTCCCCCCCCTCCCCCTCCCTTTCCCCGCGGTCGGGCATCGCTTTTTTTCCGCGATCTTACTTTTCATCTTCCTTCCCTTCTCCGAAACAAAACGACATCGGTGTGCCTTTTTTCCCTCTTTTGTGACGGCAATCTTTCTTGCCCAACCTTCCTTCTTCTCTGCACTTTCCTTGGATGGAATCTCTTCCCTTCCCCCCCTTTCCTCCCGTCCAGAGTCTGCATGAATCGTCCTTTTCCCGCGACGCGTATTGCCTTCCCCTCCTTCTTTGTGTTTTCAGTGATGTGATTTTTTTTTTCTTTCCCCCCGAAATGGAGCATGTTGCTCTTCCTTCGCATTATACTTTCGACCGTCCCCCTTTTTCCCCCTTCTGAGAAATTAAGACGATTTGCCTTTTTTTCCTCTCTTCCAGTTGGCTTTATTCGCCCCGCCTTCGCTTACATAAAATGGACGGTGCTTTCCCTTCCCTGCACTTCGTATGGAGGCATGTTCGGTTTCCTCTCTTTCGTTGTCGCCCTGGCACAATGGTACCTGATTTACTTCTTTTTTTTTTTTGGCGCTATTGCTGCAGGGCATGGTCCCCCCTGTTCCCGTGAACTTGATTGTTTCAGTTCGTGGCCTTTTTTTTTTCCCCCCCTCCTCCCCCTCCCCTTCGGCAGCATGCCACTCTTGCCGGGCGCCTTCCCAACCCCTTTAAAAAACGCTTCCCCCCTCTTGTCTTTGTCTGAAAAGAGGCGTCTCTCTTCCAGTTCCGAGTCCTTTGAAGGTTATGAACTTGAAATAAACGCTCCCCCCTTTTTCTCTTTTCCCTGTATGGACGGTCGTCCCATTTCGGAAAAAGGTGTTTTCATCAAAAGTTTCCCTTTTTTTTCCCCATAAAAGGAGAAGATCCTCTTCTTTTTTTCCCCCCCCCCCCTCCCCAATTTCGACGAAATAGTAGATTTCCGCCGGGTCGATCCCCTTTCAAAAGATTCAGGAAGAGGCATTCCTCTTTCCCGTCGACGCCATATATTTGACCCTTCCCCTTTTCCTCTTTTTTTCCTTCTTTCCGTCGGAGGATTATCTCCCCCCCATGAAGGATGTGGCCTAGTTTTTCTTCCCCTCCCCATCCTCAGATTGAAAATACCGGACGCCTTTCACCCCCTTTTCCCCTCACCATGGAAAAAGGCCGATGCCTCCTAGATGATCGGTTTCGAGGATTGACGTCGTTCCCATACCCTTCTTCAGCCAAACCCCTCCTTTTCCCCGCCCCCGCCGGAACGCACGTGTTCCCCCGGCGGTCCAAAGAATATTACGCCTCCTCTCTTCTCCGTTTACAAATAAGGCGATTCCCCCTCCCCTTTCCATGGCACTCTTTCTGGGCAATTACGCTTTTGCACATGGCCCTCCCCTTTTCCCGAGACCATTTGCGCACCGGCAGCTGCCTCCCCTCTTCTTTTTTTCGTATCGCATCATCTGCTGATTTTCTTCCAGGATAAATTCGAGGGCCTGGTTCTCTTCTCCCCTTTCCTTTCCCATTCCGGAAGGAGGCCTGCGGATTGAATTACAAAAATCCATCGTCCTCCCTCTGCGCGGCCGGAATGAACACTCCCCCCTTCTTTTTTATTCCTTTTTTTCTTACAATCAGCTCCGACCCCTTCCTCTCCCCCTTTCCCCTGAACAATAAAAATATGAATGTTTTCCTTTTCTCACTTATCTCTCCGATCGGGAAGAATTTCCTTTTTTCCCCCCTTTTCCCTCTGCTCCATGTGAAGCCAGGCTGCTGGTTGGGCTGAACCTGATTTACGGTCATTCTTCCTTTTAACCAACTATATGGATGGAAATGATTTTCCTTTTTTCTTTTTTTTCTTCTTCCGCCAATACTGGCTGGAGGAACCTACTCTTCCCTAAGAGGGGATGAAGCGGATGTTCCCTCCCTCCCCTTTCGTCGCGCCCCACCGGGATAGATTAAAGAAGGTTTCTCTCTTTCTTTTTCCGTCGACGGCGTTCGAACCCTTTGACGGAGAAGAAGATCCTTTCTCTCTTTCAATTATAAACCGGACGAACGGAGCGGGTGTTTCGCTCCTCCCTTCTTTTTCTTTATAGGATAGGCAGCACCGCGCCGTCGGTGGTTTTTTCCTCAGAGGGCCGGTCTCGGTTCTCGTTTTCTCCTCTTTTTTTCTGATCACTAATCCGCGCCGTAAGAGTGAGACACTTTTCCCCCTTTCTTTCCCTTCCGCTCCCGGCGTTTTCCGGAGCGAATGGCATGGTCTTGGCACAGCCTCGTCATAAACTATCCTTCTCTCCTTTTTTTTTTCCCAGACCTTCTTTGAAAGCCCCGGAAGCCAATGGACAGGACCTTCGATTCCTCTCCCCCTTTTTTCCTCATCTATTTCAGATGCACGTTAATCAGGTTTCCCTTCAACATGATAGATTTTCCCCTTCCTTTTTCCGATTAACTTGCCTACGGAGAGATTAATCGCAGCCCACCATTCTTCCTTTCTTTCACCCGGGGGTCCTTGCATAAACTCCCCCTGAGCGGATGAAGAACGGCATCACTCTTTCCTTTGGAATTTGCGCGGCAGGGAGAGGAATTGACCTCTTTTCTTCTTCCCCCCCCCCTGCCGGCGGGCCGTCGCTTCCGGTTCTTCCCCTTTTATTACTGGCATGCGGCATAGACTTCTTCCGACAATTGCTGCACCTTTCGATACTGCCGGATTGAGACAGGTTCTTTCTTCTCCTTTTTGGTCTTTTCTGCGAATCGAACAATGGTCCCCCCCCCCCTTTTTTCCCCCCTCCCCTCTTCTCCTCTTCATCGAAGAGAATCGCTGACCCTCTTTTCCTCGCCGGATGTTTCACCTTTGGCTGCTGAGTTTCTTTTCCCTTCCCTAGATTCAAGCGATGATCGCCCGTGAGGGTAGACAAAGTTAGTTGTTGGCTTCCCCTTTTCCTTTTTTCAAATCCCTACCGATCAACGAGGAGCATCGGCCTTTTTTTTCCTTTCCCAGCTCGCGGAGGATTGCATATGGATGGCTACGTTTTCTTCTGCCACATCCTTATTTTTCAAGGCCCTTCCTCTTTTCCCTTTCCATTCCGTCCACATGAGGAGTCCGTTTCCCCTTTTTTTTCCTTCCCCCCACGAAAGGCGCCATATACATGCCCTTTTTTTTTTTTTATCCAGAATTGATAGACCCCCTTCTCCCTCTCTTTTTCTCTCGGGTTTGATAATGCCGTCTTCTCCTTCCTTTTTTTTCCCTTTCCGGCCGGTGAGATGTTGTTCCAGAAGACTGCAGGACGCGTTCCCTCCCTTTTTCCTTGGTTGCTAGGTGATTAGTCTCCTCCCCTTCCTTTTTTTCCCTGCGCCGTTAAGGACGATCATCACGATTCTTTTCCCGAAAGACACGTCCCTCAGAGCCCCCCTGACTTTTTCTACCGGGTTTTCGCCAGTTTTACTCTTTTTGTCCCTTTTCTTTTTATGCTTGAAGACGTTGCTTTCTTGGAAAGGAAAAGACCTTTACCCCTTTCTGAACGGTCTGAATTTTCAGTTCAGGACCTTCCTCCATACCCCCCCCCCACAAACGACCCTTTTATTCTCCGTCCCCATTGTGAAGTTAAACTTCCGCCTTTTCCCCCCCCCCGTACAATGCCAAATCAGGCTGCTTGTATCTTCCCCTCCGTGCACCCCCCCTTATGTATGCGCATCTTGAGGAGGTAGGCGACGGTGTCTTTTCTCCTTTACAGCCTGGGGTTCCTTAAGGCAATCGAGCCTCTGAGATCAGCGCAGTGGTGTCTTCCCCTCTATTCTTTTTCCCTCTCCCTTTTATCAAGATCACAGACCTGGAAGCATCCTCCCTTTCTGACCAGCATCCAGCAACGACATTCCTCTTCTTGTCCCCCCCCTTCAAAGGACTTCTCGAGAGTCCCTCGCTCTCTTTTTTTCCCCCCCCTCTTTTTGATGAGTTGCGAGTGCCGATCAGTTCCTGAACGTGTTGCTGAAGAGATTCCTTCCCCTCTTTTTTTGTTCCCCACTCCGCCGGTGGGAAATACGTCCCCTTCCCGCTTCCCTTTTCTCTCTTGCCGGCCACCCATCCCTCCTGGACACCGCTTTCTGCTTTTCCCTCTCGTCGTCGGAGAGACTGAAAAGAAGATCGCGTCTCAAAGGCAGCGATGCCAGACCCTCTTTTTCCTTCCTCCCTTCTTGGCCCGTGCGGGGAGGGGAGAAAGCCCCTCTTCCCCCTCCCTC
>Ga0179593_1536051_pt1 | contig 11241 bp, 18 predicted proteins | sample CZODoug2_1_08_16_FD_185931 | JGI IMG/M metagenome (GOLD analysis project Ga0179593, IMG submission 185931) | Vadose zone soil fungal communities from Angelo Coast Range Reserve, California, USA - CZODoug2_1_08_16fungal (PacBio error correction) | ecosystem: Environmental > Terrestrial > Soil >... | reverse complement strand
TAATGCGGCTCCAGGTCCTTCGATGATTTCATTTTTTTCTTCACCTTGTGGAATTTTTAAAAGGCAAGTCCGCTCGATTGTCCCCGTTCTTTTTTTTCTTTCAATCTTCGACTTCTATTTTTACCCCCTCCTTCTTCCCCCTCTGTGGACTTGTTTCGTTTTTTTTTCCAGGTGATAAGTCAGTGCTTCTATTCGCCACAACTCCTTCAAAACGCTCCCAGTATTCACCCCCTTTTCTCTGGGAGATTTCAATTCCTTTTCCCCCCCCACGGAACTTCGCGACTTTTTTTTCCCCCCCCTTTTAAGGGCCCTTTTGCATTGCGCGAATTCGTTTCTGGTTTCCTTCTATCTGCGTTCTCCCGCGACTTTCCTTCACGTCTTTCTTTTCCGCCCTGAGCCCCCCGGCACGCCATTTCCTCCCACCGTAAAACCCCTCCCCCCTCGTACTTTCTTTTTTCCAGGGGGAAGGTTCCCCCCCTTCCTCCTGGTTGGTTCCTCTCGCTCGCAATTTTTTTTTCCCCAAAACCCACGTCCTTACTTCTTCTTTTTCCAGTTTCAGCCGCCATTTTTCCCCTACGCTTTTCTTTAGCGGACCTACAAAAACTTTCTTTTCATTTCTCCCATGAAAGGGGCGCGTCTCTCTGATTCTTTACGTGGATTATATCTTCCTGTAATAAACTCCTCACTATAACTTGCTCCGGATTACTTTCCCCTTTTTCCCTTCTCGGTGACCCTTTTCGAAATTCTTTTTTTTCCCGGATACATTCCCCCCAATTCCCCCAGGCAGTGCACGATTTTTTTTGAAAACTTCGAATTTCATCCCTTCGTTGGCCAGGCTTTCTTTTTTACATTTCATTCAACGGTACATGATCTCTCGTGACTCTCCCTTCCCTTTCTCCCTCCCCACTCATGAATCGTTATGGGCGCACTTTCCCCCCCTCCACCAAATTTTCCTGAATGTGTTGTTGAAGAATCATCTTGTGATCTTTTTTCCCTGGGAAGAATTCTCTTCCAGCCCCCCTAGTATGCGCCTTTATTTCTCCTTCCGCCTTCCCGGTCTGATTTTTTTCCATCTTAGCTGTCTTAGCCCCAGATACCCCCCCTTGAGCCATCCTGTACTTACCAGGCACTTCATACTTCCCTTCCCCATTGCTACTACGGGTCATCCCCCCCTGCACCTTCATGGATTTCACGATACTACATTTAGTTTTTGTGCGTACTTGGGCTCCCTTTTCACCTTTTTTCAAACTGGAGTTTTTTCCCAAGAGCATTTCTCCCGGTACTCGCTTGCCCAGCTGTTCTCCTTTTAGATTCCCTGTTCTTCCCTTCAATTAATCTTTTTCCCGGCAATGTCACTTTTGTTAGGGAGTATGCGATCCCTCCCCACAGCAACTTCGGCAAGTTTTTTTCCCTCAAAAAAATTTCTTTCCTTTTCTTACAGCTTTGGGGAAAAATATTTTCCCTTTTTCCGAAAGACTCCCCCTCCTCCCCTTTTTCTCTTCGGTACTCTAAATGGGACCGGCATTCCCCCTTTTTGCTGACTACCGCTCCCTTTCGGTTTCCGATAAATGGACTCACCAAGGCAGGCACCAACCCCCTTTCCCCCCCGGATAAGTTTCCCCCCTTCCCCTCCCCCGCCCCTTTCAAACTTTCCTTTTTCCTAAAATGTACGATCTCGTTTTTTCTTTTCCATCTCCCCCTTTGGACACCCCGCTTCTTGATATGCTTTTTTAACTAATCCGCGAGTCCCCCCCCCCCCTTTACTTCGTTTGGGTTCCCCCCCTTTTTTTCCCCCCTCACTTGTGAAACCTTTTTTGGGCGTGAACCCCACCCCCGGGACGCAAGGAGCCTTTTTCCTTTTTCATTTGGATTGCTTCGTTGTTTTTTTTCTTTTAACCCCACCCTTGAAGTGCTAGCCCTTTCCCGTTGTGTTCACCAAACCCTCTCCTCTTTTACTCCTTTTGTTGAGAGGATTTGCCCTGTTCTTTTCCCCAACTTTTCCCACAAGGGCTTCTTTCCGTTGTTGTTTTTCCTATTCACCTTTCACGAGTCCCCCCACATCCTCGAAAACCTCCTCCCCTTTATGGTTAGCCCCCGCCACCTGTACCCAAAGCACGTTATTTTTCCCTTTTTGAGACTTTCCTTTCGTATAACCCCTTTGCGGAAGACCCTTGTTTTTTTTCCCTTTAGTTCCATTATCCCCCTTTTTAATTATCCCCCCCGATCGTTGTTTTCCCTTTTGGCGAGTCTGCAACCTTTGCCGAGGATTCTTCCATTTTCTCTCTTTCTCTTTCTTGGAAAAGGGGAGTGATTCTCTCTTGAGGTCACTCCGTGGTTTCTCTGCGTTTATGTTATTTTCTGGTTCTTCCCCGGGAAAACTTTATGGGACATTCCCCCTTAGAAGAGAAAATATTTTTTTTCCCCCACATTTTGGTACGCCCCCCCCATGAGTCGTTCCTTGGGAGCTGCCTTTCCCCTTTAGCGCCTTTTTTTTCTTCTCCACTTTGCCGAATTAATGTTTTCCCTTTTTTGTGGCCTATTTCCCCCAACGGGGGGACGCGTCCCTTCCCTCCCCAGAAAGCCACCTTTTCCTGCGCGATTCGCCAGGATTTTGTTAACGAAATCGTGATCGCACTCCTTCCCCAATTATGGAAATTTTTTGACCGTTTTCTTTCTTCGCCGGGAATCCTCCACTTTACTTTTTCCGCTGTTTTCTGCGCGCTTGGTCAGGAAGATTTTTTTTTTTTCCACGAACTCTTGACTCACAAAATTTTAGAAAGAGACATCCAAACCTTTCCTCAAAGAACCCCCTCCGAAAAAAACAAACAAATTGCTTTTCAGTACCTTCAGCAATTGCTCTTTCCAACGATTTGCAGCAGCTTCTTTTCTTTGGACAATGTAAAAACCCTTATGATCCCCCCCCCCTTTCTCTTCCCACATGGTTCGGCTTTCAGGCTCTTTTTATAAATTGAATCTTTCCTATTGTTCTATTTTCTCTTGGTTCCCCCTCGGAAAGTATTTCCTACTCACGAAATCCCTCCCCTCCAGTTTTGGTTTACCTGAAGTTGCATTGATCATTGTTTTACAGACCCTTTTGGAGTATATGTTGTCTCCCCCTCCAGTCCGAAGGGATTGGTTCCCCCCCACATTGTTGTTATGAGCGCCAAATGCCCCCCCTAAGAAACTTCCCCACGGCTGCCCTTACCTAACCTCCTTAGATGGCCTGATCAGTCCCCCCTTTTTCCGCGAGCACCCCTTTTATAGATCATTCGGTTTCCACCCTTTTAATGATTCCTTTTTGAGTCATTTGCGACCCTTGGTTACCTCTTCCCTTTCAATTTGCTGGAGATTGGTCCGTGTGTCCCCCTCCTCCAGTCCCTTTTCCCGGGAAGGCGTCCTTTACTTGCTTCAAAGCCGTCCGGCGAATTAATTACTCTTTTTCGGCCAAGTTTCCCAAAAGAGATTTTTTTTTTTTTGATGGATATCGTGGCTTTTTTTTTTTCGAACTCCTGAGAAAATTACTTTTTCCCTCAGGGGATACGGCCCTACTTCGACGGTCTTTTTTTTACAGTTTCAGGTTTCTTTTCTATTATCCGGGGGGAGCACCTTCTTTATTGAGGATGACTTTCCTTTTTTTTCTCTATAAGCCACTGTTTGCACTTCTTTTTTCTCTCATTTCCTTTTTTTTTCCCCCCCAGAAAGCGTCCTTTGTTTTTTTTTTCTGTCCCTTTCTCTCTTAAAGGTTTTCTTTTTTTTTTTTGGGAAACAGGAACCAACCCCGCGTTTTCTCTCTATGAATTTCCCATTTGAAACTTGGCCCCCTTTCCCCTCCGTTAAATCTTTGTTTTTGTCCCCGGAAAGAATTTCTACGAGCTTTGAGGTTCTTCCGTCCTTCTTTTTACGGAGAAGTATCCCTATGAACCCTCGGGTCTTTTTTTTTTTTTTTTTCTTAAGTTTTTTCTTTTTTCATGGCGTGTTTCCTCCTGTGGTCCGTGGGCTGAGAATCGTAGACCTTTCTTCCCCGACCAGCCCCCCGGATCCACCCCTTTCCCCCCAGTACGACCTTCGCGCTCACTTTCTTCTTTTTTTTTCCGGCCTTTCACTGTTCTGTCCGTCTAGTCCTTTTTTCGAGGAAAGGGCAGTGCCCATGCTTTTTTTTTCCCTCGATTGAAACTTTTTTTTTCCTTACACTGACGTCTCTCCTGGGGGTTCTACCCTTTTCTTTCTCATTTCCTCCGCCCCCTTTCCCTTGGACCTGAAATGCACCCCTCCCCACCAAGTCTTTTTGCCGACTTTTTGTTAAAAAATTACTCTTTCGGAAATATTTTCCCCCCTGTGGCCGTTTTTTTTCCCTAGCGGCAATTGCCGCCTTTTCCCCCATTTTAATGGTCCTTTTCCTGAAATGTATTGTGGTCCGGCTCTATAAAATATTCACATTTCCTCCCTCTTTTTTCCTAAGTACACTCCCGTTTGTTGTTGTTCGCGTTCTTCCTTTTTTTCAGGATAACATACTCTTGGACAATTCAAACTGATTTCCCCCTCCCCCCCCCCTTCCGCTCCCTTTTTTTTTTTTCCCCCACTTTCAAGTCTTGAAGACAATTTTCGTTTTTGTTCAAAAGGCATATTTCTTTTTTTCTTCCCTTCCTTGTGGCTTTTTTTCTCCCCAACGGTTTGATCCGTCCTTTCTTCTTCGCACCCTCTTTTTTTTTTCTCCCCTTCTTCTCGCAGTATTCACCTTTTCTCATTAATTCTGACCTTCTCGTCCCCTCCTTTCCTAAGACTTCCCCCTTTCTTGGGGCAGATCATGCGCGCCTTGTTTTCTTTTCTCCGGTATAGAGCCCCTCTTTTCGTTTTTTCTCTGTCTCAGCCACTTTCCTTCTGAGTCCCCGCACCTCTTTATCCCCCAAGTTTTTGCCCCCCCTTCCCCCCTAAACCTCGTTCCTTTTCCGGCGTATCCCGCCCTCCGATTCTCTTTTTCTCCCCCAATCCGAATCTTTTTTTCCCACCCCACCCTTCTTCGAGGCCCCCCCGTCATCCCCTTTTCTGACGCATTGTTTTTAGGCGGGACATACCCAAACCCATTTCTTTTGGGTTTGCTTTGTTCCCTAAGGGCGCGCAATCTTTTTTGTCTGATAGATTCCTGTCTCCCTCCCGTCATCCTTCCCTCCTCTCTTCTTTCTCTCGAGGCTGAACTTTATCGTTTTGACCCTCCTCCCTTTTTAGTCGGCCCACGGGATACCCCACACACAACCCCCTCCATTAATTTTTTTCCAGGCGTGCTTTGCCAAAACTTCGACTCCCCTCTTTTCTTCTGCCGGGCCTTTTTTTTTTTCCTTTCAAATTTTCCACGTAATATCCCCCTGGTCTATGTCTTTCCTCCATCTCCCCCTCCTCCTTCGTTCCCACGCTTTCTTTCCCCCTCCCCCAACGGCAGTCTTCCCTTTTTTCCTCTTTTCCAGAAGATTACACTTTTTTCTTTTTTTTCTCTCTGAGCCCCCCCCCCCTTTTTTTTTTTATTCTTTGCTCCGACCCTTTTCTTTCAGGCTTTGGGCCTCCCCTTTTCTCCTTTTTGGCGCTCCCCTTTCAACCCAAGCACTCTTCCTCCTTGTTGTACCTTTCCTGATACCTACCCCTTTTTTCCGATTCGACCCCCCTTCCCTTAATATCCCTTAGGGATTCTTTATTTCCTCAGCGCTTCGGCAATTTTTATCCTGCACGCTCGCCCCCCCTTTCTTTCTGGGTCCTCCCCTCTTCTTGGGGCTCAGTAATTGTGTTAAACCTTGTTTTGTCCCTTCCCTTTCTGCCACTTTTTTTTTTCGGATTTTCTTGAACCCCCTCTCCCGCATCCCCCCTCCCTTGTTTTTATTCCTTATTTTTAGCGCCAGTTTCCCCCTCCCTTTTCAATTAAGCTTCCTTGGTTCTTCCTGGCGACTTTCCCCTCCCTTGGGGCGGGGAGCTTGCCGATCTCCCCTCTCAACTTTCAGTTCCCCTTTTTCATTTAACCTCCTTTTCTTTTTTTTTTTCTTCCCCGTAGGGGGTGCCTTCCCTTTAGGCCACAGGTCTTCCCGAAAGACCTTTTTTTTTCCCCCTTTCTCTTGACTCTCCCCCCCCCCAAATTGAACGGAGCTTCCGAGTTTTACCCCAAATATTCCATGTGCTTGGTTGGTCTTCCGATCACTGCTTCCTCCAGGCCCTCCCCCCTATGATGGAAACCGGTTCAGTTCACCCCCCCTTTTCCCAGCAAAAATGTCTTTTTCATCTCCTCTCTCAAGGCGGGCCTTTCTCTCCTCCCACGATAGATTATTGCTTTGTTCAACGGGGGCCATTTTTTGCCCTCCTCCTCTTGGTACTCGCTTTGGCGTTACTCCCCCCCCCCTCAATTGTGAACACTATTTTTTTTTCGACACCATCCCTCCCAGGAGAGCTTTGCTGGCTGTGTCTTTTCTGTTGAATAGTAACCCACCCTTTGGAGAACTTTTTTCTCCCCCTTGTGAGCCCCTTTTTTTTTCCCAAGATATAATCTCCTCCTCCCGTTTGTTTTTTTCGAGGCCTTTGGAGACCCCCCCCTTGGCTCAAAGTTTCACAACTTCTCCCAAAGTTTGTTGTTTGTGTGGTTTACTATTTTTTCTTACAGCAATCCCCCCCTTTTTTTCCACACCTTCGAAATTCTTCCTTTGCTCCCCCCCCTCCAACCTTTTCACAAGTGGAGGTTTCCTAAGGGCAGTTAGTCCCCAAGCTCTTTTCCCGTTTTTTTTTCTTCGTTCATTATTCCCCCGTTGCAAATCCCCTATCAGACTCTTCCTCGGAGCTTTCCTGCACGTTTTTGGAATCGTACATTCCTCCCATTTTTTTTTTTTTTTTTGAAAAGGGCTCTTTTTGCCTTTTTTTGGCTGGGGGACTCTTTTTTCTTAACCTCCTCTCTTTTTGGCTGGACAACTTATTTTTTCTTGGCTCCAAGGACCTCCATTTTTCCTTCCTGGAATAATATTTTGGACATCTTGATTTTTCCCCTCCTGCGGAGATGGCCGGTCATTTGGTCTCTTCCCTTAGTTTCCTTATTAGCGACTGAGCACTTGGAGGATTTAGTAGTCATGATTTGCCCCTCTTTTAACTCCCCCTCCGGAGGGATCCCTCCCACAAGGTTTTTTGAATTCCTTTGGGAGAAAGGACTTAGTTGATGTGGGTTTTCTTTTGTTTTTTTCCCCCCCCCGGGTTTTTTTTTCCGTGTTTTCTGTCCTCTCTCCTCATTCCCCCCCCAAGTTAAGTTCCACATCCGCCGAAAGCCCCCCACCCCCTGCCTCCTAATTTGCCGCATTCGCTGGACTCGAATTTCCCTTTAGAAGAAAGGCATCCCCCAACAAGAACGAACCCTTCAGATAGAAACCAACACCCCCCTCCCAAGAAAACCCCCAACACCCAGAAACACAAACCCTCAAAGACTCCAGAATACCTGGTCCCGCGAGAACTTTCCCAAAAACCTCCCAAACTTCCAAGAAAACGAAACAAAGCTTTTCCCCCAAAACCCCAACCCCCCAAAGGCTGGTGTATTACTCTCCCCCTGTGGGAAAACATCTCTTTGAGTTTGGAAAGTCTACCTTTTTTGCCCCAAATTTTTCCTCATGCCCCCCACATCCGGGGCGATGTACCCCAAGGTTTAGGGTCCTGAAGGAGAATCACTGAGATTTTTTTTTTTTGTCGTGGTTTAGACCAGCGTTTGATCCCCCCCCTCTCACGGGCTTGGCCGTGTTTTTTTTTTCTCTTCCCCCCTGGTTGAGTATCCTTTGGGCTCAAATTTTTCCCCCTTTGGAGTACTTTTTTTTTTCTTTTACAATAAAGGCGAAGGTCCTAAAAAGACCTTGAAAGGCGCTCACTTCCCTTTCCATTCCCCCCCCCAGATGAAATACTACTCTCATTCGTCTAGATACGGATTACCACCCCCAAGATAGATTCTCCCCTCCCAAACTTTTTTCCCTTCCCTTTGGTGCAGGGAAGGGTTGCGCTTTTTAACGCTCTTTTTTTCCCCTTTCGTGATTGGCTGATAGTGGTCCCAAAAACTCCTTTCCTAAGACATCTCTTCCCCCCCTTCGGGAAAGGTTTTCTTAGTTCTGTTATGTCCAAGCCGTCCGGCTTTTCCCCCCTCCCTCTTTACTTTCCCTTTTGGTTTTCAACGACTCTTATCGTGCACTGCCTTGAGGACCCGTGAAATTAATTTTTTTTTTCTTTTTATCCGTTTCCCTTCTGGACTTCGAAAAACCGAATTTTCTTCCCCCCTTTGAGTAAAGTTTTTCGAACCCTTTTTCTTCATTTCCGATGACTTTTACCCGTTAATTTTTCTATTCCTCAACCAAGGAAAGCATCCCCAACTCTTGCGCCGCTTCCTCCTTTTCCTTTCTCTCCCCTTTTTTCGAACTGAGACTCAGGATACCTAAGTCTTTTTTGTAGGTCCCGCTTAACCTCTTTTTCCACAGGAACTTTCTTTCTTTTCTGGTGAACTTGGAATCGATCCAACTTTCTTTGTAAACGATTCGGACCGGCGCTTTTTTCTTCTCTCCCTTCCCGGCTTTCCCTTATACGGACTGAAATTCTTTTAACGAGGTTCTTTTCCCCTCGCTTCAGAGGTGAATCTTTTCTTGCTTTTCCTTCTGCAGTGGCGAGCCCTTTTTCCTCCTTCCTAATTCGAGGGATCCCTTGTCCGGCATTCCCCGTTCATCCCCACCCAGAATTAGCGGCATGCTCTGCACAAGGGGCTTCCAGTCCCTTTCCTTTTTCGGGTATCTTTTTTTTTGAGAAGGGCCAGAAACCATGTCACATGAATCTTTTTTTCCAATCCAGCGATTTTTTTTTTTTTTTCCCTTTTTTTTTTGGTTGAATTTCCCTGTCGCGAGAAGAACCATTTTCTACCGACTCTTTTTCCCATCTCAGCACGGACGTAAGCACCCCTCCCCCCCCTTTTCCTTTCTCCACGCCACAACTTCTCCCTAGGGAGTGTTTCCCTTTTAATTTAAAAATACAATGTCACCTTGGATTGAAAGTGGCCCCCTCTAGGGGCCCCCCCTTTTTCAGTTTTTTACCCCTCCCCCCCTGTCAGATGGATGATTCAAAATCGAATTTCGAAGCGCATTACCTTTTCTATTTCTCATCCTCCGTTTTTTTTTGTTGTGATCTTTCCCCGGGTGAAATGAGATAAGGAACCATACCTTTTGCTTTCATTCATCTTTCCTCGGTACCCGATCGATGTTTTCTTCCCCCCCCCCCCCCCCCCTTTAAATTTTTTTCTGCCAGGGTTAGTGGGTATTTTCACAATTCTTCTCGTCGGGGACTTGTGGCTCAGGCCCCAAGGTTTTCCCTTCGGAGATTCGCCCCCCTTTTAGACCTCAAACGTTTATCTCTTCAGTATTCACCCCTTTACCCTCTTTCTCTTTTTCTTGGCCCTTCTCGAACCCTCCGGGAAATCATTGAATTTTTTTTTTCCCCCTCTCATGGCGCGCATTCTTTTTTTTATCCGCGTATAGAGTGCCGTCCCCCCCGCTTTTTTTTCCCCTTTTTTGGGAAGTCTTTCCAAACGGAGTCCCCCCCCTCCCTCCTTTTGTCATTTCCCCTCCCCCTCAACCATTCGGAAAGACTTAGGGACTTTCTTCTTCCTTTTTTTTTTCGCCAGCGAATCCTCTCTCCATTTCCGAAATAGTTTTCCCCCCCCCCCGCAACTCCTCTCTTCGAGGATTTCCCCCCCCTTACCTCGACGGCCCTCCCCTAATTTAGGCGGGGGACCCCCTACCCCCCCCCCCTTTCCGGCGTTCTCTTCCCCTTTTTCCTTCTCGGAAAACTTTGCGGGGCGCCCGGATTCCTTTTGATCTGATTAGAGATTCCCTCCTTCAACCTCTCCCCTCTCAAAGTCAAGATATGGCTCAGCCTATCAGTTTTTTTCCCTCGTGGAACGTTTGCTTATCCCCTTCTCCCACCCCCCTTTTTTCGTTAGAAAACCCCAGGAAGTTTTTGCCTCTCTTCTTTTTCCTTTGAAAAAACTTACGTTCCTTATTCTGTAGGCCCCCCTTCCTTTTTTTGAGTACATCATTCCCTGGTAAAGGCAGGTTGATTCGTGAATCCTAAAGCACAATTTTCTTTTCCTTCCTTCCTTACCACACTCTCCTCACGGCCGACCTGCAGACATGAGGGGGGCGTTTTTTCCAAGATCTATCCTTTTTTTTTTCGCGGAGAAACCTGGTCACCTCCTTTTCCCAATTCTGTACAGCTTGTGTCTCTTTCCTTCCTTGTTCTTCCCGTTCCCTTCCCCCGACCTCTTCCGCAGGTTAGGGAGATACCCTCCTTCCTGTGGGATATTTGACAGGCCTTTTCCTCAAACCTTCTTCATATAACCTCCCCTTTTTTTTTTCTTGATTTTGGTAGCCCTCAATCTTCCTATTCTCGGCACACTATCGAACCTACGGTTCTGCCGTATTGGGTTTGTACCTTTTTTTAAATTCCCAATGGAGATATGCCCCAATCTCCACGAGCCTTTCCCCCCACTCGCCAGCATTTTTTCTCTTATTAAATGAAATTCTCTCTCTGCGCAGGGCGGAAACCTTTCCTTCCTTGGGCTTACATGGCTCCTCCCCCCCCTTGAACTTTCCATATGGCAGTTTATGCTCTTCTTTTTTTCGTACCCCCACCTCCCTCCGTCCAAAAGCGGTTCCTTTTTTTCAAACCTTTTAGGTATGATCCCCGTTCGGGTTCCGGGAAAAATGCTTGCCCCCTTCCCCTTCACGACACATTGCAACTTGCCTCCCTCTACTTATCCCCCTCTCCAAAAGACCGGGTTTTCCCCCCCAGTTGCTTTCAGTTTCCCCTCATTTCAATGTTCTGGGGTGAGTTTTAAGTCCCATTTGTTTCCCCCATGGGGTCAACAAGACTTCCCACCTCTCCCAACAAATCCTCAAAGCCTTCCATTTTTTTCCCCCCCTTTTTGCCGAAATGTAAGATCTTTCATCGCCTCTGGCCCCCCCGCTCTGACTGCTTCTCAAACGGGGATTAATGAACTCACCGCGAGACCGGTTTGTGTAGAACCCTTTTCACGCTTCAATCACTTGTGGTTTTCCAAAAAAAGGTGCGTTCCCCCCCCTCCATTTACCCCTTTGCCCCCCGGAGAGCTTTCGAATTGATGTGGGGACTGTGGCTTTTTCCCCCTTTCCCTCCCACACCTGGGGAGACTTCCTAGCCCTTGTGCATCTTTGTTCCAAAAAACAG
>Ga0179593_1499673_pt1 | contig 11241 bp, 21 predicted proteins | sample CZODoug2_1_08_16_FD_185931 | JGI IMG/M metagenome (GOLD analysis project Ga0179593, IMG submission 185931) | Vadose zone soil fungal communities from Angelo Coast Range Reserve, California, USA - CZODoug2_1_08_16fungal (PacBio error correction) | ecosystem: Environmental > Terrestrial > Soil >... | reverse complement strand
CGCGACCGTTTCTCTTTTTTTTTTCCCCAGATTTTCACAGCCCTAATCCATGAGGTCTTTTGACCGCTGTTTTTCTCGTTAACCCGTCCAAAGAGTTTTAGTGCTATAAGATCCTTTTGGTTCTCGTTGCCCTTCGCTCTGTACAATTTATAGTCGCTAAACGTTCCTGTGCATCGTCTGCCAGTGAAAGAGGCCTCTCCTCCGTATTCAGAATGTTCTCTTTGCTCATACCCTAGCCTGCGCCCCCCCCCTCCCCATATCCCAGATTGTTAAACATTTTCTTATTCCCCTTCATACGGCAAAATTTTTCTGCTACCTAGTATCAATACCCCCCGATTTTTTGTTCTATGCTGCGCGCATTCTCCATCTTTTTTTTCCGGTTTTGTTCTCGTCTGATCCCCACCTTTTTAAGCCCTCTGCGCAGCTGTCGTACTTCTGACTGCTTCGCTGCGCGCGATTAGTTGCTAATATCGTGATCACTCTCAACCTTCCGCGCCCAAGGTCCCCTAAGTCACGCTCCTCCGATTTATAAGCAATGAATTCCATGCGTCTTAACTTGTGATCCTGTCCCGCCCCCCCCCAATCGATTAAACAATATTTCGAATATGTTCCCCTCGTTCTCTTGATCTTGCTTTTTTCTTCGTCGACTCGTTCCCCCAAAATCACCATTTCTCCCCTTTTCTATGGATTGCTCGGGCTTTCAGGTTCTCTCCCTTTCTCGCGACCCGTTGTTTTTCCATGTGAGTTCCTGACCGATTCCTCCCCCCCATTGCCTTTTCGTCTTCCCAGATGCCCCGTTTTTCATTTACAGTCGACCCCCTCATCTGCCTCCTATCTTCACCCCCCAAAGTTCAGCGCCTTTGTTCTAACACGAAATCCTTAGATCAATGCTCGGGAACTATAGTGAGCTTCCTTCAAAATTTCCCTCCTCCTTTTCTCCGTGAACCTTCGTAGCGACCTTTATGGCCCCGTGACGTAGCATGATTTTGCGCCCCCAGCTTTCCCTTTCTTTAGACACCTTGCCTGATCTATCTCCTGCCTCCCGAAATTCACACCCAAACCCCCCAAATAGCCTTGACTTCCTTTTCTGACCATGCAGGAATGTCCCCCCGACCCATTCTTGCCGCAATATTTCCAAAAGAATCTTGTGTTCTCCGAACAAAGCCTATTGTTCACTCCCCGTTTATTCTCCTGGGGAACTTCACCCTACATCAGTCGCGCGTTTGTACGTTAAGTATGCATATTAATGTTTTTCCCCAGCCCCCTAGCCCCAGTAGATGATAATCTCTCTCCCCTATGAAGGTTTCCCGCTTGCTAATCTTTCGCTGACATGGAGTTCTTTCCTTTCCGATTGTAGCGGGTGCAGGCCGAACCGTGCAGAATTCTTGTTGTCTTTTTTCTTTCTGACATTTTATTCCCTGTCACTTCTAAAATCATCTTGTTTCATCTTTTTACTTCTTTTTTTCTTCCAAGACTGGATCACTATGTCTCTGTGAGAGTGACGATTTTCTTCCTCTCCCTCCTTTTCTGCGACAAAATTGCAAAGGCAATCCCCCATAAGTAGAATAACTTGCCGTCCTTGTGGTCAGATATTCTCCTTCTTCTAGTGCTGCAACCCCCCTTACCTTGGCTCGGCCCAGCAATTGCTTTCTTTTTTCCCTCCTATTGAATAAGATGATATGAACCCTTCCCGCTCACTTTACTTTCTTTCCTGGATTATCATAGCCGACTTGACCTCTGGAGCCCTTTCCACCGGCGACTTTTTCCCCCGCAGTCTCGCGTTTCTTTTTGCGATAATCCCCTTTCCGCGGCCTTCTGTGCGACAGACTTTTTGCGGATGGTCCGGCTGTTGCGCCGCCTCCCAATTAACTGATCCCCCCTCCTTTTTTGAAAGCGTTCTTGCTTTTTGCATAACGCTTTTTCCAATCTATGCCCTTCCCCCTCCCCCTGTAGAAAAGAGTTTTTAAGCATTCGTACCTTTTTTTTCTACCAATGGGCATGGTAGGCTCTCGAGAGACAAAGCAAGTCTCCCCCGTATGTTAAGTTCCTTACTCCTATAGGCACTTTTTTTTTTTTTTTTTCCCTAAGGATGGATATCAGAATGGCTTTTTCCCCCCTGCCTTTCCATGTCATCTTATCAGCATTGCGTCAATTGGTTCCCCGAGTTACTTCCCCTCCCCTTCATGCATTACTAGAGGAGTTCTTACCTAGGTGGTGTGGGGGGTTTGTGTGTTGGGATCCTCGATACATTCCCTTCCTTTCAGCAGAAGACACTTGTTCTCATTCTCGTGGGGACCTCCCCTGCCCCGATTTTTCTCCCCCCGACCCCCTCACGCAGTCCTGGACTCGAGACTTTTTCACTGACTCTTTGGTTTTTTGACAAACCCTTATGCCATTTGATCAAAACCCATTCCATTGAGGAGATCCCTTCTGAACCGGGTTAGTCTTTTCTGCCAGGGTTCTTTATCCTTTGTTCCTTCAGAGTATGCCTCCGGTTTTACGTTTGTTCTTATAGAGTTGGCCCCACCTATAGTCAAAGTTTCTCGTAAGAGCTCCCTCCCCCAAAGGTGAGTTCCCCCTTGCCTTTCTTCCCTCAACCTCAATGGTCGCTTTTGAATCCATTTACCTTCACCTTTTTATATTCCCTCTTTATGACTTTGGACGTTCAGTTTGGCAGTATCTCAACCTCTGACAACCCTTCTCTCGCTTTCGCTTTGTTTGTGGATTATAATATAGACCTGGTCTCCTCCCTCCCCAGTTAAGCGTTACACCTTTCCCTTATATACTCCCTCTCCCCCTTGTTTTTTGTTTAGCATAACGATGACAGATTTTTTTTCCTCATACGCTAATTTTCTTTATTTTCTCCCTGCTCCCCATTGATATTACCCTCCCCAACGGCCCTTCGATCCTGGCTTTTCTCCATGATTGTTCTCCTTTACAACGTCAGAATCCCATTTTCTCTAAACGTCTTTTAGTCCCTCACCTGTCTCAGTCCTCTTCGGCCCCCTTTTTTTTATGCTCCCGTCACTCATTTGTGCTGTGCCCCTTTTTTCCCAAACAACCGTCCAACCACAAATTGTGTTCTCCCCCCCCTCCTTCCTCCTTGCATCCTTTTTTGTCTCTTCCTTAAGAAGACCCCTTCCCCCGCAAAATGACTAGCAATGGTTATTTTTCAGTGGCTTCCCTAATGGTCCCACTTTTTTAGCCCTTCCAATCAGATTTTTTTAAAAGATTGTCGCGATTTTTGTAATCGATCAGCCAGTTTTTTTTATATGATCACCTATTTTCATGTTGGTTTTTGACGTAGCGTGGATTCTCGGACCCCGCCTTCAGTCCCCCAGAATGCCGCTAGTAATCTCTTTGTTGATGAGGGTAAACTAGAGGTGTGATATTTTTGAGAGAGAACGTCGCCTTCTCTTACATTTTTGACCGACTGACTATTCTCTCATTTAAGTCCCGCAAGAAGGTTTCCCCCCCTTAATTCCGACCATCCGTATTTCCCCAAAATATATCCCCCAATTCTTTCACTGTACCCCCGCACTAAAAATAACATTAGACCACCTTTTTTATTTATGGGAATAGTAGTCCCTTGCATCGCCGCCACCTTTGCCGAATCGGTTTCTTTTTTTAGAATACCCTTTTTAGACTTATGATCATTCATACGTTGAGAACACCTCCTCCGAATGAGATCGAGAGCGGCTTATTGGACTTAAGGGAGGGAGTTGCGTCAAAATCGGCCACACTTCCCCGGCGAAAATCGGACTAAACTGAAGAGCGAACCGGATGTCCTCGTGTTAGACCCTTTTTTTCTTTGATAGCGTGATTTCCTCGTACAATTTTCCCAGACGTTTTCCCCAAGTTTGGAGAAGTCGGAACCTCCTTCTTTCATGAGGAGCTTATGTCCCCCCCCCCCCAATGGATACTCACAAGTTAAAGCCTGTCCCAAGGTTTACAACATATCTTTTTATAAGCCTGCCTTGTTTCTAGTCGGTTTTGCTTTTTCCCCCGAACGTCTGACCACCCCTTTTTTTGCCCCGCCGCCTCGTCGGCCCGTTGTGTTATGCAAAAACGGGACGTTTTTTATTCGCGCGGTTTGCCTCAAATTCATAGTCAACAACCTTCTTCGCCGTTCCCTCACGGTCTCCGCTCCCCTTATTTTCCCCACTCTTCGACGTACGTACTTCCTGATCGACACCCGATTCCCGTTTATCCAGTCAGCCCCCTTTCCACCAAGTACCTACCTTGTTCTAATTACCCCCCTTTCCTCAGACTAACCACGCTTTTCTATTACTCGCCTTGCTCCCCCCCCTCAACATTACCCTGTTCCCTCGCGGCCCTTCCCTCAGTCACTTCCTTTCCTTGGACGATTCGCATTCAGATCAAGAGTGATTTTACATCTCTCTCGTTTTACAGAGGCGGAAGTTTTGTGTTAGTTTGGGTTGCACCACTTTGGTACAGCCGACTGCGCACTAATTGCCACCAAGCAACTTTACACTGCCCCCCCCAGTTTCCTCGAATGGACTATCTTATATTCCCAATCACTTAACTCGCTTTTTTCCCAAAGTCTTCCCCTGAAAAATTAGGCTCCCCCCATCTTCCTGCAGGGCCCCTTTTTGGTCCCCTTTAACTAGGAGTAGCCTGACCTTTTTCCCCCGTCTTTTTTTGATGAGCAACTTCGGTGCATTATCGATCTCCCCTCCTCCTTGTTACGAATTATAACTACAAGCCCACCTCCCCCTTTCCCTTTGTTCGTTCTATGTTCATGGCCCAGTTTCCCAAGAAATTTTTGTTGACGTTTCCGTTGAAAAACTACTTGCCTTTTTTTCCCGTTTCCATGGACGTTATCCCTTGAATTCTGTTTAATCACCCTTTCTAAACGCCGATAACCTCGAGTTGAGAGACCCGGTTTCCTTGTTTGTGAAAGCACTCACTTTCTACCCCCTTTTTCTTCCCTAGTTACAATACACTACCAGTCTGTTTTGTACCGTTAAGCTTTCCTAGCCTGCGTTTGAGATCCCACCTGCTTGATCCCTACTGCGCGCATCTTTTTTAAGCACCCATTAGTCCCCAGTGCCCGACACGTAGATTTCTGTGATCTCGTGTCCCTGAACCCTCCAACTCCACGACCTTCCCCAGTCATGCGTATCCCCTTCCTTTTGGGACTTGATGTTGTATTCATCGCATCCAGGCCTTTTCCTAGACCTGTCCTTTCCCGCTGCCTCCTGCTGTCTCCCCTTGGTTCCCCTCAGCAAACCCCAATGTTCTCCCAGCATTGCGCTCTAACTGATCAGATCTTTTTTCCTTAAAAAGATGTTCTTCTAGTTTGCGAACGTCTTGTCAGTCGCTCCCCCTCCTCGCCTCCCTCATCGTCTTTTTTCCCCTCCAGCTGAACATGTTTACCTCCTCCGTTACCGATGAAGACGCGGATAAAATGTTGCCCAATTGTATTAGTTTTCCCCTCCTTCATCACTTCCTCCTCATGCGTGCATTTATCCTTCCCCGGCTAAATTTTTCCCTCGAACTTCCAAAACAACGACTGGCTCCTCCCAAAGACCGGGACACGGCCACCCCGCGTCATTCTCACTTTGGTCGGAAGCATGAAGAAAAAACCTGCCCCTGTCGCCATATCTAGTTCCCATACCTTCTTTTCCCTCCCAGTTTTGTTTTGTTCCTCTCATGCGATCAAGATATCTTTTTAAAGGGTCCTTCATCCTGACAGGGTTGCTTTGAGTCATGTTGTCCCTATAGTATTAACCTCCTCTGAGATCCAATCATCGAATGCGTTTTTTTCCCCAGAGATCCTTTTTACGCAGCATGTCACATCCAGGTTGTGGAAGTCGACTTTCCTTTTTTTATATGAATGCCCTCCCCGAGCCGGGCAACAACTCCTTCTCTGTCTGCCCTTTTTCTTCGTTACCGGATTAGTGCCCCTTATCCTGATCCCACTTGATCAATACGCCAGTTTTTCGCCCCCCTGCTCAACGCCTCATTTTACCCCCGTCACCCCCTCCGACGAGACTTTTTCGCTTAAACCTCCGCTGAGATGCCCTTTAGGTTGCTTGTTTTTTCGTTTTTTTATCTTTGGTCGTCTTTGATTTCCCCCTTCCTCCCCCATGACAACGGCACGGCCAGTCCCCTCCCTCCCCGCAATGTTTCCCCCTCGACTTCCTTGAAGCCCCGAACGCCCAATCCCCAGTATTTAGTCCCCTTTTTCCTTTTGCGTATCATCTTTTTTTTTTTTTTTCTTTTAGTTGCGACCCCGAGAGACGAATAAGGCGCAGAATAATTCGCAAGAGCTCCTGGCTAGCTTCACCCTCCCTGCGAGAATTTGGCATAGGGCCCATTAGTCCCCGTGACCAGTCGTGGCCTCCTTCTTTTCTCGTTCTATGATAATTACCTGACGCCACCTCTTTTTCCCCCCCGGTGTAATGAGTATAAAGTTTTTTATAGTAACACCGTCCTGTCCCCCCCACCCTTCATTGAAACACTAATTCCTTCCCTCCTTCTGTAGTAATCCCAGAACCCCGACTGTCCCAGATTTCCCTTCCCATTACCTTGTACCTTTATTTTTGTCCCTCCTGCCTGAATTTTACAGCCTTTAACACAAATTTTTCACCACGCTCACTTCCACTTCGAAGCACGACCCATTTGAGTTTCTTTTTTTAGCTTCTTGAGCACTCCTTCACGTATTATCCTCTTTTCGTTTATGCCTTTTTTTGAGTGGTGACGATTTTGAATTGCAGAGCACATCCCCCAAACCTGCCATTTCATGTAGTTCTTTTACTTTCTCCTTTAATTTACCGGAATAAAAACGACCAACCTTGCATAATCTCTTCCCCTTCCAGGTATTTGAGAACGTAAGTGTAGTACCATTACACCGCGTTGTCATTAGCACGCGTTGAATGTCCCCTAAGCACTTTCCGAGGTCCTTTTCTTTTCTTGTGAATCACAGTTGCTTTTCTCAGGATGTCATACGACAGTTGTTTCTTTTGCTGTGCGACCAGTGAGAACCCTTTCACGGTACCCTCACTCCACCGATCTTCCAAATCTTCTATCCTGCCGTTTTTGATGTCGCACACAGTTTTCCCCCTCGCTTTCCATTAACTTTTTGTCTAACCCCTCTTTCTAGATAACTTTCCCCCTCCCTTGTGGACCGTCCTTGTTTCATTCTGTAGTCTATCTCTTGCGATTATTTTTGGAACTCCTCCTCCTGCCCTACTTTTCCCGAGAACCTAGATCTCCTGGCGTACATTGGTTTTTTTTTGTTTGTTTCACCACCTTTTTCCTGATTAGGCCCCCTCGATTGACACAGAACCCCTTTAAGCGCTTCTATCCTTTGTCGACGCTCTACAATACTCTGACTCGCCATGCAACCCCCCCCCCCCGTTTACAGTAGATTAGGCGGACACGAGCCTGCATGGCGTTTTTCATAGCCCCCTATGTTCAAAAGACGAGACCTTCCACGCTGCGAAATTTTTTTTTCTTTCCAGCTGTCATCCTTCTCTTCTTCAACTTGGAGCCCTTGACGCCCAGTTAGAGTTTCTCTTCCCATTCGAACCCGCGTCCTCTCCGCTTTTGGTCTTTTCCGCCCAGCGATGCCATTCTCCTTTTTGCGTCGACCCTCGAGTTTAAACTTTTTTCCCCCATCAAGAGAGAGCCATATTTGTCTGTGCAGCCGATTCCAGTCCCCTCCTTTTCCTCCGAGAAAGTCCCTTTTCTTTTCTTCGAGCTAACGATAGCCGGCCCAGTTCCCAGGAAGCGACTATTATCAGTATTTCAATTGCAATTTTGGTTTCCACATCGTATATAAGCGCCGCTGATTTACGTCCTTTTTCCCTTAGAGTCATCGCTTCGCGAAACCACTCAATAGTAGAACTCCCTCATCGTCGCCTCGTCCCCCTCCACCTCCAGAGTCCTCTCGGGCATCCTTTATGTTAGACTTTATTTGTATCCACCTCCCCTTTTTTTGAAGCAAGCTCCTGACCGTCCTCCCCCCCCTCGCCCCCTACGCAGTTGATAGGAAGTTCACCTATTTCATCGCAGAATTTTGTCCCAAAATCGAGGGGACACTTTTCCCCCAACATTTATTTTGATCCAGTGACCTCTTCCGATCTTCCGGGTTCTTACTTAGTCATCGTCCGCACGCGCATCCTCCTCTCCTAGTGCTTCTTGATCTTCCCTTATAAGCACTGCCCTCCTTCCACACTGCTCTCCTTTTTCTTTTCCCTCGCGCAAACCTCACACCATACGACCTAGGTCCTATGTCGTTTGCAGGCTTGACTGCTTTTCCCAGATTTTTTCCACCGAGAGCAAACATTTTGCTGGAAACCCGAGCCTGATCATTCCTTTCCGTTTAGCCTGCTCAATTCCCTCCGCTAGTCGCGTTTTCTCAATAACTTTTTATTCTTCATCCCTTTTCCCTCCTGTTGAGCTACATGAATTCCGTTTCCCTTCTCCTAGTCTGTATTGCCTTACCTTGATTAATGAAAACCTTCCTAAGTATACTGGTGGTTTTAAATTCCAATTTTGCTTTCTATATTTATTTTGACCCTTTACTGACCTCTCAATCCTTTTTTTCCCAAGTGACATTAAGCCCGTTTGACAAGTTAAACCCCTTTTTCCGATATTTTCCCCCTTCTTATGTTTGCGCCTTCCCGGAACAAAAATTTTAGTGCCCCCTCTGCTGGAGACACCAGGCTTCTCTACCCGTTCCTAGGATAGATTCACCAGAATGTCGGGAAGTCCTCTCCGTTTTGACTACCCCCTTCCGTAAATCAGTGATTCATATCCTTGTTAGAATGTTCCAATCAACTTTTTAACTTTTATTTCTCCATGCCCCCTCGCCCTCCCAAGACCGTGCTTCGCGTTTTCATCATTTTCCCTTCTTCTCTTCCCGAAGTGGCTTCCGAATAGTGCCATTTCGCTTCTAGAGAAGGAATTCGGGACAACTGCTACCTGAAAGCCTTCCGACAGTTTAGTAGCTTCTGTTCGGTTACAAGCCGACGGACATGAGTTTTCTCGCGGTGTTGAGAGTTTCTTTTTGAATAGTCGTTCAATTTTCTTCAGCTCTCTCCTCAGTGGCAGACTCTCCCCCCCCTCCCCACCCCCGCAATGCAAGAAGTCTTTCCCCCCATTCACATTGACGTTGACCCATATCTGTCCTCTCCGTTGAGCCATAGTCCCCCCCCGGCAATCGTTTTTGAAGTAAGAACTTTCAGATCAGGGTGCGGACGTTCGTGTTTTTTCTCTTTCGTTTCTTCCTCTCGCTCTAGTGCTTCTCTTGCCTTTCTTTTTTTGCCTACTACTGATGATCGTTTCAAAGTTCCTTGCACCCCCTTTACGATGCCCCCTCTTCCCCCGTCCTCTTCAGGAGTTTCCCTTTGAGGTTGAACCCCCGCTTTGACACCGCTATCCCTCTTCCCGCTGGGCTCTGGCCACCCTCTCGAATGCTTCCCTGAAAGTTCTTGCCCAACTACCCCCACCCTCAAAGCTTTGGTGAACAGCCGCCGTTTTTTCGTCTTTGGCCGAAGTGGCGACGAAGGACTTTTTCCCTGAAGTTAGCAAGGGACCCTGTTTTGTTTACTTTTTCCGTACTCCCTTGGTTTTTCCCATTTATATGGCCCGTCTCCGCCTACGGAACCGGCTCCAAGGCTATTCTCTCTTTCCTTCTCCTGCCCCCACTGTTGTCCGCCTCGCCATGCCAGTCTTTCTCCACGCCTTGACCCTTCCAATAGGTTGGTGTCTTTTCTCCCCCTTCTATAAAAGGAACGTACATCATACAGTCCAGTCCCCAAATCCTCACGATGTAAGCCCCTGCCCGTCTTACACCACTTTTCAGTTCATACGTATCTGCAGACAACAAATCTATCCAAGCTCTTACAGCCGTTTAAACCCACATTCAGGAAATTTTGACCCCTAGTTTAGTTTCTACCTACCTCCTGCATTGGTAGCCTTTTCTTGAATCTTAACGGTTACTGAACGTGGCAATGTTTTCGAGCGCTTGGCGTTTTTTGACACCAAAGAGTGAATCTTCTTGAAAGTTTGCAGAATCCCATTCACAATCAGGAACACCCAGTTCTGGACCCGCAAAAGTTGATCGCGACTCTCTGATGTCTGCTCCGTTGACGATTTACCCCCCCAGTAGATCTTCTCACATGTCACCCCCCCTTACACACCTTTAGGATCACCACCCTTTCATCGTCTGAGCCAATACTTGGAAATAGCTTTGCTCGTATTGGTATTAGACCAAGAATTCACTCGAAAGGTTGCTGGTTTTCTGTACCCCTCGGCCTCCTACCGACGAGATCGTTGACTTTGCCTGTCCCTCCTCTCCCTCACAAGAAGAAAATCATCTGTGGTCACGCTTTTCCTTTAAAGGTCCCCCCGACTAGCCTTCGTAACAAGTTTGCCCCCCATGCTCCCCCCTTCCTCCTTTCACATTCAACTTTCTAACCAGCAAGGTTCTAGGCTCCCCAATGAGTGTGTTTTCGCTCTTGTTGACCATGACTTCTTTTAGACCTGCTTTTTTTTCCGACGAAAAGCCTGAACGGCCCTACTCGCTAGGCACCGCCGAACGGTTCCTTCCTCCTCTAAGCACACTCGCCTCGTTCCTCGTCTCCCCTGCGGTTCCGAACGTTCCCCCCCCTCTTTGACCCCCGGTTCCGCCCCGACTGTTTTATTGCGAACACTTTCTCTTTTGTCTCCCCCCTTTTTATGAACTCCCCCCCCGTAATCTCTCGTCTTGGACCCAAGATCATGGGTAAATTGTGTCAGTGGTGTATCTTCATTCGCATTTTGTCCCATTGCCGTTGCCAGAGGATTGATGCTGTGCATGTCCCTTTTTTCCTGGCGACCAAATGGTCAATCCCAGACTCCTTTCCTCTTCATTTTTCCTTTTTTTTTCCGATCCGTCGACTTACCCTGCAATGCCCCTTTCCTCGTTTCGCGCCCCCTGCTGATTTCGAATAGATTCGAGGACGCCGATACGTACCCTTAGTATTCTTCCCTCTTTATCTCTGTTGATCCCCCTTTTTCAGACGCTTTCCTACGATTATCTGACCCCTTTCGCTTTTCATCACCTATCCTCAACAGCCATGCACAAACTCCTTTTATAGAGTGTCCTTCCCCGTTCCAGAAACGGCCCCCCAACAGCGCAGTGATTCTCGACCCTCCCTTTTCGAATAATTACACCTCGCACCGTAAGGATATTGCGTCGTCCCCTTTCCGCATTTGACCCCCAAG
>Ga0179593_1467899_pt1 | contig 11241 bp, 21 predicted proteins | sample CZODoug2_1_08_16_FD_185931 | JGI IMG/M metagenome (GOLD analysis project Ga0179593, IMG submission 185931) | Vadose zone soil fungal communities from Angelo Coast Range Reserve, California, USA - CZODoug2_1_08_16fungal (PacBio error correction) | ecosystem: Environmental > Terrestrial > Soil >... | reverse complement strand
CCCCATTTCGGTCTTTTGGTGGGCCATTTCCTTTCGACAATTCCCCCACCATAGTTTGGGATGGTTCCCCCAAATCAGATCACATTTTCTTTTCCTTTTCTTGGCTGTTGTTTCCCACCGGGCATTATTTTGCGATCTTCATCCCTCTGGCTTCCCTTTCTCGCACCACCCCCCCCCCCCCCCCCCCCCCCAAGAGTTCCCTCTTTTTTTGTTTGCGAGTTTTTTTTGCTGTTACTTCCTTTCCAGCTCATTTCTGTGCTGTCCAGCTAAATTCCTCCCTTTTTTTTTCTCTGCCTCCTTTCCTCTTTTTTTGGCAAATAGACAATTTTAGAAGGTCGAAAGTTCCGACTGATCGTATTTTTCCCGGAGCGAAGGTCTCTTTCCCCCCGCCCCCCGGTAGGGCACATGGGCTTTCACTGTTTGTCACCAAGAGTTCTTGACCATGTGTACGTTAAAATGCCCTTTGCTTACTCACTACCATTTACATCGCTCTCTTCCTTTTCATTCCTAATCCCTTTCTTTCCTCATTTCTACCTTGTCATCCCGTTTCTATGTTTTTCTCCCATTCACTTCCCCCCCCCCCCCGTCCCCCCCCCTCCTCCCTCCTACTCTCCTTCCCGCTACTTTTTTCCCCCTTTTCATACCCCTCACTCCCCCTTTACGCCCCCCTTCCGCCCCTCCCCCTGCTCCCCTCTCTCTCCCTCCACATCTCTTCCTCTCGTCCTCCTCCCCCCATTTTTCCCCTCTACCCCTATTCGTTTTCCCCTCGCCTCCCCACCCTCCCCCCCTTCGGCGGCACACTCCACTCGTTGTTTCTTGCCCTCGTTCTCCCCTTTCCCCCTCTCCCTACTCTCTTTCTTTCCCCCGCCCCCTACCCCCTCTTCACTTTTGGCCTCTAATCCGCCTTCCCTCTCAGTCCCCCCTCTCCACACCCTCCCTCCCACACACTTTTACCCCCCCCCACTCCCCTCGCCCCCCCTCCCCTTCTCCTATACCTTCCTTTCCTTCCTTCCTCCTTCCCATCTCCTCCCCCTTCTTCTTATTTCCTTCCTAACATCCTATGTCCTCCCCCTTCTCCAACCGGCCCCCCCTCCCTCCCCCCTTTTCCTTGTTTCTCCATTTACTCTCTTAGCCCGCTTACCTCTCTCCATTCTCTCTAACTCCTTCTTTCCCCCCTCCCACATTTTTTCTTGCCCTCTCACCCTAACCCGTTTCCATACGACTCCTCTTTACCCCCCTTCCCTTTTGTAATTACCGCTTCATCCCGTCCATCATTTGCTTCTTCCCCTTTCTCTCCCTCTTTCCCCTCCATTCCCCTACCACACCCCCCTTCGCCCCACTCTTTCACTCCTCCTCGCTTCCCAGCATTCCCTCCCCCATCTCACTTCCTTTTTTCCACTTCTCTCCCCCATCCTCTCTCCCTCTCCCCTCCTCCGCCACTTCTCCACCTGTCTCCCCTCCTCCCCCCACCCTCACCTTCCTTCTTCTAGCCTCTTTACCCTTTCCTTCCTTTCTTAAACTTTCCTCCCCCTCCCCTTCCCTCCCTCTCCCGCCCCCCCCCCTCCTTCATTCCCCTTCCGCATTTTTTTTTATCCCCCCCCTCACCATTCTAGTACTCCTTTCCCTTACCTCATTCCATTCTCTCTCTTTCCCGTGTGCGTGTCCAAAACAAGTTTTCGTTTACCCCGGCCTATGAACGTTCCCCACCCAACCGCTTTGTTTTTTGTTCGTGCTTTTATGTTTTCTTTTGATTTTGATGGGGGGCCGCTCTTAATCGCCCTTTTCTGATGTTTTGAGTGTCCCCTCCTTCTTTTCGTACTACTGCCTTTCGTCTTCAATCCCACTATCTTCAAGTTTTTCTTGCGTTTTTTTCTCCTGTCACGTGTCTTTCCCCTCCTTTTGGTCTCTTCCCTGGGGACCGACCTTTTTTTTATTTCTGGTCTTTGCTTTGCCAGTTTTTTTCCGCATCCTACTGTGTACCCTGCTCGCGTATTTTTTCCACTCAGTTGAGGTCTTTCTTTATTTCCTTCAGAGTGGAATTTACCCCAGGTAACCCATCGTAAAGGGCCATTTCCCCCTTGCTCGAACCTTACCTGCCCCATTTCGCCGATTCGCGGCGTCACTATCACACCTGTCATATTCCCCCCCTTTCCCCCCACCCTGTACCCCCCCCCAAAAACGATGAGTTTCGTTCAAACGTAATTTCCTTTCGTACTTACTCCCCCTCGGTACTCTCCTCTTTTTTTTTGCCCCGGTTTTCTTCCCACACTTTTTTTTGTTTTCTTACTTTTCCACAACGTCCCCTTCCTCCCCCTTTTGAACCAACCACAAGGCCTTTCACCCAAGCACCCCACCCGACGATTCTTTCATTTTCCCGTCGTGTCGTTTTTTTCCTCCCTCAACCCCCTCCTCCCCCCCCCTCTCCAAGTCCTTGGCCCCCATATTAAAGTTGACCGACCCCTCTTTTTCGACTAGCGTTTCCAATTCTTCCTTTCTCAGTATTTTTCCCTTTTTTTTTTGTAGAAAGCCTCCCCCTCCCCCGGGTTCATTTTTTTTTCTCCCGACTTTTTATACCCCCCTACCCCTGTGAACTTTCCCCCCCCTTTAGCCTTTTTTGATACGCTTTAGTTTCAGGGCTTCAGGGCCCTTCCTGCACTCTTTTTAACTTAACTTTCCCCAGTTTCTTTCTGCCCCTCCCCGAAACTTTTGGCATTTGTATCCTTTTTTTTTTTTCCCAACTTTGGCTCTCTGACCCCCCCCCCCCTGTTACCCCGTGGATCCCCCTCCCCTTTCCGCCCTTCCCCCATTATTCTTCCTTGTTCCCTTTAGAATTTGATTTTTTTTATATCGAGTCAACCTCTGATTCGTTTGTGCCCCAAGTTTCCACCTGTTGCCCTTTACTCTTTTTTCTTGCTCTTTTTTTTTGTTTCCCCCCTCTTTGAGATCCTTTTTTCATTGCTTTTACAAGACTCTATATTCGTTTTTCCCCTCCTTTTGGGCTGTCCCTTTTTCTTCAGTTCCGGACACTCACTTTTTTTCCCTCCTCCGCTGTTTTTGTTCACATCGGCCTTACCCTGTACGCTAAAAATTTTAGTTCGACTTCTATTCGTCATTGCACTGGTCGGACTTTTCCACTGCTCTTTCCCGCTGCTTTTTTTCTATCACGTTTTTTCTTTCATTCTTTTTCTTCTTTTAGCCGAAGGTCTTTTACAAGCCCTTCCCAAGACTTTTGTTGAATACCCCCCACCCCATTCCTCCCGCCTTCCTCTTCCCTGTTCCGCTTTTTTCTTACCAATTCTCCCAAAGTGTTTCGGACTTGTTTGTATGTACTTTTTCACCTGTGGCATTCACCAACGCTTTCACCCAGGCTTACACCCCCAATTTAAAACAAGAAGTTCTTCCCCTATTTTTTTTTCCACCTTTTTTCCGTTATTTCTCTGGGATTTTTTCTTCCCCCTTTTTTCACTTCTTATTTTTTCAACCCTGTCGCTGTCGGTTTTTTGCTTCTTTTGTGGTAAATTGAAATGTCAGCCCCTTCTGTTGCGCCCCTTTTCATGATGTTCCTTGTTATTTTCAGGTCTTTTTCTTTTTTTTTTTTCTTTTACCTTTCCTCTATTTGGCAATTTTTCTTGTTTGGAATCATCTCTCCTGTTTTTGTTTTTCGATTTCCACCCCCCACTGGAATTGCAGCCTTTCTTTTCGGTCCCCTACTTTTTCCCTCCCCCCCCCCCCCCAAAAATCCCCTTACCCCTTGAAAAAAACCTTCCCCCCCTACAACACAAGTTTTTTTTTTTCGATCCACAGCCTGTGTGTGTTCCACCACCCATTTACCCCCCACCTTTCCCTCCCCCCAACGCAAGTTTGGTGCAGGAACTTCATTGTAAATGCTGTCCCCCCCCCCCCTATGAATTACCTTTAATTTAAACAACCCCCCATCCTAACTTTCCCCCCTCACCATGGTTGTTTTTCCCCCTAACACCCCCCCCCAACCCAATTTGTTTCCCCTACCTGTGAAACTTGTTTATTTGTGAAAGATTTTCCGTCCCCCCCACCCCCAGAACCAACTGACAAACCCACTTCTCTCTCCCCCCCCTTTTTATAACTGGGGTTAAGACCTTCGGGCCTTTGGGGATTTTTTTTGGCTTCAACTGGTTGTGCTAATTTTTCAATTGGCTTTTCAGTTTGGCCTTTGTCTTTCAGACCTTTTTCCCCCGGGACAAGAATCAAACCCTCCCCGTTCCCGCTTACTGCCCTCCTCCCCCACCCGTCCCTACCGACCCTCACTTTAAGTTCTTTCCCCGTTTTTAATGAGGGAGGTGGCATTAGTTTGATGAAACACACCCACCAATCTGTTCCCCTCTTTCAATGAATACATTTTCACCCCCACTCTGCGCCTCCCTCCCCTCCTTGGTGAATCCTTTTCCCCCCCGAAAAAACCTGAACCTCAACTAGGTTTTTTCTGGTATTCTCCCCCCCTTGCGGGTGATCGTGTCTCTCATCCTGGCCCCTTTGTACAGTTTCCTTAACTGTTTTCTGCAACAAACATATTAATGATTCTTTTCCCAAAGATTTTTCCCTCCTTTCCTTTCTTTTTCCCCAGCTTTTTTTTTAGTACATAATCTAAGTCCAAGGTCCTTTTCAACCCAACTGAATACATCCCCAACCGACCTTCTCCCTTTCTTTTGTTGATTTCGTATTAGGCTGTCCGTCCCCGTTTTTTTTAGGGATTTGTTCTATTGATTTTCCCATCCCTTTTTATTTTGGCAAGATAGCATCCCTGTTCCCTATAATTTTTTCAGGGGGCCTGTGCGACCTGTCTACTTTTTATTTTTCACCCCCCTATGGTGAGACTCAATTTTTTTGAAAACCTTTCAATGTTGTTGCTGCCGTACCACCAAGTTTTCTGGCGTTTTTCTCTTTTCAAATTTGGCACCCTTCTCCTCCCTTCTTTGTTCCTCTTTTGGTCATACTGGCTAGTATTTACCTCTGGGTTCAGGACCCTCTTTGTAAATATTTTTCCTTTCTTTTCCTGTCGGAGGGTTCTTTTTCTTTTTTTACTTACCCCCCTTCACGAAAGTATGACTTACCTTTTTCCATTTGTCTTGGTAGACCCCCTTTTTCTTAATTCATATATGACTGTTTGGATTTTTTTATTCCGCTCCTTCATTACCCCCCCCCCCTCTTACGTTTTTTTGTTACCATTTGGTTCCCCACCAACTTCGAGTTCTTGGGCGGATCCAAATACGCAAGATTTTTCCGTTATTTGATTTTCATAATTTTTAACAATTTTCTCGTTGTTAGGTTTCACGTTGGGGGTTTTTTAGATTATTTACTTCACCGAAGCTCAGGTCTTTCAATCCGGTTTTTCCTTTCCCTCCTGCCCGAGCCTGGGTTGATTTTAGAGGGAAGTATTTTTTTAGGTGGATTGAAGTATCTGGGACAACCCCTACTTTCAATTGCTTACCCCCTTCTCCCCCCTTTTTAGTTAGCCGTGAAAAGTTCCTCGGCGAGCAGTACGAAGAATATAATAGATGCATTTCGGTATTCTTTCATGGACCTCTTTGTACCCTTCTTTCCTTTCTCCCCCCCGTATCCTTTTTTTTGATTTGCTTCTATTTTTGATTTTTTAGAGTAGTCGACTTTCAGAATCCAGGCCATTCCTGCGTGGACCTGTCCTCTGGCGTTTTTTCCTTCCCGTCCCCCCCAAGTCCTTTCCTCAAAACAGTTTCAAATCCGATTTTTGAACTTGAAGACCTCTGTCACAATTCTGTTTGTTTTGTTGTGTGTACTTTTTTCTTAGGCGATTTTCTTTACCCCATCCCGTTTTTTACGCGTCCCCCTTTATTTCCAATTCTTTTCTTTCTTTTTATTTCCAGTGTTCCCCTCCCACTTCTTTCCCAAAGGGTTTAAACGATAGGATTGTTCTTCGATCGAGATAGGAACTTTTCTACATTTCCTTAAGGTCTCTCCCCCCCCCCCCCCTGCCTCTTTTTCCGTCGGATCTTTGATGGGTTTCTTCGAGGTGCTTCAGACCCCCCCTCTGAAGGACCCCGTCTCCCTTTCCCCCCCAGGCACAGTTTCCCTTCCCTGTGCTTTTTTTTTCCTTGCCGGTGGGAAACGTAACCGTCTTTTTCGTCCCTTTCCTTCCTGAGAATCCCCCTTCCTGCTGACCTCAAACCCCCTTTCTTTTCTTTTTCTGAACCCTGTCGGTCTCGTCCCAAGATACTATTGTTTTAGGTGTTTTCTTAACTAGCCCTCACTCCTTGAGGCTGATCTTTTTTTCTTTTCCTTCCCTTTTTTTTTTTTGATTATATGCTAACCATCATTTCTTTTTAAGGCCATGTTTTCCTAAATGCCCCCTTGAATTATCGTTTGCTGTGACATCAGCCCCTCCTTTAGGATTATTTTTTCTTTTTCCTCCTTCCTCTTTTGGGGACTCTCCCCTCTTTCCTCTTTTTTCTGGCGGTCGACCACATCCCCTCTCTTGCCCCAATGGGCGTTGCGATCAAGATGTCCGATTACAGTTCCGTCAGATACTGACCTCATTTCCTTGGCGTGGCTTTTTCACCCTCCTCCCCCTGTTTTTTTTTTCACGTTGCTTCTGATCCTATCTGGCTTCACTTAGGTTACCGTGCCCCCCCTAGTTTTGTTCCTTTCTCAGAGGTTCTCCTCTTATTGGAGTCCAGGCGTTGTTCGAACACGTCTTTTCTTTCCTTTCTTTTTTCAACCCGGTTTTTTGGTCTGACCCCAAGTTTGACAAAACCCACTTGTGGATTAACTTCGGTATGTCCCCTTCTTGGCTTGATGGTCCTCAGCGCCTTCAACTGCCCTCTTCTCTTCTTTATTTCTTTCTCCTTTGTGACGAATTATCAAGTCCATCGAAGCAAGAACTTTCCCTTTTGGGTTCGAACACCCCCCCCCCTGCTCTTCCCCCAATTTTTTCTTCCTTTCTCCTGACCTTTTTTTGGGTGACGAATTGGAGGACATTGCACCTTCTATCCTGGGGGGCACCGTAATTCCCTTTTCTTTTCCCCATTTCTTCTCTTTCTTCCCCCTGGTGCTTTTTTTTTTCCTCCCCGGTTTGCTCCCCCCCCGTTTGAACTGAAAGTCCCCCCCCCAGGCACGTTCACAACCTTTCGTAACTTTTTTCCCCTCATCTTCGTTCTAATACCAATTTCCCCCACCCCAGTGGACAATAACACTAGTTTTCTGGTGTTGTGGCAACTCCCACCTTTTCCCGCGCTTTCGTACATCTCCCCCTCCCCGAATTTAACCGCCTTTTTTTTTTGGTGCCAGGTCCTTTTCCTCCCCCCCCCCTAGGTTCTACACCCAAAACCGTCATCTTTTTGAATGTCCACACCCCCGTCTTTCGTCCAACACTGACCCCCCCCCCCTCCCACGCCCTTTTTTTTTACCCCCGGTCTCCACCGGTTTGGTTCCGTTTCCTCCCACCAGAAAATTACGCCAACTGGGACCAACAAATTTCGACTCCCTCCACGATTCCCCTTCCTCCCCTCTTATATCCAATGTTTTTCTCAGCGCCCAAACTCATTCCCCCCAAGTGTACCCGGCTTCATTTTTATGCAGTTCAAACCACCCTAAAACTCCCCCTTTTTTTCCCAAAATCTCCTTCCCCTTTTTTTCCTGGTGATCCTCTCCTTGACCCGTGAGAGTTACATCAGCTTTTCCCCATATTATCAGATGATGCCTCCCCCCAGTTTTGTTAGATCTTTCTTTTTGTGAAGAGTCCCCTGTCATGTTCCCCTTCTTTCTTCTCCCCACCCAAAACTTTCTATGAGGCTCCGTGACAACCCCAGAACTTGTGACTTTTCGTCTTTCATACTCTTTTTCTCACTCCCTTTCGGCCCCCTCCCAGTGGATCACAAAGAATGATGAATTGTTTAATGGGGACAAGGAATTGTGTTTTGTGAACTTGCTCTCCCATCAACTGTCGATCACTTTCTTATCATTCTATGGGTCTACAGAGACGCTGGTTTGAGTGGTCAATTTGCTGGCTACAGAGTATTCCCTTCTGCCTCCATTTTCTTTTATAGTCCGTCCTGTTTGGTTTCTGTTGAAAGTCAGTTTAATGATCGCGCTTTTTCACCCCATTTTCAGTCCGCCTTTAATGTTCTCTTTTTTCTTACGGGTTTTCCTCCTCAATGAGTCGTGTATCTGTCTTCTTTTGGCCCGATTTTTTTCTTCGTCTAATGAAGCCCCAGTTTCCTTTTCCTGCCACCCTTTTTTTTTCGTTCCCGTTCTCTTTGCCCTTTTCGCATTGTCTTAAACCCTCAAGTTTCTGTTTTCTTGGACAAGTCCTGCTTCCTTTTTTTTTTCCGCCCCCTCCCTTCCCGTCACCCCTATTTCCTCTTTTTTCTGACCTTTTCTTGAAGGCTAGGTCTGAGTGATGGCTTCATTATTTTGTCAATTTTTTTTTTCCTTTATTTATTTCTCTTCCTTTCATGCACTATTTCTTTTTTTTGTGTTCTCCCATTTGGGCAGAAATGGAGTTGAGCCTTTGGGAGGTTGTCCTTGTTTCGTACACTATTGGTGCAAGTTCCCCCCTACCTTTCGTGGCCTCCCTTTTTTCATTCTTGATATGTTATATCCCTTCCAAGTTTTTTTTTTTTTCTCTGGTCGATTTCCCCCCCCCCTTGCCATCCCCCTTTTGTATCTGACTGGTGGGGAATACTTGGTAACACAATCCACCTTAACAGGGGCACTCTTTCCCCCCAAACAATGTTCTCCCCCTTCTGCCCCCCCCCTCCATTGTGCCCCACCCCCTTGAACCACCCAACAAATGGTAGTTCCCCACCAGAAAAACGTCACTTTTTGCTTTTTACACAAATTCTTTTCCTTGGTGACCCTATCCCCTTTTTTCCCTAACCCCCCCCACCCTCATACTGTCCCAACTTTTTCTTGGAACATGAAAAAACAAACTCTGAATATTTTTTTACGTTGACCCTCTTTTCTTTCCCCCACCCTCCTCCCTTTTTGCCCCTTCGATCTCAACCATTTTTTCCTTGTTTAGTGTTTTTTGCGGCACTGCTCGGGTGACTCAATTTGAGTGTTTATTGACTCTTTCTCCCGGGTTCTCTCTTCTCCGGGCATTCTTAAAGATCAGGAGGACCCATAGTGATCACCCCCTTTGCCCTTTTTTTCCCCTCTCCTTGGCCTTCGTTTACCCACCCGTCCCCTTTTCCTTGACTAAGGTTTTGAATCTGACCCGGCGTTTTTCCTTGCGCGGGGCACTTTCCTTTCTTTTTCCATCCCCCCCACAGCCTGCTGTACTTTATTTACCTTCCACCCCCCCCCCTTCTGACGACGACTTCGTCCGGCCCAAAGCACAGGACCCAGAATCCATGTTGTCCTGGTTTGTTATCCCCCCTCCCTGGCATCTTTTCGATATCCCCCACCCTTCTTGGTCAAACGCAATTCCGTTCAGACCAAATTAGCTTCCTTCTTTTTTCCCCCCCTCCCCCTGTAATGCTTTTCTCAAAGTTTTAATTACGACAGGCTAATTCACCCCCCCTAGCCTTTACCACACCCCCCCCCGTCCTTACCTTTCTTTCTTTCTTGTCTATTTTTTTTTTTTTTGTTCTATACTAAGGAGTTTTAACGGTTGGGGCATAGCCGGGGTCTTCCCCCCATGGCGTTTTTCCCGTTTCTTTTTCCCTTCCCCTCTACGATCTGCAGATGGTTTATTCAATCCACTTATTCTCCTGGCCGTCACGTTGTGTGTGTGCTCATCTTTCCTTCTCAAAGGCGAATTTTTCACCCCAGCTTTTTTGCATTTTGAAAAAAAGTCTGTATATGTTTTTTTTTTTTTATTTTTTTGAGGGGCCTTGTCTTTGGAGAAGCCAAACACATTTTTCCTCTTTCTTACCGTTCCCAACTTTTTTCCTTGGACTGCGATTTTTCCGCCCGTGATTTATCCGAAGAGACTTTAATTTCCTCTTTTGACGTCTGAAAATACTCTCGCTTTTTTTTTTTTTTCCCTTTTCTCATGGTCCTGGTGGTGGGTTTTTTGGAGTTTGGCTGGATTACACCCGGCCGGATGACTTCCCCTTTTCGGATTCCTCCTTTTTGTCTTTGGCTTTTTTCCCCCCTTCCCTTACCACTGGTGAATTTTGTATAACGGTGTTTGGTTTTCCTTTTCATTTTTCCCCTTTTGGCAACCGTAAGTTCTAGGGCTGGACATTGGCAAAACTTTCGTTCGGGTTTTGTAGGTTATGGGATTCTTCCGTTCCCGAACGTTCTCTTCTCCCTCTTTGGATTTGAACTGTGCTGGTGGTCCCCCAAAATTTTTTTTTTAGGCGTGTGATCATTGGTGACTTTTGCCTTTTCGTTTTTTTCCCATTCTCTGCCGCCGAAGATCTTCTTGGTAACCCTGGAAATGTACCGGTGAAACTAATCTTTGGGTCATGTCTCTTTTTTTTTTTTATTTTTCTTTTTCTCCGGGATTCTCCCTTTTCCCTGCTCGGTCAAATAGTACTCATAGAGCCATTGGAACCCTAGTTTGGCAGTAGCACTTCCTAGAGGGGACGGTTTGCCCCCCTTTCCCTGCCCCTCCTTTCCCTGCGTAGGGTAGTAGTATTCCAATAAGTTCCTGACCTCGCGTCGGCAACAGTTCGGATCTCTTTCTTTTCTTCATTAGTTTCTTCCCCCTCCCCCTCCGTGCCACCTCATCTCCCCCCCCTTTTTTGGTCCAGGGACTTGCGAGGTATTACACTAACCCTAACTATACTACAACTTCCCGCCCTCCCCCTTCTTTTGTATTGGTGTTGACCTGTCATCCGGGCCGTTAAGATCCCCCCCTATCCGTTTGTTTTTTTCGCAATCTCCATGTGACTTGAGGGTTTTTTGGTGATACAGTAAACAAGTGATTGACCTCTGGGAAAAACACCTTTTTTTCCGGCCTTTCCGCTAGAGATTCCTAGTGGTTGACAGCGGGGTTCACGTTCCCCTGCAAGCGGTCCCCCCCCCTTCTTCCTCTTTTTTTTCTGATCTATTTTCTGAGCGATTTGATGTTGAATGATAGTACAACGTCCACCGGGCCACGTCCTTTTTGAGCGTCAGACCAGCCCCCCCCCTCCCCCCTTTTTTCCTTTTCTTCTTCTATTGCGCGTACTACCTCCTCAACTGGAAACGCCCCTGATGTTAGACGCTGCCCACCAAGATATATGTTCTTTTTCATCGCAAGTCCCTTTCCCCCTTGCCTGCACCCCCTTCCCTTATGTT
>Ga0179593_1408882_pt1 | contig 11241 bp, 7 predicted proteins | sample CZODoug2_1_08_16_FD_185931 | JGI IMG/M metagenome (GOLD analysis project Ga0179593, IMG submission 185931) | Vadose zone soil fungal communities from Angelo Coast Range Reserve, California, USA - CZODoug2_1_08_16fungal (PacBio error correction) | ecosystem: Environmental > Terrestrial > Soil >... | reverse complement strand
ACCAGCCAATATCTCGCCGGCCTTTTCAACGACCCGGTGTCCTTACTTTTTTCCCGTCCTATACACACTCCATTCCACTTCGCTGCATCTTATGTTTTTCAGGTTCACTCCTCCATACTCTACGTGCGCCTGCCCACCTCCGCTGTACGATTCCAACCGGAAACGAATTTATTAATAGTGTGGGAGGCCTCCCGTACACACCGCTTCCGCTTTAATCTGTTTTCTGCGTTCCAGTTCCTGCGTCATATGTTTCGTTTATGGTCATCCCCCCGAAAATGGTAGATTGCTCGCGGGCGTGCAACCTCGCTGTATATCGTCCTAGTACATTTTGTGGCTATGGCGTCCTGATAGACCAAATCGCTAAGGATTTTAGGCCCTGCCTTTCCCCCAAGGTTCATAATTACGCTATATGATTAGTGAGCAAATTCCCGTTCTTGTGCCCTTTTTATTTAAACACCGAACGCACCGTCCCCCAGAGTTTGAATATCGTCGAATGTTGATGGTTCCTTCTGTTCAACCCCAACCACACACCATTGACGAATAGTATTACCTAGTGGTCATCTACTTTAGTCGTTTGATTTTTTCCCAACTGGCCTTCCTTCAATACTGATTATTCCACTACGTCCCCAAGACACCCCCACAGTGTCAGAATAGAATAAACAATTTTCTTCTGTACAGACCTATGGTTAGCCCTTTTGTTGTCTGTTATGTTCTTCATTTTGTAATTCTTACTTCCTCACTTTTTCCCGCTCTGCCCCTCCACACAATGGGTATAGAATTGTTCAGGAACGATACGCTTTTATCCCTCTCCCCCTCATCCCCATATTAACCACCCCGATGAGATAAAGTTTGTTTTCTACGCAAGCCTTCCCTTCTTAGCTTGGTGTGTGTTCCTAGGACCTGCTCCGATGCCTTGACTCCTCCAATCTCCTTTTTTTGCTTGGCTTTTTCCAGCTCTTAGAATGCTCGCCGTCTATTGTCCACGATTTTTGTTCGCTCTTCCCTGCATTCTTGAGCCGTTTCTGTGACGGATCTGGTTTAACTTCGGGCCGAGCTCATGTACCTCCTAAGCTCACCGATGGGATAGAGCAGAGGCTAAATCCGCACGTGCCGTGACCAACTAGACCCCTGTCTGGCCCTCCCTCACGGATTTTATGCCCACTGTTACTGCTTCCCTTCTTACTCCCTGCAGTTCAACTCTTCTCCTCCTCCGTTCTTCGATTTAATGTCGATCACTCATATCCAATTCCATGTCACACTCCTTTCCCAAAGATTGGACCTTCTCCCCATATCTTTTCGGCGGACCCAGCTTTTTCTTGAGTTCTCTCCCAAGCACTATCGCTTATCGTACTTCTACTTATATGAGCCGACCCTTAAAACGAATCGTCACCCCTTGCCCCTCCCCCGTTTAGAAGGATCTAGGTGCCGCCCCTCCAAGACAAGCTGATTTTCACGCAGTCCCCTCAAGAAAATTTGGTCAAGCACCCCCCTGACTAACGGAAAGTTCCAGATATCGGCAGAGATCCCATCAGACACCTTGATTGATAATTTCCTTTCCTCGTTTACCAGTCCCGTCCATAATTCATTCTCGGAGGTACCCAATTCAACACGTTTATGCCTTAGCTGGTTTTTATTTTTTTACCCCGGGGAAAGACTCACTTTTACTCCGGTCCCAGATCTTGGGATCTCCCGAAAGACGTCCAGGATTTTTTTAAGAGGCATTTCCGGGCCGCATTCCTGCTCTCTCCAAGGATCAGCACAAACGGCGAAAAGCCCCATGAAAATTTTTCAAAACGGTAGCGACCCGCTAAGCAGGAAGGACCCCCTCCCCCCCTTTTGAGTTGGACTAGGCGTCCCCAACCGCGTTAACCCCCTTGTCGTTTGACCTCTTCTGAGAAGCATCTTGCTGGAGCGTCATGTTGGGGGCAAAACAAAACGACGTCTTTTCTTAATTCCCCACCAACTCAAGGGAAGACCGTGCCGCACCCCCCCCCCCCGGACTTTAACAAGATCGTCATACCTCATTAACTCTGCCGCCCTCTCTGGGTTTTCCCCCCCGCGAGCTTTTCTCACCCCAGGCCAATAGCCGAGACCTGTGTGCCCCCTTACTCCCCTGCCAGGACCAATTCCCCCCAATGCGGACGAGACTTATGAACTTTATCTTCAACTTTTTACTTCACTACCTCAGCTTTATTGCGATTTTCGCCGGCGCCCCCTTGTTTTTTGCAGAGAAGCTACTCCGCAAGTCTCTTTTTCAGCGCCCCCCTTTTGCGTGGGTCTCCCATCAACCATGGTTCGAACCCCCACCACAGATTCTGTCAGTTGCGTTTTTTTCCGCCCGAACCTTCGATAGCGGGGAGTTGCCAAACATAAACAGCCTTTACTCTTATTTTCTTTGCCCCTTTGATCTCTCGCGGAGGTACGTATGAATTGTTATGCCTTTCCCTTTTACGCCGTCTAGAGGACATCGTTTTGTCCGATTTTCGATGTGTGATTTTTCCACATCTGCGCTTCACCTCATCTTTTGGCGAGGTTTTTACTTAGCCATTCCGTTTCCCTGTTCCCAATTGCTACCTAGCGGTCTGGCAAGTCGACCCGTTTGCTTGGTTGTACACTTTTGTTCCTGTTAGTCTTGTTTCATGTGCACGTGTCGTTTTTAATTCTGCGCGATTTAATCGCACTCGCTAGTCCGACTGGTCTGAGGTTCTTGATGGTGTCTTTGCTTCCCCGGCCATATTGGGTAAAATCTCGGCTTGTGTCCTAGCAAAGTTTTCTTCTCATGATTGCTGCTCGAGGCTGATGCCGTGTGTATCTTGCGTTTGTTTAGCTCGGGCGGCCCGGTTTGTTTAAGAGCGCTGAGTTTGAAGAGCGCGATCGTCCGAACTGTATTGACCGCCACTACGCGTGAAGGCTTGTCATATCAACTGTTTAAGGGCCACTCGTTTAAGCTCTGATCCCCCCTTAGCCAATAATACGGTGTTTTCTTGACTTTCCTTGCAAGGATGATTAAATTTCGGCGCTGCCGGTGAGTCAGTGAAGACATGGTTGGTTTTCCCGTGACCCGGCGGCCGGGTGAATTGTGGAACATGATTGGTGCGATTGACCAAGCTCTGTCCAAGATTTCCGAATAATTGCTACATGATTACGGATCTGATCCACAACCCCCCCCCCCACCCCCCCCCCACAACCCCCCCCCAACCCCCCCCCCCACCACCCCCCCCACCCCCACCACCCCCCCACCCCCCCCAACCCCCACCCCCCCCCCCCTCCCCCCCCCCCCATGTCTGAGCCTCCTTAATGTTGAAATTCTTTCCTCCTCCGTTGTTTGTGTAGAGAGGTTTGAACACCCCCACTTCCATCCACATCTCCGTCCCTGGTTGTCATCACCACTAATAAGCTAAAGTAGCTTTGAATCTTGTAAGACTCTTTTTTCCACTTCCTCCCCCCCCATCCCCCTCCCATAAGTGCAGGAGTAGTGCGCCCTTTATCGTCCTATTCTTCTCAATGTTTAAATACACGATACACCCCCCCCTGACATGGTCGAATTCTACTCTGGTGCATCGTCCCCTGCCCCGGCCTAATTATGAGCAGTCGCCGTTCCTGAGCAGTGGCCACGTAACTCCCCCAACCCACCTTCTATCATTCCAATATTTGTCGTAAGTCAAATATCCTCAAAACATGTCTGATAGGGCTCAGCCCCTACTTCTCGCCGCGGCCCAGGACGCCGGCGCCAGCCATTAATCGCTTCTCTTCCGTATAATCATAGACATCAGAATTCTGAACTATAATAATATTTCTATATAACTCATTAACTAATTCCCCATATTCTAAGTTAACGCTTTTTTTGCGAAGCCGCCCCACCCGTGTAAACTCACGAATTTCTGACATAAAATTCTTGCCACTCTGAGCATATTCCGGCCGTGAAACTGACCCACTAGTTCGACCCACTTTGTCCCAGAAATCCCTTGACTTTTGCCGACTTGCCCTCTATCATTTTTTGATAGCCCCGAAGGTTTGCACCCTTTCACAAAAAACCCCCACACTCCTATGTCCACGCCAGGTCTTTGTGACGTCTTTTCTACAAACTCTCATGCCACAGTTTTTCCTCTTTTCTTTGAAAGGACACTAATTAACCGTCCTCCCCCCCCATAAGGTGTGACCCAAGGTAAATTGACTAAGAGGCTTTGAGTATTTTACGCCACTCTTTCCCGTCTTTCATCCGTTCCTGTGGTTCCGCTAATATTGTCTCTTTTGATTGTCTCCCTCCCAACCTGGTCGATGTTTTCTTTTGTCGAAGTCCCCACTCGAGTACATAGAGCAAATCACATGCGAGTCTCCCCACTATCGTCCACCCCGAGACATTGTTTTGGCCCCATTTTCCTCTTCGTCAGAAGATCTATCCCTGGTTTGACTCTGCGGCTTGAAGCCCCCCAACTCTTGATTTATTTTGCCTTGTTTTCTCCCCCCGTCTCATACAACGCAGAATGCGTCCTTTAGTCGGGTTCCCCTCCTGCTTTTATTCAAACTATGCTGATGTACGAGTGGATCCCCGCCTTAGGCAATCTTTCTCGGTGTTAACACCAACTCTTTTCCCCGGTTTTTTTACAAAGCTTAGAGCCTTCCCGAAAATTTTTCATGCTGTTGAACCCTCAGACCCCAACCCTCCACCTTGGGATGTTCATTCTGCTCGGTTTCCTTTTTTATTTTCTAGTTTGTGACTCATTGGCTTCTTTCGCCCCGCGAATTTATTCCACCCTCTCTCCCGATGCCCCCTTCCCCAATCATGAAAGCACGTTGACCGCTCATTTTGTAACCTTACATCTACAAAGAATTCTTTACCCCCCGCTATGTTGGGGCATTTTTCCAATACCCCTGACATGCGCGCTTAGGTCCGAACGCTTTTCCCACTAGGATTCTAATAGCTAGCACCCCACAATTTTTAGTGTGATGCATGTCCACGGTGGATTGACTCATGGTCTGCTCTCTATTGGTTACATCATCTCTGGGCTTTTCGGCCGATAGCATGAGTCTTTTTGAATGTGCTGTTTTGACACCTCGTTTACCTGCCCGGGTCCTCGAGCTTAGTTACAGATCGCCCACCCAGATCTCGATCAATTCTTTTTCTTCAATCCCCCCCTTCCCTGTCCGTCCGCCCCCCCCTCCATCCAATCTTGAAAGTTAGATTTATGCCTCATTATAATTTCCCGTCAATTCTCTCATTTTCCTCCCACTCCGTTGGTGTAGTTCTATTACTGTATACTCGTGGCAATTCATCTTTCAGGCAAAATCTCTTCCAAGCTGGAGCCCCCAGTCTCGTTCTTCTGAAATGCCTCTAGTTTCATTTGGCTTTCGCAAGCCCTTCAGGATATCGCTCTTCGAAAGATATGATGCCCGATTTTTCCCCCCTAACATTGTCCCAATGAACCTTCCCGTTACTTCATTCCTCGAGGTCCACACCATTCCTAACCAATAGACGGCCATCCCAACCCCCCCCTCTTCCTCACCCCCCGTTCGAAAATCACTAAGGCGATCCTGTGCTGTCATGAGGCAAACCGTCTTCCCTCTCCCGGACACAAGAGAGGCCTTTTTTCCCCACCCAGGATAGGAGGGCGGTGTGTTTTTTCCCCCCCTTACTGATGGGTTTTTGAAAACTCATTTCTACTTCCGCCCTTTTTTCCCCCCCCCCCTTCCAAGCTAGGTGGAGAGCTCCATTTGAAAACATGCTTTCTTTTCCATGGAACTTTTCCTACGTGCGGAATGCAAATCCCCGCGTCTCCTGAAGAGCCCACTTCCCGTGAAAAATAACGAAACCCACTTTCTACCGATCAGGCAGAGGACACGCCAACTGTTGATTTTGTTCGATAGGCAAACAGACTCTTTCGTTTTGAAGAGTGTAAGCAGCGTTGACGGTGCAGGAAAAATCGCGTTTGGTCCCCACTCGAAGAGTTTCCTGCAGTTGAATACCACCCGCACGGGATGGAATCAGCGCGGCACCTTTTGGAAGATTGAGGAGATGAGAACCCCCGAACGTCCCTTACCCCCTGCATGCAGCCCTAGGAGGGGTTGACGTTCTTCGCGGGTGGGGGGGGAAACTGCCCCAAAGGCATACTCCCTAATTTGTTTACATCTTTTTTATTCATTTCCAAATCGAGACGCTTTTCTTCCCCTTTCTCGTGGGACACGTACTTGACTGCCTATTTTCCTTTGGTCCAGACTTCATGTCAGACCACAGGCGCACTTCTCGTGACGTGAGCAGGACTTCTCCGCCACCCTCACGACGGAGAAACCCTACCGGATTTTAGCCCCCATAACTGTACCCCCCTGATGATCGGGTAGGAACATCTGTACCAGCCAAGCGGGCGCTTTTGCTCCGTATACCCGCCAGCCGTCCTCCTTCGTTCCTGTGGTTTCTACTTCCGTTATTTTTCTTCATTGGTGAGCGCACTTCGTGTTTTTTTTCACTGAAGAGGAGGCCCTCGGGACGGTTTCTTTTTTAGGTTTTATTTTGACGTCCCCCATAATCTGGAGTTCGTTGATCTAGGGTATTCGTTTTGTTTTTTCATACACTTTGCTTTTAATAGCAACCAAGTCTTATAACCCTTTCATGGTGGTTAGTCGGATCCTGGTCTTACCTATTTTGTCGGACCTTTTCATAGTTCTCGCCGTTGGTCCAAATATTGCTTCTCCGGTTAGCCCCCAACTCGACACTCGAAGGCGGGTATGTAAAAACTTGTGCTTTGAGGCGCTACCCTCCATGAGCACTCTTGGAACCGTCGCTGTTCCGTATATACGACAGTCCTGATTATGCGTCAAAGCTGATGCTGAGGCCTAAGATTCTCTTTTTCTTCTATCGCAAGATCCTTTTGACTTTTCCGACGTACAGGCTTGAGGAACTTCGTCTGAATCTCACTGGCAGCCCTGGGTTCATGTGACCTGGGACGGCCCGACAGCCCGGACTGTGTGCTCCATTACCTTTCTGATAGGGTACCATTCGTTTCAGCCTGCTCCCCTACCAGTACCCCATGGCGTTTTGCTGGACTGATGTATGATGCCTGTCGATGCCAATTTCTTTCCCCTCACGGTATTATCCCGAGGCGAGGAGAGACTCGGATTGAAGAGTTCTTTTGAGTGATTTTACTGTCACCCTCTCTGCATTCTAGTGCCCATAATGTCGCAGTATGCCCTCGTTATATTAAAGGACCACCTGCTGGAAGATTTATGTAATCCCCTGGCGTTTGCATTACTATCCCCCTCCTCATCCAAGCCCCCCTTGCCTCCCATCGTCCCCCCTACCCTCCCCCACGTCTCCCTCTTCCCCCCTCTTTTTTGTGATCGCATGATGCCCCTTTTTTCCCGCTTTTTCTTACCGTACGGTTCCCGCCGTATCCGCTTCTACATTATGGAATCTGTATGAGTTTTTCATTTCCCCCCCCCTCTTCATTTCCGTATTTTCTTCGGCGCAACTCCTTTGCTCTTCCCGCAAACACTCATCGCCGCCATTTTTTTCATCTCCTCGGCATCCCCCCATCAAAACCGACCATGTAGCACCCTTAAAGGTTTTTTAACCGCTAATCCCCCTTAAAACCCCGGTGAATAGTTCAAGAATTTAATGCCCGGTTCGTAAACCTACACTAACCCCAAAATTGATGCCTGACTCGTGTTCCCCTTAGCGGGACGTTCACCTGAGACACGCGACTAGGATCTCCCCCCATCGTCTGCGGTCCTCATAACTCCTTTTTTTAAGCTCTCACAACTAATGTCGTATTTTCTTACCCTACACCTGTCTTCCCATTCCCCGTGCTTAGAGCCGCACGTCCACAACCTGTTTACCTACCGCCCATTGCCTAACCATGCCGGTGTGATGAAACCCCTCTCATATTCACCCGTGAATGAGCAAAATCCCTTTATTGACCAAAAAGTTGCCAGACCCCCATCTGACGACGATCCCTTTCCCTTAGCCTGGTCTAGAAATTAGTCAGGGCTATGAACCCCCCCCCACCCCAACAAATATCTCTCGACGTGACCGCAATACTGTTCCTTCCTTCCAACTCGAACGCGACCCTTCACTTTCCCCTCTCTCGTATTTACCCAGCCTAACCGTACCCTTCTCTACCACACCAACTCCCGAGGGAAAAGGCCCCACTTATTCCTTGAACCGGACGGATTTAGTTGTTACCCCCCCCTCCTTTTTAACTCTTGTCCGCCGCCCTTTGCTTTCATCATTTTTTGATTCCGAAGGACCCCTTTTTTGTACTTTGATATAGGAGGAGAGCCTGAGCACTATATCCTCACTAACGGAGGGCGGAACGGAGCCTAAACACCTTCTCAATAAGCGAGGGGGACACCATGAAAGTGACTTCACCCAAGGCATTTTCCTTTTGACCCCCCCATGAACATCGTGTCGGTCCCCCATTGCGCCTTTCCGAAGTTAATAAAGTAGGTTTGCGAGATCGGTGAAGAGGTCTGCCAAGAGACGAAGTGACCCAAAAACATGAATTCTTGTTCACCGCCGTAGGATTCTTGCGGTGTTCTCTCTCTTGTTCAGTGTAAAGGAGACTTATTCTGCGTGTCATTCAACCCTACCTTCTGCCAATTTTCTGCGGGTTTTTAAAAAACCCCGAAATTCCGTAAAGCTTGTCTCCCGCTGTCTTCACCAGTAACGATTTTGTGACTCGCCCCCCCAAACTCTCACCCAATTTGTCGATGTATTCTTTCTGGGGAGACCTGTTTTGTCTTTTTTCCCGAAGTACCTTTGTATTATTTCCTTTCTCGCCCCTCGACTTTCTTACCTATAGAATGGCGCAATCCCCCCGCCAATAGGTTCTACTAACAAGCCTGCATCTTGTTCGAGCCAACCAGCAGACTTTATATCCAGACCCGCAGACGGAACCACGGACACACACCACTGCTCCCCCCCCGTAAAAAAACGAGCCCTGTCCTGATAGAAGGGCGAGAGCGCCGGGGTCACCCTTACACCGTGTTCATCAGGATAGGCCCGTGCGAGTCCATTGTGTGGGAAGTCAGGAATTGGAGAGCTCCATGGTCCCTCTTGGTAGCTAGCCAATAGACCAGAGTGCGATTTGATCGGGCGTTTTTCAGCTGTGTCGAAGACCTTTTTTCTACCCAGTCCGACGGCAGTCAGCTGTTCGGTTAGTGAATTGTGCTGTTCTAGTCCATTAGGGAATTCCCCCTTAGCATCCGACCATAAGCCCATCGCGCAGAGTCCCCCCCCTCCGCCCTTTTTTGGTTCCGAAGAAGGCTTTTTTTTCGCAGGTTCCATCTGCAAGGCGTTTCTGCACACTATTAATTCTACCTCCGTCAAATCTATACCCTTTCCTCATCGTTTTTTCTCTCTCTCCTGCTAATACTTCATGACCCCCAGAAAATCCCTTCCAAGTGGCTTTCCCTCAGACCATTTGGTGCGGACCAGCCCAGTAGTATGGACTTCCCTTATTAGCAATTAGGTTTTTTCTAATGCGAAGCTCGATTCCCCTTCTTACACCCGACTTTAGCCCCATTTCCCACTCGTTAAGCTCGCTGGAAGCCACTCCCCCCCTCCCTTCAGTCCCCCCACGAAAATCTTCGCCCCTGCCAGAGCCCACCCGACGTGCGCCGAAGACATGTGAACGATGCGGAGGTGGTCCCTCTTCCCCCAAGCTCCTGCAGGAATTTTAGGAGCGGCGGTCCTTTCCCCCTCCCCTCCCCTGGTCGCGGTTTCCAAGAGTATGATTTCCGCCCGATTCTAGCTTTGAAGAAAAATGCTTGTCAGCTGTGTTGCCGCATGCCCCTTTCGGTACTAAGCTCGTAAGGTGCCCAAGATAAGGAACCTCCCCCCTTTCCCTTTCCAACCTTCCCTATCCCGAAGAAGACTCCTACCCCTCCCCGCCCATTTTGTATCGTTTTCTCTCGGAGGAAAAGCTTCCCTTTGTCTTTGACTGTCCCTAGTTGAACGGCCTCTCTTTGGGGACAAAACGAGCATTCGGCGGTTTCCCCTGAAAAGAAGGGGGGTTGACGCGCGGACCCAATTTTGAAGCCACCTGAGCTTATCGAACCGCCAAGTTCGCATTTCAGCAGGAGGTTTCCTTCGTAGGCTTTGATCAACAGGCCACTATAAGTTTTCCCTTTCAGAGCCCCCCAAAATGTTTATTACTTTTTCCTTCGAGCGACCCCCTCTCCTTGGAATCACCCTCCCATTCTCTTTTTTGGCGATATCCCTTAGCCATCCCTTACCTCCTGATACGAGCTTCTACGAAAGTTTTTAGCAGCCACACCTTTTGCAGCAACCCCCATGTCTTTTACCAGATGCTTCCCTTCCCTGCACCACCTGATCCAGCATTTGGACTTGTGGTGTCCCTGTAACCCTCCACGCAAGACGTATATCCCCTTTTTTGACGGTTTTCCTTTTTTGAATTTACGTGGAAGTTTCTTCACTTCTTTGAATGAGGCTTACGTTTCCGTATTTTCGGAAATAGGAATTTTGGGCGCTCCCAGTTCTTTTTGTATAGGGACCCCCATAGGTTCTTAACGCCCGTCATTCGTTTTTTGGTTTTTCATATTCCTTTCTTTTCCTAGCACACTTTCAGAAACTTCAGGGATTGCCCCTTCCGCCTTGCTTTTCTTGTCACACCCATTTTCGACTAGATGGGCTCATTTTCCTTTCGCTCATATTTCTTTCCCGAGGTTTCCATAGAAAGTGCTAATTCTTTACATAATTTTAGTTTAGGTGGTTACCTTGTCTTTGCTGTTCTGCAGAGAGGAAAAGGCAGCTTTCCCCCTTGGTTATTAGGTAAAGATTGCCCTTCTTTTGATGAGCACCCAATTGGTTAATTTATGAGCACTCCTCCCCCCCCCCTATACCGCGGAGATTTTTTTCTGATGATAGGAGCCCCCTGTGAAGCCTCGAGAGAATATCCGCCTTTCAGCGATTTTCTCTCCCCGTTCAAGAAGAGGGTTTCTTCCCTCGCTTCAACTTTTTGAATTAAAGAGTTCCGTCTGCGGAACTTTTCCCCCCCCCAGTATTTTGTTCACTGCAGATTAGTTATGATGAAACTGTGTTCCGATGACGTGAGTTCCTTTTCCTGATGAGGGCGAGGGTGGCGGCTACGTTCCTTCCCGGATTCTTGTCCTTTCTGGTGACTATGCTGCCCACTAACGTACAAGCCGCTCAACTCTTTTTCTGGTCGAAGTTTTGTATAGGTCCAATTGACCTATATTTTATGGGACGGCCTCCATGGAAATTGG
>Ga0179593_1322345_pt1 | contig 11241 bp, 12 predicted proteins | sample CZODoug2_1_08_16_FD_185931 | JGI IMG/M metagenome (GOLD analysis project Ga0179593, IMG submission 185931) | Vadose zone soil fungal communities from Angelo Coast Range Reserve, California, USA - CZODoug2_1_08_16fungal (PacBio error correction) | ecosystem: Environmental > Terrestrial > Soil >... | reverse complement strand
TTGGTGGGTTGAGGATGCGCGCTAGTGGCACCGGGGTGCCTGTGCCATGCTCTCTTGAAGAGCTTCCCCGTAGTTGCACATTTTGAGTCTCTGATACTCGCTCTTGATCGGCTCCTTTAGGTTCCTTTGGCATCGTCTCCTTTCTCCTTTTCTAATTTTCCTCCCGACCCCATCAGATTGCATTTGTCTTGTATTTTTGGCTTCCTGAAGGTAAGATCCCCATTTTTTTTAGGTTGTCACGAGATCGTGTTTTTTTTGTCTCAGGCACTTTTAGTGTTCCCAACCATGGAATTCTCGAGACTAATGCCACTCTCCCCTGCAAATTCCGCGCAAAACACTTTTGATCGCTCCCTAGCCTATGACGTTTCATGTCTGCCCTCGAGCCAATCTTTTTCCCCAATATTGAAACTTGTCTCCCTGCACCGCTCCCTCCTTAGGCGTCCCTCTATTTTCTCCCCACGCCTTAGTTTCCTTTATGCCTCCGCTAGAGCAAGTCAGCCTGACCTCCCGCTTGCCGATTTGAAACATATTCGCACAGCCTCTTCTGCCCTCTACCCCTGGTCTCCATCGTGTAGAGGTGTGGTTTTCGCTTGCTATCACCTTCCTGGAACATCCCTTTTTTCTTCTGGGCCGTTGCCGGAGAGCTTCCCTCCAGCTCCGGCAGGACGCATTTTTTCAGTTTTGAACGGCCTCTTCTTTTTTGCCCCGGTCCACGCTTGCTCGTCCTCTGAGGTTAACTGTTGGGCTATCGTTTAACTGTTGGCCGATTGCTCGCGCGTCCTCTTTTTTTTTTTCAACAGCGGTGCATCGGTTGTCTGTCATTCCTTTTTCATTAAGGTCGGTAATTTGCCCCCCCCCAGCGTAGGACTTTTTTTCAACCGTCCCAGTTCCTCTCGCACCTCCTTCTTCTCCCTACGACCTCGCCTTTTTGCGTTGCTGTTCTTTTAAATCTCCTTTCCTGAGCCAACATCCTGTCCTCTTTTTCCTTTCTGCTGATGTCCCAGGAGCTTTTCTGAATATGATGTTTTCCTGTTCTTTCGCTTGGTTCTTGCAGTTTCACTGAACTCTCCCCAAGCTCATTATTTTGCCCCCCCATGCCCCGCTCTCGTACCAAGCACTCATTTGTTATCCCAATTTTTATTTTTTTTTTTCGTCTCCCGACCCTCCCCCCTTTTTTTCTGCTAATGCGTATCAAATACCGACCTGTTCCACATTGTTTTTTTGGTTAACTTCAAACCCCGGACTCTCCTAAACCTTTGCGCGTTTCCAAATGTAGTCCCAAACTTGTCTTTATATGCTCCTCGGAGCACCTTTCTTTCCAGGTTTCATGAAGTTCCTCTTTGAAAGTCCCGGTGCCGGTCCCCCTGAATTTTTAGTAGGACTTTGACAATTTTTTTTGCCTTTGCAGATACCCTCTTTGAAACCCCGAACCATTTAGCGCTTTTTTGTCCACCCGACAAATTTCCTTCCCCCCGCTGGGTCTTGTTGCCTCCCCCTCCTCTTTGGCCTCGGGCTGAATCTGGTGTTGCGTAAAAAACATCCCAACCGCGCCATTTTTTTTGAAGACCCCCTCCCAGCGATTTCGCCTTCTCCCCACTAATTCTTAATGTCTGGCGACAGGACGCCTTGTAGCTATCGAGTTTTCCCTCCCCTCGTCCTGCTCCTCGGATACAAATACAACCTCCTTTTTTCTACCCCGGTTTCCCCTTGCCTTCCTTTTCATGAGCGTACTCCTTTCCCATGTTTTCCATTTGAACAATGTTGCCTTCTTTTTCCTCATCCCCCTCAGCGAAGCTTCCTTTTTGTCTGAATCTCCCGATGTCCGCTTCTCTAGTCATGCGTTTTCTTCGTTCATCTCTTCTTTGTTTTCTTTCCCATGCGCATGCCACGCGGAACGTCGTCCTACTCGTGTCCCCCTGAACTGGACCCTGACTTCCCCAAGCAAGAAAGCCTTTCGCCTTCCCACCCTCCCCCCAACGTGGTCCTTTTCGCGGATTTTCCCCTAGGAGTTCTTTCCTTTTTGCAGCGGCAGTTCCCGTGATGAGGAAATTCGAAACGTCAAGAGTTACCCCACCATCGTATCGTTGTCGGGTGCCGCCGACCCCCTCCTAAATAGGTTTTTCGCGGCTTTTGGCTTTTCTTCACCCCCAACCGATCTGTTGAGAGGAGGAATTAGTGTCCGGCGCCTTCGGCTGTGCCATGCTCAGCGCTCGTTTATAAAGTTCTCCTCCTTTTTCACCCAGTCGCCCGATCCTCATCCTTCTCTGCGCCGCTTTGAGCGCCGGTGCCTCTCCCGCCCATTCCTCTTTTCCCCTCTCAGCTGTTTTTTTTTTTTGAGATTTTTTTCGGCGGCTGCGCTCAAGCGTTGATAGAGCTTGGAGTTGCGGAAGGTTTAAGGGAGTCTCCCTTTATTTTTTTTACCTCTTCTTTCGATTAATTTTTTCCGCTTTCCCCTCTGCTAATATTCCTGCTCGGCCAGTGTTGTTTTCGTTAATCCTGACACTCTCTCGAGGCCCTCCTTGCCCCGGCGTTTTTCGGAGGTGACCCTAATGAATCCATATTGTAACTTCTTTTACTTTGGCGCCTTTAGACTCATTGGGGACGCTTTCTGAAATTCCCCCTGAGCCCTCATCGCTTTTTTCCCTTCCCCTCCTGGACCCCTGACCACTGTTTTGGTTTTTTTTTTTAAGTCCTAGATCTATTGGTCCTGTCCTTTTGCCTTCTTTCTCCTTGCGGACACGAATGCTCCCGATCGGACGTCAGGGCTTCTCATGCTGTCCCCCCCCTCCCCTCCCCTTCCGATGGACCCCGCGCCTAGCCCGATCCAGCAGATACCGTCTATCGACTCTTCATGCATGCCTCCGGCCCACTTTTTCTTTTTCCTTCGTTCGAGGCCCTCCAGGCTTCTCCACATTGTCGGCTCCTAGTCGTCGTCGCTCCTTTTTCCCAGGGGCGATCCCCGTTTTTTTGGAATTGGTTTCATTCCAACCCCGATCTTTGATTCTCTTCAGTTCGTTCTATGCGCAGTGTGAGAGATGCCTTCCTTGTTTGCGGCCACAGTCAGGAAGATTCGTTTTCTCCTTTTTCCCCCCCACTCGTCTTGGGTTGGTTCGAGTTCCCCCACAGTTCTCGGATATGGTTGTTACTGAAAACCTCTTCCTCCAGATTCCCGCATGCGAGGTTTCTTTCGTCCCCTTGATTTTTTCATGCCTCTTTTCTCCCCTTTTTTTTTCCAAACTTTACATGTTGGTTTCTCTTCGTCGCAGGCTTGTTCCCTCTTAACTGTGACCCCCTTTGCGCCGGCTCCTGGACGGTCCAGTCCCCTCCGGAGTTTTACCCCCTGTCCTGGTACCTCGGGCCCTTTTTCGTCCCTTCTCCTTTCAAAAGGATTGTTTGACGACCTTTGCGCCTCCAACAAGTCGTCTCAGCGGGTTTTGACGTTAACCCCCCCCCCCCCCCACCGGACCCTTTTCCGTGTTTCGGCGGCATTCGGGGGTCCCTGGGATGGTCGCTTGTGTCCACATGCCCCCCCTAAAAATTGGAGACACCCCAAATGGCTTTTTCGTCGTTTTTTACGCTGATCGGCATTTGCCCCCTAATGAGCTTTTTTTTTTTCATTTTTCGTGCTGCCCCTTCTCCCTCTGAGAGCCCGCCATCTCGATCTTTTGCGCGTTTCACGCATAATCAGGAGGATTATCAGCGCCCAGGATGTTGCTAGCATAACGCTTTTTTGTCGCCAGGTCCGCCCCCCCTTGCGCTTTCTTCTGAGAATTCCATTGTTTGCGCCCTGATCTTCGACGGTCATGTTTTTCCTCGGTCTCTTCCCGATGAGAAACTCTCTTTCCCTGACCTGCCGGAACCCCCATACTTCTTTCCGTTAACCCCCTCTTCCGCTGTTTATAAGTCGTGCCGCGGAGAAATTAGATTGATAGTATTCCAAGCAGGTAACCTCACGCTGCATTGATTTTAATTTAATGCTCTCCGCCTTCAAGCTCCCGGTTAAGCCTTAATATTAGGCTGCGGTCTGATCTAGGTAGAGAAGTCCATGGCCAACCCTGCTATCTCTGAGTAGTTATTATTTGGTCTTTCCCTCATGATCTACCCTTCGACCCCCCCCTTCCCCCCTCTTTGGGCTCTGGGTTTGTTCCCTTAGGTTTTTTCGCCCGATTCCCCCCTGCTGAATTTCCTTATTTCCCTTACTTTGTTGGTGCCCCAGGATCTCTCATCCGGCCCCCCCTTCCATGACCCGCCGTTGGTTTTCTTTTATAAGCTATATGTCGGACTCTTTTTTCGGTTTTAGGTAGTAGACACGTTCAACTCTTTCCCTCTCCTTGGCTTTTTCTTTGTTCTTTTTTGGAAGCCCTGTTCAAGCATCGCTATTCTCCCGCGCGCCTTTTTCTTGGTGTGGAAAGGTTCATTTTGTCAGCGTCCGTTTTTTTATCTGCAGTCCTGGGTCCCCCACCCACAAAAGAGCGAGTTTCACCCACCATTGCAGCTAGCCCCCCCCTATGGCTCCGAATTATCTCTTTCACACGGGCTGATCGAAGTCCACAATCTTCCAATGAAGATTCTTGGATGTTCCAGGACAGGATCATTTCGGAGAGGCAGCGTTCCGTAATTTCTTCAGTCCTTTATTCCTCTCGTCTCTCCCCCAAAGTCGTTTGTCGTCGGTCAGCATGAGGTCTCCTTTCATTCCCCCCAGCGGTTTTGGATTGTCCCCTCCCCTGACCCCCCCCCCCCCCTCCTCCCCCCGGCCGCCCTTCTCAATCGCCGCCGGCCCGCAAGGGCCACGACAAGCGCGTCTACCGCGTTTCTCGCGCTGCCGAGCGGGTCTCCCTCCCTTTTGAAGAATGACGCTCCTCTTCGCCCCTGAAGTAGCCAATTCGTCATCGCCCCCCTATTTTCGACGATGGTGTTCACGGCCCCCCTTTGTAGTGCCCCTTCTCTTTTTTCTTGATTGGCTACATCGCTCTTTCGGTTTCCAAAGATTTGGATCTCGGATGAGCGTTCCCCTCCTGTTCGGTTCCCCCTGGTAGCTATCCTTTTTATAGGTGGTTATTTCGCAAACTGCTTTCTTCAGGTCTGGCATTCTATTCAATATCAGTGACTGGCTCGTTCCTTCTTCAGCACCGTTATTTCCTTGTCAACTGGATAAGCCCCAGGCATTTTGGTTATTAATGCATTCGCCGTGACGCCTGACCTTAGATCATGGAGGCTAGCCTCCCGAACAAAGGAGGAGGGAGGGTCACCTATCTTTTCCTACCACCCCATTTTTGTTGTTGTTTTTCTAGTCTTTTCTCCAAGTCAATGGTTAGGTTGGCTAGAACCTTTTTCACTCTCTTCTTCCTAGGCCCCTATTCCTCCCTGAACCTTGCTTGGATCCCACGATTTGACCGACACATTTTGATATCACTGCCCGCGCCCTTTTTCCTTTTCAGAATTCGAGGATGAAGAAGGTCTCAATTTCTCTCGCCCTGCGCCGCGCACAAGTCTTTCTTACAGTGCCCTCGCAAGATTTTCCTTCAATTACCTTCCACCCCCTCCTTTTTGGCCCCACATATGCGATGGTCCTCCCACAAGAAAGCCACCGCCATTGCACGGCCGTGTCGACTCTTGATCAATCTTGTTAGATTAAAGCACGGTGATCTCTTTGTTAGCTTTTAACTTCCTTTTTTTTCCCCGTCTGCGTCCCCCCCTCTTTTTTTGTTCGCGCGTTAAAAGAGGATTTTAGACGCTTTTGTGACCTTGCCGGGCAAGGAGCGTAGAGGTTAGATCGAGGCCCGAGTTTTTGGGTTTGCGGTTCGTTAGTTTTTCCGCTGGGGACTGCCTGATCTTTCTCCCTGCACTCATCCTACCTTTGCTCCTTCTAAGCGTTCCTATTATGGCTTTGTCTTTTCGCGTGCCTTAGTCCTTCTCCCTTCTGCCCTTGCCTCTCCAAATTCCGATGATTGTCACTTGGCCTTCTCCGCGTGATGGGTAGCGTTAATTTGTCGGCGCCCTCTTGGTTGGTCCCCCTGCGGAGTGTTTGTTGCCCAACTCGGCTCTTTTTGGTTGAAGACGGAGATTCTCCCGACCCTAGACGCTCCTTGAAACCTGCACGCGCTCGCCCTTCCTGCCGATTTCGGTAATTTTCTTTGCGCTTGACCCAGCTGTTAACATTTGAACTTTTCGACTCCCGTTCCGCATACCCCGCCGTCCTTCCCTGCATATTGCTTATCCAAATCCCTGGAGTTGATACCTTATGTCTCGCCCATTTGCAGAACCCCGCCAGCCCCCTCTCCCTCTACCATCATTCTGACAGCCGACCCTATAGCTCCATTAAAAACTGGAGTCCACCTTTGTTTTCTCTTTTTGTAGCCCCCATTTATGACATACTCCATTGACTCGAACCTCCCTTCTATGCCTTTGGGAATTCTTCGACTCGAGGCCTTAATTTTGGCATCTTCCTTTGATGTCCGATTGCAGGTAGCGGACCCATGAATCATTTTTTCCTTCTTGTGACCTTTTCCTTTGGGATAGAGAAACCTTTCCTTTGATTGAGCTCTATTCCTCTCCTCGTCGCCCAGCTTCCCTTGTTGTCTGGAAAAATCTTTTTCTTCAGGGTCGGTTAATTCTTTTTTCATCGTCCCCCAGAATACCACTGCCGGCCTCCAGAGTCGCCACCCCCTTCCTTCTGAGCTAGGTTTTTTTTTTTTTTCCCGTTGGCGTTTCCTTGTCTGCTGCACCCTCGTCCCTTTTTTCCGCGCCCAATCCTTTTTGACATTTGTCCTCGTGCTTATTCCCTTGCCTCCGCCTCTTATGTCTCCCCTTGATGTTGTTTTCATTTCCGTCTGTTCTGCGCTTTTTCTACTCCCCTCATGACCAGCTCCCAAATCCCAGGATTGCTGCCCTTCCCTATTTGCTTACCCCGCCGTCCTTGTGTTTCTCCATTTTCTGGGTCGTTTAGATACAAGACCCCCGGGGCTTATTTGCCCCCTCCCCTGAGTATCATCACCCAATTTTTCATTGTTTTTTTTTTTCACTTCCCAACCCAGATAGATACCACTTTTTGAGGCGGAAATCTTTCTTCCACACCCAAACTCTTCCCGGTCTTCGAGCCTGAGCACTCTTGCTCTTCCTTGTTATTTAGACTTCCCTGGACCGTCCCTTCTGCTTGCTCCCGGATGTTTTCCCGTGCTCCTTCCGGTTCCCCCGTTTGGGGTACCTGCTGTTAAACCCCCGAAACATTTCTGCGTTTGCCCCCACACACCACGTTTTTTATTACCTCCCCCCATTTCTATAATGACCCTCCCGGGTTTATCTCAGCTTCTCCCGCGGGAAAGTCGGTTTGAAGAGGTGTGTTGCCGACCCACCCCCTAAGAGACCGGTTTTTTCACTCTCCCCGACCCCGTTTTTCTGAGTATTTACCACGACTGCTTCAGGCCCTTTGGGCCATCTCCTTAATCTCTCCGCGCCCCCTCTCCCTCGCTCGGATCGAGAATCCCCTTACCCATCTTTTCGACCCAGGGGGTCCCCCAGTAAGGCTTTTTATCTTGGCCATTTTGCGCTCCACCACCCTAGAAATTTCACTCTACCCCAATGGTTATTCCTTTACTTCCTCAGCCTCCTCGCAGAGATCTTCTTTGGCATGATGATTTGCCTCTGGCCTCTTTCCTCTTATTAGCGCGGTCTAGTCTGCCGGTTCCTATCGTTTTCCTGCGGTCCCCTCCCTTTTCGCCTATCGTCCCTTTCTCTCGACTCCTTCTGTGGTTCCCCCTGGCCCCCCCTTGAAAGAAAGGCACTCACTAAAGAAAGCTCCTTGCAACTTGCCCAAACCCAAATTCAGTCCTTTCGAGGAACGTTAACGCCTGTTGCCTCTTGTTTCCAGACCGTTCGGCCGGTCGGGGCCTCACCGTCAGAAACTGTCACGCCGTCCTCCCCATCTTGATTGATGGGTCGACGCCGACCCCCTTCTGAAAGATTGTGAATCTCTCTATTTTAGGTATTCATTTTTTTTTCCCACTCTATGCCGATAGCTGACTAGTTTACTGAGCTTCTTGGAACCTTTCCCCGCGCCCTGCTTGCTTTCCCCCTAACAGTTCGAATAATTCAAAATCATTTTTATAATATCCTTCTCGTTCTCCCGCTTATTCCATTGCCTCTAAGACCTTTCCATCTTTTCCTCCCTCTTTTTTTTTTTTTTGATTTTCCGTGGTCTTATCTTCTTTCGCTCAGAGGTCGACCCCGAGAAGTTATTCTGTAGCTTTCGAGACTCGGTTTCCTTCTTCTACCCTAGCTTTTTTGTAGCACTTGATCATTTGTTCAGCGCCTCCTCCGTCCACCTCCGAGATCTTTGCTGCCTTGGTAGTTCGAATCCCTGCCAACTACCCGCGGATCCTGGCCGAGGTTTTCGGCGTTCGACGCCTTTCGATTTTCCTAGTTGTTTTTAGTTTTGAACGGTGGCCTGCAGGGACTCCTTTGCCTGCCCGGCTGGCACCCCTATCCTGCCCGGTGATTTTAGGAATCCTGCCCCAGTTGGACCACTTTTTTTTTTTTCTATTTGGCTTTTCTCTTGCTGGTCTGTTCCTTGGCGGTATTTTCTTGCGAGTTATGTTTACGATCCTTCGTTCCGAGGGGGTCTGAGACGCCGTCGCCTTCTTCCACCCACTACTCTTCTCTCCCCTTTCCCACCTTTAGACCCCCTGCCCTTTCTGCCCTATCCTCCCCACACTCTACGATATCCCCACCCTCAATTCCCCCTTTTCCCTTTCCTCCTCATGTTCTTTTCCCCTTCGGTACAATTCCCGTCTCTCGAGAATACTATCGCCTCGCACTAGTCTCATTTACCAATGCAGAGTTCCACAATCAAGACTGTTTTGATTTTAGGTGCTTCCTTCCTGCTCGGAACGATTCCTCTTCCCGTCTCTGTTTCGTAGTCGTCTTCCTGGCCCGGATGGTTAGCTGACTGTTCCCCCCTTTTGGGTTTGTCCATAACGATTTTTCTTTTGATTGCTCTCGCTCCTTCCCGATTCTCTTCGATTCTGTCCGTGCGTCCTTTCGCCACCAGTGCCGGTTAGTGGTTTCTCCTCGACAAATCGACTGTCGGGTGAACCCCCAACCTTTTCTCTGTGTGGGCCGAAAAAACCCCACCCCCCCTTTTTTCATTTCACGCTGGCCCGACATAGGGCTAAGCTCTTTCCCCTTTTTTTCCATTTCGACTGTGCCCCCCCCGTAGAACGTTGGTTTTTTTTTCCACTCAATGTGGCGTTCATCCTTCGATTCGCCCGTACCCTTGTGTCCACGTTTCTCTTGGGACCTTTTGCGCCCCGTCATCGAGGTTCAGATGTGGTCCCCTTTCGCCCCCGGGCGCACCTTTCTTGCTCCCTGCTTTTTGCCCGTTTTGCCGCCGGGGCCCCTAGTTGTTTTGGACTCCAGAAGTGGCCTTTTCCCACGGTTCTCGCGCGGTGTGCCGTACAACACACCACCCCCATTTTTCCCCCCTTTTCTGTCGTTTGATCCGCCGTGTGATTGTGTCCATCTTCCCTTGTGCCTTGTTGTTCCGCTCCGAACCTGCCCATCCCCCTTTTCGACAAACACCCTTCTTCCTTCTGGTCCCCCTCGCTCGTCCATTGCACAACTTTTTTTTCGCCGTTCCTTCCTGCCTGCCTTCCCCCCCCAAGAGCCGTATCCGTCGCGCCTTTTTCCCCTCTCATCAGTTTCTCCCTTCCTCAGCTTTCCCCTTCCTCCCATCGCCGCGACGGAGAATCGACCAGGATGTTTCTCGCAGATTGAATTTTCGCCCAATTCCACATCCAATGCTCCTGTCGTCGCTCAGGACTTTGAGGTGAGAGATCTTCTTCCGGTGGTCTCTGTTCCTCCCGCTTTTTCCACAGAGATTCCAACTGTGAAGGAACCCCAAGATATTTTGCCCTCCCCCCGCTGCCTTTGGTTGCTCTCGCTCTTGCATGAGACTTACCCCCCTTTCCCGCCGCTCTATATAACATGCATGTCACCCCTTTTAAAGCTGTTGATTTTCTTGTGAATCTTACGTCCGGCTAAGAGAATTCATCCCCTTTCCCCCTATGCGATATGCCTGCTTCTCGATGGTCTCGAGAAGGAGGTTGAAACCCCTTCAGTCGTTCTTCGGGGTCGGAGGCCACGTCCTCCCGATCACGCTCCCTCCCTAACCCTGCCCCAGATGGTGCTGAAAGGGTGAGTGGGTAGAGATAGGGTCTTTTTATCCTTTCATTACTGACCCAGCTGGCGTGATGCTTTTGTTTCGTGTCCTGGTTCCTCGCGTGAGGAAGTTTGCGCACTCCTGGCCGTGTTCTCCGGACGGCCGCCGGCTTGTGGAGGCTGTTCGGGCTACCAGTATCGTTGCAATTATGGGGTTTCGCCGTCTCCCCTTTACCTTTTTCCTTCTTCTCGCGGCAGTCGCTTTTGTCTCGTCTGTCCAATTCTTTGTCGTTTTTCCTTAATGTTCGTCTTGGCCCAAACACAGACGACGTTTTTTAAAAACCCCCGCTCTGTTCCCCAAAGACTCGCTCGCTTCCTTCGAGCCCCCCCCTCCGGCAGTCTATCTATCCCCCATGGCCCTGAATTTTTGATGTGGATGGTTTCCGTGAATAATTTATTTTTCATGTCGGCGTTGCCTGGCCTAAGGGCCGAGCCCTTTCCCCAATGTCTCCGTTCCCACCGCTTTTCTTCTTTCGGAGTTTCGATTTACTAGCAGTACCCCCCCCCCCCGCGGCCTCAGACTTTAATCCCAAACCCCAATCCCGCCGCTCCCTCTCTTCCTCTCCTTCAGCAAGGGACCCTCAACGTCTACGCGTTTGCGCCTCGCTCGGAGAGGTCGCAGAAGGTGTCCCGAAGACCGCTCGCCGTCCCCTTCCAAGAAACGGAGAAAAGTTTTAGTTCTTTGCGCTTTTTCTCTCCTTTGTCGTTCCACACGGCTGAGAATGTGTTTTTTGTGGATACCCCCATCGCGCCGTTTTTCCCCCTCTGTTGGATAATGCTGGATCAGAGTGTTAAAGAGTGAGTTTGCATTTCATTCTTGATCGGCTTGGAGTCTTTTCGACAAAATCTTCCTCCGGAGGAAGAGCGCACGCAATATAAGAGACTGGCGTTTCATTTTGCTTTGCGCCCCGGGCCGGGGGCTTTTAACTTTTAGCCTTTCATGGTGCTTCCGGCCCGCTTCTCCTGCCGCCTTAATATTTCTGACTAATGTGGGCTCCCCTCACTAAACAGGAGGATGGTCTGTCA
>Ga0179593_1319429_pt1 | contig 11241 bp, 14 predicted proteins | sample CZODoug2_1_08_16_FD_185931 | JGI IMG/M metagenome (GOLD analysis project Ga0179593, IMG submission 185931) | Vadose zone soil fungal communities from Angelo Coast Range Reserve, California, USA - CZODoug2_1_08_16fungal (PacBio error correction) | ecosystem: Environmental > Terrestrial > Soil >... | reverse complement strand
CACTTTTTCTTCCCGCTTTAAACCGACCCTTCCCCCACAGGCCTCTTTCCGGATTGATTCAAGACTTCCTACCCTTTGTGTCCTCGCCAGCGTTACTCTTCCCCGTGTCCCCCAGACAGCTAAACGTCATGAAACTTTTACACTGCTTCAATTGCGTGTTCCTCCTCGAGGTAGACTGGTTGAAGTTGTTAGGGCTTTACTGTCCACCCCTTGGGTTTGTCTCGAGCTATAAATCTCATTCACGTGTCCCTGTAGTCTCTCCGGATGTTTGACGGTACAAGAAGATAGACCCTGTCGGGAGCGCCGTTCTCTGCCATCCCCCCCCTCAACGCTAGGCCTAGGTTTCCTTTTTCACAAGCCCCCCACTTGTAGTTTTAATCCCATGTTTTTCGCACAGCGCGAGTCTCTCAGAATTCCCCGGCTTTCCTCTCGCCCCTCGTTGTAACCCAGTTTTGCTGTTCCCTGCGTCCACCATTCGTGATTGAACATCGCCACGTGCAAGGCAGTTTTTTCCCGCACTGCTTCACACATTATCTTCCCCAAGGTCGTGCGCGTACGCAGTCTTCATAAACGGTGCCTTGAATTATAAGATTTTTCAGGAGTTCCTAGCCTGCAGGATTTTTGACTGCACTTTTCAGAGTCCTCGCTCCCAGATACCCTAAATACCCCCTTTCTGTGGTGCCTCTTCAAGCGCTCATTTCCCTGCCAACTGTTCTGTTACCCTCCCCTCCCCCCCCCAGAATGCCACTAATTGTTTTCACGTACCCGGAAGTCTTCATCTGAAAGTCTCTCCCAAAGCCCTTATAACCTCCTTTGTTCATTTGTCTACCTCAGCCTCATCGTTCTCGCCACCTCCCAGTCTCTATTCCCTTTTCCCCCCCATTCCCTGAAACAATTCACCCATGTCCTTCCCCGGTTTCCTATTTTCTCTCTTTTCTTTAAGATGCGCTTTTAGGTCTACCGCAGGCGCACGTTGTTGCCCAGCTCTTCGTATTATTACTCTAACTTTTGATTTTTTTTTTTTTTGTCGCCTCACGACCGAAAACTGCCAGCGCGTAGTTCGATCAGGTTCCCCCCGACCACCCCTCCGATCCCCCGCCCCCGCCCCAGCCCCCTAGCACCTCCTCGCCCCCCCCACCCCCCGCCACCTTTTTTTTTTTTAACCTTCGTTTTTTCATTACACGCTGCTGAACCCCACCCCCCCTCCCCTCCGCCCCCGTAGATGAAACCTTTTCTTCTGAAAGCAGCTCGTTCCCCACTCCTGTCCGTACCCTTGCTTTCCTTTCCCCCGAATCAGCAAGTGGTTTCAATCCAATTTTTTTTTGGCCACAAGCCGTTTTTCGTTTTGTCTCTTTTTTTCAGATGTTTCATATCTTTGTGTCTACCCCACCCCCCCATCGAACTGTGCAGTTTCTTCTTTTCCCATTCTCCTTTACCCTCTCGGCCAACTGACATTTTTACGGCTCCCACTTCGGCTAATTTCCCAGTCCTTTTCTGACATCTTTTCTGGAGGAACTAAAAACTCGCCCTTCTTTCCTCGTCCAATCTGACGTTTCCAACGAAACCCACTGACCGACCCCGAGTTCGTGATGCAGCTACGCACATATACAGGCAATTGATTATATCCCCGTAACTTCCTGTTGCCTCTGTTGTCCCCCTTCTTTTCTTCCTAGTGACGCAGCGAATTGACATCTTCGCCCCCCAGCTGATTTCTCTGGTTGACGGTCACCGTACCCTCCCTTTCCTCCCCAGCAGATCAGAAGTTCGAGTAAGCCTGTTTCCTTTCCACCCGTCTTTTGCCATTTTTTTTTACCTAACGCACCCTCAAAAGGCTGACGGGAAGGGATCTGTTTTCTAGCCGTTAAATCTATTTTAATAATTGGAAATTCCCTTGCACCCCTTGCCCGTCTAATCCTTCCCCCCCCCATGTTACATGCCGAGTCATTTCACCCAACCGGACGCTAGGAGGGTGTTACATTGGATGTCAGAGGGCTGGGTCCAGGAGTTCTAGGAAATACTTGTTTTTGTCTGTTTTTTTCTATTAGGCTTTATTATCCTAAGCTAGTTACCACTGTATAACCCCTTATTAGCGCCTCCCTCCCCTCTTTTCTCCCCCCCCCCCCCCCGGCACCCCCCCCCACCCATTGATGTTGGAGGGACATTTTGGTCGTCGTGACTTTACGTGAATTTTCAGGTTCTAGATTTGTCTGCGCCCATTCAGCACTCACTTCCACCAGACATACCTTCAGCGAAAGTCCATAGAGGACAAAAATCCACTGTCCCATGTCAAACTGAGATCCCGTACCGAGTCCCCTCAGGTTCAGCTCCCTAGTTATGCAGCGCGCCTGTTTCAAACCCTCACGTTTCTTTCCCCCGACCGTGAGATGCGTTTACGAGTCCCCTATTACCTGCAAGCCAGCAGTCTCCCCCATCTTTTATTCTCCTAGATTTTTTCGAAGAACTTTTTCAATTTTTATTTTTTGTCCTTGATGTAGAGCCCTCTTTCTCAACTAGGTGGTCGGAGTGATTCTTCCTTGTGGCTCTTTGGGGAACCCCCGATCGTCTCCCACACCCCTTTTGAAATACCAGGATCCAACGATGGAGCATGCCTAGAGCTCTTCCTAAGTGCCGGGTTGAATGTCTTTTTTATGTTTTGGGTATTTCTTTCTGGGCCCCCGCTTTCCCCCCCCCTAAGGCACCAGGTTGATTCATCGGAAGCTCAGGTTTTGTTATCTAGTTACATTGTATCGTAAGTTTGTGTGATTGTATTTTCTGCTTGGCCGATTGTTTCCGTCTGTTCGTACTAGTGTACACAAGGGATTACCCATTGCGTATTTTCTAGCATTATTCCAGCCCTTCCGCCCCCCCCTAAATGGGTTTTTTTTGTCACTCCTGCTTGCATCTACAGCCCCCTCTGGTTCGCTAGAGAACCCCTGCTGTATCCACCGCCCCCCCCAAATCAATCTGTAGATCCCTAAACCCATGAACAATCGGCCCTGTTCAATGTCGGCACTACTTCTCGGCGGACAGGGACACTTTAGTATGCCCCGTTTAAAAAATTCTGTCCGCGGTCTCTTACGGACTCTCCCCTGAGTTCCTTTCCGCCCCCCCCCTGGAATCCGTTGTTCACCTTGCGGCGGTGTCTTTCTTTTTTTCTTGCGGAATTCTACAAGACCCGACGATTTTTCAAATGGTTCGTTCTCATTTTTGACCTGATTCCAATTCTCCCTTCTTTCTTTGACTTTAGACGCATTTGGGGCCCCCCACACCCGAGGCTGGCTGTTTACTGCCTCCCCCTTTTGAAAGAGACCATTCATTTTCATTGGCGACGCCAGGCACCCATCCTCCCTTTGTTGAAATGTTATATCATTGCCGAACCTTCTTCGGCGCCACAGTTACATTTTTTTCCGGACCCGGCAATAAATAGTTCTTGTTGTGGTCCACGTCCTTCTTTAAGCCGGGCCACCCCGCGTTTCTGTCGAGACTCACGATGTGTGAAACCCGGTTCACCTTTCTGGACTGTGGGTAAGAGACTCACTTGGGAGTCACAGGGACCTGTCTGGGCTCTTTTTTCCCCCTTGAGCGGTTGTGTGCTTTGTTACCGTTTTTATTTGTTTTCCCCCCACCCCACCCATAAAAAGAAGTTGCCACTGACCCAAAGACAGGCAGCCTGAACCTCCCCTACACGGACTGATATAGCATAAAAGGCCTTCCCTTCTCTTTTAGCGCTGAACCACGACCTTCGTTCTTTGCAGTTCAACGACGTAACTGCCCGCGGCCCCCCCACCCACCGACGGCATCTCCAGGGACAAAACGGAGTGACGCCACCACAGCATCGTAGGCCCCACGATCCCTAGTACTGCAAAACTGTCCTCAACCGACCTTTACGGAGTGTCTGGCCAAGACTTGTTAGCCCTTGTAGATCACGCCCGTCTTCAGAGACTCCCCCCCCCAAAGCTCTTTTTGGTCCCTTCCGTGTGTAAAGGGGCATGTAGGGCCTATTTGTTTGGCAATTGAATTAAGAATGCTTCCGTTTGAATAGTCTACGAGGCCCCACTTTCATTTCTTCGCCCCACTTTTCGTTCTAACATGCATTGCGAGAATGCTGGTCGACTCTTCACGCAACGCCTTTTGCACCTGCATTATGCACCCTAAGGGAGGGACCTTGAAGTAATCCTCGCCAAACCATAAAGTGCGAAGGGAGGTACTCTGATCGACAAGTTTCCAGAAGAGGTCCCCCTGCCCGCTGTGATCGGGTTTGGCAGTAACCGGGTCTGAGTCTTAATGGGATTTTTGTTAGCAGGTTGGTGCCTATGTACAACTTTCCGTGCGTCCTTCTGGCCCCCCTCCTCCGATCCCCACAGAGTACGAAAGGACTTTTTTGTACTGACTTTCTGCCCAGCACGACATTTTACCTTGACGCTTTTCTCCCCCCGGCTAGACTTTTAACAGGTTCTCTTAATCTAGTACGGCAGAAACCCTTTCCGTTTTTGGCCCCAAGTCGGGGGTTTTAAGAAAGCCGACTCCCCCCAAGCGCGTGTTGCTTATCCCGTTAGGTATTTTATCAATATTCCAAGTCCTTTTTGATTGGAGGGGATCAGATCTCATGGCCGTTAAAGAGCGTCTGAGTTCTGATCCCCATTTTGAGCTACTTCTGCCCAGCTGCACGTATTTATGGGCAAGTACTGTTTTTAATCCGCCTACCTTGTGCGTCCGGACTGTGGAGTTACCTGTCGTGGTTTTGCACCCCCAGTTTGTGTGTACTGAGTCATTACGGCAGCCTCCCGCCGTCAGTCGCCCGATTATTCCACAGAAACCGGGCGGTACCGCCATCCCCGCCCTTTCAATGTCCCAATAGATATTGTACCAGATTTTTTATTATTCGATATGTTTGGCGAAACACCCAACTCCCTGATTCGGGCTTTTTCCCCGTCCCAAGGACCTCATTCAACTACCGCCCGGGTTAAACTCCGTCTCCATCCCCTCCCTAATTGGACGTTCCGAAACTCCCCCCTCACCGATCGAGGGCTGGACATCTATTTCCCGGACGCTCTATAACAGCCGATCTGCGGACCATACCAACCATCACGTCTAATTCCACACTCGGAGAGTTGGTCGGGAAGACTTTCCCCCTGCGAGTCTGTCGCCCCCCACCGAGTTCGATGATAACACTAGGGAGCGTCAGAGTGGCTAAAGTCTGACGTCAAGACCCAGGACCTTCGCCCGGATACTACCCTTGCACAAAAGCACCTGATAGGGGCCGATATTCTCTGCCTGGTTGAAATTAGTTTCGCGACAACCTCGTGGGAAGATGAACCCAAACACCCAGCCCGCCTATGACATTAACCAAAAGGGCCCCGCCCTTCACAGGCGCAGCAAAGGCCTCTTTAAGGCCCTGCTTGGCGCCCCTGTTCTAGGCGCCCTGAAGGATATTCTGATACCAACACTATTTTCGCTAGCCCTATTTCCGACCCAGCCCAGGAATAAATTTCTGACCCTGCGGTGTTTTCTTTGTACATGCTCTTCCAGATTCATCCTTCTTGACTATTCACAGGCTCATTTGCGGAGTGCCTGCGTTGAGTGATAGCTCCTAGAGCAAGTAAGCCTTTGGGCCAACCCACGTAGGCGTTAGGAGTATTCTAAGGCCGGTGGCGTGGCTTGCCTGCTTTCTCCCCACCATTAGCACTGTCTCGACTCCTAACCCGTGTTTCGTAACTAGGAATTTGTCCCCCCCAGTGAGTATTTGGTGACCCCCATCCCTCTTTTTTCTGTTTCTTTTCCCCGGACGACTAATTATCAGCTCGTCCCCTCCCCTCCTCCTTGTTTCGTCTGTGTTTGTACTCACGGTGTATGGCCCAGAACGTCCTGATTCTTTCGTAGGGGATGCCGATTCCATTGTAACCCCGGCCAAGCTGTTTGGGGTGAGGGAGTCTACGTGTCGTGCGGAGCTTTCGTTTTATTATGGACCCTCTTTTAGGGAATGCCCACTGTGTTTACACCGACCAGCCACCTGTTGCCTAGCAATCCATCGACCCTCCCCTTTGTAGTTAGTGCAGTGAGTCGCCCGCCCACCCCCACCCCACCCCCCCACTACTTGATGTTGCACTCTGTTCAGACAAAAGTAACCCGTTATGTCGGCCGTCCCTCGATCCCTGGTCGATATAGTATCCGTACATTCGCCTTCCGGCCATAATTCCATCTCCTTGATGCTACTTGTCTCCGTACCCCAGACGGCTGTGGCCAGTAGGGGCTCAGGCAGACTACCCTGCCCGGGGTTGTCCATTCCACGCCTCTGAAGCTGTGCAGCCACCTCCTCAATGCACGACTCGACCCCCATTCGCGGGCTACAGTTGCCCATTGATCAGGCTGGGCCTCCTCGGTGAATGACAGCGGAATACCAGCTTTCTAAGGATAAAATAAAGCCCCAGTAGACTTCTCCGTCTCCACCCGGCCGGCCAACAAGGTAGGTGCATGCAAATACCCGAACCCGCGCAGTAAATTTTACCAGAGGGAGGCGCGGCACTGTCTCTCCGAAATATGACCTAAACTAAGCACGATCGGTTGCGGGCCTTCCCGGCTAGGGCTTCTGTTGTGTTCGTTTGGGCTGTAGATGCTGGTCCTGGGCCCACTTCGGCTTCTTTTGTTTTAATATCATTGCAGCGATCATTTGGCCTAAAACCAGGCCCGAGCAGTGACTACTCATTAATAGAATTAGTTTGCATCGTGGATCCCCCCCTCGCGCGCCCTTCCTTTTCTCCATTCACAGTTTAACCAGGGAAACGAGTTCCCTTCCCCCAACGTCCCCCACCCCCAGCTCCTGGTTGGGTGTTTAACCCACTATCCCGGTCTCCCCACGCGGCACTTGGTGAAAGCAGCTCCCTGGCTAGTGGACACATATACCAGTTACAGTTAAGGTTCCTGGGGAACATATATCTACACTCGATCGGAGTCCGACGACCCCCCTAAGTCCACAGGGGTCGCGCCTCTACCTCCTCCCACCACACGGACAGACTCAGCCGTCCATCTCAGATGCCTCATGCTGTATTTTTTCCCCCCCTTCCTTTCCTTCGCCTCTGCGGTAAAAGTTTCCGCCTGCACCGTTTTTGCCTGACGCGTCCTCCTTCTCTTCCCAGCGTATTCTGTGCTTGCGATTGCGGTCCATGGGGTTTCCCCGTTAAGATTTTACTCTCCGGTCGATCAGTTTAGTCCTTTCTCCCGCTCGTGCTGACAATCAGACGCCTTTTTCTCCTTTTTCGAGACTGCGCCCCCCTTATTAGGATGTACCGACGTTTTTTTGAAACCCCCCCCACCCCCCCCCCCCCCCCCCCCCCCCCCCCCCCCCCCCCCTCCCCGCCCCCCATGTGTACTCTTCCCCCCCAGGCCACCTCGCTCCTCCCCCCCCACCTACCCCCCCTCACGACCCCTTTTATTTTTGAGATTCTCGATAGCATATTGTAGATCGCTATTCGCTCCTTTTCCTAATCCTGATCTCCCGACAGTCTCGAAGGAGCACCAAGCTTTTCTTTGTTCTCTCTTTCTTCTCGAGGACTCTCGATTTTCTGGCTTATTAAAATACCACAGTGGCCGCGAGTCAGTCCGCCCTTCACCTCAAGACTATGTTTCTTTAAGGCTTACGTCATGTTTTACCCCCCTCGCACACCCGCACGTGGATGATCGCAACGGTGTACATACGACAATGCAGCATCTGTCCTTTTTTTCCAGAATGTAGACCGCCTTGAGCCGACGTCTAGTTAACCGAAGAATGGCTGTTATTTTGTCTATCCCGGATTTCACGATCTTCAACCACGCCCACGGAGGTGAACTTGGACAAGTTTTCGATTCTGGACGTTTGTACCCAACAACGTCTGTTTGCATTTTTTCCCCTACGGTGCAGATGCCGGTATAAAGCCAAGGACCCCAGTTTCCTCTCTCGACCCCCGGTTTGACACATGTGGATCTTCCTGTCGAGAGGCTTTGACCGTGTTTCGTCAAGCCGGGTCCTTTTTTAGGCCACAAAAAATAAAAGATTGTCCCATTCAAGTAGTAGCTTTCCTCTTACGAAGACTATCCGGAACATAGCGATATAAGGGACCCTCAGAACAAGATACAGCCAAACCGTGCCCTGATGATTGACTCCGGCCCAGGTTAGTTGGCACGCCTTAGCTTCCATGGTCTCTCACACCTCTGTTATGGCCTCGAGATCTTGATGGAGAATTCTACCGTCCGCAACCGGTAGCACCGGTAGTTTATTGTCAAGTCCTCCATCCAAGCTATATTGAGGAACCGTTAAGAACCCCCAACCGTGGAGCGAACGGGCAGCGTATTCTCCCCGGATCCGCACTAGACGGATTAGCGACATTCTTATTGAGCGTGCCCGCCCCCCCTCGTGATTCTTCAGATTCCTCGCTGCACATCACAAGTTCGGTGTAGACGTAATACCTGGAGGTTTTCCATTCCCCTTGCTTGAATAGCGCTGAAGCGTCCTGTGATGTCCCCCCTCTAATATACAACATTTCTTCCCTAGACCACTGGCGCTTCTTCCACCCGTTTTTTACCGCCTCTCTGCCCCTCATACAGCGATCTCTTAGCTGCCCCCGGAGTCTTCCACCTCAACAAGCGCGTTTCGACCGATGATAATCCCTCCCCCGCTCGCAGTTTCTGCTCTTCCGCCCCTCCTCGGCGACTTTCGAGTATAAGTCCCCCTCCACCCCAAGTACTGATGCACCAGGCTGGTCGCCGCCTCCCATCCCGCCCCTCTGCACCTACCATCCCGTGGTTCACCCTTCAGTCTGTAATGGTCGCTTTCCGAATTCTCGATAGCCCAGATGAGCTTTTATGCCAGGCCCCGTCAATGGATGTGCCCATGTTACACCTCCCCTGCCCAACCCCCCGGTTCCCCGCCAAACATTTGAAGTCTCAGGGTTGTTCCGCAGCCGACCTTCTTTTGTGTTCCATGTCTCTGCCGGAATCCGCGACCTTTTTCCCACCCTTACAGAAGCACATGTTAGTCCCGATTTGTTTGTTCGAGATTTTGTTGTATGGAGGACTGTGTTCTAGCTGCGAGTTCGCTTTGACGTTTTTCCTGTCTGCGCTTTGGGCCCTGGCACGCATAGTGCACCTTGGATCGCCCACGGGCAGACTCTCCCGTCCACCTCCACTCGCGTTCCCTCTTCCCCCTCCATGCTACCTTTTTAATCCCCCATTTGGCGCGAGTCCTCCTACTAGTTCGTATGAGCCTTCTTGTTCTGATGATGCTCCGCCTGTTTCAAAGGTGGCGGATCAATCTTAAATGGATCTTCCGGCATTAGGCCCCGCCCCGGGGCCCTTCCGTGACCTGCCTTACGCGATCCACTGTTAGTCTTTGCATTATTACCACGTTCCGTTTTCAGACCGCGACACCCTTTTTTTTTTCGTCTGCAGTTATCGTTTATTGTGCCCGTACCCATAGTCGACCCATGTTCCAAATTTGGTGCTTCAGTGATCGATTTTCTCAGTACACTCCATAAAGACACCTTTCTTTTTTATTCGTCCTGCTTTTGGAATAGACTCCCTCATGTGCAAATCCGTCCATACTTTCCCTTGTTTCTTCAACTCTGTCTATTACATTCCCCGGGCCCCGTCTTTCTGTCGTCTAAACATTGAATGTTTCACTCTCCGGGGTTTGATTTTATTTGATTTCCTCCTCCCAATTTCATATCTTTTGCCCTCAGGCACGGGTGTTCTCTTTTGACCTCAAGTTGCACAGTTCAACTTCTGCTTTTTTTACCTACTCCGTCTCACGGGACTATTACACCTACGGCCATCCTTCCCACGTTTTGTCCTGCCGCGCTGTCTGCTTGTTGTTCTTTTTATACAATACCCAGGTAAGACGGCAATCGGACTCTTTTATTTGTCGTGTTTCTCTTAGTTCCTTTTTACTTTGTCGCACAAGCTAGAACTCCTTGCTGACCCCCTAAATTTTGGTCGCCCATAATCCCTCTTTCGTGTACGCCGCCAAATCCCTCCTGTCGTCTTCGTGGACCCGTCACAGGAACTCCGCCGCATTACCAGTGGATGAACAAACTTGTTCAGTGCCCTTGACCACGGCTCGTCTCGTCCCATTCCCCCTCCTTCTGTCGGAAGTGTTCAGTCTGGACCTTCTCGTTGGGAATTTACCCTACGTGTTGGCACAATTCGGATCTTACTCGCGTTCTTCCCCGCGGGGGTAATCCTTGTTTTGGTAGTGAACAAACCTCCTTCCAACCTGTGCTTACAAGAAAGACCCCACTACGAGGCCATCTCGGGACCGCCAGTTCGTTTCTACACACGTTCATCCCGGTTCCTAGGTTTTCCTAGTAAGAAAATCTTGGCCCGGGCTGCTTCCCATTCCGTGGTCCACTTAATCACAGCCGCCCAGAAACACTTTGACGCACTAATAATTTCCTGCAGATTCTTTCACACACCATTTGTCCTTTTCGCCCGCCATTCAATTATGCGTGCTATCGGGTTACATCAGCACCCTCAGTGTGCATACCTCGGCGACACAAGCCTTAGATAACACAGTTTGTTTTTTTTTTTTTCCCTCATTTTTTTTTTTTTTCTTTTTTTTTTTTTTTTTTTTCTTTTTTTTTTTTTTTTGAGAGTGGAGACCAGGATACATAAACAATTTTGTTCCCTATTTTTCATTTCAGCCCCTCCAACACCCGCAGTATGGTACTACTTATCATGTTTAACAGTTTTTTAACCATGGTCTTACTTCCTTGGTGCTTAATGCTAACCCTCGGTTACCGCGGTAGAAACTCCCTTACCAGCGAATGTGTGAAACAGGCCCCCTCTAATGCGGGGCTTCTGGGTGGTTCCCACAGTGGTTGTTTTTGTTTGCCGTTTTTTTGTTATGGGGAGCTTTCCCCTGCCCCTCTAACACCCCCCCCGGAGTCCCCCAAACCAGCCGCCCCTTAGGTTTCTCCGGTGAGACATGTTCCCCATGCCGAGTATGGACTGCGACCCCTCCAGTTTGCCGAGTCAGCGGTCACACCATTTACTTACCCCTGTCCCCACCTTCTTCTCGATCCCCCCCCACATCCCTATTCCCCCCCTGCCCTGTCGCTTGCCGTACACTATTCCCCTCGAGACCACCTACTAGTAGCCCTCGCCATGCTCCTCCCGTTATTTTTTTTCAAATCCTGAGACTTAGTTATCTTACTACCGGAGTTGATCCAAGCCCGCAGTCCGCACTCCTCTCCCACAAGGAGTTTACTCTCT
>Ga0179593_1815827_pt1 | contig 11242 bp, 15 predicted proteins | sample CZODoug2_1_08_16_FD_185931 | JGI IMG/M metagenome (GOLD analysis project Ga0179593, IMG submission 185931) | Vadose zone soil fungal communities from Angelo Coast Range Reserve, California, USA - CZODoug2_1_08_16fungal (PacBio error correction) | ecosystem: Environmental > Terrestrial > Soil >... | reverse complement strand
TCATGGGTAAATACTTTCCCCTCCACTCCACAGTTTCCCCCCCCCTGTAAATAAAAAAGCAGCTATGTCGACCTCTTTCCAATTTATATGGATACTCCTTTTTGCTTATCGACGCTAACCTCCCTAGGCATAAGTGCTCTCCCCACTTTGAATAGGTTGATATATTCCATCCCCCTTTTTAGAGCACCGTATTTTTCCTCTTTCTTTTTTTCCTCCTCAAAAGATTGGACTTACCCCCCCTGCTACGGTTGTGCGATGTCTGGGCAAGCATTGCCCCCCCCTTATGTTATGTGGTATGGAGCGTCTCTCCTTCGCTTTTATGTCGACTTACATGAGATGTATGGCCGGCTCCCTCCCTCTCCAATCGAGTTTTTAGCCTCACTTCAGGAAACGTTGATCTTTTCTCCAAGCTAGACAAGGAAGATCCGCACCCCCCCCTACTTTTCCGACCGATTGTTCTCTGTTTCCTAAGGTAGCAGTAGGATCCCGGCTGTTTTTCCCCTTCCTTTGGTGTCGTTTTCCCTTCTTCCTTTTCGGTCCCTATCTCGTAAGTCTCCCCGAAGGTAAAAGACGTCGAGTCGATAATAAGCCTTTTGATCCGCGTACCTATAGGAAATGCCCTAGGCTGTCACCACTATTTTTTCTAGTATTGTAGCTTGTTTTTCTTTTTCTTGATATGGAAGACCTGCAGAATTCTCATCTCCCCCTCCCCGAATCCGTTTAAAAATCACCTTTCCGGGATCGCCCTATTCGGTGGTGGCAATCACGCATGTACACCGCGACTTTTCCCCCCCTTTTTCCGAAGAACGTTTCCTTTTTTGTGCTTTTCAAGTAGAAAGGAAACATAATTCCTCCTGGGTAAGGCATCCGTCCCCTCTCCCCTCGATTTTTCTTCTGCTGCTAGTTATCCCATTTGGACCCTTCCTCCCCCTTGCCACTGCCGTCTTCTCTTCTATACATAGAATCCGAAGCTCCTTCCCCTTTCGACATGGGTGCCCCTCATTCCCCACACGGTGCTCCTTCACAACCCGGTGACACATGATTTACGATGTTTGTTCATTTAAGGTCATTGCGTTTTTTCTTTTTCCCCCCCCCCAAAGTAATTCCTGGGTCTCCCTTGATAGCCGCAAGATTTATCTCTCCGGTTGTTTGGCGAGTTTTCCCCTCCTGTCGTTCAAAGGCCACAAACCTTCCTCTGGCAAGAACTTCACCTTCCTTGCGTAATCTCCCTGCGATTTATGTGGACGGAGTTTTTTCCTCCGATGATCTATCCCTCCTTTCTGATGAGGTGCGCCCCTCTTTCCCAACCCTTATTTCTGCATGCGAACGAGACTCCTTTCCGACTTTCAGAATTTTTATTCTTCACACCTTTTTTTTTTTTTGTCTGGGAGTGCGAAGTTCCTTATATCCCTTCTTTTCCTCATTCCCCTTTTAAGGCGACGATTGAACTCCCTTTCCCCAATAGCCCTGACTTTCCCCCCCCTTTCTCCCGTGAGTGCGGAGCAGGACACTCTGTGATCATTGCGCTGATATTCTAAGGCTTGCTCCCCTACCTAATGTTGATGGCGAAATTCATCTTTCCAGTGTCCCCCCGATAAGGGTTTTTCGTGCTTTTTGGGGGATTTCATGCGTCCCCCCTTCCTGAAAGAGGTCATTGTCTTCGGAATGCTAGGCGCCCCTGTCTCCTGAGTTGACATAGTGGGATCTTTTCTCAATACTTTTATCGGTCCCCCCACGCGATTTTTTTTTCGCGTTTGGATCAATGTCATCGTCTCTATATTCCTCTCTCTTCGCATGTTGATTGTCCATTCTTTTTTTGGGAGAATGGAGACGGCTACTTTCTCCCCGATTCAACAGAGACTCAGCAATCTCCTTTGCGGTTCCCCTCTTTCCCCGATATTGCTCGAAGCCCCCCCCCCCCCCCCCGCGTGTCCGGGGCATGAGTCTCGCCAAGCGTCTGTATTCTTTCTCTCTAGAGCATAGGGCAGGCCTCTTCCTTTACCTTTGTGCAGAATACTTCTTTATCGGCTCTTTTTCCCAAGTACGATCTCCCCCCCAAGGACGTCAGGATTTTCCTCTACTCCACCATCTTTTTTTTCTTTTTGTCAGCTAACAGTGAGGTGCCGTCCCTTTTCCACAGCCCCCTCTACTTTGCTTCCCAAAGAAATCGCTCCCCCGCCCTGAAACAAACCACTACCAGAAATTTGCGTCATGCGGCCTGCGATTCTCACTCCCTTTAGAGAGATTTGACCCCTTTTTCCCCTGCAAGGGTCTTCTTGGTATAGAAGTAGTCCTTTATTTTATCCGCATCCGCGAAACCATAGTCTATGGGCGTCCGGCTGCGGTCCCTTTAGACTCACCTCCATCCAGAAGAAGATTATCCTCTGATCAATCCTGACAGTCCTGATGTAGTTTGTGTCACGTTCCCTTTTTCTACCCCCATACAGCACCCGACGCGCTGCAAAGCATTCCTCCTTTTTGCTTTCATTATGCCCCTTGACATCCCGTACGCGTCCCGCGAGATTCATTAATGCCCCCTTCTTCCGTGATGCGCGCATCGCCTCTTAATTCGCAATGGGAAACTTCCCTTTTTTTTCCCATATTCCTCTTTTCATCTTGAGAACCTCCTTTTTCCAAAATCGCCAAGCCCGGGTTCGCGAGCAGACCGGATCGCTCTCTTCCTTGACCGTGGGCCTATTTATATCAAATGCGAAAATCGACCCCATCGCGTTTGATTGCCCTTCCTCGGAAGTCTGGCAACGCGATTTATCGCCGCCGACTATCTTCTAAGGACAATACCTTCTCTTTGAAGAAGGACATCCCTCCCTCTTCCCCCTCCCCCCCGCCCGCGTTTCCCACTTCTCATGACCTCCCCAGAGTATGAGGACCAAATACTTAAGGGTGAACCCGCGCATTTCCCCCCGAAGTCTGGCTAGCCCACCCCCCCCCCCTTTCAAGCCAGGTGGACCTATTTGTTCCCCCCTTCTCCTACGCTGCTGCTCTCAGTTGTTCGAGAAACGACGTATTCCGCCTCTCCCAGAACAGTCCACCCAGAAATGGCCCCTTCTGCACTCCCCTCCTGCGCCACTCCCGCTTTTCAGAATCCGGGCCCCCTCTTCTCAAGCGATTCCACCCCTCTGAAAGGACCCCCATTGAGGGCAGAGAAATCAGTTCCCACCCCTCCCCCCCAGCGACTGCAGCGGCCCTCGTGATCGGAGGGACGCCGCTTCTTTCTGGCCCTACCCCCCCCCTTGTCTCTCCCCCGACAAAAAAAAACGCTCGTTAAGCTGCCTGCTACATCACGATCAGAAGGACCCCCCCCTCTTCAGGACAAGCCCTTCCTTTACGACAAACTTCCTCCCAGAAAAAGAATTACCCCTGAGTGTTTAAGCGCACCACTTCCTCTTTTTTCTTCTGTTTTCGGATGGTAAATACGAGTCCCTTCGGCATCCTCAGTAGCCCCCAATCGGAGGAATTTACCTACCTTCTCCCTCAATATAAATCATCCACGGCGGTAATACGGATGCCCCCCTTTTCGCCATTTCATTGCCCTCCCCGCCTTCACAAGAAAAAGGACATCGTCCTCCCCCCACTCAGAGTATTACGCCCTTAGCTTTTTTTTTTCTGCAACCTCCACAGTGACGATACCGACGGTCTCCCTCCGACAATCGAGACAGCGAGATCCCCCTTTGCCCCTATGATTAGAAGGGAGACTTTTTTTTCGGCCAGAGAATTCCTGCCCGCCCATAATGCACCCTCGTCGGTGGACAGCTAGGATCATTCCAGGCGGGCCCTTTTTCTTGGCTTATTATCCTTCCTCGTCACATTTGACCTTATGGCAGGTCTCTATGCAGATTCGGGCGTGGTACCCAGGCGCGTCAGAGGCAGCGTTCCCCCCCCGACCGATTTCAAGACTGGACGTTCCCCTCATTCCGCTGAAGTTTGCTCCTTTGCCTTCCCTAACTTCCCGCGACAAACCGCTGTCCGCATGTAGATTTAATGTTGAGTCTGTTTACGTGCGATCCCATGCGGCCTGATGGCAACGCGCGCGTTTTCCGTCGGTCGTCAAGCAGCCTGCTTTTTTTCCCCCTCCAATGTGACCATGCGATGATGATTGGAAGCTCCTCATTCCAGTCTCGGGATAGTAGTACCAGTGCATGCTCCGCCTTTTGGCGGATCAGTACAGCCGCACAGTTTTTCCAAGACGACTCACCGTGAACCTGGAAGACACCCAGTTATTTTTGTGTCATGGCGGTTTGCGATGTCGTGCATTGGTCCATCCCTTGTCGCTTATTCGAACCTCCATCCTGCCGCTGCTCTTTTGGAGTTTTCCAGTTTAAATGACGATGCGGACACTTCAATCAAACGCATTCGACATAGTACAGTCCCTGAACGGGGTGATTCCTTGGAATTCTATAGTGCATGCTAGCCTAATTATCAGCAATTATGCATCTTCTTTCTTTCAATCTTTTTCTAGGTTTCTGCGCCTACGAAATACGAACTGAGCCGCCCCTCCCCTTTTTTACCCCCCCCCTTAGGCCCCCCGCAGATTCATGTATGCCTTTCTCTTTTACGCTGTATTTGGCGGTGTGTCCCGCGGCCTTCCTTCTTCTGGCTCTGTTCCTAAGTCCACGACCCTTGCGCCAGCGCCTGAAGGAGGCCCACTAATGGCTGACAATTCGTTCCTGTTTCGCCCCTTCCCGTATCAACTGGCGTGTGTCACATCTATCCTTGGCTTTCGAAGTTTAAGGGAGAGTCCTTCCCATACTCTCTTTTCCTCCTCTTTTTTTCCAAACTCAGATTCATTTTTTATGGCGCGGCCTATTACAGTCGTCACTCTCTGCCGCATTTAGAACTGCCAGGCCATAACCCTGTCTCTTCTATGCTTCAATGCCCCCCTTTGTTCTTGGCCTCGTTCGGTACTTGGTTGTGCGATTCGACGCTAACCTCTCCCTTGCCACGAACTGACTTTCTGATTCCTTGTGTGCTCGAGTCTGTCCCCCCTTGTTTCGAAGCGTTATATAGTCCACCATCATTTTCCAACTCGCGATGATATTTACTCATTTCTTGTGACTTTCCTTGCATGTCGCAGTTTGGATTTCTGTCTCTTCCCACCACGGATCGGTTCGATAGTAGCGGCGTATTGTGTCCACATGTCAGAGCATCCTTGCCCGTTTTCCCGGGCGCATCTGGTTGGATGCCTGGTTATAGCGAACTGGCGGATGTACTGACTTTTGTTCTCTTACCTTTGCATACGAACCCCTCTTTTCCGCTGTCCCCTGATGGTTACAATATAGCAGTCGCCTGCTCCCAGCTGCACTGATCATCACTATGTAATGTGACGCCCCGCCGCGAATCCGGCTGGGCCCCGACTGCTCGACCCGTACACATCACGTTTCCAGCATCACCTCACCAATTAAGGCCGGTTTTCCCCTCCTTTGAGAGCAGACTGTTATTGCCCGGTATCGTCTTCGTTGGTGCTTGCCTGTCCGTCAAGTCTCTGATGTCGTTGTGGTCAAACGCTGCCTTCCGAGCAGGAATACCCCGAAACCTCCTTGGCAGGATTGCCTTCCCTGACCCCTCCCATCTGTTCCCACCAATCCCCCATACCCTTTCCGTGGGAAATTTTTGCCCGTTCCACACTTTTTAAGGGTAAATCTTTTTTGGCGGCCCCCCCCACCCCCCCTATCCCTCTTTCTCCCATTCTCTTGTCGGACAACATCTTACCTCCCCCCCGATGAAATGAGCACCCCCCTGCCCCCCCTTCTCCCCCCCCGGCCTCCACAGCTACTTTACCCCCTTGTTTTTTGCCCCGTTCCATCTTTTTCTGGGCCCCCCCTCGCCAACTCTTTATCGACCCGTTTACCCTTGGGTGCCCCCCCCCCCCCCCCTGTCCTACCCACCGCCGCCACAGTCCCCTCGCTGCTTTCCCCCGGCCACCCCCTCGGCCTATTTCATTAGCTACCATTCACACTTTGGTGTGCTGTGGAGGAAGGATAATATCGTCATTGGATCTCAAAATTGTTGCTCTCGGGCTTTTACCCCTTCCTTAAGCCGTTGATAAGAGCTGTCCCCCATTTCGCCCTGCCCTTTCTTGGCGATTAGAGAACCTGTTTTTCCGGCTGATACGGGCCTTCACGTCATTCACTTAGAAGAACTCAGCCTCCCTTTATGAGCGGCCTCTGATTGTTACGCGTTCTTCGCCCCGTCGGTCATTGCACCGACTCGCTTTTTTTGCCCCCTGTTTTACTTCCTGAGGAAATCATTTGGTGGTTCGAACGATGTACCTTGGGATGATGCCCCCAGCATTCCCTCGAGGGAAGCTTGATACCGCGTACTATGTATTTCCAGTATCTGGGGACGCTTTTGTTTTCTGTAGTCTCCCGTTTAATTTCCGACGCTCCTTTTCTGATTTAGGAATATTTCCGTTGTGTCTTTTTCCTCGATGTCCGACGAGATGACTTCGAATCACGCTCGGCGTTTCAGTCCGTCGCTTACCCTCCTGCCTTCTGGAACGCTCGACGAGTGGGACGGCCTTTCCCCCCCGAGTGTAGAAGAGTGACGATTTTGGCTTATCCACCTTCGTAGTATTAGCATTTTTTAGTCAGGTCTTTTTTTGTTTGGACAACTTTTTTTTCTGGACCGAGCCCTGGTATTCGCTGGCCAGACTCAAAGCATCGGGCTGTCACCGCCTAACTGTTCTTATTAGCGCTCCCTTTGCGTCTTCTTTGTATTCGGATAGGATAAGGCATGACCCTTTTCCCCTGTGCTGGGTGGTATCCCAAAACTGGCAGTTTCCCGGATTCTTAATGCCTTTACCTCAGACACCGCCTTGAAACTTCCCAAGAACTATTCTGCCTATTGCAGATAGTCCTTTCGGCTCTTCGTGCGAGATGTTCGGCCTTACTACTGGCTGGCACCACTTTTAGTTGTATTGACACTACGCTAGGGAGCAGCATGTGGCAGGCGACTGTGTTTTTTCTATCGCTTTTCCCGACCATTTACGACCCAACATTCCTTCGTTTCGACAGGAGTGCTTGAACTTTTTCAGAATGATGTGTTTCTCCTCCTTGACCCAGGACAACGTGTCCTTAGATCACGTCTGATATTCTCAATAGGGCGCAGTCTCTTGCAATGCCTTTCCAAGATTTTTCCCTGTGTTGCTGGCTTTTTTGCATGGCAGTGCCCCGCCAGTGGCCCCGCGGGGCCTTCGGCGTGCTTTTTATCTCCCATGCGTGGTTCGTCCATTGAGCGTTCCCCCCTTTACCCCTTCGTCATGTCTTAGGCTCGATAGGCTTTCTCCGCGCATCTCGGCGGTGCTACGAAATCGAATATAAGTCTGACACGAGAGGGTCGCGTCTTGCTGTATGCATTTTTTGGATTCCCTTCTATGGTCTGTTCTGACTCCAGGACTATTCTTTCCGTTCTCGCACGGCCGCTGCTCCCCACCCACCCGTTTGTTCCTGGCGATTTTGTCGTCTTGACGTCGACTTTTCCCAAGATTTTTCAAGCCGCGCATTTTCCATGTCCACTGACATCTTAAAACCACCCAGCAGTGTGAGGTTCCATTCCCACTATAGTATGATCATGGGACCGCTACGCTGCGGCTTGGCATTAGCCCCCCACGCGAATGTCGACGTATCCCTATTGTAGTGTCACCGTCTCGAGAATATTCGGCTCTCCTGGGATGATTTTGACCGGTATATGTATAACATCGTGCGATGGGCAAGGCACACCGTCTCGTCCACCCCGTTTGACACGCCCGCGAAATGTTTGAGGTGTCCGCCTCCCTATAAATTTCTTCCCCTTCCTACGTGCTGTGGCGTTCAGTTTTCTTCCCAGAGTGATCGCCTTAGACTTCCCCCGTGATGAGAATATCGTGTTAGGGCTATCTTGTCCGTCCCCCAGCTGCAATTCGCGCTCCCGATGCCCTTCTCCGTCCTTCGACGGAAACTGAATGGCAATTTCAGGGAATATTCTCTCTTTTACTCCCACCTCCTTTTTTCAGTTTACCTTCTTTATAGCTGCCGTTCAAAGGCGAAGGCAAAGGTGTTCTACGCTTCAACATTTGCATATGGTCATTTGCCGGCAACAAGAGATTTTCTTTGACCCTTTGTGCAACAGAAAACTGATAGTCTCTTGTGTTCTGGCAGCCACGCCCGCCCTCGCACTTGGAATCGACTTTTAGCGCACCTGCATGCCCCCATTTCGCACCGAAGAATTTGATACCCTCTAGGATCACCGGTCCTCTGCTTAGTCCGTAGGACGCTGGAGTACTCTCTCCCCCTGCCGCTTTATTCTGACAATCCCTTCCCCGTCCTCGTGCTCTTAAGATCATACTTTGACACCATCCCGACTTCCCGTACGCTCCCGTGCATCATAATGCTCAATGTTGCGTGGTGATTCCTGCGTATCGACGCTGGATACACCGAACAGGCTCATATTCTGGACACAACACTTGATTTGAGACCCCTTTGATAGTACGTATTGTAAATATTGATCCACGGCCGGAGCCATACACGACTCTCCCACTCTCAAGCGAGCCCGCGAGCAGAACTGTCTAGATAGTACTGCGTCACATGAGTACCTATGTCTTGCTTACGCATCCATTAGCCGTCGTCGTCGTCCGCCAAGACTCCGTCTCATCTTAGGAGTTGGGTGCATTGCCCGAGAAACCCCTTTCCTTCCTATGTCCCTGTCGTCCAACCGATGGCAACTCATCCACAAGTCCGCGCCTGTCCGCCGTCCAGATTGGCACACAGTCCCGACTGACCTCCCGTCGGCACGCCGCCTTCTGACGCATACCACCTTTGTCACTCATACCCACGCTCCCCTTCCTCCCCCCAACCGACTCGGTAATTTTCCGTTTTCATTTCGTTCTGTGACCGGATACTGCTCATGAACTCCTTGACTGCCACCGTTCCGCCGGTATTTTAGCTCTGCAATACTTAATCCTTCGCGAGAGCCGGAATCCCTAACGCATTCGGCCTTTGTCGCCCGTCACACCCACCCAGGTTCCTTCCATTTCATGTCCAGTTGTTTTTGTGCCCCCGTCCGCTTATGTTTAAAGGGTCGTTCATACAGAGTACCCTTCCGGCTTTGTTCTTGGCCAGCGACTTTCTCGAAAACGGACGACTTGAGCACCGTAACTGCGCTTCGCCCCCAGTACCCTCTCAGTGCCCTAAACTTTGGTCCGTCCTCTTCCTTCCTTCACAACCGTCCAGTGGGCATTTAGTCGTACCCCGAGTTGATGCGTCTTTCGTTCGCATTGATCCGGATTCCAGTGCAGGTAGACCCTATTGGTTGTAAAGGATCATCCCGACCCCCGCCTGAATCCGGGTCATACAGTCCTTCCGTCCCCGCCCGTCGCCCGTCCTTATGTCTCTCTCGATGGCGTACTAGTCACTGTTTTCGGACCAAAGGAGAATTGCATTCCTTTCACTTGTTTCTTTGCGCGAACACCAGGTCTCGCGTCTACCCCCATCGCGCGCACACTCCCACAACCGCTCTCGCTCTTCTTCTTAATGTACCGGTCGCTGATTCTTTTTCCAGGTCCACTATGCGACCTCATGACCCGTACCTGGAAAAGGGTGTACGTCCCCCTCTGGAATTATGACCCCCTCCCACTTGTTCTGGTAAGAATACAGGTCGATGTCGTATGCGGCTCGACGTAGGATTTCTTTTTTCCACCTCCTGAGATCTCTACCCTATTTTCCTCCACTTGTTTTTCATCACGCACAATGCGAGTCGGAATCCGTACCTTTGCCGCCCCCATGAGCAGAAGCGCCGCCTCGGCCATCTCTGGAACGCTCCCTTATCCGGGCCTGACCCACATTTGTATCGATTCACGGTGCCGGTCGATCTCGCCCCTCCTTCACAGATGACCAAGGAACCCTTTGGTTACACCCCCCTTACTTTCCAGCCCCCTTTCACGTGTTTCACTTTTGCATACATTGTCAACCACCGAATTTTCTTTTCTACGACTCCTTTCATCCCTCTCTCCCCCCTGCGACCCAGCCTCTATCACCGTTTTCGAAGGCGATTAGCAGGTCTCCGGTTCTTCTTCAAGCGGTTGCCTATCCCTTACAACCCCCGCCCCCCACTCAGTAGTCGTCCAGCTCGGGTACTCATTCCGATAGGTCTTCCTGCATTTTGAGAACCGGTTGCTTCTATACTTTCCCGGAACATTAATGGATGGAAGACGTACTCAACCGTCTGTTCTCCTGTAACACTCACCCCTAGTAGTCCGGCTACCACGGCCCTTGCTTGAAGCTCCTGCGTGAAGCACCCCAATTACGACCCTACTTGTACGTCTTTTCGGGGCCCGTTGGATAGGCAACACGCCGTCCCACCCTGTGTCCGCTCCCCCCGGAGACTTTACGGTGGCGGATATGTCGTGCCCTGGTCCCTGCTGTACTATTTAGACAACTTTTCCCCCCCCCCCTGTGTGTAGTGCCCGATATCCGCATCGTGAGTCAATGTGACAATGCGACTGACTCCTCGCCTGACTGCACTATTCAGAGCTCCCTGTTCTTGACCCATTCATGAATTCCTTATTTCCCTCCGGCGCTCCCTGTCTCATCCTTTCCATTCCCTCTTTCTCGTCGCGCCCCAGCTCTGCAGTGCTCCATTTATCTCACTGCGTCCACCCCCCCCCCCCGTCTCCTTCCGCACGCCAGTTCTCGATACGGCCCCTCTCATTCTTTTTACTCTGCCCCCCCACCCCTACCCCATTCATGACTAGTTTCGTCCCCGCTGGCTACCTCACTCCTTACATCGTCCTCTCCAAGAGACCGAATCCAGTGCGGGAAGCCCTACCACATAGCTTTTCGAGATCATGGTACTGCCCGCATTTCCCCTTCTTACCGAGGTCACGCGCTATCTTCCCCGCCCGCCTTTTCCGCCTTTGGGTGACTGTCCCCCCCTCCTTTGACGAATGCACGACCTTCCCCCCCCATGTTCGCGCGCGTTACGTAAATGATGTGGATCCCTGACCTTAATTCTAAAGTACATTCCCCTGTTGAAATCGCCGACTGATTTCCCTCCAGGTGAGCCACCCGCGTTTTAGCGTCGACCCCCACGCCGCTTTTACCATTAGACCTGAGCCGTTCCTCCCTTACTTGTTCCAATCTCGACCCCTCCGTCCCCTTTCTTTCCCCGTATAAATTGGGGGAACCCCTCTTCAGGCCTGTAGAGTTCCGTTTGTGTTGTTGAGAGATGATTTTCTGCCCCGGCCCTTCCT
>Ga0179593_1679424_pt1 | contig 11242 bp, 13 predicted proteins | sample CZODoug2_1_08_16_FD_185931 | JGI IMG/M metagenome (GOLD analysis project Ga0179593, IMG submission 185931) | Vadose zone soil fungal communities from Angelo Coast Range Reserve, California, USA - CZODoug2_1_08_16fungal (PacBio error correction) | ecosystem: Environmental > Terrestrial > Soil >... | reverse complement strand
GTGTTTCTCCCAGGTTGATTATTCAATTGGGTTCTCCGGGCGGATAAGGACGTTCGCGCGTTTTGGTTCCCCCCGTAATGTAAACACGCCCTTACTTTCTCGACCCTGTAAATCCTATAGCCCGCTTACCTTGGAGGGTTGTTAGTTTCTGTAGTTCGTCTCTCCCGAAGTAGCTAAGCACAAGTTTCTATGAACAAAAAGCTCCAGTCGAAGAACAGATAAGCGCAGGGTTCATCAGGGCGGCGATCTCTCCCGTCCTGCGTTCTCTCTTAATTCTTTTCCCTTTTTGAACCGGGATTTTTGGGACGAATACGCCGTGCCCTCCGCCTCATCTTGATGGGGGATGTGCAATAAAGTGCTCAGGCCCGTGATTTGCCAGGTGACCTCTTTCCCCACAGTAAATTTGATGTTAGGCACTTTGGCACTAAGTAAGATCCTACAGGTGGTTGGTAGGTGTGATCTTTCTTTTGGTCATCGCACCGTTTCCCCGGCGTTTCCTTCTGTTCCTTTTATAGGCGTCATCTCAATTCGTGATCAATCCCTTCCTCGGAATTTTTCCTTTGCCCGGACCAGACGAGCCAGGCTCCCCAGCGGGACAACCGGGCCAGGATCTTCCCGCTTTTCGTAGCCCTTTGTCGGCCGGGCGCACATACCAGCCGACCCTTCTTTCCCCATTAGCCGCCTTCGGATTGTCAGCAGGTTTGCGTTACCCCACGATTTTGTCTTAGCGGTGATGATGTCAGGGCCTTTCGATCTACGTTTCGGAAGGCATGGTGACCTCCGAACGCTTTTTCGTTTAGATCCCAGCCGCCGTTTCTTATACTGTGCCGAGGATGCCGTATCTTCTTTTTTCTTTGTACGCATCTTTTTTTTAAGCCGACCTTCCCTCGTACCGCAGTTCCCCTCGATCGCCGGATCCCCAAAAACCCCCTTCGCGCGATTTGTTTTTTAAGAGATAGGCCTTGGCTTCCTCGAATACGCTATTTGCTGTCGATTTAGACCGGTCCTTGAGGCCAGTGACCTTGGACCCCACATGTTTGTGGTCGCGTTTCTGTACTATCTCTTTCTCATCCCTGATTCCTTTCCTTTTCCGAGAGCCCCGGCAGGGCCCCCCTTAAGCCGTCGCCCCCTCTTCTGAGCTACGGATGTCCCCAGTGTGAAGTGAGATATATCTAACGTTTTTCCGCGCCCTTTTTTTCCCCATCAAGTGGCCGCTTTTTAAGGGAGGCTGACCTTTTCCTCCCCCCTGACGAGCGACAGCCCGGGATACGTCGCGTTCATTCTGAGATAGTTTCCCTCACTTCTTTCCTCGCGACGACAAGGACGTCAGGATAGGCGTTTTTTTCTTATTCTGCCGCGCGGCGTGATCGCGGCATTTTCGTCCCCACTTATCGTTTATTTCCTTTTTGGCCGTCACTTGATCGTGGAGCCGTCCCCTGTGGGCCTGATCATGGACGTTACTTTCTCCCCTCGGTCCCTTGCGGGCAGCTTCGGGCCTTCCCGTGGACGGGAGGCGACCGGTCCTCTTTTTTTCGCGTCTTTTTTTCTTCTCTCTTTTTTCTCCTTATTTTCATCCCTCTCACTTAGAGAGATAAGATAGGCGATATTGCTTTCTCCCGCCTAAATAGCCTAACGACCCGGCGATTCCGATACTTACTGCGCTCACGGTTTTCCGCGCAGATGCCTTCCTCCGTCAATTCTTCTCTTTCCTCTTTCTCCGCCAAGATCAATTCGGAGGAGGACCTTCTTACCCGCCAGGGAGTTGCGGGGCCAAACGGTGGTTTGCTCGATCCACTCCGCAGCGGCGATGATTAACGCATCGGAGTCTTCGGCAGTTTTGCGTGACTCTGGGAGGTGTCTTTGAGCGAGGATAGCTCCCTTTTTCTTCGCCTGTAGTTCTTCGATCGTTCTTTATTCCTTTGCGCAAGCGCGGTCTTGGATAAACCGACTCGCGTTCCTCTTCCCTGTCAGGGGTTTACCGTTCTCTCATACTTCCCGCCTTGTAATACTTTTTTCCCGACTTCCCTTGGCGTCTTTTTTTTTTGATTATCCGGGCTACTTTCCTCCAGAAAGGAGATCCTCCCTTTTGATTAGAGGTCCACGTACTCCCCCTCTTGGGGAACAACTGTCAGTGATTTTTTATACCCCGCTCTTAATATCGCTTTAGATCCGCCCTTCTTCCTTGCAGCAAAGGGTTTTTAGAGGCAGGGTTCAGGAATCGGTTTTTGGGATGTAGTTTTTCCGTTCGGATTCCGTCCCGTTTGCCTACCCGCTAGTCGATTCCTAGGCAGAAGGCCCTTCCTCCTCCGTCCTTGAGGGAGCACCACCGCTCTTTTCCGTGTCTCCCCCGCGAGAATTTTTTTTTTCTCGCCTAGCTTTTTCTCCGGCCCTGACCATCCCTGCTCCTCCCCACAAGCGTCTTCTCCTTAACGCAACCATCTCTTGCTGCTATCCCTCGTCGGCAGAGGTGGTTTGTCGTTTATAGGCTTTCTGGCCAACATACCATTTACTTCCCCAGCCGCGGGCCCCTCTCCTGCCGCTAGAAGTGTGGTCTCTCTTCGCCATGGCATGTCTTGGTGGGGGCTCACAAATCCAGGGGTCCTCCCTCCAACCTTTGAATCTTTTTTTCCTCTCGAAGCCGAGCACTCGGACCCAGAAAGCCGCCTTTTCTTCCCAACAGACGGTCTAACCTCGACATTTCCTTTCTCATATGACGTTTTTTCTTGACCAACTTTGTTAGTTAGGTACCTTCAGTCCGGCCAGCGTCCTCTTTCCCCCTCCCGGAAGTTTTTGCACGGGTAGGCCTCCCTCCGGTACTAGATTGCTTTTTTGATCGTCCTTTCCCCAGCCCCTTTTTTTCGGTTCTTTGCTCCCCTGATCGCTTCAGCAGCTTGTCCATGACTCCCCGTCTCGCGAACTGGATCTCTTTTCTGATGGTATCGACCTGGCTTCACGACATTGATAGCCACCACCTCTAGGACCTTCTTTGCTATAGCTTGCCTTTTGCCTGAGCGTGTAGGGCTCCAGCGGTTACCGTCAAGGAGCGAACCTGCTCCTTTCTTCCCTCAAGTGTTTTTTTCTGGCAACAGCGGACTCTTTTTTTCCCTTTCTTTTCCTAATCACCTTTGTGTTGTCCTGCGCCTCTGTTTTTTTTGGTGGGATTTCTCTGGTTCGCCTCCATGGGGAGTGCCAATGGCCCGGTCCCGTTTTCTCTCGTTTGGGGTCTTCCTTGTGTCTGTAACACGACCTCTTTCATGGAAGAAAACAATTCAGCTATCTTTTCCCTTACTTGTTAATGTTTTGCTAGTCAGGACTTCTTTCTTGAAGTTACAGGTGTCTCTCCCTCGTTTCGCCCGGCCCCTATATAAAGTCGCCGAACACTCTATTTAGGTCCTTCTTTCCCGTCGAGGTACGGAAAGCCCCCGTCGCTAATGTAGATGACTCTGGCCCGTATGGAAGTAGAGGACCAGGGCCCCTTACATCGTTCTTTCCACCGTGCCCTTAGCCCGGCACCCGGCGCTGGCCCTCGACCGTGACCTAAATAACTTTTAGAGCCTGTTCATTTTTATTCCCCTGGTCGTCGCTTATACGTTCTTGTGTTCATCGCCAGGTCGTGCTTATGGGTCCTGGGTCGTGTTCGTTTGTCCCGCCCGGGCCTCTTTTGGACGGCCTCATCCCGCTGTGAGCCACCCTTCCCGCCATTGAGGCAGGGCGGACCACGCTTTGACCACACGGCTATCTTTTGTGACCGTTTCGTATTTCTTTTTTTTTCTTTCAGGCGCACCCTATCTGAAAACACTAGCCTTCCATCTAGCTGCCGGAGTTTTTGAGCCCGAGGATGGTGCCCCCCATCACTTTTTTTATATTCTGTCTTCCTCTTTCCCTCTCTTTCCTTGATCCACATCGGATGCGGACTTGATAATGGTGACTCTTTTTCGTCTTCCACTCGATCTTGGGTTAGCGCCCTCCCTTCCCCCTCTCTCCGTGGGCAGGACCCTGATGAACGAGGATGAAACTTCCGTGTCTTTTTATTTTTTTTTTTTCTATTCGAGGACTTCTTGGCGAGGTAACGTCATACCCTCCGCGCTTTCCGGACGGAACCCGGTCCGCGCGGCGCCTTTTTGGTTGCTTTTGGATATTCCTGCTTATTGTCGCGGGTCATTCTTCTCCTGTCCCCGTGTGTCCCACCCAAAACTTCTGTCTGCGTGTGGTATCTCTTTCTGGTTTCTCTGATATGATCGGCTTCACGTGTGAAAAGCGCACAGGCAGGCCCCCCTTTCCCTCTCCGTAGGGCCTCAATGGACTTCAAGTAACGGTCAGGCCGTTTTTTAGCTCCCTTTTCTGCCCGTGACAGTACGTCCCGCGAGGGGATACGCCCAATCAAGGCCTCCCGCTGGCGGCAAGCGGTGACCGAGGTCCCTCTACCGAGAAAAGCCTTTTTTTCCCTTCGCCCTTCCAATTGATGAAGATACTTTCCTCGCTAAACTACAGATCCAGTGCCTCCCCGCTGAAAAGACTAAAATGTTCCTTATAGGAGTTTTCGAAGTCGGCCGCGTGTCTGAGCCATCCTGGCTTCCTCCCCACTCCCTGGCGTTTGATATTATGGCCGCTCTACTTTGATAGTGGCGCCTCCCTTTATGGTAACGTACGCCTGTCGTTTTTTTTTTCTGCCTACCCGTTACTGCGCAGTACGAGAGGTCTTCCTTTTTCGGGATGGAGGCCCGGAGTTAGGTGTTGAGTCGTATCCCTCTCGATCTTATCTTTCTCCTCTTTTTCTATAGATAGTTCTTACCGAAAAGAACGTCTCTCGCAGCCCGACTACTCTCGCTTCTGACCTTCGGCCTCCCGGTAACATGTAGCCGGCCTTTGGCAGACTTCCACAGCCTTCTCCGTCAGTAATTTTTTCGGGCGGCTTCTGGTGACGGCGGGCCTTAAGAGCCAAGAACGCCCCCGTTCTTTGTCTTCCAACGCCAGATGGCCGCTTAACCCGGCCGCGCGCTGGCCACCTCCCTGATCGGACTTTCCGTGGTAATGCCGTCCGTCGCGGGTGAGGCGAGGTCCTTCTTTTCATTCGACGACTCCCGGGCTGTTTCTTGTTGGTTTGTCCTCGAGGCAGCCGCCTTTCGTTTTTTGCGGATCCCTTTTCGTAAGTCACGGGCCTTTTCTCCTACTATCTAACTTCCCGGTCTCATACCCGTCTCGCCTCCCTGCTGCCGAAGGAGGCTAGTTGCCTGCGGCTCTGCGGGCCGTGAGCCGCTCATCCGTTCCCTGAAAGTTTTATTTACTTGCCTCTTTTCCGTCGCGAATACTGTGGGAACACGGGAAGGCTCTTCGGCCAATACCCGGCAGGAATATCTGTAATCTTTCTGCGCGCGGACCGCTTTTGCGAGCCGGCGTTCGGGACGGTGAACTCTTCTTTTGTCGTTACGTCCGCCAGATTGCGTACCTACAGTCGTCGAGTTCCTTTTTCCTTGCCTTCTTCACCTCCTCCCTCTTTTTTTTCGCTAACCCTCGGAGTGAGTCGCGCGCCTCTTCCTTTTTTTTCAGGGCCTTCAGCGCCGATGTCTGACCAATCCCTTGACTCACGTCTCCTCCCCTTCTGTTTGTTAGTCCTTGCTGTCCCTTCCCTTTTTTAGATGCGGATTTCGTGGGTTCGGCGGTAGGTGCGCCCGTCAGGAACCCTACTTTCCTTTACTACAAACTTCAGCGCGGGCCTCGCCTCTCGTGTGTCGCCCTTTTTCATCTTCTTCTACCCCGGGGTTGTTCGTCCAGCCCCACACTGGAGGATCCCGCTTTGAGCCTCGTTTTGCCCTCCCTTGAACCAGAACGCCGGACTTCTACACCAGCACGTCCTTCCCTTTCTTTGTTTATGATCAGCCGACGTAGGTTCTCGGACCACTCAATGGATGTTAGTTATTTTTCCTTCAGAGCCTCCGCGGCCGGTTTTCACGGTGTAGGTCTTTTCTGGACGAGGCTTGCTGGATGGCCAGGCTTCGTCACTCTCCCCATCCTGTTTTCAGCTAATGATCTACCCCCCAGAGAGGTCTCGGCCAGGACCTCCCTCGCTTGTTGCGGAACTGGATAGTGTTTTTTCCGCTTTCTTTGATCTTCACTCCCCCAGTCTGACTAGCCCCACCCTAGTCTACACAAGTAAGTTGTATTCTTGACATGGTTCTCTAGCTGGTTCAGATTTTTTCCGGCCCCTCTTTCACGACGGACCCCTTTTTTGATCACGAAACATGGAGGACGAACCCCATGTGACTCATCCACGGCACACGGGACTGGCATCTATCTCTTTCCCCTTTTGAGAGCCAGTTCCCGGTGGGATATTTGTTAGAATACATGGGAGGCGTTTCACTGGTAACAAGGTACGGCTTATCGAGCCTCGCGGTAAACCCTCTCCATGAATTCTCTTCCTTCAAAGCTATTCTCAGCATGGTTGTTTTTTTTTTTTTTTTTAACCCTTGTGGATTCGTTGGTCTAGTTTCTTTCTGTTCGTGGAGATCCCCGTTCGCCTTCCAGCTTCGAGTGCCCCTTTCAAGGTTTCTCCCCCGCCTCTTTTTTCCGGGCAGGCCTTTCGGCCCGTGCTGTTCCGTAGTTTTAATGGCGTGACTTCCCTGCTGGTGGCTCCTGGGCCCCCTAATCATCGTCGCCTCGGGGATGCCACACCCGTTCTGCCGCTTGTTGTCTTTTTGGGATTTCGGTGACCTAACCCAGTTCAGTTTGATGTTCGGCGCCCCTCCTTTCATCTGAGTTAACAGGGTCCGGTCTGCGCGTTGCTTTGGTCAGAGTTCTTTGGCGTCTTTTTTTCCGTGCTCGTGTCGCGTGTCGAAATCTCGGATCATCATCTTTGGGAGGCGCATTGTCTGTGAGCACACGGCCCCTAATGAGCCAGGGCTTTCCTCCCCTGTGACCACACGGCGCGGGCAGATGCTGGGGCCCTCTTGTGTAGTACATTATGTCCCTCCCCTTAGCCCCTATACCGCGACTCTCTCTCTCTCGCAGGAGGATAGTGCTTCAGGTTTTTGCTTTTCCTGCCTCCAACCTTTTATGCCGTTTCTCTTTTTGCACCAGGACCCTTTCCTTTACTTCCATGGTTACATCCGCGTTTCACGAAGACAGCGAGTGTTGTTAGAGCCCTCAATCTCTTTTTCGTTGGAAAGGCTTACCGAGGCCTCTTCGGGTCTTTTTTTTTTAACGCATTCGCGGACGTACTCCCTGGCCGATGTCCTCCTTCCTTCCCGCCGAAGATCGCGAGCGACCCAAAAGTTCCGCGCAGTTTGGTTTTTTTTTCTTCTTCATGGTTCTTCCTTCAGAGGGTTATTGTCGCTTCCCTTCTTCCTCCGTTGAGTCACCCCCCACTCGTTCGCTACGTGGTCATTTCTCGGGTTCTCCTTTTCTGGTTTCTCTTTCTGAGATTCGGTCCATTTTTTCAAGCGCCCCGGCCTCCCTTCCTCCGCCTTCGGCCCCCCACGGAATAGGCTAGTAGTAACGGTTGCGGGACCCTTCTTCTCGGAAGCCCCTGCCCCTCTTTCCCTCCTGACGCTTCGGTTCTTTCTCCTACCCTCAAGGTCCGCTTTTTTTTTTTGCGTGTGACCGCCTTTTCCCTCCTGACGAGCGAACATGGGCGTCCGTCTCGATGCCCCTTTCTCTAGCATCGCCAAAAGACGACCCCCCGGACGCCCATTACCGCCCTGCCGATATCCGGATAGGCTTTTTCCGCGTCCGTTGATCTTTTCCTGGCGTTGGGACCGACACTCCCTTTTTTTTCCTTATGGCCCCCTTTCGTCACACTTGATGTGCCTACAATAACCTGTGGGCCTACCGGCGGCCCAGAAGACTTTTTTTTTTTTTCCGGATCCCCGTTCTAGGAGCAGGTCCTTATTGTGGGCTCTCCCCTTTTTCGGGGGCGAGTTCGGTGTTGATATCTCGCGTCGCCGAGTATATTCTTTTTTTCCCTACTACGTTTTTTTTAGCTAGGCGCCCCCTCTCTACCGCACCGGCAGCCTCCGAGAGAGTATCCTCCTTTCCTCCGCATCCGAGTCATTTTCGAGCCGTTCCACGGCGGCAGCGCGAGGGCAGTTATTTTCGCCCTTTTCTGCCCACGTTTTTTTGGGACCGTGCTTCTTCATCCCTCAACGACAGGCGTTGTCGGGGTTTCCATGAGGCCGCGATCACCTTCTGATGATCTGCCAACACTCTCTTTTACGTCCCTGGTCCGTCTTTTCTGGCGGTAATGCCGTACGTGTAGGCCGGCCCTTTTTCGCGAGGTCTTAGATCCCTATGGACCCGCGATCCCCTGACGCCGGTTCGTCCCTTTCCTCCTTCTCCTCTTTTTTTTTATCACCGCTCTCTTTCGGCGGACGTCACGGGCAGTTTTACCGTTTAGCTACTCCCTTCCCCGGCATTGGCTTCTTCCTGACGCCCTTTCCAGTTCCTCTTTTTTTCTCTTGGCCGTGCAGGCCGATCATCTTTCCTGATCCAGAAAAGGAGATAGACTCTTCTCCATCTAAACGGTCGCTACAGAAGTGTGGACCACGTGAGGAGATGACCGCGAACCCCCCCTCTTATCGATTCCTTTCCTTTTCGTCGCCAGTTTTCCCCTTGACCGGGTTCCGGCCTTTCTCGGGCTGGGATGTCGTGCTTTTTTTCCTGTCCAGTTACGGGGTACGCAATCGCGTACCCCTGGACTACCCCTTTCCCCCCTCGCGTCAGCCTTTTCTCCGATTTTTCTCCCCCCCCCCGCTGCTGTTCCGTGTCTCTTCTGCGCGAAGAGCAACCTTTCCCTTCCCCCTTCCCCCGACCTCCGATGTCTGATCTTACCCCCAGGAAATGAACCCGTCCCCACCAGCTTATGTTTTTCATCATCTTTGGACTTTGGTCTATCTCTTGCTTCGGTATAGGGGCTCCCTGCCTGGCAACGGACCCTTTTCCTTTACAACCAGAAAGCGGAAACTAGCAGCTTGGCTTTTTTTCTTTCTGCTGTGGCTCATGTATGTCTTTCCTCAAATCCCTTTTTGAAGTCCCTTTTTCCACAAAGGACCTTGATGAACCCGCTCTGGCTCTTCCAGACGAGCAGGGGGGTCCCCCGAAAGCCGTATTTTATTCCCACAAGCAGTTCTACGGCCCCCTTTCACTTTTTCAGATTCCTTTCGACGACCAAATAAAATGGACTTTTTCTTTCCCCCTGTCAGTCAGGGAAGTCTAATGAAGTTTCCGATGCCGTCTTTCAATCCCCATCGTTTTTTTTCGGCCACGGCCGTTTGAAGGGGGGCCCCTGGGGGGGCCCCCGGTTTCCTTTTTTCATCTCATGACCCGAAGCGCAGAGGGCCAGGGGTTCTTAGATGTCCTTCTTCTCGTAGGCTGTCGTCCTCCCCTATAAGGGGGGCCTGCTCTGGGATCGACTGGCCCCCGTCTGACTAGTACCCAACCTCCGGCAACACCCCGGTCCGTTCCTTTCTCTAGCTGAGTGGACCTTCCTTCTCCGAAAGCCGGACCGTTGATCAGACCCATGTCCCCTCCCCCCCAGTTCCTATCACCAACGTCACAGAGTCCTTTTTCTCTTCCCCCCCAGGTTGTTGTTGTTTTCTCGATTCTGGTGTTTCCCTTGGATTATTAAATTGGGTTAGCCCTTCCTTTTTTTTTTCTCCGGCCACGGTTCCTGCTTTCTCGAGCTTGCCGTTTCCCTATGTTTTTCCCCCTTTCTAAGGTCTATCCCCTCCTCTATATGCAAGTGTGTTAGCTCCTAGGAATGTCTTTAGTCCTTTTGTTCGGAATTCCAGGTCTGATGTTCTCGAAGGCCCCCCTGGTCACCTCCCATCCACGCGGGCTCAGGTCCTGTTTTGGCCCGATGCTGTCAGAGTCCCTATATGGCTCTTACCGTGAGGAAACCGTCTTCCTCAGAAGGTCCCCCTCCTTTTCGAGGGGATTTCCCCCCCCGTGACCGTCGGCACTCGTCAGCTTTGCTTTTTCCATGACACCCGTTGTTCCCCCAAAACTAAACAGTCCCTTTCGGCTTCGGGACCCCTCCTCTGAGTCTACTTTGAGGTACGATTCATCTCACGTGCTGTTGTGTCCAATATCCGGTTGCCTTCCTGTGTAATGGTCTTTCTTCGTCCTCTTCCATAGTCGTGATTCCCTCCAGTAATTTTGATTTTTCCCTTCCTCCCGGGATGTTTTACCCCCGGAACCTCATTTCTGTCCCTTCCCACCTTTTTGCACCCCTTCTTTGACCGCGGCTAATGAGATAGTGGTTTAGTAAATTAGTTTCCGGTGCTTCCTTTCTCAACTATACCCCATCTATATCTCCTTTTTTGGTTCCTTCTTCTGGTGGCGCTTCCCAACATCATTGTAGGAGCAGTGATGTAATCGAGTATCTAATCTGCATGCGTTCTTCCCCCCCTTCCTTCGTCTTTCACGCCGTATCTCTTTTGGTTAGCGCCCATTCCCTGCCTTTCGTGGAAGGGACGCTGACCTCTTTATGCCACTTACCGACGAGGGGTTATTCTTTTGTACTAATCGCGGATCTCATGTTCTCTAATTCCCCCTGAGATCGCCGGCGCCCCGGTCCCCCCTCTACAGTGTTGCGACGAAGATAGCTTGACCGCATACGAGATATTCTTGTCCCCCCCTTCTCATGCCCTTTTTCCCCTCCCGGTCGCGACGTAATCTTGATCAAAGGCTCCATTTTCTGGACTCGGCTTTCCTTGATGATAGCTCACGGACCCCTTCGCGCCCTCTTCTCTCCTTCTCACAGGGAATAGGCTGTTCGGTATGACAAGCCGGGTACCTTTCTCTTCGCGCCCCTTCCTCCCTTTCCTTTCCTTCCCGCGAGCTTGAGTTCCGCACCTCAAGGCCGTCTCTTTTTTTCCTTCGGCTGCCGAGGCACCCCCCGAGCGAACAGCCCCCCTTTTGTCTCTCCGAGTACAAGGATAGACTAACAGTAAAGCAGAAATACCGTCCATACCTCCCCTGCCAATTCAAGGAGTCCGTATAGCGTCTTTTTTCTTCCCTTGGACTGCGTGTGTCCCTCAAATCCTGGCGTTGGCCCCCTTCCTCAATGGCCTCTTTTTTTTCTTGGCTCAGCCCCACCTTTTCATCGTGGCTTTGGGCCCCTCATGGGACGGCCTAGCGGTCTTTTTAGCTGCGCACGGGGCCGGTCCCCTCGTTTTTTTCTTCGCGGGTTTCTGAGTCGCCCTATAAGCTATCCGCGGGACCGGCGCCGTGTAGATTTTTTCTTCTT
>Ga0179593_1526856_pt1 | contig 11242 bp, 14 predicted proteins | sample CZODoug2_1_08_16_FD_185931 | JGI IMG/M metagenome (GOLD analysis project Ga0179593, IMG submission 185931) | Vadose zone soil fungal communities from Angelo Coast Range Reserve, California, USA - CZODoug2_1_08_16fungal (PacBio error correction) | ecosystem: Environmental > Terrestrial > Soil >... | reverse complement strand
TCTTTTCCCTGCTGTTATCGAGAGGGCTGCAGGGTGACCCGCCCCGTGAAGCCAAGTCAAATCAATGTCATCACGTCATTCTTTAATCCTTCATTTGATATTATTATGTTCACCTTCCCGTCGGTTTTTTTTGCCCTCCAGCAAGTCTCTCTCTCAGAAGACTCGCCCTTTCCATTCAAAAATTTTCTCCCGGTCTTTTCCCATCGAAATCCCGTTACCCTAATTTATGGTATGTTTTTTTTTTCTTCTTGCGGAACCCCCCTTTCCCCCCCCCCACAACCCCCCTCTTTTTCGATCTTTCGTCGACATCGATTTGGGCCCTAAGTACGGCCTAGTTCGATTGACCGCTGGCCGAAAAGTGTTGTGGTTTCTAAATAAGTTCTTCACTTCCGGATCGTGTCTTCCCTTTATGAATTGATTGAACGCTCTCTCCTGCTAGAGTTTTCTTGGTTTTGGTGCTGTGAAATCCACCCTCTGTGATTGCCACTCGCTGATCAAATTGTTTAGATTTTACAGAAACAGTAAACTTTGGATTCGTGACTTTACTCTGTCTCTCATGGACAGAACCCCGATAGAATGGGTTATTCTTTCCTTGACTCTCTTATGCTCCGCGCGGAATAGTACAAGTGTTTCCCCCGAGTTACATTCCCTTTTCTCCATGAACTCTCAGCAATCGGCCACCGAAATGGAGACTTTCCAGCTCTTTTTGCTCTTTAACTGATTACTTTTCTTTAATACGGGATTTTTTCATGAGCCTATTCGTTTTTGCATATTTGTCGACGTAAGACGAGGCAACGGGCGGTTTTTCTTGTATGTTAGCGAGTGGTAAGCCCCCGCCCCAGTGTAAGGCCTTTCTGCGTTCTGTCTTTACGCGCAGTAATTACGAGGAGAGCTAAATCTACAACTTGATCAAAGTCCACAACTATCTTTTTTCTAGCAGCACCAGAAGAGTGACGGTTATGTTTTGTCATTACCCGTCCTAATTGGAATTCTGGATTGGTCCTTGGGTTCCCTCTCAGTCTGTTTTTTTCATCTTTTGCTGGTCCTTCAGGCATCCCCCCATCGATATTCTTGCGTTCTATACACGACTATCTTTTAGCGTGATGTTGTAATCCCCCAATCACCCCGTAGTGAGGGACTGTTCCAGCTTGTGTCTCGTGTTGTTACGAAGTTCCCTCCACAATCAAGATTTTTTCATTTTTTGGTTTGTTTCTCTTTGTTCTTTCCCGGTTTTTTTTTTCGCGTTTAACGTCACGATGAACTGCCGCCCAATACCTTTCATTGATTCTCCTCTGCAAAAGTGACTGTATCCGTCGGTGAGTAAGTAAATAGTGTCAATTCGGTACACTAAGATTAGACGTTTTTTGAGAGGCATACCAAACCATTCTCCTTTCCGGGGTCCAGTTAAAGCAGTCTACCCTTTCTTTACTTAACCCCAGATACCCCATATGAATAGCAAACATCCCATAACAGAAACTGCCAAGACGCCGAACAGTCCGCTGAGCTCCCACTCGGGGGGGCACTGAAAATTACAACCAACCTGCCCGGGAGTCTTCCCTTTCCCATACCGTGCCACCACCCTCGAGACAACGCCTAACCTCTCAGATCATGACCCACACCACAAGCAGAACGTTAAGAACCCCAAGAGACCAATCGTTCACGATTCCCCACCGCTCACCCCCGCGAACCCCATACGACCCAATCGAACGCCCGCAACACCATCATCCCCCCCAGTTTATCGCGGAACGGGCAACGGCAGATGTTCTTTAATCTATCTGCCTTTTCCAGATCCTGTGAGGCACGCGATCAATTCGTTTGTCAACTTCCACAGGAACCTCATGAATGACTCAACACGGGGGAGCCCTCACTCCTCACTCATGTCAGAGTACATACATAAACAAAGAAGAGATATTAAGGTCTAAACCCACGACATGAATGGACTAATCTATGAGCCAGCAACATATCTCCCAATACCGCGTAGACGCAAGTCTAGCCTCAGTACCCCACCTCCGCCGTCGTCGCACCCAAGCCGCGCTCCACGTGTGCTCCCCATAGCCCTCCACCTCTCGTTCCACGCCTCCCACATCTTCACACGACTCACCTCCTCCAGCCTTACTGCCCCTGCCGAGGACCATCTTACTCCCAGCAGCAGACCCCACACGCGGAATTCCTCTTTGTTGACCCGCCCCGCACTTTTACGTCATCGTGCCGGCTTACCCTCATCCCGGCGGATCCCTATAGCACTCGACAGTCAGATCTGTCTCACCCCCCCGAAAGACAAGTTCTTTGACCCCTATCGACAACTACCCCCACACACCTCCAGGCTTCCGATGCCAAGCACTAGCCACCCCACACCGCACTGCAAGGGGACGCATTGCAAGGTCAGACAGATGGGAATCGCGCCCCAGTGAGATGCTGCCTGTTTTCCCAGGAGAGATGTGGGGCCCAACGGAACTCGTTAACTTACCTCTCGTCCTCAACTTGGTTAGGTGCCCTCGCAGCGCCAAGAACTGCATGTGGAGAACTCAAACACGTGGACCCCCTCTGCTATTAACCCATTTTGGTTTACGCAAGAGTCTCGGAGTGAGAAGCGTTTGTTGGCCACGCACTTGTTTGATCCAAAAAAGGGAAACTCGTGGCGACTGGTTGCGTCATCCTCCAAATACGGACTTTTTGGATAATAACTTTTTTTGCAAACCCAGTACCCTGCAAATAGGACCCATCATCAATTTTGCCGGGATCGTCGATTACTATCAGATGCTAAACCGGGTAGGCGTCCCGATTAAAGTTTTCGCTTCGGAGGATCTGATACTGGATGATAGTGAAGGCATTCCCAAGCGATCAACGGGTGCTGTTGGTTATGTTTTCATCGCCTTGGAGTTTATTTTGGGAAACGGCCTTTAAGTTGAGGCCCTCCTCTGGAAATCTCCCACCAAAGTTCACGGTTTATTTTTTCCTTGGTCTTCTTTAACTTTTTCTCCCCCGCGTTTCATAGTTTTTTACCCATCCAGGCCCCTCCCCGGTTAAGTAATCCGGCCCTTTGATCTGAATTTCCCCGCACGGATCGACCTTCTTTCACTTTAGTCCCCTCCTTTTTTTTTAGACCACCAGCAAGCTTAGCTGAGCTCTCTTTCGTGTGGGCTCCCCACATGAGATTTCCCTCAGTCCAAGCGCGAGATGAACTGAGAGCGTGCGCCGGGCTTACCCCCCCCCTTTCCTGCTATGTAGATTTTCAACCCCGCTCATCGCAACTCTCAATTCTTGACATCCACGTCAAGAAACCTTCTTTTTTACTTAAAACGATGATTTCTTCTTTGCCCCAAGGAAACTCTGAGCGCTTTGAAATCTCCTCTTGTTGTTTGTGAGTAGATTTTTTTTTTCAGAGATTCTTTCCCTCCCTTCACCTACCTCCCGCTCGCTCTCCTTTTTGAAGAAGTTAATGGATGTGGATTCAAGTCCCTTCTGATGTCTTCCCCGAGCTTGTTGCCGTCGACCCCCCCCTCGTCCTGGGAAGAGCGCGTCTCGTGTCTCGGAGATGCTGTTCCCCATCAAGGTGTTTCCAGCGCATAATGTATTCTTTTCTCCCCCCCTTGCTTTTTTGTATGAAAGTTTTCGACCTCTTGCACATCCAAATTAGCGTCTAGCCGTGGGTGATTTTCTTCTCCTCAGGATGTCAACTTTTTTTTTCGATGGTCATGCGCTCGCTTTTCCTCGCGGTTATCCCGACCCTCCCCTCCTTTTAAATAGCATGTTTTCTCCTTTTTGCTCCCGCCGCTCCTTTTTCTCCCACAGTGCCCAACAGGTATCTGGAGCTGCCCGACAACTACGAGCAAATGCTCGCCTGTTTAGAGTGCGCCCCCCCCATGCTGCAGCTTTCCCCTTTTATTGGTTGACTATCCTCTTGTGATTTCGTAGCCGGAAAACCTCAGGTAGTTCTGTAGTTCCCCTTTGAATTGACAACCGTTTCTCTTTAATGCTTCAAGACCTTTTCTCTTTCTTGTAGCACTCTGTTTTCCATTTGTCGATCACCCCCCCTCAGGTATGCAATCATGAGTTACCTTCGCCCCCTTAACCCCCCCCGGTGGTATTTGAGGACTTCCCCCCGCTTTTTTATGACATCATCCTCTCTTCCCAGTGATATTCTGACCAGTCCTGAGAAGGTGATTTCAGTCCCCCACATCTAAGGCATTTCCCCATATCATTCCACCGTCGGCTTTTAGGATGCCTCACCCCTGAGCTCCTCGGCAGTAATTCTCGTCGATTCAGACCCTGCTGATTTTAGTCCCTAAAGACTTTCCATTTTCGCTTGATGTTACGTTTTGGACTTGGTAGCAGACCGACTTTTGTTTAGCTTGACTTTCGACACTGTCATCACCTCCCCCCCCTTTAAGATTTCTTTTCCCTTGGAGGTGACTTTAGTCCCCCCCCGTAGGAGGACCTTTTTAGTGGTAGAGGTTCTCTGAATTTTATCCCACTATAACGGTTTTTCTGTTCGAGCCAACACCGTCATTTTCCGTTCCCAGTGTTCTTCTGACCCGACCCCGCCCAGGATCACCAGGTTTTAGTTCCCTCCCCCCTAGCTCAGCTGATAGGTTTTCTCATTTATCGTTCTCCGTACTCCCCTTTGCGCCAACTGAACGGTTTCAGACTGACTCCTCAGTAGTGTTTTTTCCTCATCTGTTGTAATTCCCCTCCCCCAACAACCCAGATCAATCACCCCCCACCCGACAAAAGCCCAACCCTCTTACTTGACCCAATCTGTGTTGGAAAGGAAGACTCCCGTTCCCCCTTGAAAGTTCAAGAAAGCTCTCCCCCCGTTGGTTGAGGGTGCACCCATCCGATCTTTCACCTAAATTTCTTTCAATCCCGCGCCCATTTAAAGGAGTCGCTTTTTCCTGATGAGCTCCCCCTCTTCCCCACTTTTTATGTTTCGCGACCCAGGGGACCCTGTGAAATGCCGATCATTGGTCCCCCCCTTGGCCAAGGAACCCTGCATCCTCTTCCCCAGGGAATTCGAGTAAACGGATCGGGATTCTTGCCATTTGCAGTGTTTCCTTCCTTTCACCTTTTTTCCTGTTGTTCTTTCTTAAGCGCAAGAGACCACCTACCACGCTGGCGGTGATTAAAGGACCGACATCTCCCCCTGCCAGCGAACGCCGTTCCTTGCTGTCGCGCCAAATCTTTTCCTCTAGGCGCCCCCCTCCGTCTTGATAGGCAATCACTTGGAAAGGATCGGCCCCGATTCACTTCCCAGTTCCTTTCCGACTCAATTGCGCCGCTTTGCCGATTGCGACCATGAGTGGGCCCTTTCACCTTTCACCAAAGGGTATGTTCCCGGTCCTTCTGAGGGAGCCGAGATTTCCATCCCTCTTTTCCTGAGGGTGGTCTGCCGAGCTGAGCGCCCTACCCCTTCTCTAATGTTTCTTCTGTCGTCCCTTCACCTCCCGTGAGCAGGAGCGTTCATTCAAAGCATGTCCTTGTTACAAAATGAAACGCGCACCACGACTCTCCCTCTCCGCTTTTCTATTTCATTGGCCCACTTGTTCCATGAACTTATTGCCCTTTCACACGAGTTTCGCCATTTCGCCTTATCTTTTTTTTCCCATGATTCTTTTGGGAGCTGCTTCCCCTCCTTTCGACTTCCCTTTTTTAACCCGTAGGTGTTTTTTCTCTATGTTGGAACATTCAACAACCGACCTCCTTTCGTGGGTTTGGGGTTTTTGCCGCTCTCTGGTCCTTACTCCCTCCCCTTTCTTTCTGAACGTTTATTTGCGAAAGTCTCGGTTCGATGACGTCGTAAGCTAGGTTTTCGCCAAAAACCTTCCTTCGGGTAAATCCCTTTTGCCGGGCGTTAACGGACGGGCCCCTGGCATACTGGCCTGATGTCCCTTGGCTTCCTTCACGGGGTAAAAGACCTTCCCCCTCTCGCTTTTTTCGCACCCTAACAAGATCCTTTCCTCGACCCCCTTTTTTTTTTGGATGGTTCCGGGTCCCCGGTAAGCGGAGTTCCCTTAGTCTAACACCCCTTTTTCGCCTCCACGTCCCCCTCATGTCCATTTTTGAACGCGTTAACGTCCTTCTTCTTAGTTTAGGACGCACAACGGTCCCCCCCCCCCGGTCTTGTCACAGAACTCCAAGCAACTTGCCCTTCTCGTGAAGAAGGCCGCGCATTCTCCCTTTTCCGAAATTTGTCTCCCGTTTTTCTGAAGGGGAGAGAAATCCCTTCCCTTTTTTCTGTTTTTTTCTTTTCTTCTACGTTGGTTGCGGATTTCGGGGAAAAAACCCACCCTTTCTTCTTTCGTCCCCCTATTCTTAAATAAAACCAGTCAGCGTGCGAGAGTCCCCTCCCAGTCGCAAGAACAATATTTTTGGTCCTATTCTCCATTTTTTCCTAAGATGGCCCCATGGTGATTTCTTTGATAGTTCTTTTTTACCCTGCGTATAGAGATATACTTTTCCTTTATTTGTTTGTTCCTAGACGCTCCACACGTTTTTCCAATCTCGCGCCTTCCCGGTCTTGTTCCGGACACCGAAGACTGGTTTTTCCTTGAGCATGTACTTTTTCTCTAGCCTCCTCTCCTGAGTTATATTCTCCGTTATCTATATCTCCCCTTCTTATTACAATTTGGTGTGCCCCCCCTTGCCTCGCATGCGACTGAAATCTGCCTCCATCGCAAGAAGATTTGAACAGGGCTCCGCGGCTTTCCTGTCTAAATTTCCCGTCTTCTCGTCGTTGAATCCTTCCCTCAAGCCAGATTGCTTCTCCATTTTTTTTCTCGTCGCCTTTTTGCAAAAGGTCGAGTAATGATCGCCTTTTTTCCCTTCCCCCTCGTGGCAGTGGTCCGTTCTTTCTTTCCCGATGAAATCTTCCCTTTTAGAGTCGCTGTCACTCGACGCCCTTAAACCTTGGACCATCAGCCCCCAGTCTTTAGTCCTCAAGTTCGTGCCAAGATGTTTTTTCTTTCTTAAATTTTTTCCCCTTCTGACATTTCCCTGTTAGCTCCCTGATTTAAATATTCGCCTCCCTTTTCAATCGATCTTGCTTTTCTTAGGGCAGTCGGGATTGGTGAGATCTTTCTTTGCATCACCCAAGCCGTTAGGGTGTATATCGGACTTTAGACTCTTTTGGCAGAGAAGGCGCCGGTCCAACAGTCAACTTTGTTTGCGTTGTCTCATTTGAATTTATTTTTTTTTTCGCTTTAGTCCCTGACCCTTGAAACCCCCAAACTTCTTAGCCTTGTTCCAGTTCTTCACTGCGACAACTTTTTTTTCAGTGGAACGAGAAATTTTTTTTTTTTTTTCCAAGGAGCCTCTTGATTCGCAACCTGTGATCCTGTCTTTTCTGTTCCGGGTCACCAAGAGCTTCTTTCGCACTCTTTTGCTTTCCCTGACCCATCTCCTTGTAGATTGGGATATTTTATTCCCCCAAGCCCCCGGTCTGGAACAGAATCCCTGCCTAGCCCTAAGTGGCACGTGTCCTTGGAGAATTGTTAGGTTCTTTTGGTCAAGTTATCTGACTTCTCGTAGTCCCCCCAAAAAGAAGATTTCCACCCCGAACTCACCTCCAAGTAAAGCCGACTCAAGAAGGGCAGACTAATAGTACACCTTAAACATGCACTCCACCTCAAAGTCCTATACGTCCTTAGTGAGTCCACTCTAAAACAGGGCAACACCGGATAAGGATCGACAACATACAAAGAGACCTCCCCCTCCGCTTCCACTCCATAAACAACAAATGAGAGCGGACTTATTAATGGCCCACAAAAGAAGAAGGCTTTGAATTTCCCCCCCCCCCCGTCGCAGTTGATGCCTTCTCAAGAACACGCGCCCTCTTTTTCCCTTGGCCTCCCCCTCTGGGCAATGGCCGTGATCTTTACGAGAAGTCGGAATTTACTGTTCTGAGCATGTATCGACTCCGCTTTCCAGTTCACTTTCAAGCTTGAGCGCCACATTCCCCATCATTGTGAGACTGCTGTCGAGGATTTTCTCGACAGGTTGTTTGATCTTCCCAAAGCCCATTTGGTCACGACACCAGCGATGCGGCCAGCCCTGCCCCCTGTGAAGGTCCAATTCATTCGTGACGAACGGTAATTTATACCTGCATCTGAGTGAAAGCCTCAGAGCACAGTCCTCTGATTTGAGGCAACGCGTCGCAGGTGCTAGTAGGTTGTGTGCTCATCGTCCTTGGTTCCTTCCTTCTTTACCTGCTTAGCCCCAAGGATCATGGTTCCCCCCCTCCCGCACAAATATTTATTTCGTGAGGGCTTTTCCAGCGACTTGAGCTGGTTGTTTTCACGTTTAGGTCCTTCGTGGTCGTCCCCTTCCTTGGTCCCAGATACGCACCTTTCACTTGACCTTATGTCTCATTTAAGACAAGTCCCGCCACGACTGAGATGATTCTGTTTTCCAATTCAAATGAGATTCCGGGCAGCACCCAAGCGATAGTCGAGAGAGGAGACTCCTATATATACTTATGTCCCAAAGATTTTGACGCACTCCCCTTCCTGAATCCAATCAAGGAACCTTCTCTATCGTTCTCCCTTCTTCTTGTGCCATAGACATAGAGAGAGTGACCCTCTCTCCCCCACACGTTTGTTTTTTCTTTTCTCTTCCTTCGTTCCGAGCGCGATGCTTTTGAACGCTATATTTTCTCCAGATTTTCTTGCTTCTTTATTATCTTTGGGTCCTCCTTTTCCTTAGAGAGGGCCGAGTTTCGCTCGCTGTACGGCTCATTTTTTAATCTCAAGGTGATTGTCCCTGAGTCCTCCTTTTCCTTATCTTGTTGCTGTCTTCTCCCTTGAGATAATGCCTGCCCCACGATTTTTCTCGCCGTGCGGGCTGGCTTTCGTGGATGCTGCAAGGGGACTTTTTTCACCCGGCGTCGCCCCCTTCGCACGGTTCCCCCAAAGCCCCCCCGTCGAGGGACCACCTCGCAAATTTTCGTGGATTGTCCGCTTCATTTCTCATACGTGCCGTACACCCCTAATAGAACCCTCCCAAAAATAAGAGAACTTTAGGTTCGATTTCCTTCAGCTTTTTGCATCGGGCGCTCCGACTTTTTCTAATCTTGCAGGTAGTCCACCTCCCTCAGTGTGGCCCCCCCCCTTCCTTTTAATTCTTTCAGCCTTTTTTTAGTGATGACCCGCCTTGTTCGTTCCGAGAGCCTGCTTTTTGCCTTGCGCACAGAGTTTACCCCTTCCAGAATTCCCTTTGCCTAGTTATTACACTTGGTCATTGTACCATTTAGTCATTCCCCATTGTTGATGTCTCTTTCTTAGATCCAGTCCATTCCTCCATTCTAGTCTAACCAACACCTGTCCATTGCCGATCTCGCCCGGCTGGTTCATGTACTGCTCCTCCGACGCCATTCCTCCAGCTTCTAGACCTCCCACAGTTAGACAAGAATATTTTCCCTATTTGGAATTTTTGGTTTCTTCGCCTCGGCAGACTCCCCTCCCAAGCATCTCAACTCCCCCCAGTATCCGCCCCTTCTCATGACTATTTGCATTGATTCTCCCCCTTCTTCGGATTCCGCTCGTGCCTGATCCCATATCTCACTTTGATTTTTTTCCTCTGCCCCATAGAGAAGAATTGTGAGGTTCCCCGACCCTCGATCAACAAGGGTTCTTCCTCCCGTCCCGTCTGCTACCGTTGCAGATTTCTTTTTTTTCCTTTTAACTACGCGCAGGTTGCTGCCGAACGGTTCAGGCACGCAAGACATTCAACTTTGTTCCTGATTATTTTTCCCCCTCGAAACCCCCCAGTCCTGAAAAGAACCCCCCGAAAAACCCCCCTTTTTCCCCCCCTGACCACTATTGCGTGTGTTTGTACTTCCCCTTCCCTGCTCGGACAACGTGCTTCCCGTTCCAGGTGATGAAGGCCCGGGATTTTCCCAAACACCCCCCGCCTTTCCCACCACAATCAAGTGTTCTTCCCAAGCATTCAGCAATTTTTTAGATTTCCTTGAAGGTCGCGCAAAGAGTTTGACCCCGCCCCTGCGCGACGCGACAGTTCCTCCGAGAAGCCAATCTTGTTAATTTTCAGGCAACTTGCACCACACCATGTTCAGTCACTTCCCTTCGCTCTTTTCCCCCAATTATTCGGGTTGACGTAGTTTGGCGTCGATCTCGCATTTTAATGGTGACGCGCCCTTCGTAAGCACCTCCCTTCCCCATTCACTTTAGTTTTGTTAACGGACCGAGATTCCCCTTCGAGCATATTTGACCCGACCTTTCCGAGGATTTCTGCATCGAATTCATTTCTTTGTGCCTCCAAGGTATCTCGAAAGACCCTGAAATATCGGAAAATCGCCCTGCACTTCCCTTCTGCGACTTGTTGCGCTGCCTTTCCAACTTGGTAACTGTTGGCCACAACTGTGTTCTCTTGCAGATAAGGCGCCATCTGCCCGGGAGAACTTGCTCGTTGTTTGTGCGCCCCTCTCTCGGAGGACCATTCCCCTGCCGTTTCTTGGTCCGAACCTTTCAACTACCAAGTGCGTAGAGTGAAACCCTTTTTGTATTCTCCTCCCCCCCCACATGAACCAGAGAGCCTACCCTTTGCTCCCGTAATATTCAATGGGTCCCCCCACCCTTCAATTTCCTTTAACGTCACTGTTCTCCCCCCCACCGTGGCGTCACTGGATATTAGTCAGAACACTTACCTCGTGCTCTCGCAATTCCTCCCAGGACTAGGACTGTTTTTTCATGGTGCCCGCGCATACCTCCCCGACTCAACCTTTCGCTCTACGGGCTTTGAGTCTCCTGCGCTAAGGACTCCGTCCACCATCGAGCTTTGAACGGTTGCATTTTCGCCTTTCTTGCCTTCCCTCCCCCGCGCGTAAGTGCTTTTGTCATCCCCCCAAGAGAACCTTCTTTTCCTTCACGTTTAACTGCAGAATGGTTCTTTTTTTTAGCGTGAACTTCACATGTGACCGTGTCGGCTCCGGAAACCCTGTCCCCCCTTTCTATAGTTGCGCCTTGCCGAACCCCCCTCCTTGGTCGCGTTGTTGGTTGTGCTTTTTTTGGTTTCAAAGCGGAGCGAGGGGCCTTGGTTGACCACCGTCGTCACGTATCACGGTCATTCCTGGTCCCCTTACTCCCTCTCGTCACTTCTTGACTTTTATAACCCTTTTCGGTTGTTCAAATTTTCAAAAGCCCTACTCTAAGACCTCCTCGACCATGTCGCCCCTCCCCCCCAAACTTATGCTTCCTTTTCTTCAGAAAATTATCTAATCCCGGAACGG
>Ga0179593_1485701_pt1 | contig 11242 bp, 16 predicted proteins | sample CZODoug2_1_08_16_FD_185931 | JGI IMG/M metagenome (GOLD analysis project Ga0179593, IMG submission 185931) | Vadose zone soil fungal communities from Angelo Coast Range Reserve, California, USA - CZODoug2_1_08_16fungal (PacBio error correction) | ecosystem: Environmental > Terrestrial > Soil >... | reverse complement strand
GCCGTGACAATTCCTCAGTTTCCCTCCTTCTCTCCCCCTCCCTGCTCTTCCCTCCTCTCCTTCCTTCGGTTGCGGGGGGTGGCCTGGTGCTTTTTTTTCCATGCGTCCCCCCACCCCTGCCATTGCTTGATCCTGGTGCGACGCCCCCCCCCTCCTTTCTTTCGCGATTTTTTGCAACGCTTCCATCTTTTCCCTTCTCAGAGGGCAAATGCCTTCGGTAAGAAAGCTCCATTGCCTGTCTTTTTTTTTAGCTCTGGAGAGCTTCTTTCTTCCTCCCGGTACCCTACTCTTTTTTCCCCCCTTTCTCTTTTTGGCCCATTTAGCCAGTGCTGCGGACTGTTGGTTGGTTTGGTTCTCTTTTCTGTTCTCTCTTCCTCCCCGCTCCTCCGTGGTAGAACCTTTCCACCCGATCCCTCCTGAAGTCTTTCTCCGACCGCGCCCCTTTCCTCTACCGAATCGAGATTGTCTTGCGAGGATGTCCCCTTCCCGCTTCCCTTCTGTTACTCCTTGCTTCTCCCTGTCAGGGAGTCCCCATATTTTTTTTTTAATTGCGAGAACGTTGTTTCGCTCTCTTTCTTTTCTATAATATTTTCGTCGTTATGCAAGAATTGTCTTCCCCTTTTTTTGAGCGTTCCCTTCGCGTTTCCTTCTTTGGTGTCCCCAGTCCTCTTCTCGTTACCCCTCCTAGAGTCGATCTTCAAAGGACTTGCCCTTTCCTCCCCCCTTGATCCGATATGCGGTCATTTTTTTCCCGCCCGTAACTCCTTCTCCCCCCTCCTTTTTTTCTCTGGTGAACGTTCTTTCACCTCCACGTTTAGCTAAACAGAAATTACGCCGCAAGTTTTTCCACATATAGACTTCTTCGCTATATTGTGGAATCTGCTGTTTACCAGTCCCTCGTCTTTCGCTGTCACTCCCGTCTCCTCCTCTCGTAGCTTCCCCCAAGGCGAAGTTTGCGGCGAGTTCGACGTTCCCGATCCCCATCAGCGGATCTACTCCATTTCCCCCTTATCCCTCCCACTGGATATACTTCCGTCCCCGACCTCCCCCTTAAGGTGGTAACCCCTCGCTGCAATTGAGGACAGGACTCTTCTTCATCCTGATCTTCCTTCCCTCCCCAATGTCCTCTCCCCCCTTTGCCCCTGAAGCTTTCCCCAGCATTAACTTCTCTTTTCCCCTTCTCTCTCTGCGGCTCCCCTTTTCGATCACGCAATTGATCCCCTCTCATATCCTCTTTTTTCTGACCACCTTAACTTCTTGAGCGGCAGCTTTCTGCCATTACTACGAGGCCCCTTTGATCTGGGTCGGTTTAGGTGGTCTCGCTTCTCCCCTCCCTATTGCCCTTCCCATGACCTCCCCCCTTTCCACATAACATGCTAAAAGCAACTAGACTTTTTTTTTGCGACCGGACCCACAAATCCTTCTCCCCCCCAAGCATTTTGCTCTTACTTGTTTCTTGCAAAAGTCTCATTCTTTTGTAGACTATTTCCCACAGTTTAGGCTTGGACGAAATGTGGATACGCAAGCAGTTCAGTCCCCTCCGTTCCTTCCCCTACCTTGCCCTATTTCCTTTTCTCCAGTTAATTTCAGATCTAGATTTGACTCGTCGGTATGACACCATAGCTTCTCCTTTCGGAACCAGACCCCTTCCTCTTCTTGCTTCTGCCTTTTTCCTTCCGCCCGCCTCTATTCCCCTCTTCTTCCGCTCATCTTAGCTCCCCTTCTTCCCCCCATTGAGGACTAGTATTGTCCCTTCTCGAAGATGAACGACCCTGTTCCTAGTGTTCTGCACTTTTGTTCACGACTTTACTGCCGTCCTCTGTCGTTCCTCTTTCTTTACACCTTGTCTCCCCCCCTTTCTTTTTTGCAGGGTGGATATGCTTCAATCCTTTTCCCATAGAGGCCCCCATGAAGAGGACATGGAACCTTTTCCCCCTTCAGTTGTTCCCCCACTCCTGTGCTCCTTTCCCCTCTCCCCCCCTCCTTACAATGGTCCCTTCTGGTTTCCCGAACCTTTGCCCCCCCTTTCTAGATCTTTGGGCGTATACTTCGACCTTCAACCCCGGCCTCTTTCTTTCCTTCCCCATTCTACCCGGGGGGGATCCTCTCTCTGTACTTTCCCCCTTTTTTTTCCCAGGTCGAAATTCTTTTCTTTTCTGGAACGACGTTGCCCTTCTTGTTTTCCCCCTCTACCTTTTTCCGTTCTCCTTCTTCGGTTTTTCTCCCTCTTCTTCCTCCGCGTCGAAAACACTCGATTTAGTTTTCGCGTCCCTCCCCCTCTTTTTATCCCATCAGAAATTTGGCCCATCCCCTTATCTCCCTTTTTTTCCCCCCTACTTTTTTTCTCGGATCTTTCCCTCCAGTCTGCGGATATTGAACACCCGCCCCTGTCTCTCGTGCCTCCCGCTGGGACTGCAGGTCCATCCCCTCTTCTCTCCGGGACCACCCCGATCCGTTTTCATTCCTGAAACCAGGTCCCACGCTCCCCCCTCCGACGGATCACACCGGAGCCCCCGTGATGAGCTTCCTCCTTCTTCATTTTTCCCCCCTCCCAAGGTATTCCGGCGGTCTGTCGCGTAGAATTTCCTAACACTTAGATTTTCCTTGAGGTACTCGAGATTCCCCCTTCTCCTTCGCTGTAATGCCCACCGAATACGGCCCCCACGTTCCCTTTTTTGTACGCTTATTGTATTTCCAGTTGTCGCACAGTATGGTGCACTTCCTTACATCTGTTTTTTCCCCCTTCTCTTTCGTTTTCTTTCTATCCCCGGCCAACTTCAAGCCCCTCCCCCTTTCTCTCCCCTTCCTCTGCCCAGTTTCATCCCCTCTTGAACAAACCTGGCCCCCCTCCCCCCGACATTCTTGTTCTTTCTTCGCGCGATAGAAAGATTGGCCCCCTTTTCCTGGGTCTCTCCCTCTCTCCCTCCGCTTCTTCTTTTTTTTTTTTTCTTCCCCGTTTGATTGCCGAAGTCGCTCCAAATCTCATTATTGTTTGGTGCACGAACCGAATTCCCGCGATGAGTCCTCCTTCCCTCCTCTCGCTTTTTTTCTTTCCCTAAGTTCTCTAGACGGGTCGTTCCTTTCCTTGGCCCCAATTTTTTTTTTTTCGCGGATATTGTTTCTCTCCATTTCGCTTATTCCCCCTCCCCCCAGTTCCTTTGAAGAGAGCGTTAGCCTCGACAGCCCAATGTCTTTTCTCATAATTTTTGAGGGGGGGACGAGACAAACCCGATTTCTGCCCCCCTTCTTTGCCCACGTCTTTTTCCCCTTCTAGGGCCGTGTCTTTATCTTTCCTCCTCCCGTTCTTATCCCCTTGGCGTTTTTTCGTTTTCCCCCTTTACATTCAGCTGGTCCCCTTTGTGTCCCCCCCCCTCTCCCCCCCTTGCATTCTCACGTTCTTCCCCCCCCCCCTGGTTTTCCCTTTCTCTTTCTTCTGTTTGTCTGCCCACTCGGCTTTTCCTCCCTTGCTCCGCCTTCCCCCTTCTGCTTTGCCTCTTTTTCCCGTGTCTGATCTCACTTTCAGAACAACCCCCGTTACTTTTTTCTCCCCCTTCTCCTTTCATCGGGTCAATATTCCTTCAATGTAATTTCTCCCCCCTCCCTCGTGAAGCTGAGTCCGGGACTCACACGGTCCGCGTCCTCCTCCAGTTTCTTATTGATTTTATAATCGATATAGTTTCTTTCATCCCCTTTTTGATGCGATGACGACGCTTCCGTTAACTTTAGCATTTTCCTCTTTTCTCACTTGGAGTTATCCCTCCGAGCCAGGCGCCTTTAGAGAGCCGATGACTTTTCCCGTTTTTTCCTCTCTTCAGACCCCTCTTTATTGTCCATTCTTCCTCAGCGATTGCCCTACTCAGCCTCCGTCCCCCTCTAGTTATCACCCTATTCGTGTGAACTTATGATTTTTCTTTTTCCCGTCTTCCTTCTCCTCCGCCTTCCATAACGCAAGTCGGTAGACGGTTCTCCCTTTTTTTCCCCCTTGCATCCTACGTGCTCATTTTCGTGTCCCCCCTTCTTTTTTTTTTGGACGGAGGCGCTACGTCTTTTCCCCCGCTATCCTTTTTTTGACCCCCCCTTTTCCTTCAGGGTTCCCATTCCTACACCTCCTATTTCAGCAAGTGTCCTTTCAAAAAACAGATTTACTGGTTCCCTAGCTCCCCCACCCCTTCCTGCTTTTTAACCCTATTATTGAAATCAATCCGTTCTCCCTTGAGTCCCTCTGTGAATGAATTGGAATGTAATTAAATAGTCCCTATATATCTTTCCTTCTAGATCCTCGGCGGACTCTAGGGACCTTGTCTGGTGCCAATTTCTTTTTGAGCTTGGGACGCCCGGACACTACGACATCTGCACGCGCAGAAATGGATCTTCCCTTCCTCACTTTGCTTTCTTTTCCCTTTTTCACCGATTAGTAAGAGCTTATTCTGAAATCGCGCTTCTCAGAGCTACCCTCCATTTTTCGCTTCTTACCCCCTTCCTTGGTTTTTCCCCTTCTCTTCGCTTCTTCTTTTTTCCCGCTTGCACGCTCCTCAGGCGGCCCCCTGATCACTGTGACCCCCCCGCCCTCCCCTTATCCCATGGCTTTTGATTTGCTAGGATCACCTCTGGTCCCCCATTTGCGCCTTCCTTTTCAGTCATTGGTCCGCTTTTCCCCCCTTTTGCCCTGTTCCTTCTTTTTTTTTCCCCTTTCTTCTTTCTTCATCTCCTTTTTTTTTTTCTCTAGATGATGACCCTTTTCAGCCTTCGACGCCTCTTTTTCTTTCAATAATGCTTTGACTTTTCCTCGTGTTCCGATGAAGGTTAGGAAATGGTCCTCTCCTCCCCTCCGCCCCCTTTCCCCCCTTTTCTAGCGCTCCTGGAAGTCTTTCTTCGCTGGAGGCTGAGTGTCCTTTTTTAAACTCTTTCAGAGCCCTCCGCGGTACTCCCCTTCCCCTACTTAGTTGTTACCTCTCTCAAAGGCACTCGCCCCTAATGATGCCTGCTTAATCTCTCTTGGTTACATGAGCACAAACTTTTTCCTGTTATCTCCTTTTTTTCTTTCTTTTTTCCCCTTCTCCCCTTCTTTTTTTAATGCTCCCTCCCGCGAGAGACCCATCCCTCCCTCTCCTTTCACCTTTTGATTTCCTTTCCGAGCAGGAGACCGATAGAGCTCCCTCTTGTCCTCTCCTTTGAATTTTACCTTCCCCCCCCCAAGGCAATGCCCCCCATTTGTCTAGCTGTTTTTTTTTCCCCCCTATGGCTTTCTAGCGGACTCCCCTTTCCCTAGAGTTATCCTTCAATTCAGTCGCGTTTTAGTTCCCTCCCCCTTGTTCCCCCCCCTTTATGCTTGTGTTTTCACCGCGTATCTCGTACCCCGTACTTTCTCCCGCCTATCTTCCTCTTTTGACCATTTCACTGGTCGCAATTCTTACCCTGACTGCTTGTTAGACCTTTTCTTTCCTCTACCACGCTGGGACATTTCCCTACGCCTCCCCCTTTCCCTCTCCGTCGCTTCCTCGATTGCCCGTTGTACATCTCGTCTTTGAGTTTTCGATCGTCTGGGATTAGGTAAGCTCTGTCCTCCCCCTCCCCACTGACCTATTTGACTTTAGATAGCACATTGAAGCATTCCTCCTTCTTTTAATAAAAGGCCGATCCTCCCTCGTCGTCTTTTCCTCAAGAATTTACACAGAATAGACCAGGTCTTTTTCCCCACACTTTTCCCGTGAATCGTTCAGTCTTCGATTTGCCCCTTTTCCCCCTCAAACTCAATCCCTTTGTTAATCGCAGGTCTTAAGAGTTCCCTGCTGAATATTTGGCATTTTTTTTTTTCTGCAAATGGCTGCCTTATCCCACTGATCCCGGATCGTTTTTCTGCCCTTGACCCCTTAGTATGCCTCACCCAATTCTCATTTTTCTTGCCTTGCTCTCAATGTTCGCCGGAGCGTCTCGAAAACGCTTATGGCTCGGGCCCATTTTTCCTCGTCCCAGTTGTTATGGTCAATTTCCCTCTTTCCTCTTTTGCGCGATGAAATGTAGACCGCCCCCCCCCTCCCGCCCACTTTTCCTTTGATTCAACCGCTCCCCTTGAGTATTGCCGAGTTCCCTTAGTCCCCTAGTGCAGCTTGTGCCGTAAATTCTGATGTTTTTTTCTTTTCGCGTCCCCCCCCCCCCTCTCACCCAGGCGATCAGTCCTTTTTTTTTTTCCTAGATATGTCGCTTCTAGCCTTGTTTCCCCGTTTTTTCAAGGCTCTCTATTTATTTCCGCGCATTGTACAATTCGCCTCTGTTCTTTTTCCTGTAACCTTTTCGCCGCTCTCCTCCTGTGAATAGGCTTTCTACGGCTAGCACCTCTCCATCACTCCTGATTTTCGATGAGTCGAGCTGCCTATTTTTGAGATTGTGGCGCCCTCTTTTCTTTTTGACGAGTCTATCCCGCTAGTATTTGCTTGTCCTTTTATTTTTTCCCCCTCTGTGTTCCCTTCTCGTCGTGAATGGGCTCTCCAATTGTATGGGTGTGGCGTTTTCTTTTGATATCTTTTGCCTATCCCCCCCAATCGCCAAACGCGACAGGTTCCTTTGGTCGCCCTATTGGTACAGGTTTGACCGAAATCCCCCTCGCCTTACCCCCTAACCGGGTTTCCCTCTGGCGGAGTTTCCTCTAAGACCACTTTGATTTCCCGTCTCTTTCCCTTTAGCTGCTCTAACGTCTGTCCCCTTCAGCTCCCTACCTCTCCCCCCCTCGTTTTAATTTTTCTTTTCTTCCCCTCAAGAATCCCGGGGTCTGCGAAGGTTACCTACGCTGTTTTGGACTACGTTTCAGTTATAGGCATATGTATCTTTTGTTCCATGTTACATCCGCTGCCTTTCCCTTGTTGCCCCTTCCCCTCGATTTCTACTTTCTTTCGAGTTTTCTATCCCGTCTATTCCCTTTTTTCTTCCATTATTCTTCCTATCATCTTTTTGGGAGTGTCGATTTTTCCCTACCTTGATGCTTCGAGTCCCCCCACTGTGCCGCTTCCTCGAGCAGTCGGGAGTGTTCGCAGAGGGACTCAGGCCCCTCTTCTTTTCTCTTTTTCACAAACCACCTATCTCTAGTTGAACCAAAGTTTCTCCTTTTTCCCCCCTCCTTTTTATCGCCGGACCGAGCTCTTCCCTTGCATTTCTTCCATCCCCCTCTAGCGTTTTTCTTTGTATCCTAAGAATGGTAGTTTTAGATTGCCTCATTGTAGATTTTTCTCTTTTTCCGGGGGGACCCCGAGATCGGCGGTGCATTTTCGCGTTGTCTTACCTCCCTCCACGCTTGGTACCCCCCTTCTTTAAGCGTTTTTTAAAGTTGTCCTCCTGATCCTCCGAAGAACTGGCTTCCCTTGTGCGTTTCCGGCATTTTCACCCATTTTCCCCTTCTTTCTTTCCTCCTCCATTGCCAACACGTACTTCATGGTTTTTTCCGCTTTTTTCCAGGCATTGCTCCCACTTTCAACCTTTGCTTTTTTCCCACCATTCCACCCCCTTTCTCCTTGTTCGGGTGTGCCTTGACTTCCCTCATGCGTATGCCTTTGCACGTCCCTTCTCGGCCGCTTCTTCTTAAGTCTTTGATTTTCTCGCTTGAGTAAGTAGCATTGATGCCTTTTTTCAATCGCTCTATGGTATCGGCCATCCCCTTGCTCCTTTTCTTTTTCCAATTTTCTTTTTTTTGCGCTGCTCGTTGCCTTTCTGTCCTCGGCCCCCACTCCCTCGCGATTCGACGCTCTCTCCGCCCAAGCTTCTGCCTGTTTTGTTTTTTTGACGACTCTTCTCAGCGATAAATGTCCGTCAAGCTTTGTCAACATTTCGGGACTTACGGCCCCGGCCCTCTTCTCTTTTTTTCAGCCCCCCGTTTTCTTTTTTCTTTTGGCCCTTCGATTGAGCACTCGAGGCCCAGCTAGACCCATTCACTCGTGCTTTTCCCTTTTTTCTCTCCCGTACTTTCTTCTTTTTCCCTGATACGCATTCATGTTGGTTTCCCATTATCGTGCATTTAGCATGTGATCGGCTTTGTAAGCTTCTTGGTTGATGACTTCCCCTTTTTTCAGCATCTCCTTCCCCCCCTCGCAAAACCCTCGTGAGGAATGTTTCAGGTACAGGCCTTCCGCCTTCCTATCCGCATGTCAAGCCTCCCTCGATGCTTTTTCATCCTTTTTGCTTTTCGGTTTACTTTCCCTTGATCCTGTTTTTTCATGCGAGCGATTTTCTTTTTTCCAGTATTGATCTCACCTTTTGTTTCTCCCCCCCAACCCTTTTTGCGACGCGTGCCCCTGATACTCTGACTGCGTTTCGAATGCCCCACTCAGGCCCCTCTTTTATTTTGGTCACACTCTCTTTCCTTCCCTCCGCTTCCGGTGGAGACCCAAATCTAGTCGACTGGCGTGGTTCTGCGCCGTCGTCTCTTTTGCCCCCCTTCCAGTGCGCAGTAAGTTTTGCTTATGTCTGACCTTTTGCAGTAGGAAGCCGTGCGGGCACCGTCTTTTTCCTCGATTTCTTTTCCTTCCGGCCTTCTGTGGACATAGTTTACCGTTCGGGCATTTGCCTCACTCGACTTGTTGAAGCAAGTGCTTGAACGACATTTCATATCGCTGCTTCCTCTTTCTTCCCCCTATTCCTCTTTTTCCCTCCCCTTATAGTGCATAAATAGTCTGTGCTTTCAAATCGTGCCGATTTTATGGCCCTCCAGGAACTCGGTCGCTCTCGCTTCTGTCCGTCCCTTCCTTGACATGCCTTTTGCATTCGCTGGGGCGGTCGCTGTAGATTTAAGGCCTCAAATGGAGATTCCGCAGCATTTTGTTGTCGCATGTCCCCCCCCCCTAGCGATTTTTTTGCCGCAGTTTTTCCGAAGTGTTCTCAACCCCTCCTTCAATTGCGCTGCCTCACCTTTCTTGACATGGCGGAGATTTCCTCTGTCCCTCGGCCCCTGCTCTCTCCTTCTCTGTCGTCCCCACACCTCTTCCGGCTTTGGAATTTTTGATCCATTCTCGGACGGCCTAGACGGGACATTGCACTTTCTCTCTTTTATGCATCCGATTTTTAGTCTCTCTTTTACCAATGGATGTATATTTTCCCCTATTTTTTTTGCTTTGCTTCCATTGCTCCCTCCTTTGATTTTTAAAGTTGTTGATGAATGAATAGAATGCTTGGGGAGGCCCCCTGATGATTAATGAAGGCCCAATCAGCCATTAACTTCCTTCTGATAATTCTTAGGCGCTCAATTTCAGCTTTCGAGGGGGCCCGAGTGCCTTTTTTCCAATTTTTGCTCCTAGTCGCATGATTCACGTTTCAATCCGCGCCGTTCCTTTTTTTTCTCTTTTTTAGGTTTACCTATTCTTCTATTACACAGGCACTTTTTTTTTCTCCCTTTTTTTCACTTTTTCTCCCCACTGATGCTGCCATTTCGTTCTTTTCCCGTTGCTGTTCCTTGCCGTCCCCTCCCTACTGCCACCTATTAACTTTGGAAGAGCTTTTTCTTGATCCTTGACTCTTTGAGGACGAGATCGCCTTTTTCTTCTGGATTTTAGGTACAAACTCCCCGGATGCACATGCTATCGATGTGGGTTGGACAATATATGGGTATCTGACTTTTTTTTTTTGCCTTCGGTGGCGAGGAGTTTCATATTTTTAGCGTTCTCTCTTTTTCTGCTTCTCTCTTCTTTTTCGCGGCGGGAATCGGTTTCCAAGAAGATTTTTCCTTTTTAGACCAGGTCGAGACACTTCCTCCACGAGTCTTCGTGTTCTTTATTCCATCTGTTCGTAGGCATTGACGGAAATTTTCCCAGAAGACGTCTCTCGGTCTGCAGAACCTTTCCCCCCCTCTTACTCTTAAGTCCCCCAATAGATGGTCAAGATTTGGGGATTTCTGCGTGCGAGATTGAACGCCGTGCAGTTCATTTTTCCCCCTCCTCCCCTCTTCTGCCCCGGAGATCCAGTTCGCCCTTCCCCCCTCCACTGTTTGTTCTCAGGGGCTTTGCTTTAGAAATTTTTCATTTCAATCGAGTCCTGACTTGAGTTTTGAAGCATCGGATCCCACACAGGTTTCGCGACACGTTCACAGACAAGCCGCATTTTCCAAATATTTTGCTTTTTCTTCTTTGACAGGGACCTGGGCCTAACTTTTTTTCATGGATACCTCTCTTGACCCTCAGCGTATCCCCTTTTTGCTTTTTTTTTCAAGGGGGTATTACCTCGAAAATTTACTTCATTTATACGGCGACCCAGCTCGCCCTGTCGGCGCATTCTCGCGTTCTCGCAACGGTGCTGGATCTTTCCAGTCGGGCCATCTCTTTGAAAGGGAGTTTTTGACCCTGTAGTCGTGTTGTCCTAGTTGCTCCCAGCTCATCAATGACTTCCACGCCAACTCTTACATTTTTTTATGTAAATACCGGGGTCTTTTTTGTTGGCCCCTCCTTGCCCGTCGGACTGTTGCTCCCCTCTTTTTCCCGACATTTTTCGTCGTAAACCCGCCACAGGAGGCCGGTGAATCTGGCTCCGCTTACGGCGATCTCTCTTAATTTTTCTTTTGCTTTTTTCTTGACTCTTTTAGCTAATATTCTTTTAGCAGCATTTGGACATACTGACGCCCTCGGCCGTCTTCTTTTCCATTTATTGAGCTTTTGTTAATTAGATCCCTTCCCGGCTCTGGAGGCCAGTCCACCCTCCTATATGACTCTTCCCCTATACGAGGCGACACTATTTGTAGAATCCTAGTTGCGTTTTTACCCCCTGCTTTACGCCTCCTGATGCTTTTCATCATGCGAAAGGGACCCCCAACTTTGTATTTGAGACTTTTCCTGGTTTATATGTTTTTGTTTTTTCTAATCCGTTTATTGGGCTTTCCACCCGTTGACGTGTTGCCTTTGCTGATATCTAGTCAGCTAACTCGCTTCATTGATCCTTTTCCCCCTGAAAAGATTTTCTTTGTTTACTGGTTCCTCAATGGCCACGGTTTCCTTGCCTACATGACTTGTTGTCTTGTGTCGTCAACCCTGCCCGCGCCCTCATCTCGGTGCCCTCCCCTTTCTTTCCGTTCTCTTCCTAAAGGTTTCATTACTCTACGGTCCTTATTCGCCAATGGCGTTTACCTTTCCCTTTCGTTTTTGCTTTTTTTTCCCGAGCGCCGTGTACGCTTTGACCGTTTTTAGCGACTGCGTACGTTTTTTGTTTTCCGCTTTTCGCGTTATCGCACCTTTTTTCTCTAGCTCTGGTCCCCCTCTGGTGGTTCGCTTTCGGC
>Ga0179593_1463853_pt1 | contig 11242 bp, 10 predicted proteins | sample CZODoug2_1_08_16_FD_185931 | JGI IMG/M metagenome (GOLD analysis project Ga0179593, IMG submission 185931) | Vadose zone soil fungal communities from Angelo Coast Range Reserve, California, USA - CZODoug2_1_08_16fungal (PacBio error correction) | ecosystem: Environmental > Terrestrial > Soil >... | reverse complement strand
TCGTTTGTGTTATTCGCCCTTTCGTTGATGTTTTTTCTTTCCTATCGCCCCTTTTGCTCGATGGGCGATTGCCCAATTTCCCTTTTTTTCCTTTATTCGCTGCTATCAGCAACACCCCTATGCGATTCCTTTCCTGTACTGACATTCTCTTGAAGTCTCAAAGGACCTTAAGTCAGTTAGTCGCCATGGCTGCCAACACTCACGCGCACGGGGGATTCCTTTCTTTTCACAGCCCCGGTAGCCAGTATGCGATGGACCTTTTTATGTCGTTTCTCCTTCGTCTCCGCCGTGCCTTTATGGGCATTTTGTTGACCATTACTTTTTTACCTTGATCACCTTTAGTAATAAGATTTTTTCCCCATTCTCCCAAGGCGTGTTCGACTTTTATGCTTTTCCCACGAAGCGATAGGGGACCTCGGGATCCTGGACCTTTCTGATTTTCCGACCCGGCCGGTATTTGATCTTCTCTCTCCCAGCGCCCATTCCCCCTGATCCCTCTTTTTCCCTCACCAGATTGCTCTAGTTTTCAATTTTCTACTTGTCACCTCCGTTGCTCCCCCACGGAAACTTGAGTCTTTTTCTTTATCTTATCTCTTTCCATTTTGAACCCTGGTTGTGGAGGCCCTTTTCCGAATTTCATAACCCTCACTTCTCTGTCCCTTTCCCTATCACATCGAGGCAACATCCTATCTTTTTTCCCCCCTTTTCTTGTCTTTGGTTTGACTATTAAAAATTGGTTTCGCCCCAGGTCCTTGGAGTTTTTGTCAATTGCTTAGTGACAGGTGTCTCCCCTTTGGTTGTGTTAGATTGGGGTTGTTCCTCTTAGTGCTATACCGTCCTCTTCGGCGTTTTATTTCTTTGGGTCTTTTCGTCCTTTCAATGAGTTGCCTAGTCTCTGTTCTTTAGTTCTTGGTACCTGTTGAATGCAATTCTAATAGCCTAACCAAATTTTTCGGATCGGATCCTGTCCTTCCTGTAGCCTTTCCCCCCCCTTTGGATCCAAGGAATTGACCCCCCTCGGACGCAGTGGAGGGTCCCATTTCGAGTCAGAGTTATTTTGGTTTTTTTCTTTTAAGATACCTTCATTTTTTTTTCTGATTGTTCGACTTCCCTGACTTTCCCTTCCCGCAATAGCCCTTTACCCCCGTATGCCGGGCTCATTGCTCGGAGTTACTAATCCCCCCCCCCTTTTCCCGCTTTACATGGGCAATTATTGATTGAGCATTTTAGGTTTCTTCTTCTTGCTGCGGCTCTTCCCCCCCCCCTTCACCTGGGGTTCACGCGCTCGGTTACGCCACCAGTAGAACACGGACACTGTCGACGGGCTTCCGTTATCAACACCGGTTCTCCTCGTGCTGCTGGTCCAAGATGTCGGAGGCTTAGCTTCTTTGATGTGTATTTTTCCCCTTGAATTTTGCACCCACCCCCCGCATTTCAGAAGAGTCGTTGCTATTGAAAACCTTCCCCTTTCTTTTTTATTTTTTCCAATTGTGGCAGATTCGAACCTCCGGACGTTGAATGTTTCCCTGTTTTGCTATCCTGCAGATTGGTTCCCTTCCTTTTTGACCGCCACGTCTTTCGGTTTTACGATTTCCCCCTTGGGGAACCGTGAGAGGAGGAAGTTACATTCAAGGATTCGAATCCTCCCTTTTGTGTCCCTTGCCTGAACGGATGTTCTTTACTTTTTTCTCAACACCTTTTTTTTCTCCAGCCGCGGTTTCCCATCCTTTGACCTTTCCCGCACCTGGTCCCCTACCGTACCCCTTCTCCCTTCCTTCTCTGTGTTTTGCATTCAAATGGTGTGCCCCTCTGCGTGGCAGGTTGTCCTCAAACCCCCCGCCAATGATGGGGATTCCCATGACGTTTTCCCGTTCGTCCATTCTGACCCCTTCTTTGACCTCCCCCGCAAGGTACGCGCCCCAGCCCCACAGTTGAAATGAATTTTTCCGTTCCCCCTTAACCCACCAGCAGTCGGATCCATCGCTTTGTGATTTTTTATTTCCACCCTCCGTTCACGTAAGATTCAATCCCCACTCTGCGACTCCCCTTTGCTACATTCATAAGTTTTTAATGTACCAATGCGAATTTAGCCGCCTAAATTGCACCTCCTTTGTTCGTCCTCTGCTTCTCTTGCGCCCCCCAGCCCATCTTTCACCCCTGTTAACCCCTAAGGATTTTATTTCCCCCTTTAGTTTTCTCCACAAATGCCTTATTTCCCCCCCCCCCCAAATCCCCCCCTTTGCGATCTGCAAAAGAGGTTCTTTTGGGACGCTTCCGATTCAGCACCCTCCGTTCTCCTCCGTGTAGTTTTAGAACCTCTGTGGCTTTAGATGCCCCACAAGCCAAGTCCCCCAGTTCCTGGCGTTTTTTCGCCGGCCTTCCAATCGCCTAATGGTAACCTAATAACTCCTTTTTCCGCCCTTTCTGTTTTTTCAGTAGTGTCGCATCGCCTTTACGTATCTTCTGGTTTTCAGTTAACCGTTGAACAGCCAAAGCCTTTCCTTCACCCACCCACATGCAAATCTTGACTGCGAGCGACACCATCTCCGGAATCAACCCGTTTTTACCCGTGTATTTCGCCCTCTATTTTTGCTTGGACCCCTTCTCCCCCTAAATGTCCGAAACATCTCGAGCATGTTTGTCCAAACCCCGCTCACTGGTTTCGCCTCTTCACACTGGTTTCAAGTGTTCCCCTTCAGGCGGAAGTTTTTTTTTATTGCCTTCTCTTCCTCCCCCCATCATCCCTGTCTCCAAGGAGATTTGACACATAACGCGCAAGGCTCATAGAATACCCTTTCGATCACCCGCACCATTGCCCCCTCGTTGTCTCACCTAATCCCCGTGCCTCCCCTTACTCCTCCTTTATTACGGATCCACGGTAATACGTTGATTTACCCCCCCCTTAGTACCCCCAATCAACTTCCCACATGGGAGGTTCTGAGAAGTCCTTTTTTTTCTGCCCCCCCTCCCTTCTCTTCCCCTAAGCGCAATCGTTACGAAGAATTTTTAAGACTGCTCTTCCTTTTCCCCCAGTTCCTCCCGTCTTTCATTTTTTGGATTTCATCGCGCTTTCCACACACCTCCTCCTTGTCCCCTTTCTTCCCATTGCGTAAACCGGGACCCAATTAGGTGATTCTCCCGTCTCGGTTGCGGTGTACATCCTCACCGTCGATTTTAATTTACTTTTTCTCCGCTTTTTCCCTTATTTTCCCCCTTCGTTCTCCCGCGTGATATTGCGCTTCTTTTTGTGCTCCGTTAGTATTGTCCTGGGTTCCTTGCCCCCCCTCTTTTGCCTTCCCGTACCCTCTCCTGTCTAATGATTTCATGGGGCGACCCCCCTCGAGACACCATTACCCCCCATCGAGCCGCGGTCGGCCCCATGACACAAACTAGTTGGCTGGATCGGCTTTTATTCCTCTTATCTCCGTTTTCTTGGTCGATTGAAGTTGTGGCCCCCTTTATCCTGGGTAGGTTCTTTTCTCTTTTTGTGGAGTTCTGGTTTCTCGTTCCTTTCTTGTTTGCTTTCCTAGCCAAGTTGCTTGGTATGAACCCCCCCTTTTGGCGGTTATCTTCCCTTTCCACTAGCGGTGGTGCACCCTGCCCAAACAGCTGTTCTTCCGGCGGACCTGACCCATCCTTTCACAACCGGTTCCCTGAATGAGACACATTTTTTTTCCCAAGTCGACGCTGTTTTTCTCCATGCGTTGTCTTTTTCCCCTTTGCCGCGGTCTGAGTGAGCCTCATGTTCATATTTCCCCTGCAGGTCCCTCCCTCCCAACGGTTGTCTAGAAATTCACCTCCTTTGTGACGGACTCCCCAGCTTTTTGATACGGTTTTTTGAGCGCTCGTTCGTCGGATGTGGTTCGTTGGCTCTTTCTCTAAAATCACCCCCCCACTTCCTTTTTGACTCCACCAGCATGAGCGATCATGAACTCCCCCGTTTCTTGTTCCATTTATGTTGGTTGATTCGCTGGTTCTCTTTGTTTTATTCCCACCCTGCTGCAAATCGGGTTTTTTTTGAATGATGTGTTGCTTTAGCAGCGTTATTGTTTTCGAACCGTCAGCGCGATAAAAGGTTCTCTGAGACAGAATTCCGTCTCCTTTTTTTCGTGTTTCCCTTTTCCCCCCCCTTCTCTTTTTCCCATCGAACGGATGTCTCCAACCCCTGAGCAGCACCCGTGAAGGCGAGTGTGATCTTACTTTCATCAACCCACCCCTTCAGGTGACGTCCTTGAAAGACGTCCCCCCCTCTTTGTTCTTCTTTTTGTGTCTTCCTCCGTCCTCTGCCGAAAAGCGTCCCCCCTTTGGCGGCAAGAGCGACACTCTTTCCTATCCGTTGTTGTTTTGAGAGCGGGAGTAGCTCGCCGCCACCCAGCCGTACGTCTTTTGGCGTCCGGGCATTAGCTGTCCCCCCCCTTCAAAAAACCATCGCTTCCTCCTCAGAGTTTTTTATTTGAGGTTTTTTTTGTTTCCTTCCCTGAGATCCACTTCCACGGTCGACAAGGTTGGTTCTGGTGGGCGAACCATCAGTTTTTTTTTTTTTCTCTAGAGGGGGTGCATTTATCACCCAACAGAACCCATCTGAGCCCCCCTTGCTTTCCTTTTCCGTCGTTCCCCCGTATAGTTTTTTTCTTCCTAAACAAGCCTCTTGCTCCAGGCGTCACCTCCCCGATAAAGCCGAGAGCTGCCACGAACCCACGATAACCCCCCAGTAAAGACCGCCCCACCAACAGAACATTGTCTCGCCTGCCCGAATGGAGGCATTTCTTACGCAAGCTTTTAAGTTTCGGAACCCCCCTGAACGGCCCCGAGTCCCACCCCCCCTCCTAAGATAGTGCGAAACGCCTAGACACCCCCTACGAGCTGGGTGAGTTTCGCACCCCCAGAGAAGTCTCTCTGAGTTGGTGGTGTTTCCTCCTGCCTTTCATCTGACATGAGTCTCCTCCCCCCAACTCCGCGGAATCAACCGCCCTTCAGTGGCGTATCTGGTTAGTATTGACCTTTTTGTCGCCAGCCGCAACCGGGTTCCCCTTTTTTTTTTCCACGCACCTTCCCTTCTTTTAGTTTCCCCCCCCCATTGCGACAAAATTTTACTGCGCCAGGGTTTTTACACTTGTATATTCCCAACCCACCCCTTCCTACGACGCAACCCCTTTTGGGGTCAAACGCCCCACCCCCTAATTCTCCCTTACCCGGGTAGGGTCCCAACACCGACAAAGACACATTAGATCAGTCATCAGAGCCTGGAATTCCCCCTCCCCCCCCCCTCTCCTATGTTTCATGGTCAACTCCCTCTTTATGTTTTTCTCCTTTTATTGCGCGCCCATGCAATAATTACTGCAAATGTATGGTAGTACGACATGCAGTTTTCCCTATCCCACGCCATCCTTCAACAGAGCAAAACTTGATTTTTCCCATCACCTCGTTTTTTTTGGGACCCCCCAACTCCCCCCTCGAACTTAACCTCCTGAAAAGAGCGGCCTCTTCCCCCGAATGAATTGAGCATTCTCCCTTCCCCCCCGTGACTGTTTTCCTTCCATTTCTCTTCCATCTTTTAGATTATATCTTAGTCGCACGCCTTTTTTTTTCAACTCCCCCAGGATGCTTCCCTGCGGTTGTTCTTCGTCTAGCGCGTTTCGAGGTTTTTTGCGTTGACTGGAATCCCATTCCGCGCATTCTCCTCTTTTTCATTTCCTTGGACTCTGTTAACGCTTTTTCCTTCTAGTTTCCTTTCTCCCGGTCGGCCCCCAAAAGTGATGCTGTATTTTACATAATAGTTTCTGGTGCTTTTTTATCTTGTAGGCGGATGCCTCCCGTCCTGGCGTTATCTCTTCTAGTCTGATATTCCCTTTTCCCGGGAGACCAATCTTTCCTTCTGCCCCTTCCACTCTTCCTTTTTTCCATTGCAAACAAGGGTTTAAATCTCTTCGAAACTGTTCTTTTTTGACCACCCTGATCGGTTAGTCTTTTTCCCCATCTCAGCCCAATTATTTCTAATTTTTTCGTCCTCCCCTGGTGTTCCTTCCCCTCTTTCATGTACAGGGCCAGAGTTGCGATGGTGTGTTCTCGGTCTGTTTTTGCATTTTTCGTTGAAACTGTCAACAGACCTTTCTTTCCCCTAACCATCTGAGAAACTGGACTCCTGCCCTCCCCCCCTTCATCGTTCTTCGTCTTTCATTACCCCCCCCTTTTTTTCCTTTGATTCCTTTCCTTCCCCCCCCCCCCTCCCCTTCTTGGTTGTCTTTTTTCATAGATCTAATACTGAAAAGAGTTGTACTCAACTAAAGGGCTGGCCATAGAGTTTTCCACTCCCTTTCATCGCGTCGTTTGCACCAGCATCTGCCCTTTTTTTCCTTTTCGACTTTTTACTTGCCAGTTTGTTTAAAGATCCCGAGTCCCCATTGAGGGGTTCCCGTCAGCCTGATCCAAGTATTACTGCGCGATCTTTAACTCAGCCGCTCCATCCTTCTCTAGTGTACTTTTCCTTTTACTGCCTCCAACGGAACTTGCTCCTCCCCCTGTTTCAATAGTGAGCCGAGTTGTGTCTGTTTTACCCAAGGCTCAAGCAGATATTCACCGTCCCTTCTTTTTTCCAGTTCAAAGTTCCCGCTTCTTTCTTCCCCCACGTTTTTAGTAGTTAGTAGCAGCCCTGGCTTGCTGTGATAGACGCCCGCCTACTTTTATTTATTTTCCCTCCACCCCCTTGGAGTGGGCCGTGCCACGATGCGGAGAGCCGCATTGATGTTTTTACGGACCCCCTCGTACCCCTCCCTCTTGTTCTTCTGTAGTTAAGGTTGCCCCCCTAGTTGTCGTGAATGTGATCAGGATGGGCCTGTGTCCCCGCGCGTAGTTTTTGGAGGCCCGACTTCGCAGCTAGGTCCCTTGCATAGCATTGTCCCCGTTTTTTGTTGCAGAAGCTAGTGCGGCCCTTTGTCTGACGTCCTGAAGTGTCTTCTGTATCATACCTCCTCATTCGCTTCCTTTTCCTAAAGCCGGACGAGCGCCAGTTGTTGTAGCACTACCCACCCCTTTTCAATTTGTGCCCTCGCAACTTCGCTCCCTCCAGAGGGGACGCAAATCGGGATTGTCACACCCGTGAAACCGTGGCGGCGAAGAGATTTCCCATGCCTTTCTCTTTTGTAGCACCCTCACCTCACTCCGACCCACGTAGCGCGGGTTCCCCCCAAGACATTTCCCCTTCTTACCGCCCCTTTCCCTCCCCCGAACGGTACTTTCCGACATGAGTAAACCAGCAGGTCACTCGCCCTCCGATAGATGTTGCCAGCAGCCCCCTCCGAAACCAGTAGTTGGGCGTTCGCCCCCCCTAGAGTCCTTAGCCTGCCATCCATTTTCGTTCGCCAGTTGAGGATGATTCTTTTCTTCGGCGCGGACCCCCGCAAATGAGTGATTTCAACCAAATCCTTTTTCCTGCACTCGACCGGGTGACTTGATATGCCCCTTCTCATCTTTCCTGTGCAGTCAGTACGACTTTTAAAGGTCCCACTTTGCGCAGCGGTTCGCGACGAATTTCCTAACGATCTTTTCCACTCACGTCCCCGGACCTAAGGACCTCACCCCCTCTAACCGTCACACCAACACCCACCGTCAAGCGAATCAACGCGCCCGACGTCCAATCAAATATGAATCAAAAAAACCCCTTGCAGCAGAAGCAAATGTCGCCTGGTCATGTCTCTCCCCAGGTCCCACCCCGTTCCCGCCTCCCTTTGGGTAAGTGCACAAAGCCAGATCATGTTCCCTATTTGGCAGAGAGGGACAATAGTTATTTCCCGCAGGTCATTTTCTCTTCCTGAAATCTGCTAGGTACAAAACGAGTTGTTTCTCGCAACATCCCCCAAGCCCATTTCGTTATAGCGGTTGACGTGTTGTGACTTTCCTGTGCGTTAGCCACACAAATTGACCCCTCTCTCCTTTATTTTGTTCTAGTCCCCTTTCCCACCTTAGTTTTGCAATCCCGGCTGTGGGAAAGTCCTGTCAAGTCCAGATGTACTCCGCTAGAGCCTTCCCTGTCAAGACCAGCCAATCCCCCATGACTTCGCGCGCCCCCACTTGGTCACTGCCTTGTGAGTCTCAACCTGCTTAAGGTCCCCTTTTGCCCCCGCGCTTTCTGACCGACGAAGTACGACCAAGACCCCCATAATTACGAACAAATGATCCCTGTCTTCTACTCCCGCTCCTCCTCCCCTTCGTACCTCTTCGTGTCTTCCTTTCTTGAGTTCTTTTTTCGTTGGTCTCGTCCTGTCCTCCAACCCTTCCAAAGCCAGGAATTCGGTCGTAAGTTGACCCAACTTGAATCGTTCTCCGCATTTTTTTTTGCCCCTTATCTCAATCCCCTACCACAACTTGCGAGATAGCCTTCTCCCTCTTAATGGGGCAGGGTTTGAATCCTCTGAAATAAGATCTCCTTTTGCTCCTTCCCCCTCCCTTTCGCATTTTGGGTCTTCGAGTCTCCCTTTATACATTTATTATTTCTTGAAGCCCCATTTGCTAGGCTGCATCGTAAATGCCTGTGCCATCCCCCCTCCCCTGGACCCATTAGGTGTGTTGGTTCCTTATGGCGACCGGTCATTTCCTTCCCCCCATATGTCTGTTCATGACCTCGTCCCCCCCCCCCTCTGTAATAGGGAAGTAAAAGTCCCCGGATAACATGCAGTTAGACATGGCCTCGCCCTCCTCCACGGGATCTGCGATGGCTTACCTCGGGTCAGTTTTGTTTGCTTTATTGTTGCTCTTACTCTGCGTCGGCGATTCTGCTGGTGGTGACATGCGGTACCCCCTCCCGTCACTGCTAAGGGACGGTTCTCCTTTCTCCCAACCATTTGACTGTCAAATTAGTGGTTGTTTTCCTTTCCTGGGTCCTTTTCACACCGACCTCGTATGCTCCGGGAAATTCCTGATGTTCCCCCACATCCACGCTTTCTTTGCCCCTTGATCGAAGGAACCTCAAGAACTCTCATTCCCTTTTTTGTTCTTCACATCCATTACTGGTGTCCGTCCCGTAGACATGCCTCCACCCCACTTTGAAACAAGCTAGGGAGTAGTAGGCTAGTACTCGAGGAACTTTTGCCCTGGTTTTGTGCTCTCCCGGGCAGAATTCCGAGGAGGCTGCTTTCTCAGGAACTTGGGAAGATCCCCCATATATATTTTTACATTTTGGCTTTTTATCCTCACCTTGACGGTTACCTTTCTTCCTGTTAAGGATCTTCTGATCATTGGTTGGCGTTCTTGCCTTTTTGATCGGGAGTGACCCCGGATTTGAGGAGTTTTACTCCTCTTTATTGTTTCATTTCCGGAGGTTTCCGCTTTTCTTCTTTCTTTCTTTTGGGCACGATCTTTGTCCTTCTACTCTCGCAAATCCCCACGCTGCGTCTACGCAGCTGTAATCCCCCCGTATTTAAACCTTTTTTTCGGCCTGAATTCGGGGATCGTCCCCGGCTATGACTAGTTATTTTTTTATTCTGTGTGCCTTTGCCGATGCATCGACATTTTCATGCTCCTACATGGACAGTTGGATTGACGTAACTCTCAATGAAAAACACTTTTCTTCCCTGTTCTCTTGATTCCGTTTTTGCTGATGTCACCTTTGTGCTGCCTGTTAAGCGAGTGGTTCAATATGCCGGATACAGTGATTTGTCGCGGGCCGTCTCTTCCATCAGATTTTCTTCTCTTTTTCTTTTGTAACTTTTCCCTTGCTTCATTTTGTCCTGATGTTGTTACTGGATTCTTTGCTACCCTTCGCAAGCATTTTATAGATTTCTTTAGACAAACCCTCTTGTTGGCTTCCTGAGGGCCGATTTTCGCCCCCACCTTTCCCCCTTCTCCCCTTTACTTCGTTGCGTCGCTTTTTCGACCACTCCTCCTTCTTTCTTCCGGCTTCCAGTCACCGATAGGTCTTTCGTTGCAAGGGAGGAGCCCATCCGAAGAAGCGATTCTTCCATCCGGTCCTGGCTTTTCATTTTGTCGACTTTTTAAATGGTCGTGCCCACTTCCTGCTATGCCCTTCTACGTCTTCTGGTCACACCACTAATAGCAAAGGTCTCTTCATGATCCTCCTGAATGTTTCCTCCCACACACATTCGAGCTCTTCAAAGCCCCCACCTCCCCACTGCTTGTGGCTAGCCTCATTCTCCGATTTCTCTCATCTCACTAGCCATGACCATGCCTTATCCTATTCTCTACTCCCTTTTAATTCTGCGGCCCTTGGGAATGGTACAGCCCCACAGAGGTGCCTCCGAATTCCTGTATATTTTTTTGACTCCCTCTCCTTTGTAGGCCCGAAACCTCTGTACGTGTCCCTCGTCCCTTTTCATGTACCCCCTCGCAAGGATCTCGGCTACTGTCCCTATGTAATGGCTGTGCGCAAAAGCGGTAGCTTCCTCTCGCGATTTCCCGCATTTCCCCGCTCGACACTATTCCACATCGCCTTTCAATTTTACCCTCCTCTTTTCTCTCTCGTTCATCAGTTTTCCGTCGCTGCCTGCCACCCTTGCACTTCCTGCGCTAGTTTTTTCTAACTCCAGTACCACACCCCCTTACATCGCTTATGCCAAGCAAGCTTCGAGTCGGACCTTTCCTCAAGGTTCCCGGGTTATTTTTCTTTCTACCAGATCTTTTTTTCATTTCCCCCCATGCAACTTTTTCTCTATTTGTTTTTGTCCTATCCGTAATCAACTTCGAATGAATGGACCCTTGACTACGAGAATGTAGTGCCACCTTTGATTCTTCTCTTTCTTCCAAGTCCAGGATTTCTTGCCTACTGTTTTCCCCCGTTGTTTTACCCCCCTCGCCCGACCCCAACACCCATTTCCTGCTATCTCCCCCTCATGTCCTTCCGAAGTCAAAAGTCCAAACAGTGTATGAGGTCGTAGTATCTCCCATTCGCCTTCATGGCTCCCCTCTCGCCGATATGTTTGTCCCCCAACAAACACCCTCATGCAGTTTTGAGCCTTCACTGGCCACCTTCAGGTGCTATTCCCTACTCTTCTATTTCTCTCACGCGAAACACACCTTTTCCTCTTCCACCTGACCTACGTCCGGATGCCCTCATCGTCCCCCTCCGCCTTAAACCTCCCTCTACTGCTAAGCACCTGCCATGTATGTCTCTCACCAGTCTTCCACATGCCCCCACCCTCTGGACATCAACGGAAACTTTCGCTTTGCCCTTTTGTATCCCACTGGCCCCCCCCCTGAAAACGCCTGGTCCTGAATTTTCGCAGCTACCTCT
>Ga0179593_1428712_pt1 | contig 11242 bp, 12 predicted proteins | sample CZODoug2_1_08_16_FD_185931 | JGI IMG/M metagenome (GOLD analysis project Ga0179593, IMG submission 185931) | Vadose zone soil fungal communities from Angelo Coast Range Reserve, California, USA - CZODoug2_1_08_16fungal (PacBio error correction) | ecosystem: Environmental > Terrestrial > Soil >... | reverse complement strand
GCCTTACCCTCTGTATCCTGTAGCCGTTTGGGTAAGATGATGGTAGTTTTTTCTTTGTAAAACATACGTCCTGGGCAGGCGTACGAGAAGACCCCTCCATTCTCCCTCTTCCTGGACTCTCGAACTGTTTTGTCCTCACTTCCACTTTTTCTGATGAGTCCTTGACCCCCAGCCCTCTGAGCTCCCGAGCTAGAATGCCGATCTTCTTCTCCGTCTTCACAGTGCAACACCTTCTAGCGCTCTCCGTTTCACACGTGTATTGATGTCCTTCGAGGTTGACGCTTCCGTGTTAGCCACTTGCCCCCCCGGCCACCGTCTACGCATGGCTTCCTCTTGTCTTCCCCCTCACAAAACTGACATTAGTAGGGGTGATGCCCCTTCCAATTGTCCAGTCGTCAAGTCCCCCATCCTCGACGCTTTCTCAAACGCTCTCGTCCTTCCCGGGTCCCGTGTTTTCTGGGGACCCCCCAATTTGCCTTCTTGGTTTTTTTTTTTTCACCCCTGTGTTTCTTTTCCCTCTTTTCACCATGGATCTCTGGAAGTTTCTTCGCGTTCGATATACACTCGATGTTTTTATCTCCTCCTTCCTTCCCAACTGCGTTGGAAGAGAGCTCCCCCACGTGGTTCAATAGCCTCAATTGTGCAACGGCTTTTCTCCTGTCCTGAACGTGCGCTGCGGCCTTTTATGAGATATATTAAGACTGGGCCTCTCTGAACAGACCTCCTCGCGACCCCTCCTATGATCCTTCCTCCCGCCACCTTCTTACCCCCTCCGTCGCCCGTTTTGTTCCGAGCGCGTTTTTTATTTGCTGCCCCTCTTTTCGCCGTGGTCCTACTCGCGCCTTCCATATTTTATTCTGGCTTTCCTCCGGCCCCTGATCCTTACTCTGGCCTTGTGGGCCTTTTCCACCTTCCCTAGACGCTGCAAGTTACACCCTTTGTTACCCCCCTGTTTCGGACCCCTCACGATCCTGGGTTGAGTGTGACCGAGCGTTTGTCTAACAGGCTGTCGAGGTGGACTTCAGAAGACTGGAAGAGTTATTATGTCTACCTTCCCCTTCTCCTTTTACCTCCCCAGCGCACTCCCGAGCGTCCCTGGAATCCCCCCTCCGCAGTCTCGATCCGTTTCTCTCTTTTCCCTCTTTGTAGAACTGATCTTCCACTCTTCCCTTGATGGTCAATTCTGAGAAATACTAGTCTTTGCCCTGGTCTCAAGTTTACCTCTTTTTTCGTCTTCTCATTACCTTTCCCGCTGAGGTCGGTGAGTCCTTTGATAGGACCACCCATTCTTTTCCCAGGCTCTCCGGTTGACCGTTTTCCTGAGTTCGTTCTCTCGGCCTTTTTTGCTCCATCGGTCTTCAGGAGCCGTTCTGACTTCCTGTTATTCCGTCTGGTGAAAATCCCTCCTGACATTTCTATTGGCACCGCTTTTCTCTGCCTCTAACGGCAAGTCCGGGTGACGCTTACTTCCCCCGTTTCTTCCTCTATTTGAATCGTCTCTTTTGCCTCTCCCGGTCCTGCCTGGGCCGAATATCAGAAACTCTTCGCCTTCTTTTTTCTTTGGCGATTCTCCGTATTTTACCCCCCCCAACGCCCCAGATTCACGAAATAAAAGGTTCTCGGAGATTTTTTCTTTTCAATCTCCTCCGTGTAATTGACCGTGGTAGAGAGTTTTCCACCATGGGACCCTCTTGTTCCCTCACCGTACCCCAAAAAAAAAGTTTGTGCCCTCCGAACACCAGCTGCCTTTCCTTCCGCTCTAGTCTGGGGCGGCGCAGAAACCTCCTCCTGCCAGCACCCCAGCCGCTTATTTTCTCTCCAGGCTATTGCTCGTGTTTCTTTCGTCGTTGATTAGGGGTACGCCTCGAAGGTAGTTACCCCTTCGGTCCTGTTTCCCACCTTGCTCCCCTCACGCCCGACACCCATTGGATCTTTTCTTGAGTCCCCGCTCCTTTTGGCCCTGACGTTTCCTTGTCTGATCCCGGATCACGCAGTATTCTTGCCCTTTTACCTCTTCCTTGCTGGCGCTCGTTTTTCTCGCGAATCATCTCCACTTCGAAGTTTCCGCCACGTGATGTAAAGGAAAACAGTGGAAACAAACTCCCCGAATTATTACCGATCGGTGTGCTCTGCTTGTCTTTAGCAGGAACAGCAGTCCACCCCTTCAGACAGACCAGCCAAGGTGGTTTTGTCGTGAACGTGACTCTTTCGAGGCTTTCCTCCAGGACCTGGTCACCTGGTATAACCGTGTCAGTTTTTTGGTGCCGTGCCTTCCCTTGAAGACCTAGTTGCCCGTCCCTTTTTCATATCGTTCGGCTACAAGAGATTAAGTCCTGAGTTGTTGTTTAGCCTGTGTCACCCCGCCCTGAGAGTCGGTCACAATAACCCCCCTTCCCCCCCCCCAGATGTTTCATGTCTTTTCTTCCTGCTCGCCTTCTCGTTTTTTTGCGCCAAGTCGATCTGGCTTTAGTCAGGTTGGCGCGCAAAGCGATTAGGTTTCCCCCCCAAGGCCAATTTTACCCTCTTTTCGAGCGCGATCGTTTTTCGGTGTTCTTCTGACCGTGTTTTTCTGCGGTTCGTATCGCGCCACGCGTCTCCCGGTATGCATATAATAGGAACAGATTCATGGGTTCCCCCTCCCCTTGATCTCGTCCTTCTTGGCTTGCCTCAATTTTTAGCAACGGTCCCTGTGTGATGGCAATCTCTATCCTTGAGCGCTCCTCCTCAGAGCCGCTTCCTCTGGAAGATGCTAGTTGCGAGCTTCCTCCAGAACGCGTTACCTCTCTTCTTTTCCTCTGGGTGTGATGAGACGACGTCTCTTCTTTCCTTCCCCCTCTTTCCTCTCGCGAGTCTTCTCTGCCATCCTGTCTTCGCGGGCTTCTCTATTCGCGCTGCGATCCGGCCGGCGTGCTTTCCCCTCCTCGGCTTCTCCAGTCCCCCTTTTCTATCGGGGAAGGAAAGAAGAAGATGGACGCGCTCCCTTGGCCCCTCTTTTGTTCCATTCTGCCATTTCGGTTAGTATCGTTTAGCTCGTCTCGTCTCTTCACTCTCGAGCGCCTTCTACCAGAGATTTTTCGAAACCACCGTCGTAGAGCTCTCATCCCTCCTGGGAATTTTCCCTGCCCCTTGGCTTTTTTCAACTAACTCTCCTGCAAAGGAGACTGGCTCTGTGCGACTCCCTTCTGCTGAGCTCTCCGTCCCCACGTCCAAGCATCGGGGGCCGGTGATGTTCCCCCCCTTCTCCAGTGGCGGGTCCTCCAAATCCGCTCCTCCGCTCCACTGAAGAGATGTTTTTCAGCCGACTCCCGTCTCGGCCGTTACGGTCTCCCGAGTTATTAAGGATAGTTTCAACTCTGGCGCCCTTCCACCCGGTGGAGCCACCCTGTGATTTTCCTCTTTCAGGCGCAGATCTTCTCCCCTCTCACCAACCTGATGTGTCCTAATTCGGTGGCGATCTCCAGAAAGGGAGCCCCCCCTCTCGGAATTTTGAGTCTTTTTTTGCGTTTTTCCTCGTTTTCCTTACCACGGCGCGGCGGCCTGAACGCAGGAGCTTTTTTTGCGTTGAACTCTCTTCCTCTTCGGCCTTTTCCCTTTCTTGCGTCCATTGCAAATATCCCCCTCAACGCGCCCACACCCCCCTTTTGGCATTAAGAAGTCCCTCGGCTCCCCCTTTTTGTTCCTTGTGTGATCGAGCGCATTTGTGGCTCATGTCCATATTTTCTCCTTTTTGTCTCCGTTTTCATCAAGTACTGGAAAGAGTCCCGCTTAAGAGCGAGTAGAGTATAGATCTGGACCCCGGTTTTTTTCTCTCTCGTCGTCGGAGGCGCGACAGTTGAATCGACGTAGGAGGCTCTGTCTTTTTGTACCCTTGAGGGGGGTGGTTTCCCGGCGAAAAGGTCCGAGGGGTTTTTCCTTCTCTCCCACAGACGACCAATTCATGTGAAGTTCCTTTTCCCCTCCGTCTTGTCTGAGCCGACCTGACCGGTTGAGGTCGGATCGCCCTTTTTTGCGAAAAGGGTCGTCATCTCCCGTAATCCCGTCCTTCTTCGATCCTTTAGACCACCGACTCTCTATCGAGAGTAGGTAGGGACTCTTTGATATTATCACTTGGTATTCTCTTCTGGTTTCATTCCCCCTTATTTCAGGGTAGATGAGCTATTTCACACCACGTCTCTGGCATCTTCACCCCTTTTTGAAACGGTGGCGTAGTCTTGTAACTATAAAGGCGTGGATCCGACCAGATACCCTTCAGTTCCCTCCCATGTAACGGATTCCTTGTGTATGGTTGTGACTATCTCACGTACTACCAACTCCTAGAGTCTTAATGAAATAATTGGCCACAGGCTTTCCCCCCCTTTTCCTCCTGACCGTTTTCCCCCGAGGGTCGAGATTCCGATTCGTGGTCCTTCGAGCTTTTTCTACCCTCAGAGGATACTTTTTGGTTTTTTTTTGCTGGTTCGATGCCGATCGTGGAGGGCGGGCTTTTTTCTAGTCAAACTTTGCTACGTTCCTTAGGAGCAAGGAGAGGCCGCCCCTTCTCGGATCAAACTCGCCATTCTGGACCGATCGCGTCTTGGATTCCATCCAGATTAGTTTTGAATGTGTTCTGACCTTTTAAAACTATTTTTCTTGAGCGATAGTCGGATTTTTTCCACAAATAAGGAAATGAACCTCCCTTGAGCTCTGGCTCCTCTCCTTCTCACCTGTATTTAAGCGCGCTAAAAGGGAAACCCTCTTGGGCACGCCCGGACCCTCACACTCGAGGGCCCCTTAGGCTTTGGTCCGGTGCTTCCGAGTATCCCTCTAGGAGTTTGCGCTATTAGGATTTTCTCTGGCGTCCCCCTTCTTCTCTTAAAGGTTACCGAGCAGTTCTAATCTCGACGTCATTTTTTCCCCCAGCCTTTGTTCGTTCTCGCGTGTTTTTTTTTTGTTTTTCCCCTTTGGAGAGTAACAGGTCTTTGGAACTCGGAGTAAGAACTTCTTCCGGCTCGATCCCACCCCCCTCCTCTTGTTAGCTCAGATCCGGCTCTCGCTCCGGTTGTCCCAGAGTTCCCCCCTCTTCGTCACGTCCCCGGTTGTTGGCCGCAACCCCCTTTTACCTGGCCCTTTCCGGCGAGCCCGTGAGAAAAGGTACCTTCGGTCTTTTCCTTCGCCCTTTCACACGGTTGGGCTTGCACACCCCCGGAAGACCGATCTTGTTTTGGGTTACTTTATGCTGCGCGAGATGCCTCGGGGATGATTTTTTCCGTGTGGCCATTCTCAGAGCTTGAGCGGCCAAGGAATCTGGCCTACCTCATTCTTTTGACCTTTGGTGGCGCCGGATACGGCTGTTTTTTCCTGGTCCTCTCTGACCGCGAGGCTGTGGTCTATCTTCCTCAGCCAGGAGCTGATTTTGTGCCCCTCCCTGCCACCTCCCGTCTCTCAAAAAGAGTCCTTCCAAAAACTTCTAGGTAACGTAGAGAGATGTTCATCGAGGAATTGACGCACCTGCGTATGTGTTCCGAATCACGCCTGCCTTATGATAACAGGCTCAATGTCGATCCCGAAATAGGGAGTGAGTTAACTATCACTATTTTAATACAATTGAATCCTTGGTTGTTTTCGCATCTCATCTGTCGCTTCCAATTTTTTCTGAGACCATTAGAATTTGGTATTTCTTTCTTGTCACACCTCACTTCTTTGGACCCTTTTTCCTCCTCCGAAGCCAATCTCCGGAGGCTCTCGACTTGTGGGTTGCCGACGATTGGAGCCAGTTCCTCCCCCTTCACCCCCCTGCCGGGTATCAAGAGCAGATGAGACCTCTCCTGAGATTCGGCCATTTACTTTCCACCACCCATAAGGGAGATAAACACGGTCAACGGAATGCTTTTCTTCCTAAGCAGGTGAAGAAGTTCTTGATTTACCTTTCCCACCTTCTGTCACCGTAGGCGTTAATATTTTCCTCCGCTGCATCCCCATTTCACCCCCCACGTTATTTTTTTTTTGTGTTTCTTCCTCCACGTGTTTCCCTTTGCGAAATTCCCCCTACTCGTTTACTTATCCTCCCCCCTCCTCCGGACGCCCGGGCCTCAGTGTTCCTTTGAAACAACCCCCCTAGGGCCCTTTTACAGAGTTCTTTCCTCTTCCCCAGGCCTAGAGTGCCTTCGGATGCGAGAAGATAAAGTTCTTTTTGGATTCTCCTCCTTTCCAGTCCCCTTTTCTTGTCTGCGCGGGCCAAAGTTTTTCCTCTCTGAACGGGGTCACGTGCTCCTATCGAAAGTTGATTTTCAATGGCAGATGCGGCCGCGCCTTCGCCTTACGTCTACGACTTTGTGCAGACCCGCCTTCCTCCCCCCGCTCTACCACCGCGATGCTCCTAATTCTGACCAGTCCGCTCTTTGGAGTGCCTCTCTATTCCTTGATTTTGTTTTTCTTTTCATTTTGAGCTCGGTTTGTACTGTCCCTTTTTGGGGGGGAACCACAGAAAAGGTGGGGTTTCTTTTTTTTTCCTTCCCCTCTGGGGCCTGCGTTCTCTGAGTCCGCGCAGGATCCCTCCCTGTTGACCTACCTGCCCCCAACTATCCCTAAACCTATTTTTTCCCTTTTCAGAAACTCCCAGAGAAGAGGGATGTCGGAGCTCCCTCCCCCCCCTGCGGGTACCCTGTTCTTGGTCCGCTCTCGAACAGTTCGACTTTCTGTCTTTCCATGTTCATACTTACCGTATTCCTGTGAAAGAAAAAGCTACACCTCAGGCCAAAAGTGGTTTCCCTCCCTCCTTCTCCCTCCGCCGACAGCGCAAAGTCTAGAGCTCATGATGTTTTATTCCCAAAAGATTCTAAGAACCTCAACCCCCTTTTTTTAAGACTGAAAATCCTCTTTTCTTTCTTTGCAGTAGTGACCTCGGTTTTTCTCGTGGAGACTGAGTGCCCGCTCTTCTGGTTAGTAGGGCTGATTTCCACCACCCAACGTCATTCTGATTGGCACGGTTTGTTTCCCCGGCGTATAGAGCTCCTTATCCACGCGGGCTTTTCCGTTGATTCTTCAGACGTTCCTCCTTTTTTTCAACTCTGATGAATCAGAGGACCCATAGCTCGCTTTCGCACCCTTTCAGCACTGAATGTAGACCAGAATCTCCCCCCCCTGTGATTTCTCTGAGCAATGCCGACTCTTCTATCTGATAGGTAAGCATGTCCAAACCTCCGAAGACTTTCGCCGGAGGCATTTTTTCATTCCAGACGCCCTATTCCGAGCAACCTCCGATAAGAAATACTTTTTTCGGAGCGAGAGTCGTTATTCCCCCCCCTCCTCCTTGTTTGTAATTTACTATTTTGTTTTTTTTTTTTTTCGAGTTACACCTGACTAGGATTTGGTCTCCTCAAAACCAACACGTACTGCGTCCAACCCAACTCTCCCCCTTCAGTCACATATAGCCCGGGGGTTGCGTCCCAGACTCCTCCCAGTCTGCGACTATCCCCCGCCGCGCTCTTTTTTCGACAAGGCTCCCTCTCATTCAGCGTGATATGACAGGACGGGATCGTTTTGAGTCCTTTCTCCACCATTGCGTGTCATGAGACAATGCGATAGACTCCACTCCCTCTACAAACCCCTTTCTCCTCTCGTCTTTTTAGGAGATGCAGGGCCAGGAGTGTGGGTCTTTGAGGTAGGAGAGCGTCTTTCCCTCCTCCTTTGTCAAGAATTTTCCGTCAGTACACCCGCCTTCTGCTATAGCCCGATTCTCCCCGTTTTCCCGCTCCTTGATGGAAAGGTCCCCCCCCTTTCCCAGAAGCGTCCCTCGTCAGTAACTTGCCTTTGGGATAAGAGGTCGTCGTCTGATCGGTCACTACGTCCCTACTTTCACTTTGTAGGATGCCTCGTTTTTGCGCCCTCCCTCCTTGACCGGTACAGATGTTACCCAAGTGTTAAGGTTAGACTTCCTTTGACGATTACTCCTCTCCTCCCTTACTTAACAGATAGGTAGTTCCCAGCGCGTCGGTTCCCCTTTTGCGCCGCTGAATTTTCTTTGCAGGTTTCACCCTAACTTTCTTGTAACATCACTTTTTTTTTTCGCAATGATGGTAACGGTTCCTGACAGCCTTGCTTTTTTTTCTTCTTCTTTGTCGCACTAGGAGCCTCTATTGGGCGGATCGTTTTCAGTTTTCGCGCGCCGCAACACTGATTTCCCCCCGGACCTTCTTATGGAATCTCTCCTCCCCCCCCGGTGGTTTTTTCTTTTTTCAGATAAGGGAGTGAGAGAGTCTCTCGCTGCCTCCGCCCCCTTATCATGATCCCACTAGTGACCCCGCTTTGGTCCCCCCCTTCTCGGTGGTCTTCCTGGTCCACTTTGCTTGAAATTCCTTAGCACTTCTGTAGATCCCGGCAGATCGGGCCCTCCCTTAGGGAAGGCTCTTTTTCCGCGTCTAGAAATAGCCGCTGATGGCAAGCTGCTCTCCCCTTTTCTCCCTGAGCTGATACTGAGCCGCAAGCACGAGTCTCCTCCCTCCCTTTGTTTTTGTGAGAGACCAGCGTCCTTCTTCTCGATCAGATAGCGATCTCTCAGGAATAATTGAGTTTCCTCTTGGCCTTCGATCTTTTTCCCTCTCCTATCCTTCACGCGGGTCGCGGAATAGAGGCCGAGAGACCTTTCAGGATGTAGCTTCTGGCACTGCTCAGATGTTCACATGCGATCTCGAGTAGGTGGAACCGAAAGTGTGGTTAGATTGGTTTCTTGAGAGCTCTCTATCTCCCGAGAGTCAGATTCTGCTCGACGTCGCAAAAAATTTTCGCCCGCCCGCTTAGAAATAGGCCCTTTTCCCTTGGTTGTCCCTCTGGGTGGTTTTGTTAGGCTACCCTTTACCGATCCTCCAGCCTCCGCGTCTCTGGTTCGCGAGCGTTTTGCACCACGTTGCACTCTTTTTGCAGTTGATTTTGACAGACGCGTTTGAAGGGTCGTGGACCCCTGTCCAGGAGTTCTGTCCCTTCCACTTTTCTCTCTTGCCTCGACGGCGATCGGTTAATCTGGGGCCGTCTTTTCTCGGATCGTCCCAACGCTGCTACCCTTACGGTGTTTAGTTTCCCGTTCCCCTTTTCCTGCCCCGGACTTTTCCGCCGATAGTCTTCCATAGACAAAACCACCCGGTGCTGATTTTGGGCCTTTCCCTCTTTTTCCCTCTCGCCCTGAACAGCGGAGACCTCCGGGAGGTTGACGCGGTCCGCGTCGTGTGGAGTGGTCTCTTGCCTCAAGGCCCTTCTGCGCCTGAGCGTTCTTTCGAGAAAGATAGCCCCCGAGACGAGTAAGGGAAAGAGGCCCCATCGCTGCCAGTACTCCCTCTCCCTCCCCCCTTTACTCAACGGACCTTCAACAAACTGCTCGGTCCGCTCTTATTCTTATCTTTTAGCGTCTCAGTTTTTTATGACCGCCTGGTGAAGAAATGATCTCGGTTTCTCCAGAAATACGTCAAGGACTCCCTCTTCGTATAGATTTCCTTCCCCTATCGCTATTCTTCTTCTTCTCCTCGCAAGCCTAGAAGCCTTCTCGTCTGGCGTTTGTGTAGTGGCTTCCTACGTTGGTTTTGTTCCAGCCCGCTCAAGGTTTTTTACCTCTAGAAAAGAGAAATTAGGAGTCCTTGCGGTCACCCTTCTTCCTCCCCCCGCACCGAAGAAGGGAGGTTCTTCTCGCTTTTCCCTGCGACGACCTGCTCCTTCATCGCCGTCTCTAATTTCAGTTTTTTCTTCGCCTTTCCCCTGTGGTACCTCTCAGATAGAGCGTCATTCGGGAGGGTAGGGATTTGACTTCCCGTCTGTTCCTTTTCTTTTTCGACATGAAAGAGTTTGAGGGGTATAGGCATCGGAGCTCGGGTGTCCGTTCGTAAGAGATTCTGCCCAGGCTGGCTTTTTCTTTCAGATGCCTCTCCCTTGCGTGGAGAACGGTTCTCTTCGAAGAAGAACCGGTCCCCCTCCTCCTCCGTTGTGTGGTGGTGACGTCACAGAATCCCCCTACTCCGTTGGCCGTTCGGACACGAGGACCCCCAAGACTTCCTTGGCGCACCCTCTTTCTTGTTTAGCTCTTTTTCCAGACGGAGGTTGGTTCGACTGAGGTAAAAGGAATGTACCCCTTCTACGTTCTTGCTCTTTCTATTCTGTGATTTCTTCAGTTCGGCGAGGGATTAGGTTTTTTTGCGTTTCCAAAATTTTCCCTTTTTTTTCGGGTTAAGACCGCCCCTTTCGTTTTACGCTGTCAAGCCTTTCTTAGTATCGCCAGTCCTGGGACCCCTCCCTCTCGGTTCGAGATGCTATCCCCATTCCCGCGGCGTCATTTTTCTTACTTTTCGGCAATTTGTTTCTTTCAGCTCTTTCCTTCTGCTTGAAAAAGTCCGGTTTTAACCGTTTTCTCCTTTCTCAGTCTCTTCCCTTTTCCCCTCTTTACTTGCGCGCTCAAACCCTGGGTACCACGGGCTCCAAGCGGGCACCTTCGACTCCCCCCGCCCTCTCTAGTTTGATGAGAGGTTTAAGACCCTGTGAGAGTACTTGCTCCATTCTCAGGAGTGGTCGTCGGCTCAGGTAGATCGTCCCCCAGCTTATCGGGAAGAGCTACCTTAGATCAGCGCGCCGTTTTCCCTTTCCCACCTCGGGGCATAAGGACCTAGTTATCACAATTTCGGCGAGAGTACATGTAGGAAAGCTCGTAAAAGATCACGTTTTTTCAGTTCTCTCCACCCCCGAGTGGAGCTAGCGTAATCCCTGACGAGCTCCGGTTTTGATTTTCCTCTAGTATGAGCCCTCTCAGTGACCCCGTGGTGTTATGACCCAGTTTTTGAATTCTTTGCACGGCCCGTAATCGCTCGTTCCCTATCCCTCTTCTAGTTCGATTCTTGGAATTTTAGAACAGTCAACACGGTTGTTTTGTTCATCACCCGAAGACACTCCTTTGGTTTGCCTGGATTCTTTTTTGAGAGTATCAGCGAATGACTGATAGGTGGAAGAGTAACTCTCCTTCTCCGGGACCACCTCCCGATGCCCTCGACGGGCAGGTCCAAGTGGCCGATCAGGCGTAGTGATGGTTTACATTTCAGGAGGATAGCCCCCCCGCGATCTAGCTCAGATAGGATTTTTACCTTTACATAGACTCGCTCCAACCTGTCTTCAACCCACTTTTTCATCCCGCCATTCGCGTGTCTTGCCGCCGCCCCCTTTTCCTGAGCAAGAAGGCCCCTGAAACTCCCTCGGTACCGTTTCCTACCCCTGTCGAGCTAACTTTCCTGATAGA
>Ga0179593_1404918_pt1 | contig 11242 bp, 14 predicted proteins | sample CZODoug2_1_08_16_FD_185931 | JGI IMG/M metagenome (GOLD analysis project Ga0179593, IMG submission 185931) | Vadose zone soil fungal communities from Angelo Coast Range Reserve, California, USA - CZODoug2_1_08_16fungal (PacBio error correction) | ecosystem: Environmental > Terrestrial > Soil >... | reverse complement strand
TCCCAGGCTCCCCTAAATGAGCTTATCCCTCTTCTGAATAATACAGAGTGACCCCCATCGCTTCATTAGAAAAACGTGACGGCGGTGGGTTCCCTCTTCCGCCTTGCCCACAGAACCCTTAGGCGAATTCTGAAGCAATGATGTCCCTGCCTTTCGAAGCCAATCGTCTTCGATCGTGGAGGTCCCCCTCACGCCCCTTGAAAAATCTGCCGCACGTGTTGCCCTTCTTCCTATGTCAGAAGCTAGGTGCCCGATGCATCGCCCTTACTTTGGGGCCTTCCCAGTTTTATCTTTCTCCCCCTCTGGAAGAAGTAGATAGGTCTGATCCTGCCCAGGATCCCGACCGTTGGTGGACTTTGTGGGGGGTTGACCAGCTTCGGCATCCCCTTGACGAGACGCCACCTTCCTTCTATCTTCCGTTTCTTTAAGAGGAGATCACTTGTTCTTTAATTGCTGTTCCAAATAGAATGGCTCTTCCTGAAGCCGTCATGGATATTATTTGTTTAAGCAGGCCCTCTTTTCCTCATTCTCGAACTTTTCATCGCCTTTCTTCTGAAGATGATCTTTTGCTGGTCCTTACTAGAGGAAACCGTCGTCTGACCCGGTAGTTTAGTCTTGACTTAAACTGTGATTCTTTAGCTTCGGAATGCGATTTCCTACCCCGTGCTGCATAGAGGAAGAGCCTCGTCCCTTTCACGGTCTTTTGTTGAATCCTTGGCTTGTTAAGGATCAGGATTTCGGTTCGTTGCCGGCGCGTGTCCCCCCCCGTCGGATTTTTTACTTTTTCACGGTTGGGCAGTCGACTCTTGTTCCCTTTGAATTTTCCCTCCGCCGTGTTCCCTCAGCCTGTAGCGGTGTCTGAATAAGCGTTTTATTCTAAGATGCGGAATTCCTCATATGTCCCTTCTAAGCGATGCAGTCACCCAATTTTTTTCTTGGCGCGGAAGCGCTTCTTCTCGACCACGCGCAATAATTCTCGTGATTGTCATTGAGCTCTGAGCCTCGTCCCTCATCTGGCCTTCAATCCTTTCCCCCCGGCAAAAAATTGGTAAGTTCGCAGTTTTGCTACCCTTCTTTGCCGAATAGTTCTACTTTTTTTCTTGTTTGATATGAAAAAGAATTCCCCTTCGTTAATTCCTATAGACTCTGACCTGCACGATACTAGATTGATGGCACTCATTTTTCATCTTGAAACCTCTTCTCTGAAGGCTTCCGCCGGTCTTCTTCTTTTCCCTGTCATGTCTGAAATTGTAACCTGTGTTGCCCTCTTTTTTCTTTGCGTAGATGCGAGCCGAATCCTCGATTTTTGCCCTATATAGCTGGGGTCCTTTTCCTACATCAGAATGGTGGAACTGTGTTTAGGATATAAACCCCTGACCTCCCTTCCCCTCGACGTATGAAGGACACCGCACCTTTTTTTCTTTATACGCATCCGTTTTTTTTTTGAGATCTCTTCACCACCCCCCCTTGGTCTCCACTGCGATGTTGGCTTTCTGGTCCTGTTCAGATCCTCCCCCCCATGTACCCCCCCCTTTTCTTTCTTCGGACCGATACTGCCCGTCCCTAGCTCTCAGCTTCTTCGGCTCCCATACTAACCCGTTCCTCACGCCCCAACTATTCCGGTTGTCAATGTTTTTCCCTCCCCTCATTTCCAACTGTTGCCCCAATGCCTCCAGTCCCCTCCCCTAAGCTTGCGTCATGAGAAACTCATAGCGATCTCCGAGTCGCTCTAAAAATGCTCTTTTCCCTCATTGAAATTTGCCCGCCTCCCTCTGGAGGAGTAGGCACTACTCTGGCCTGAACTAACCCCAAAGTTTTTGGCCGAACAGGATTACGATTGATCAGGTCTTGACGTGCCTCTAGTCGCTCAACCGAACTCACTAGTAATATTTCGCGAAGTGTCTCATTTTCCTCTTCTTTCCCTCAAAAAATGTGAAACCCGTGCATCACCCGCGAACCAAAGAGCTGTCCTTCTAGCCTCTAATCTGTTTATGCGCCCTCTACAGCTTCGGCGTTTTCACTCAGCCCCCTTCCAGTCCCACAAGACCGCATCCTCCCGTGCCAATTTTACAACGCTGCGAGAGTCTTTCCCGGCCAACCCCCTAAGCCTTATTCCTCTAACGACCCCAGTACCCCGTTTAAAGGTGCAGTTCGATCGAACGGCCGACCGAAGATTAAAATCTAAGGAGATCAGAACTCTACCTAAACGGCAGTGCAAAGACTACCTCCCCCCCCCTTGGAGTAACTTCTTCTTTCTTCTCTATTCCGTTCGACGCTGCCAATGAAAAGAGATCTTTCCCTACACTACAGGCCTCCGATCCCTCTTCCTGGAGAGATAGTAAAGATGGCATAGTCCGATAAGGGCCGATCCCTCCTCACGGGCCGAGCGACCAAAGAGTGGGTCATTCCCATTAACCACTAAGCTTCTCGCCGAGAATATAACCCTGCCCCCCCAGGTGGAGCGCCCCTCTTTGCCTCGACCCCAACCACCCCCCGAAAACAAAGTATATCCTTTGAGGCCCACGATGATAGCCGAGTCTAATTTCCCCCTTTCTCTTTTTTATGGGATAAACACTTCCCCCGAATAACCCACAGCTACTGAGGAGTTCTCCTCGGCACCTGTGTTGAGTGTTCCCCTTCTCGAAACTCGTCATCGTGGGACATTCTCAATGCCCTTTTCTTAGTAGATATCCTTCGCCCACTCTTCTTCACTCCTTCTTGACTTATCCTTCGCCTAGTGTTATGGTAAGGATGGATATTGTACCAGAAGCCCCGGCTCTTTCTTTCTCGCGCTATTAGGCCGGGAGGCGATTGCTATATTCCAGTCCTTTTTTCATTGCTTCCGACCGGACGCTCTTTTTTTTGCGGCCTGGGTTTCTGTATAACCAGTCCCCCCTAGGAATGCCTAACTCTTACGAAAACCCTTGAGATAGGTCCCCACTTCCTCCGACCCGACCCCAGGAATCCAGGTTTACTGATCTAGTCCTTGCTGTGTTCTTCCCCCGGTGCGTATCCCCTCACCCCGGCCTTGGGAAGTTTTTTGCTTTTATGCAGGCTGGCGTCGATCCCTCTTCCCTTTCCCCAACAACTAATGATGGTGTTTTGCGCTAACCATTGTGCGCAACCGTTGCCATTTCTGGGCGCTCGCCTGTCCGATTGGTATTCCCGGCAGCTACCTGCTTCGAATTTTCCTTGAAAAGAAAACGAGTTTTGAGACCTCGTCTCTGTCCCTTTTTCCTGAACCAGTTGACAGTAAGTCTCGCCGTTCCAGGCTGCCGAGCCGGTAAGGTTTGACCCGTTCTTACGTATGAGCATAGACCCCTGCTTCCCGTCTCAAGCCTTCCCCCCTGCACCTTGTTTCCGCTCCTCTTTCCATTCGTTTTGTGTCTTGCAGTAACAGAACTTCTCTATCAGTTATTCTAACTAGCCCTCCTTTTTTTATCATTCCCACAAGATTTAACTTTTTTGACAGATGTACGCAATTTTTTGGCCCCCCCCCTAAGGCCTCTTAGAAGTTTTCTTCCCTTGCTCTTCAGACAGCCTCACCTTTCTTCTATATTTGCGAAGGAAGTTCTGTCCATCCTTCGATCTCTTTTTTTGATTTCGTGAATTCGCGCTTATTAGGAACTCCTCCCCCTCTTTCTGGGGTTCCCCCGCTACAACCTACGACTGTCCAAAAAAATCGCCATTTTCTCCTGCACAGCAATACTTTGTTCCATTTAGACTACCTGAGTTAGTGGACAGGCCGGTTATTTCTTGCATAATATCTTTGTCTCATGAGTTTTAGTCCCTCTGAATCTTGTGAGATTCGATCCAATGCGTTTGCCGCGACCAGCCCCCAAGTGCCTTTCGGATCACGCAAGCTGGGCATTCCACTCCTCTGCAGCTGCTCTCTCTTCCTCTCCCCTGTATGTAGGGCAAGTATAGTTCTTTGCGCTGCATCATCGTTACCACCCGGAATACCATCTTCGGAGTCTTTCCTCCCCAAACAGCTGAAACAGACTCATTCGAACCAACTATGAAGCGATGGAGACCTTTCCCTAGAGCCCTGTTTCTAGCAAAACCGCCGTTCTTTCCACGAAGACTCTCTGCCCTTAATACAATACCCCCCCCTCCATGCGGTTCTCTTGTTTTTTCTTTACCCCTGCTTTCCAACACAGGGCGCGATTGATTGTTAATGCCCGACACTACCCAAACCATCTCTTTTTTTAGGCATCCCCGACAATAGATCAATTCCCGCGCACCGGCTAACCCCCTTGTTGGAGTCAAGTCATGAAGCAGTTCTCCGCAATAGGATACGGCCGTTGGCATTTCTTCTTTTGGAGTTCAAAGAGGACCTCAGGTATCTGGCATCTCCTGAACCAGCACATACTTACCGCACGGCCCCCTTGAGCGTCTATACTCAAGCGGTTAGAAGGACATTTTCCAAGATATTCCGCGATTCGCTTTTTTCCCAAACCTTTCAGTATGCAGGCCCTGCTTTTTCCGATCCCAGTCTAATTTTCGATATAGTTCCCTCACCAATTCCCTTTTACTTCCTTCTTTCCCCTTTCCAAAGGAAGCCCCTTCTTCTGAATAATCCGTTTGTGAGAAGACCCTTTTTTGACGGCATGCTTCCCCCCCCCCCCTCCATTCTTTTCTCACTATTCTTTTGTCCTCACATTCTATCTCCTCCCCCCCCCCCTGTTTTCTTTCATTCTTACTTGTGCTGACGCAACACGACCAGTTCGAACCCTACTGTGTTCCAGCATTGCCTTCACCACTGTTCTGTCCCCTCAAACGGGATGAAGACTTCGTTCTTGTCACCTTTTCAAGAGCATGAAGTCACCCTTGTCGTCTTTCCCTGCGCAACTTCTTCCCCTCAGACCACAAAGTGTCTAAAGTCCCGACCCTGTGGTTCTTTCCCCTCTCGTCCCTTGCCCCCTCCTTCACCCATCCCACCTCGCAATCTGCGTAGCTTTTTGAACACGAAGTCTCTGCGGCTTCTCGCGTATATTCCTTGCCATATTTCAGTCGGTCTCTGTCCTTTTTCCCACCCCCTGTCGTGCCGTCCTGGATTCCTCTTTGAAAGACAAACGCCTCAAATCGTTCCTCTCGATCTACAAATCGTCCTCCGGATTTCTACCCAACTTGCGCCGCTCTTTCGCTGACTCCTAGTTTTGATTCTAGAAGATCTTCATATTTCCGTCGATGGTGGGGTATTTTGCAGTTAACCATCAAGTAAGATCCTGGTGTTTCACCCCGAAGTCCAACCTCTCCTTGCTGGACTGTTTTAGTGTATTTGAAGCAACGTCGTCTTCTTTTACAGCCTTCCTCATAACCCTTACCGACTGGTCAATGTATTCCCCCCCCTTCGTGCTTTCAATTCCTTTGGTTTAGAATGCTCTTATTTAACCGTTTCTTGGATTCCCCTCCCCCTCCCTTAATTATCTCGCTATGGCCACCATCTTAATAGACCGAGCCCTCCTTGCCCCAATCCCAGGTGCCTCAGGAGTGCGCCTTACTGTGACTGTAGTCATTTCCGGGTTGAATGGAGGTGGTCACGCCCGCCTCCTCTTTTTCGGAGTCTCCGTCCCCACTTTCCCTTTCCCTGATTTCGAAGTAAATTCTCCTTTTCCAACACTGCGATAAACAGAATCTCCGTAGGAGCACCCCTTCGTACCCCTACCCCTCTTCGAAATTTTTTCAGCCCGCTTTGCCTGCTGCAGTAGCTTAGTCTTCCCCCTCTTCTTCTTGTGTTCCTTTAAAAAACCCCCGCCCTCTCCGATTTTCGTAAATATCGCCACACTTTTCTACCGACCCCTCCGCCATACCAGCAGAACCGACCCTCGTCCTGCTCTTCCCCACACTCGAAGAGAGACCCGAGAGTCAAGGTCAAGGTTTGCGCGGTCTTTGCCTTTCCAGGGCCCCTGCAAAAACGCTCCGAACCCCCTGCTTTCCCAAATCCTTCATCGATTCCGACGTTGGCCTCGGTTTTTGCATTGATACCCGTAATATCCGCACCAATGTTAGAACGTCTTTTCCCCCCCTTACTCAAAAAACGCACGTTCCTCCTTTTTTTAAGCGCAGTCTGGTGATGATCTTATTTTTTATGCCTGAGATACTTTTTTCCCAATGGGACCATTCTGGTGGTATGGGAAAAAAGGCCCGTGATCGGAGCAACTGAGAAGTACGAGGACGTCGGTGCCTAAGGGCCCCACGAGAATCTTGAGAACAACACTATCTGGGACCTTTAATATAAAGCCCCTCTTACTCTCTACCTTGTCTATAATGTCATACCCGAACGAGCCCGGACTGAAGTGGAGACCAAGTTGTTCTCCACCCCTTATGTTTTACGGCAAGAGTTCACTCCGTATCTCGCAGCTTCAGAGGTGCTCACTGGCTCGGCATAAAGGCAAGCTTTCTGCTGATCCACACAACTTCCAGTTCCCCAACGTAAAACGAATCTCCTCCACTGCCGGCTTTCCGTCGTGTTCTTTCTCGAACGTTTTGGCGCAAGGTCCAAGTTTAGTTCCGCTTTGCGGGCCCCCCATGCCCCCGATTCTTTTCTTTAACACCAGTCACTTTCCGCACCCCCAACCAACGATCGCCGTAGACCCCTCCACCTGAGCTTACTTCAAGAGTTCTCAAACAGCGCCCCGATCCCTCTTCTTACGGTAGGAGTCACCTCCCAGATGTTAAGAGGTTGCATCTCCCGCCTTTCCCGAAAGAGCTGAATGCTTGCCCATGTCCGGCCCCTTTCCTTGCGGCACCTCCCCCCCCCATAGATACATGGAGGCGTGACCATCGACCACCTATGGGCCCCCCCGCTTTTGAGCTCCGAAACCTTCACCTCTCCGGGTTCTATGTCCCCCAAGGATGATTGGGTGACTTCTTCTTGGGACCGTTCTCTCCAGAGCAGTTGAAGCGACCGTCGCTCTTCTCTGATGATTGCCCTTCCGATCCAGTTTGTTTCTTTTGTGGGCGGGTTGTTCCTATAAGCTCTCGTCCCGCACGGCCGTGCTGCGTCATCCCTCCTTTCGTTCTTATCTGAGGGTGAAATTGATCCCCTCGCCTTTTGAAGCCGGCGCCGTCTTCGTTTCCCCGTCCCCTTGCGGGCCGATATGCACGATTGGAAGTATCGACCGGCCCTCTGCACGTATGAATTTCTTTCTTCCGAGCTGGCTTTTCTGGGAATTTCTTTTAGCTAAAAGTACGCCGCTTGACGTATTAGTTTTTTTGCCGTCCGGGTTCTTTGCTGTATCTTCCCGTCCTCCGGAGAGTTTCCTATCAGGATAGCGTCAAGCGTAGAGACACAGGGCCGAACGAGTTCTGATCGTACATCTCAGGTCCCTCCTTACTTGTTGCCGTCTCTAAGCTCACTTCCCAGTCCTGGTTGTAATTCTTTCCCTTGGAGGCCTTCCGGTAATGAATAAGAGTTGCTCATCAGCTTGTTTGTCCTCTCTTATTCTGAGCCCCCGTCGCCTGCGCCTCTTCGTCCTGGGCCATGGTATTCCCTCTGAACCCTTCTTCGAGGGAGCTTGGTGGGGGGGAGCTCGGCCCTCTTCGCCACCTAATTTTCTTTTTCCCTGTTAGCATCGAGAACGAAGATGTGCCCAGATCAGCTTCTTATGGTTTTAATTTTTCGGAAAACATGGCAGTTCTTTTCCTTTTTTTTTACCGTGATCACTGACCCCTACTCGCTTTTAGAACGGCCACGTTCTCCTGAACCCCGAATCTCCAACTTCGCGGGAAATTCGCATGTAGCTTCTCCCCCTTGGCCTCTCTCGCGTCTTTCAATCGGTCTCCGCGTATAGGCGGGTCGGCAATTTCCAGTTCTTGCTCCGAATCGTTTCCTTGGACCATGAAAACTTTCCCATGGCGTTTTCCTGTCGTTTTTTCTCCCCTCGTAATGTGCTCTGAAAGCGTAGATGTTGCTACTGTTCTTGCGGGGCAGGCCTGGTCCGTTTTTTACCCTGGTTGACAGGTCAGGAGATCCGTCTCTCCAAGTTATAACACAAATCGAAGTATTCCCACGTATGTTTTGGTTCCTTTTCCCCCTTTCCTCGGTTTTTGAGAAGAGATGACCCCCCCCCCCCATGCGTCCCTGCCGACTGTCTGTTCTTTTTTGTTAATTTTTAGCAGGAGGCCTGCCACCAGATAGTTTCGCGTCCTTCCTCCCCCCCCCGAGCTATTCCCAACCCCTGACTGTTCCCTCTATAGTTAATCAACGCAAAAAACTTCCCGTTCACTGGGTAATTTCCTTCAGGGAACCATTAGTCACACTGACATTTCCTAAGACAGCAGCCTCTCCTTTGTTCGTCTCTTCAGACCGTTTCCTGCAGATCTTCGAGTCTCTCGAACCCTTCTAAGTTGTCACTCTGTTGTCCTCCTATATGAAGTAGATCTTTCTGCACCCGCCAAACCCCTTTTTACCTTCACCATTTACCGCACCAGGATTAGACTGAATCTATTTCGTGATGCCTCTACCAAAGAATCCCGAGAATTTTTAGCCCTTCTTGAAGTATCTCAGGCACTCCTTATAGAAGTCAAACATTTTTGACCACTCACTTTCCGCGGAAACTCCTTCCGCTATTAGCCTTCTTATTCCCCCCACTTGATTTGCAGAAATTTTACCAGAGAGTCGTTCCACTCGATTCTCCCGTCCCCCCCCATAGAAGATGACTTTGCCCAACCCCAGACGATGTTTGGTTCCCTTAGGATAGCCGGTCCAACAATCATCTATACTCTCCCCCTAATAGTTCACACGTCCTTTTAGGAAGAGATCTTCCAGCGTGATCAAGACCCTCTGACTCTCCTTCTAATCCACGCCCCTCTCAAAGATGAGACCCTCACGACTCGTCAGCAAGTTCTACCTGTTCCGGATTCTTTGATGAACATAACGACAGATTCTTCTTTCCATTTGTTTGGACCTCCCCCCCGGCATCCTAGGTTAAGGCTTTGCTTTAGATCGTAAGCGGCTCTTCGTCCCATGTCAAGGTAAGAAACTTCCTGTCGTGCCGGCTCGCAAATTCTCTGGTTCATAAATTTCACTCTCTTATATGAATCCTCTTTCTCAAAGAAGATAACCTTCCTTTAGGGCAGCCATCGAGTGCCGCCGCAACACCCCCACCAAACTTCACAAACGTATCGATCTTTCTCCAAGGCTGATCAGCCGCTTTGATTCTCCCCTTTCTCTGGCTCTAAAACAATGTCACCGACCGACCCAAACACAATTACTTAGCTGCATTATCGTTCTTTTTCACGAGAAGTTGCAAACATTTCAATATGTTGCAAGGGTCTGTAGGACCTTGTAGTAGAGATTGGTTATTCGCCCACCCTCCGATCGTTTCCCCTAATGGAATCCTTCGCCTATATTAGGCTGGGCCATTTCCCCACTCCCTTAAAGGCGTTAGTGATAGACATCCCTTTTCCGCTATGTTCAAGGGGCATCTGAGATGGATCTATCGTTCAGTATTTCCTGGTCCTCCTGCGCTTTTGTCGCCCCATTGGGGTGACATTACTCACAGTAATCGGTCATTCCAGGTCTCCCCCCCCATGGTAGGAGACCCTCTCAACGATCCCGAAGATTTTCTAGAAGAGTCCCTCCTGATTTTCCTTGATGGCTTTTATGGTCAATGTTTTTTCCCTCAAGGGTCCTCCCCGTCTTTTCTTCCCCCCTCCGCCCCATTCGAGTCATTCCAAATAACCATCCTGAGGGTTCCTCACTACGGGAGCCCATCAATTTTGAGGGCTGGGCCGCTTTTAAGGAAATAAGCTAATCTTTGGTATTATTCCTCCCCGTCTAGTTTCGCAATTCTTCCCCTCTGCACTAGAACAGTTAATAGTAGTTCTCTCCCGAATTGAGTTCCTAGCAGCCAAGGTTTGTCCCCAGACGCAATCCGCCGGTTCTCACATTAACTGTACTTTCTTTAAAGGTCAATCTCCGATCCCGTTGGACCGCTTAACTTCCGTTTGGTCTTTCTCGGTACTCCTCCGACACGCTCCTTTCTCTTGATGCCCGCCCGAGCCTTTTTTTTCTCCGTGAAAAACCTCGTGCAAGTGCGCTTTGTTCCTTTTTTTTGATGAGGTTTTTTTGCGTCTGCGTTCGATTAGACTTTCCTGATCACTAGCCCTTACAACCTTGTACATATCCTCTTCCCCCTACCCCCAGGCTCTTCTTTTCACCATTTACCGCTGTCGTTTTTCGGGATTTTAAGGTCGGAGGTCGACTTCTTCCCTCTCTCGCTGTTTGTATCTCCCCCCCCCCCCCGCATGAACCCCCATCTGTATTCTCCTCCGTTACTTTTCCAATCTTTTTTTCTTCACGGGAGACTGCGGTTTTTAACGGGCCGTCCAGGTTTTGAGGGAGGCTACTACTTTGGCTCATGTCTTTTTTTCTTCGTACACGCTGAATCTGGATCCGCTTAAGTCCCACTTAAATCTTCCTTCCTCCAGAGGAGTCTTCGTCCCAGCCCCAGTCCTGCCATTAGACCGCCCGCACTAGTTCTTTCGCCGTACCTTTTTTTAGGTTCTGCTTTTGTTCTCCGCTTTGGGCCTCCGAAGATACTTCATTTTTGGAGATTTTAGACACCCACCCTGTCCCCCTAAGCATTCTGAACCCCTCTTCGCCTCTGTATTGTAAATTTCCTTTTTTTATTCAACGCATTTTCTTTCACCGACGACTGGTATTTCCCCCCAATCAAAATCCCGCAGGCGGTTTTTTCTTTTGCCGGCATTATGTCCAAAAACGGAGATACTTTCTGGTTAACTTGCAATTCCAATTAAAAAACCCCTCGACGTACATAGTAGACTCAGAATCCCCTATTCCCCTTCAAATAATTACCCCCTTGGAATACTGACTACTCTTTTGGTAATTAGCCATCTTCTCTTACGTCATCCCATGCGTTTTTTTCCCCTCCTTGCTCCTTCTCCCTTTTGGTCAAAGACAATCCATACCGCCCGGCCACATTGCGTTTCTATACTCCACACGGCTTCAGGACTTGCCCCCCTTACCTACCGCGCAGTCCCCTTAGGAGCGGTTGGCCACCCAGTGAAGAATATGTCCAAATCACAATTTCTTCCCGTCAGATCCTTGGGAGCTCGTACTTTCTCAACCCATTCCCTTTTGAAATCCCTCGTCTGGCCCTGTCTAAAACTTTTTTTTACGACGGCTTTCAAGACTCCTGGATCTCCCAGTGGTGCCGTCGGTCGTCAAATTATGATTATAAATCATCGTTTGCGTCTAAAACCCCTTAACCAT
>Ga0179593_1367482_pt1 | contig 11242 bp, 15 predicted proteins | sample CZODoug2_1_08_16_FD_185931 | JGI IMG/M metagenome (GOLD analysis project Ga0179593, IMG submission 185931) | Vadose zone soil fungal communities from Angelo Coast Range Reserve, California, USA - CZODoug2_1_08_16fungal (PacBio error correction) | ecosystem: Environmental > Terrestrial > Soil >... | reverse complement strand
ACGTCCTGCCAGTTTTCCTGGGTTTCTCCTCACCAGTGGTGGCTCCGTAGGGTTTGTGTCTTGATCTTATTTCGTCCTTGAGCTCGGTCGAGTGGACGACCCAATTGAGCACACTTTGGACTTTTGCTCACCGTCCCCACCGAGTTAACATTGTTTTTCAGATTCCTGGAACGTGGTTTTGTTCTCTGCTTTCGATGTGTCCATCCTCGCGGACTTTAGTCCTTTCGCTTTTTTTTTGTTTTGACAAGGTTTTTTTTTGGGGTCTCGTTCGTCTTTCCCTGTTGCCTCTCCACTTTCCTTTTCTTTAGGTACTCTGTCCATCAGTCCCCAACAAATGCGATAGCTCGTGAGCACTCCCGCCTCGTCTCATCTTTCTCCCCTTCAATTCTTGTTTTTCATCCGCTGTCCCTTGAAAATCGCTTCGCTGTGTGCACAACCACTCCTCTTTAATTCCTTAAGGACTTAGCTGCTCTGCACTGTTGTGATGTTGAAGTTTTCTACTTCCGCTTTCTCCTCTCCTCGTTATGCTCCCAAGTCTTCGACCCCCTGGATGCCCGCTCCCTTCTTTCCGATGTACTCCTCCTGTTCCTGCTGGTCTCGAGAGTTTTTTAAACCTTCCCCGTTGCTCTAGTGCGCGAGTCCAGCATTCCTCAGAGCCCCGCTTTCCAGCAGTGGAATCTTTCTCATATCCTTGCTCCGTAGCCCCCTGTCCCGAATTTCGGACTCGCGTTTCCCTCTAAGGCTTTGGGTGCCCTGCATCAGGTTTTGCGTAGATTGGCACACGAGATCCGGTACTCTCCAGCAGAATTCTTTTTCCCCCCCTGAGAGTTTTTTTCTTCCCGTTAAACTTGACTTCACTTTGGGCATATGCGCCTAAGCGAACCCCTTTGTATCTGAGGGCCCCCGTTTCGTCCCTGTAGCTCGGATGATGTACTTGCAACAGAGGCCTGGTGTAATTCTCCCGCCTGCATCAGGGTCCAGCCCGACTTGCTTGCGCCCCATCTGTCTCTCAAACTCCGGCGACTGCTTTCGGGGATTCTTTTTTTTTTCGTGGTTAGTAGGCATGGATCGAAGCGACGTCATGGCCTCCGGCACCTCTTTTTAGTTTACCCAAGACTCTGTGCCCTCATATCCCTAGTGCCTTCTATTTTTCCTGGGGGTGATCGGCCTCCTACCATGCTGCTGACTTTCATCAGGCGTCGCGCAGGGTAATTGGAAGGGAGGGAGGGCAGACTGCAGTTTGTCGCTCATAGAAAGGCACGGACCCGCATCCAAAATATGCACGCTTTGTCTTTAAATCGAGCTTACTGGAAAATGACAACACTTTTTTTTCACCACCAGTCTCCACCCTTTGGCTGTGAACAAACCAAAGACATTTACGGTAAAACCGCCACACAACTTTTTGAAACAACAACCCCTTCCCCACCCCCCCCATTACCTGTCTCCCCCCCCTCCCCCCCCCCCCTTACCCGGGCTAAGTGGCCGGGAATTCATCCCTTTTTGATTTTTCCCCGCGTGTGAACCCCCCTATCAGGATCATGATGATCTCCCTTCAATGTTTCCAATGTGAAATTTCCACACTCCTTTTTTCCTTTTTTCCTCCCCTGCGATTTTACTTTCCCTCTGCACATCCGCAAATTAGGGTGTTGATCTTTTCTCTCCTCTAACACCGCCGCATCGCTAGCTACTGATAGATGTTTCTCTAATCCACCCTGCTCATTCAAAACGTTTGAAAGCATGTTCCTTTTGTCCTAAAAACTATATGGGCCATTTTAAATTGCAAGCGTTTTTCTCTTTCTTCGGCGCCCGGATACTCAGACCCCCCTTTTCTAATCTCCTTCGGATTGAGAAGCCGCTGAGCCTCGTCCCCGCGCTTTACTTTCCTTCCCTTAGCCATTCTTTTTTCTTTTTAGATTTCCTCTCCCTTTGTTCACCGCAGCTCCGCGTCCATTCTAGTCTTTTTTTACTAATCCTAACCTTTTTTTTTGTGAGCTAGTCTTGAGTTGAAGCGTCTTGCGTGAACAAATTGCGTGTCATTACCTGACAACCCGGGTTCATTCCATGTATCCGTTCCCTTGCTTGGTATCTGGTAGCGACGATTTCCTCTCTGTTGTGTGTCACTAATGCCGCTGCGCAGAGTTTTTTATCCCTCCCCCTTCTTCGTCTTCCCCCGAATGCAACGATTGTGCTGTGGGCTACCTTGTCGACTTTTAAGTCAAAAGCCCTATTTGTAAATATTTTTTTTCGATTCCTCCTTTCGATGTTAATCGATCCCCCCCACTCTAGGCTTTCTCTCCCCTTTTTTTTTGGTTTGGTCCCCCTCTTTTTCCCCCCTCCTCCCCCTCCCCGTTTGGTTTGGTTGCCTCCCCTCTTCGGATTCCAACTAGCGGATTCCTTCTTCCCGCCCATGAGTTTCCGCTTTGTCAGGGCGTTTTCTCTTCGTTTCCCCTCTTTTATTCTCTTTTGAGACACAGCCGGCGGCGTTCCTTTTTCGCTTCCTGCACTTTATCTTTTTTTCCAGGATGGTAATATCGTTTCTTGATTTCACCCTGGCTGTTTCTTTCCGTTTCCTTGTCCGATTCCTCTAACCGCAATGTATTGAATGCCCAGCCTAAAAGGTTTTCTGGGAGCTACGCATTCTTTTTCTTGAGTCCTCCTCTTTGAGACGTATCACCGCCAGGAGACCCCTCATGAGGGGATTCCTTTGCAATGATTGTTTTTCCCTCCACCCCCCACTTCTTTCTCTTGCATGATATTGGCTTTCGATCTTGACCATCCCATCCCTGCCCCTCCTCTTTCCCGCGGGCGGATTCTCTTTTCTCTCCGATGGGTCCGCCTTCACTTTGGTTGGCCCTGATGCTTCAGGACTACTTTCCCCGCCCTGAGCCGCCTTTTTCCCCCCCCCCTTCGCTCCCCAGCGTATTCCAGATCCGAGGCCTTCCAACACCTACAAAGGTTTTATTTTCTTAGCCATTCAGACTTGCTGTATGCAATTCCTCGACCCCCCTACACCCTTTTCCCTTCGGATGTTCTGGCTCTACCTTCCTTTTCCCTCCTGCTGATCGTGTACCCCCCCCAATCTTCCTCTTGTACCCTCTGCCTTCCCTTGAGAACTTGTTTCGAAGTATCGGTTTTCTCTCCTCTCGTGTCCATTCTCTTGCGTCCTATTTTCCCCTTCTGTTGCTCTCGGCCTGCGATCTAGTGTCTATATGAGACTTCCCCTGCCGGCGCTGGGTTGAACTATTCTCCCACTTCCCTTCCCTTCTCATTTAAAAGTGTGCTTCAGAGTGTTCGTTCCCTTTCGCAGCCCCATTCCCTCTCCCTTCCCTCCTTGGTGTCTTCCCTATCCTGCTTTGCAAGGGTCCCCCTGCTAGCGCTTAACTTCGCTTAACTCCTGTGAAAGCGGCTTTTGGGGCCCCCTCCCCCTCTCGATTTCCGTACAGAGCGGAACCTTGAGTCCCTCTTCTCCCTTTTGATTGTAGTGAGACTTGCTCTTTTTTTCAGCATTTTTTTTGCCGCTTTCCTTAGGGAGTATTATGGTGCTACTTCGCCTTTCCATCTTTGCGAATATCGTCCCCCCCAAAACCCCTCTCAAAACCCGACTGGTCCCCCTACGCGTCCTCTTCCTTTCTCGACCCCTCCGCCGAGACCACCCCAAACGTCCTCTAACTTGGCCATGAAGTTTCACTCTTTCGTTCAGGGTTCTTTCCTACGTTTTTCTCCGCGCCTTTTTCAACGCTTGGAATTCCGTCGCTCAATCCTTCACGATCCACTACTCTTTTTTTGGTTTATGCCTTTTTCCCAGGAATTCTTTTTGCGTCTTTCCTTCTTTCCTCCTAATCTTTGTTTGGAGATTAGCCCTCCTGCCACACAAAGGCTTTTTCCTCTCTGCACCGTGTATCCTTGGGTTCGTGGCGTGATCTTTCTACTTTGCGCAGAGAATTCCCCCTTTTTTCCCGCCCCCCTTTCGTTGAGTCTTCTTCCACTCTTTCTCGGTGCCACCCGAGTTTCCCCCCTCTTCCCCTTGTGTTGCTTTAGTTGGTGTAGCGGTCGTCTATGAATGGAATCGCGCCTTAAATTTCGACCAGTTCGTTTTTGTAGGCCGTTTTTTGTCTTCTTGATTTTACTTTCTTAGCTACGTTCTCCGTTTCGTGGTTTCTTTCCCTTCGTTTTCCCCTTGCTATTCTCTTCTAAAGAGCAAGTCCGCCTCGAGCCTCTTTCTCCGGGACCTTTTTTACTTTCCCCTTATTCCGCCGCTGTCCTGTAAATCGCTCGTTTTTGCCCCTTCTTTCCCGGATTGCTGTGTCTTTTTTGATGGCTCGATCACTGGTGCTGTCTGTATGTGAGTGTGTGCACTGCGTGCACCCCCAAAGTCTTTCTTTTTTCCTCTTTCTTCGACCTTCGCACGCGCCATTCCCGGAAACGATTGTTTTTCCTGTTTTCCTCCCTTTTTCTTAATGGTTGTCGTCTCGTTACTCCTAAAATGGTTTCTTTGGTCTATGGCAGGCTCCTCCTTTCCCACGCCGTCCGATTTTTCCAGCCTTCCTTTCTCAACAGTCCTGTGTGCTGCGTGTAGCGCCAAGCGACCTGCGAATGTGTTTCCTTCAAGCTTTAGTTTATGCATCCGGTTGCGAGAGTCATCTCCTGCCCCCGACCCTTCCCTTTCCTTACCAGCGACTCTGTGTCTCCAGTTGTACTGGTCGCTACTTCTTCTGCCTTCTTTAGCGCTCCCAGCGGCACAGTACCCTTGAGGTCTGAGTTGCCTCGGCGCTGTCGCTTTTTTTTCTGTTTTTGACCCCAAGAGGGCCGGGTCGTTTCGTTTACTTCCTGCTCATTTTTTTTTTCGAACTTGATGGTTCCCCCTTGACGGGATAGGACACACCTTCTCCTCCATGAATTGGAGGCGTTGAAGGTTCCTTCATCTCGCAACGATCTCCCCCCCCGATCATGCGTGTTTCGTGACCCCCCCTTTTTCTTCAAGTTTTTCTTCTATCGTCGTCCTGTGCTTTTCATAGGATCTATTCTGTTCACTACAGAAGGCGTTCGCTCGCAAAAGAATGGGGTATTTTCCCATTCTGCGTTTTTCGATTTCCATCCCCCTCCTTCAAATTTTTCCCATCCCTTTCAGAACTCATCCCGCGTACTCAATCCGTTCACCCGGACGTTTCCACTTGAGGTTCTCCCACTCCCTTCCCCCCTGTTTGTTTCCAAGCGATACCCGATCCCGTATTTCCCTTTCTCCCCTTTTTTACCTACATGCCACCCTTTTCCCCTTATCTCCCTGCTCTCATTTCTCTCTCCGCCCCCTAGGGTGTTCTTTTCCGCCCTCCCCCGTCCAATTCGTTGTTCCCTTTATGGGGAGCCTAGCACCGCACCGATCGAGTGACCGTTAATTCCCGGTGTTGGCGCCGATGCCCGAGCCCTTTTCCCTTCTTAACACTCTTTCCAAAGCCTTGTTGCAACCGCGCCTGTTTCCCTGCGTGTCCCTCTTACTTTCGCTTTTCCTGAGCGCGGCATCCTCCCCTCCCCACCAACGCGACTCGCGCCCCCTTTTTATTTTTCCTAGTTTTCTTAGTAACTCGCCCGCCTCGCTTCACCTCATGTTCATGCCATTCTGCCATTTTTTTTTTTCTTCACATTGCAATTATCCGAGTCCCTCTCGCTAGTCCCTTCCCCTTTCCCTCCCTCGTTTTTGTTGTGCTCTCTGAGATCTGATTGACGAGGTCTTTGTGGGAACCACCATGCTTTTCCTTCGACCCCCAGACAATCGGGAATTGATTTGAGTTCCTCTGTGTGCGCGTACTTGCGCCCCTCGCTTTTGGAAACCCGAACGGCGCGATGAGGGATTAGTTGGGTTTCGGCCTTGACCCTTCGCTCTATTTCACCACTTGTGACTTATCCTGGACCTTGTGCGTGGTCGCCCTTGTCCCCGCCTCGTTTTTTTCCCTCGTTGTTTTTCTCTCGTTTTCTCTTGGACTCGGAGCACCCAACGATCTCTCTTTTCGATTCCTTTGCGGTTATTTCCCCCTTCTCCAGCCAAACCCGCCGAATTGCGCTTTTCCTCCGTTTAGCAATCCGTGGATTCCCTGCGGTCAAAGACCAAATTTATTTCCGATTCATTTCCGGAGTTGAAGGGTTTCTTGTCTTGTTCTTTTCTTGCTAACCCTGTCTCCTTTCAGTTGGCACTTCCCGCATTTGCCGAGTGACCCCCTTCTTTTTCTTTCCGCTGGCCGATTTCATTCATTTTTTTTCTTGTTCCCGTGCATTGGTCATGATTCCTTCAACTAAGATGAATACAGAATTAAATTTTTCCTTTAGTCTCCAGTAGTTTCCTTTTGAAGACGATTTGGTCCTGATTGCGAGCAGCTCCTATTGCTCTCTTTTTGAAGATGGTTCTGTGGTCCAGCCTTTTCTTAGGCATGTATCGTGGGAGCTTCCATTTCCCTTGGATCCCCTGCACCGCTCCCTGTCCGAGCGGCGCTTATTTGTTACTTCGTCCTTTTTTTCTCCCCCAAGTCTGTGTGATTTCCCCTGTGGCCGTGCAGCTTCTCTTCCAATGCCCCTGTCCCCCTTCTTTTGCAACAGGTTTACACTCCTATTTGGCAATCTCCTCTTCCATTCCCTCCCATGTTTCGGCTTTAGGCGTCCTATGCCCTTTCTTTCTTTTGTCTTTCCCTGCGTCGCAGTCCCCCTCTTACGTCTTCTAGCTTTCTTTTTTTCGCTAAAGTGTCTTTGCTTGATGTGCGGTTCCCCCCTCTTGCAAACCGTTTTCTTTTCCTTTTTTACATTTTTGAAGAGGCCTTACTCTGAAGCTCATTCGATTTTCTTGGCGCTACCGCTCCCTTCCAGTCTTCTTGCGCTTCTGTGAAAACGCGTTGCTCGCGCTGCGTGTGTTCTCGTGTGTTCCAACGCCATGCTTTTCAGACGGGCTCTGGTGAAACCTCTCACCCCCTTCCAGGATTCTTTCCCTGGTGGCCGACTGGCCTTTGATCCTGTTTTTCTCGACGCCCAGACCCTACTGTGTCATTCGGCAATTGCTCTGCAACTCCCCCAGTGCAGTATTTTTTGGTCCTCGTTTCCGCGTGTCGGTTTTGGTCCCCGCGAGCCCATTTGTGCCGAGTTGATTCCCCCCTTCTTCGTTTCCCCTTTATTGCTTCTTTTTTGCTCTATCGCAAATTTTGTTGTCCGTTGATGAGCCACGATGTTCATCACGGACTTCTCAATCCCTGCATTCCTTTGCATATCTCCCAAACCTTTTCCCTTGCCTACAAAAGCCTTGATTTTTACGCGCCCCCTTTCCAGGCATAGGACCACTGCCGCTTCAAGTTTCCTTTCCCAGCGGAACCAACCCTTGGATTCTTTGAATGTCGAGCAGCTTTTCCCCCCACGTGTTCTTCTTACCCGATTTGGGATTCCGTTGCTTCCTTTACGTCCAATACCCTTCTTCCTCCTTCTGTTGTTCTGATCAAACCAGGCTTGTCAGAAGTATTTCTCCTTTTTTTTTTTCATACTCACCGCCGTTTTTTTGGTGTTTGATACTTCCTTCCCCCGCTCTGTTTGTTTACGAGCAGTTTTCCCGAGGCTTTTTTTTTTTTTGCCCGTTTCGTTTTGACCGGTTCAGTCCGTCTTGAGTTTTTCCCCTCGTTTTTCCCATGCTCGTTGGAGAAACTTCTTCCATTTATGCTCGCTTCACCGACCGCTTTTCACATCCCCAGTCTCTAGGTCCAGTTTGTTGTCGCGGTGCTTCGCTTTTCGTTCCCCACGTCGCGTTTGTCGTCCCGCCCTTTGGTAGTATGCTGAGGGAAAGTTTTGATTTCTCTACCGTAGCTTTCTTTTTTTTATCCTGGATTTAGTCTGTTTCCCCACCCTCCCCTGATAGATTTAGGCACTGCGCCTACGCGAAGCATTTCTCCCCTTGCATTGGTATAACTCTCTCTTTCCTTACCTTGACCTCGCTCGCGGTTGCCCCCCCCCCCACCGTTTCTGTCCTTTCCTCTTGCTCTTCACTGTTGCTTCCTCCTTCCGCTTGCCGAATCGCCACAAGTCGTGATGAGCTGGCGGCGCCCGGCCGGAGCACGCGCTCTTGAAATTCTTGTCGGATGAACACTTTTGACTGTGTGGCTCGTGAGAGTAACAAGCGCCCGCTTGAAGGTTCGCGAGGGGCCCACCCTTCCACCGCAGTCCGCCCATTGAACCGTTCCGTTTTTCATCTGGCCGCATATCCGGCCTTTCTCCCTTTCCCTGAGATGTTTCTTAGCTTTCTACTTTCGCGGTGCCCGCCTTATGAGTTTGCACCTCCCCCTCTCTCCCTTTCCCGGTTCAATCAGCCAGCGACTTCTTCTTCTTCGGTTTTTTGTTTTGTTGGTTCAAAATGTTGGTCGCGCAGGTAACCTGACTACAGCCCCACGTTCTCATAGGATTACGTCTAAAAAAGTTTGTATTTTTGAGTCCTCGTTGCTTTCGCTTTGAAACGCTTTGTTCTCTTTTTCCCTTCACTCCTGCGGACCTTCCTGGTCCAGAACTCACTTCTTTCCCCATGAAGGAGTCGACACTCTGAGCTGGACGTTGTGGAGGGAAGGTAGTGATAGTCCCCCCCTATAAGTTAGGTGTCTTTCCTGCCAGCATACTATTGTTGTTTTTAAGACCTTCCCCTCCTCCCCCTTTCTGCTGTCAATAGTTCTTCCATGGACGTTCTTGTCGAATTTCTATCTTCTCTGGCAGAATTGTACTAGAGGAAAGTTTCCTGGGTATTTGGATCTTGTCGTTCGATCAATTCCCATGCCACCCCTGGACCCCCTCCACCTTCGTTGTTTGACTTGAAATTTGCCTTTTTCCTTCCCTCCGTCACCCTTTCGATTTCATGCCCCTCGTTCGGTTCCCAATTGATACACCCTGATAAAGGATTCATGTTTCTCCTCTCCACCTCCTGCCGGGCCCCTTTGCACTCTGTTCCCTCTTTTCGTTGATGCGATGCGTGATTGCCCCGTCCGCTTAGCCACCTCCCGTGTCCCCAAAGTCGGGTGTTTGCGATTGGCAGTCTTCCCGTCCCACCCGACCCGCACCCCGTCTCTCGCAGATCGCTTGTTGCCTCACTGAACATAGAGAAGAGCGGGGCAGAGAACAAAAGAACCTTGGGTTTACACTTGCTGCCCATTTTTTTTTTTTTTTTGGGTGGGTCTTTTTTGTTTCTAAAAGTGGATTTTTTGCTTCCAACCTTCCGGGCAGCCTGCACCCATTGTGACCTCGACTTTCTCTTTTTGCGCGGAAATCCTCCCCCCCCCCCCCCAACACGAGTCTCGCGTGCAGTCGTTCTTCTCTCCTGCAGCCGGAATGCTTCATCTTTGTTTAATGAAATGAGTCAATTTGTTTTCTCTATTTTAACCTATGTTCACTCCCGCCTCTTCTCGTTCCACATTTCCTTCCCTCCTTTTTGTTTTGCGGCTCCTCGATTTGACGCCTTCTCTATTTCAACAACTTGCTTCGTTCCCGACTACCCCCTTTCCAGTTAATTGAGACTTTTTTTTTTTTCCCTTGTCCGCGCGACTTGCGCGCCATTCGCCTCGGCATCCGACCTTCCCATGCTCCGCTGCGCTTTTTTCCTTCTTGATGTCAGAGATTCTCTCCTAAAGTCTACTTTCCGATTGCGGGGCTGCAAGAGTTTATGCCACAACCCCTCCCAATTCTTTTCCCTTTTTTTCTCTCACTTTCCTCGGTCGCCCCCACCCCGCTATCTGCCTTCCCCTCTTCCGGTGAGGTTTTTGACGATCTCACCCTCGCGAACCCCCTCTTCCCCTTTTTTTTCGGCTTTTGTCTTGAACTTGCTGGCAAACTCGTTTCTCGTCCGACAATGAGTACGCTTTCTTTGCCCATGTTGGTAGGATAGCTCCTTAATGAGCATTTACTATTTGTTTTGTTCGAACCGAGACGTTCATGTTGGACTTCCCCCCTTGCCTTTTTCTCCTGTGGATTTCCGTCTTAAGACGTGGTTATTCAACGTTGCTTTTGTCAATTTTTCCTTTGTAGACTTAACACCCAGGATGAATGCCAGGCATACCTGTTTTCGCTAGCCTTTTTGGCAGGTCGTCCAGATGTTCTTCCGTGCAGACCCTTCAAGGACGACTCTAAGAAGATTGACTGCATCGTTCCTCTCTTTGTTCTCCCCTCTTTCTCGTCCTCTTTTGATGCTTTCTCTTGCCTATCCCATACCTGCCCTCCCCAGTGTTCCGAGCGGGTTCGTGAGTGTCCTCTCCTTCATTGGGCTCCCCTATTCCACATTTTTTTGTCCCTGATTAATGCTACGGAGTTACTTCCTTTCACCTTGTCCTCTTTCCCCGGGACTCTCCGCTTCTTTCTACAGCTCCCGTCGTAAATAACACATGTTGTTCCTTTGCTCCTCTGAATCGATGTTTTCTTCCTCCCAGTGTACACCTTGTCCTGATTCTCTACGCCTTTTTTTTGATTGTCTGTTGGCCCAATCTGGATCTGTGCCTTCCCCCTCTTTGAAGAGCCGTCATTAGCACGCATGTGCTGTTCCTATCCTTGCCGGCTTTTCGTTTCTCCCGTTTCTCTGTTAAACCTTTGCTTCGGCTGCGGTCGACTTAGGAGCTTCGGCCCCCTTCCTCCTTGAGCTTGGTGTCCCTTTCTCACCCCTTATCAAGGTTTCCTTGTGTCCCAATAGTGGAGCCTGGGCGTTGCCCCTTTTAGAAGCTTCCCGCCATAAATCCCCGTTGAATTCCGCAGCAGCTTCCTTTCTTGCACCTCCCCCTTTTCTCGCTCCCCTCGCTTTCCCCTTCCTTGTGTACCTTTGTGTGTTTGGAACGTCGCTCGCTTTTTAAGTAACAGCTGTTGCCCCTTCCCCCGTTGCCTTCCATCGTTGCTCTTCTTCTGATTTGTCCTTTTTTTGTTTCGTCCTTCTGATAGCACTTTTTTTGTGAATCCCCGCTCTCCCAAATCTGCCTCTTGTTTTTTTCGCTTTCCCACTTTGTTATGACCCCCCCCACCTCACCTCCAAAAAGCGTTCCTTTTCCCATGATGTACGTCGCGCAAGGCATTATGAAAACTCCGACCTCCTGGACACACACGAATCCCTGGCCCCCTGGTGAACTAGTGGAGGTCTTTTAAGTTGACTCTACTAGTACTCTTCCCTCGTTTTTCCAAGCTTGTCAGCTGCTCAAGGGACCTGTCTTACCTCTCCACGACCCGTACAGGACTCTCCTTTTTGATCGCCCTTCCTTTCAGGAAG
>Ga0179593_1435612_pt1 | contig 11243 bp, 18 predicted proteins | sample CZODoug2_1_08_16_FD_185931 | JGI IMG/M metagenome (GOLD analysis project Ga0179593, IMG submission 185931) | Vadose zone soil fungal communities from Angelo Coast Range Reserve, California, USA - CZODoug2_1_08_16fungal (PacBio error correction) | ecosystem: Environmental > Terrestrial > Soil >... | reverse complement strand
TCCCCCCGCATGTAGTAGACTCCCTCGCTGGGCTTGAGCGCATTTTATAAGCCCCTTTCTCCTTCTGAAGGTTCGACCTTGAAGTTCGTCGATGAAGGCGAGTGACTCCTTCCCCCCGTGTCCGGTGACTACTGACCCCGTTCATCTCGGGGTGGTACCACCGTTATTCTCCCCCTTCTCTGTATGATATAGGCTTCCTGATGTAGCCGGACGTGATACTTCCCCTGTCCCTGTATGTCGCGCGAGCAACATTCTTCAGGTCATTCGCGTTTCCTTTCAAGCCCCCAATATTCGAACACATTCGTGCTCCCTGTCGTAAGGGGATCCCACTTTTGTTTATCGGAGTTCATAGGACGGCACCGGTTCTTCGATCCGGAGGAACGCAATTCCGCTTCTTCCTTCCCGCTATTTCCATTGGGTCAGTTTTCTGACTTTCCCTATTGTAGCCAGGCGGGTTCTTCTCTAGGCCGGGCTGGTGAGGTCGCCCCCGAGGCGTCGCCCGCACACTGTCCCCCATATCCCTTACGCTTTTTCGTATTCCCCCCTGCGGGGGACCTTTGCCTCTTCTCCCAAAGTGGTTCTGGTATCAAGGCCTGGCCAGCCGATCCCTGCATTTCCCTGTGGGAATTTTGATTCTGGTTTTCTCGACCCTGTCTCAAAATTTCTTGATGTGTTTCTTATTAATGCAAACCACGTCTCCATCTTTGGCCATTTCCCCCACCTATCCCCATGCAGGCCAGCGGATAGGTTTTTTTTTTATTAGCTATGTGATTGCCATTTTCTGCTCGGACAATGACTGACTTTTCGGTTCCCCCATTACAAAGACACTGGCTTCATCCGCACCGATCGGGGCCAATCGCTAGGTAACCACCAATGCATGTTGTTCGAGTAGCCTCGACACGCGAGATATTTATGTCACTTTTCGAGGAAGGCCACCGATACCCCCCTAATGTATTTTTTTCCCACCGGCAGGGCTAGGGCCAGAACTTCCCTCGCCTTAAAGAGTAGCATTCGTACTTCTTTTCAGAATCCCCTATAAAAATCCCAGGAGGTGGGCTCCAGCTGTTTTAGCCGACCACGAGGAAAGTCCGCGTTCAATTGAACGATCCTTTGCGGATTGTTCTTGGCCCCCTTTTTTTTTTTAGTCCCCTGATCCCCCACCTTTCTTTTTCCCGGCTTCAAGATCGTTCCCATCCGTCTTCTTTCCTTCGTATAATGCAGTCTCTCTGTGCACCTCGTCCGTCGACTTGACCCCTTGAGTTGATTGCTCCCAGTGACTCGGTGTTCCCCAATTCAGGGCGGCTAAATCCGGCTTTCCACTCTTGAGACCATCGCCCCCCTCCCCCATCCCTTTTTACTTAATCGTTTTGCATTGGTACCTTCCTGCCTAAGGGCACCTCAATGACCCTACAACCCCTTGTGTCTTTCTTCCCCCTCCTCGCTTCGGAGAATCTTTAACGCCCGCGCTGACGTCGGAGTGACTATGGTTGCTTTTTTTCTGTCCACTTGGTCGTAACGCGATCGTTGAAGTCCAGTTCTCTGTCTTTTGCGACAGGCATTCGTTCGATGTTCTAAGGGGAGAGAATAATTTTAATTGAACTCCGGATCTTTTTTCGCCGCAGGATGGTCCTTGGCCCGTTGAATTACTAATGTTCCCCCTTCCAACTTTTTTTTCCTGCAGGGCTTACATGGCTGATGAATGAAGTCGGGCCGTTCCATGTTTCCCATCCCCTCCCTTTCACGCGGGTCTTGCCTTGGTTGCGGAGGCAGTCGATTTGGCTTATAGCTTAGGCGTTCGCATCACCTTGCATCGCCAAGCTACATCACCCAAAAAGACTTTTTACCTGAAAGTGGCCCGGGGAAGCCCACCGACACCCCGTCTCCCGAGAAAAAGATATCTCTCGACTATCTACTTGGTGTTGATCGAGACCCTAGGGCATCCCGTGTTGTCGGGGGCCAAAAAGTTCCTTTTTTCTTCTCTCTGAAATGCTTTCTGTGCTCGAGATCCTTTCGACTGAATGTCACTGATCGCGATCGACGAGCTTAGCTCTCCACGATCTACCGAAGTTGTCACAGTCCCTCCGAGGCGTTGACCCCAGACCCGGCCTGGCCCGGCCACCCCTACTCTCTGCCGAATGCCCGAGACAGGCATCCTCTTAAAACTGTCCCAATGTCTCCCCTGATAACTGCCTTTGCGCAGTCTCATGAGAGATTCTTTCCGAGTATTCCCCCCTCCCCTCAAATTATACGGACAACTCCGTACGCGCACCCGGTCTCGAACGACTAGCCTTGAATTCCGGTGCGCCCCTCCGGACACCCTCTTTCCCCCTCCACATACACCGCCGTTCATCGCCCCCGGGCTTTGAGACTCCCGGATCTCTGACCGACAGGTTGGTTGTTTTCCTTTTCTTTTTGTCAGGAAAGAGATCGCTTCCGATGTACGGTGGATTGGGTCAGGGGGAGTTCCGGTTCTTTCTCCGCCTTTTTTACCCGCCAGATGCGCCTTTCCGGGATGGCCCGCTCACCTCTAAGAAGCCTCTCCTTCCGGATTTTCAGCTCATTCAGCGATGTCATTTCATAGCATGTCCTCCCGGGCCAAACACCCCCCAGATGACAATTTTTTACCTTCCGATATGAATCCGGTCTGACCCGTTTTTGCGTCTTGCTTTCTCTCAATTATTCGGAGGCAGTAGGGTATCCGGCCCCCTTCAGCAGCTTCCTCCGTTAAAAAACATTGAGCCATTGGTCCCTCTTTGGCTAACACGAGCCCACACCCCCAACCATTCTTTTCTGTTGTTGACATCGGCCGAACCGCACGACCGTTGGCCCCCTTCCCTCCTAGATGTAGCGGTGTGTAGCTGGGTCGATGCCGCGTTTTTGTTCCCCTCATCTTTCCGGGTGGCAGAGAGCCTCAGTATTTTCAGCCTGTCATTTTGTTCTTCGTGACATCGAACCTCCAGCTAGTCCCGTATATTGCAGTCCGGTTATTCCGCTAACGCCCGTAGGCTGCTTGTTCCCTCCCCGTCCCTGATCCCCTCGCCTTCTCCACCGACTTTTTGTTTACATCTGATCGCTCATAAACCCTCCCTTTTTCTTCAGGATCGTGCCTTGTCCTTGCAACGTTTATCACGGGGGTTTTTTTTTCCGCTTTAAACAGCACACAGCAGCCCTTCTTGCTTCATGCTATAGCTTAACCAATCCCTTTCCCCCCACATTTCAGTAATGAATGATCGCGATGGCCTGAGCAATTTACCATCCTTTTTCCACCCATGCACCCTCTCTCATTTGCACCCCGCTTCCTTTCTGGCAGTTGCGTTCTAGCCATGATGGAACCGGCCCCCCGGCTCATTCCCCCTCCCTGGCCTCCCTTGAGACCAGCTGGCTCACGGTAGACGCCGCGGAATTGTTAAATCGGCGTCGGCATTTTGTTGCCTGTCCCCGTACGTCCTCTCCCATTTGTCTATTTGCGAGTTCCTAAGCCAGGTAATCCCCGACGTGTCCTCCAATTCTTTACCTCTTGGTTCCCATACCGTTAAAAATTCTGGCTAAGCAGCTGGTTCCGAGCTCCCCACTTCATTTGTCCCCTTCTCTTCTCACGAGCGCCATTCCTGCGCGACGATTGCACCCGATGGGTTCACCCTTATTCAGCCCCCCCCCCCCTGTGTCTCCCGAGATGAAAGTCTTTCCGTCCCTCCCCTCATGTCTACCTCCCCCCATTTTTTGCATAGGATTTTCCGCGCGACCCCTGGACCCATTTATCTCCCCCCTTTCGGCGCCTTTCTTCCGTCCCCTCCCTGTGGATGGAACTCTTTCCTCCCTCCTCCTTTTTGTTATGATTCCAGAACTTCGCCGCCAGGGGTGCAGCGCATTCTGCCTGTTCGACTTTCGGTTTCTAAGCGGACGATGTCCGAGCCCGGCGAGTGGTTTCCGTAGGACATCTTTGTTTGACTTCCTCTGGACTTTCCCCTTTTATGGTCGCGCCACCAAGGTTTTATGGTCATCTTTCCTGTCATCCTTTCTATATCGGGAGTTTTCCGTCGCTTTTTCAGTGATAGATTACGTCGCACATGTTGTGACGCGGCCCGTCCCTTTCTTCCTTACTTTTCGTAGTAGCCCACTCATTTCCTCCTCAATGACTCCGCGGCTACGCGATTTCTCAAGCGTCATGGTTGCGTCCATAGCCGGCAACCTTTGGCCGCCTTCTTTTTCCCCGTTGCACCTTCCGCTTCTTCCTGCCGATTTCAAAGGGATGCCTGCGGCGTCTGAGCCAGCGATAGCGCCTTTTTACGGTCGTCGGCGCCAGTTCCCCTTTTCCTTCATTCCCGAACGAGGCACTATACCCTACGCTTTTCGAGGCCCCTCCAGTCATTAGTCACCGGTTGATGGTTTTATGCCCTTGATTTTTTCTCGATTGTCCTTCCCTGGTGGCCTTGGTATGGATGGTCGCTCTATCCTTAACACTGGGTGGCTGGGTTTTCTATTCCTCTTCCCCCCCCCGTGACCTCAAACTGCATACCAACCCGATTCGTATCTTCTTGACCCCATATTTTCTCCCTGCGCCACTTATGGTGATCGTCTCGATTATTCTTTCCTTTCGGTCCCCCAAGGACCCGACACCTTCACTGAACATTTATTAGAGGCCCGGCAATTGGTTTGCTCAGAAACTGGAAGTGCGTCGTCGCCAGACGAGATACCTAGATCGTCTCCCCGGCCTCTTCTTTCACCCCCCTCTTACCATTAGTTTCTAAAAACAGGAGGAAGGCCGACCCATGCCGGATAACAACCCGCGTCCCGGCAGCTTTCGTACCGGCCTTTCTCCCCCGTAGTTTTGGTGTTAGCTTTCTCCGACGTTATGGCGCGGCAGACCTTCAACGCTTCGCCTGCGGATTGGCTTTTTATCTACGTCGCCTGCCTATAGAGCGCCACATTGTTAGCCCCGCTTTCCCGATCGGCCATGTCTGGGATGGGGTTGTTGCCGTCGAGCGCAGGCAGATGAGTCCATCTCGCGCCGGCAGTCTTGCCCCCATACGTTAGCGGGATGCTGCGGATCGGTTCGCCCCCTTGCACGTCTGCGACATCGGCGGCCCTTGCGACTCCCGCCAACCTCCCTACTTACTTTTCCGAGTCCGTTCCCCGGCCGCCAGCCAAAGAAGAACTCAACCCTGCTTTCTCACCTCTCCAGGTAGCCTGATAAAGCCCTCAGAATGCGGCGGTCCATCACTAGATGGCTTTTATAACGTTTTCCTTAACGGATAGACATTACCAGTCCTTTTCCCGCTCCGTTTTGACCGGCCCGGTCCTCGTGATGGATAGGGGAAATTCATATTGTTTGCCGGCCCTCCCCCCGGAACATTGCTTTTTTCGGGAGCGGTTTGAAAGGCATTTCGGTATACCTTGGACCAGTAACGTTATACGGGCCCCCCCTTATGCCAACTGAGGAGCTTTTCTCCTTAGGGGCCGTTTCCCCTTCTTTTTGTACCCGAGCAACAGAGGCGGCCCTTTGGCCCCGCTTCCGATTCTTTTTCTAGTCGGTGTTAGTTACCCTCGATACCTCTTAACTCCCTGCTAAAACCCAAGAAGGGACCTTGAAAGTGCCCGGGCATTTCTGACACCCCTCCCTAAACCCTTCCTCTATCTTCCCCCCTTTTTGTTCGATGCCCCTTTTTTTTTGCTTTGCTGGGGTTTGAAATGCCAATTACCACACTTGTCATGTTGCTATCGATCGGTTCTTCTTTTTCTAACTGTTATTCGATATGAGACCGTCCTATTGCTAGCGTACACGATGAAGACGGCACAGCCGATGTTCCTTTCCCACATTTCGGACCGGCCCGTCTTCATAACAGACCGTCATGCGCCCTTACAACCTGTGATCTTGAAACTTCCCCCTTTATCCCTTGACCCTTTCTTTGCAGACCTTCCGCGCTCCTTCTCCTTCGTTCGGTAGCCAAATATTCTCCCCCCAGCCCCTACTGACCTTGGTTGTCTCCTCCCGTCTACCCTGCTAGAAGATCATCCCCCCCTACCGTTTTTGTGCCCTCCCCCGCCCGTCCCCTCCCCCTTCACGCCTTCATTCGGCGTTCTCCTTCCTTTATCGATCGCCGCGAAAAATATTTGTGTTTATTATCTTCGTCATGCCACTTGATAGCTGCCCTCTGACTTGTCTGGATGGGTTTTTTGATTAGTTTCGGGACCTCTCTTGTCCTCTTAAATGTCATGGAGCTCACTCACAGGACCTGAGCTCCATATGATCAACTTTTCTTCTCGAGACGATTTTAATCATGAATGATGTATCGAATGTCCAAACGCCCAACTATCCATTTAAGATTTTCATGAGGGGATCCCCCCAGGCGGTGCTCCTCTTTATCATTTTTGCTCAAGTCGTGGTATCGCCCTCCTATTTTTCCGAGCCCGCGTTCACGTCGCCTTCTTTTTGAAGAGGGAGCTCAAAAAGACCCCCACACTTTATGTTACCCATCTTATATAAGAACAATTGGCGACCCTTTTCAGTTTCGGGTTGGCATGGCGGCCTGCCCTCTTCCCCGGTGTTTTTCAAAGACGGTTGTAGCGGCGTTTCCATCCCCGCCCTTTTGTGACGCGACTGATATCGCTTCGTCGTTTCGCTCCCCCCTCGCTTCACGCCTTGGTCGATCCCCTCTTAGGGAGGCGCGAGAAAGCCCTTTGATTTCTTGGTCCTCCCGCTACCCTACCGTATTATCCTCCCCCGATCCCCCTCCTTGACCGGTGATCTCTTTCCCCCCTTTCGTCTTTGCCTTCTCTTCCCCTTTCTCCCTTCACCTGATTGAAGTCCCGGGTTTTGTCCCTCTGACGAACCCCACTTTTGTTCCAAGTTTATAGAAGCCCTCCTTTCCCAACTCAGTAGGCATATCCTCCCTGGGCGCTGGCCAACCAACCGACTCCCTTGCCCCCCCTTTTTCCTCCGTGCTTTCGCCTTATCATTGGACCGACAACGCTTTCTTGCAATGCATTTTGTGTTATATTCTTCCGTCAATGGCCTCCCTCCCCTTTTAACCCCCCTGCCTAAACAAAGGAGCCCTTTTTTTTCCTTTTTTTCCCATTTCTCCGCCGCCTTTGTCAGACATTGTTAAATAGGCGGTAAGAAGAGTAATTTTTTCTTCTTTTTACCCCCACCTTATATTGTTTTTTGCCGACAAGCCATTCAACTTATTGTGACCCTTCTAAGTGAAAGAGGAACTCTTTTCTTTGAGTTGGTCCCAAGGCTTGAAAGGCCTCGGGTTTTCGCGAGTCAAATGTTGAATGAGATCCCATCCCCCTTCTCGAATTTTCGCTCTCCCCACCCCCCTCTCAACTTCCCTCCCCCTTCTAGCCCCAGTGTAACGGAACTTCCTCCCCATCTGTTTCCAATTCGCCTCATAGACCCTCCTCGGGACCCCGTCCCCCCATTTAAGTGATTTACCCAATTTAAGATCCGTTGTCTCCTCATGCTTTCAAAATAATTCCTCCTCCCCGTTGTTTTTTTTTATCTGCTCATCAGTACTTAGCAGCGTATTATGACTCGATGTAAGCAAGATCATCGTAATCTAAGGTTCCGATCCGTCTTTTCAGCCCGATTGACGTACTCATTTGAGAGTTAAGTCATGGAATTAATATTTGCTGGTTCCCCCCCCCCAATTGTGGAATTCCTTTTCGGGATTGTACTGTCTCTCAGGCTCGCTTCAGGCCTCTTCGAGACGGACCCTTTTTTGGAGATCGAGAAAAGATGTCTTAAGGCTTTTCAGCTTCCCCATATCCGAATTCTTTTCCGCTTTCCACTTTAACGCCTTTTGACCGAAGTGCTGGTCTCGGAGTAGTACATAGACCTTAAGGTTGACTCCTCCAGGGGTCAGTCCCTCCTCTTCCTGCGACGTCATTCGGTGAAGGTAGTTTGATAAGTTAGCCCCTCTTCCCTTCTTCCTTCCTGTCGGTCCTTCTGGTCGCCGCCTCCCCGTTTTCATCCTCTCCCACTTTACATATAGCAAGCCCCCTTTCGAGGCCCCGCGTAGAAAGTTTCCTAAATGTGCAAGTAGTGCAGAGCGATTCCCCATTCACTTTGGGCCTGGTTGGGGATGGCCCTATCTCCAAGTCTGCTGGGTGCTTAGTTCGCGCAAACCCCTGCCCTCAGACGTTGCAGGAGTCATGTCCGTCCTGCCAGGACGTCCTATGGAGGCTCGATATCCGTCTTGGCAGGAGGGTGCTCTTCCTCTTATCCCCTGTACCCACTGTGGCCCGCCTTTATTTCCCGGCTTCTCCTTCCCAATAGGGATCTCCTTCATTCATGCGCTTCGTTTGCTCCGACGACGCATCCGAGCCTTTAGATAGTTGATGCGATGCGCCCCTCTACCAAGACTTCCGGGAAACACCGTCGGCATCCGGTCTTGCCACGCCGACATCCCTATTGACCTCCGCCACGTGTTCTGCTTCTCATCCGCCAAATATTCGGTGGCGGCTTCGTTTTCGGACGCAACAGGGCGGCCGTGCGCCTTAAAGATGAGTATGGTCTTTTATAGACCATTCCTGATCCGACTTGTAAAGTTTTTCCCCCAGTGCTCCCCCCCCCTTCTTTCAAAGTAAATTCAGTGTCTTTTTCTTTTTTTTTGTGACCTTTCTATAGAGGCCTTTATGGCTTAGACTCGCACGATTGAAATTCATGAGTGCGGTTCTGCGATTGCGCTGCCCCCTTCCAAGTGTCACTATTTTGCTTGGTTTTTTGTTGTGTCGGTGGGCTACAGCGCTTTCTTTCGCCATTAAAGAAACTCCGACCCCTTTTTTCCTCTGCATTCCTTAGTTCCGAAACAAGTTTTTTTTGAGCCGAACCCACCCTGTCTTTCGTCGGCTCTCTTAGTACTTTCCCCAAACGATGGACGGATGTGATTTTGGAGATGAGGGGTATTTCCTTTTTCTAACGGTTCTTCTAATTCCCCCTGCCTTTCGACTTCCCCCCTGGGCTCGCGTTCGCTTGATCAGGGGATCCTTAATGTGGCAGGACCTCCTTTTCACGTATCTCTCTTCTTCTGCGGTTTGACTTTACGTCCACTGTGTGCCATTTTTTTACAGTGGATTGCCCCTGTTGCTGCCCTTTCCCCCCAGTCTTGGCCTTTCCATGCCGGGATACGTCCCTGCGGACTTTTGTTTCAGGACGTTCTACTTTTCTCCTCCTCTGATTTTCATCGATAAAGTATGAATCGCCCTCTCCCTCTCCCCACCCCCCCACGAAGGAGTCCTGCTCACTTGTTTTCCTGGGCCTTCCTCAACTCTGAAAACTCGAGAATCTCGCCCCTCCCGTGTGTTTTTTCTCAGAGCTCGATGTTTTTTTCGAGTTTCGCTTGTGTTTGGGAGGGGGACAAGCCCTTTCTTCTCAACCCCCTCCTTCTCAATTTCTTTTTCTCGTGCTTTTTGGAATGACCCCCCCGGTATCCTAGATTAGACTACTAACTCTCGCGCACGATAGCCGTCCCCAGTCTCTCTTTTCGCGATCACGGCCTGTTTCCCTTATTCCTTCCATCCCAGCCGCCAGGTCAGCTACCCGGCAAATCGTTGCCCCTGGTTCCGAGCCATGAGGAAGCCTTGCCACAAGAAGACATCGCGATCAGTTCTTTCCGGAGGACTGGTCCAACATTAGGCACTCAAATTATAAAGCTCACTAAGGAACGCGTCTCCCTCATATCACCCCCCCCCCCCCCCGCCCTTCCTGCCTTCCCCCCCTTGCGGCTTCAAGTCCCGGACACAAGAAAAATCATCTCCTTCACCCTCCAGTATACGTAGGTTGAGTTCTCCTTCTTTTCCGCGACCGCCCCATTTTTCGTCTTCTTGTCTCGTTTCCTGTTGTGACCCCAGTATAGCCCTCCCTTGCCCCGGTGTAGTTATGTTTGCCTTTTCGCGAAGGGACCGCCGACTCTCCACAGCCATTGGTCCGAGCACCGATTCAGACAGAATTCCTCCCAGTTGGTAGCTTCGGCCCCTCGCCCCCTCTTCAATAATCGCATGCATGTCGACGGAACAACCCCCATCACGATTTCATGCCGATCCCTGACTCCGGGCGCCCTTATTTGTCCCCTTTTTTGATCACAGGAGCCGTCTGGGTATCCTCGACATTCGCACGCCCGCCTCTTTCTTCGCCGGGCTCCTGTAGCTGTTTCGTAAACCCCTCCCTCCACCACCTACTGTGTACCCCCCGTCTGGCCTTTCCGCCGCACCCCTCCTTGGCACCGCTTTCGGCCTGTGATTGATTCAGTCATGGGGCCTTCCACAGCTTGACGTATTTTGTACAGCCCGTTTCAGTAAGGAGCGGGGTTGCGCCCTCGCCCCTCCCCCATTTTGAAGCGATCTCGCGTCGTTTCGTCGGCTCCTACCGGCGCCCTCTACTTGCGTGTCGATCGCTTGTTTTCATGTAGTCCGCCCTCTTTAAAGCCCGTCTTTCTGTTCCTGGCGACCTTCCTATCTCTCGAATATCTCACCATCTCATCCTCATTGCCGACTCGTCATAAACCCTATCATATTTGCCATCTTTTCTCGTGACCTTGCATGCAACGTATTGAACTTCCTTTTGTTGGACGCTGAAATACCTGCACCCATCGTCCCCCCCCTTCTTTTTCAGGCCAGTCGCTACCATAACTCCCAACGCCCGTGAATGCCTCGGCCTCTGGCCCCCGCCTTGATCCAACCCCCCCCCCTTACCCTAACCTGTATCTTTTTTCACTGGCTTTCCCGCCACCCGTTGTCCTATTTCTTGACGTTATCTTTTTTTCAATGACCGTACTTTTTCGGTCGAACTCCGCCCGATTTTCCCAGGTAGCTGTTTTGCTTCCTGTTACACTCCCCCTTCCCTCCCTTTTTCTCCGGAGTAATGAAGTTCTAATTCCCTGTCCCCCCCCGTCTTCGTTCTCCCCTACGTATATTGCTCCTCCCGTGAGCCCCGTCCCCCTTCCTTCGACCGTTTTCCCCCCCCTTGGACATGTCCGGAGACGAACAGAGTGGTTCCTCCTCTCCAAAGTGCAATGAGCTATGTTGTGCGCTCGCTCCAAAATTTTTCCTGCTCTTCGGGAACGACCCTGCCCGCTCCCTCTATCCTCCACTATGAGCTATTCCAGTAAACCTGTTCCGACCCCCAGATGATTCCAACCTTTACTTCCGCACTATTCTACGTCCCCTAGGCTCCTTTGTACCTCGTTCTCCCTTAAACCTACGTTCTGGCGGAATGATTCGCACGCCGTTCGGCCCGTTCCTTT
>Ga0179593_1407133_pt1 | contig 11243 bp, 11 predicted proteins | sample CZODoug2_1_08_16_FD_185931 | JGI IMG/M metagenome (GOLD analysis project Ga0179593, IMG submission 185931) | Vadose zone soil fungal communities from Angelo Coast Range Reserve, California, USA - CZODoug2_1_08_16fungal (PacBio error correction) | ecosystem: Environmental > Terrestrial > Soil >... | reverse complement strand
GGATTACCCCTGCTCCTTTTGCCCTACGTGCTCGCGGTACTGCCGTTTAGTGAGAGGCTTTTCCCCCTTGACCTTTTTGTGCTCCCATCTCCGGCCTCTAGTTTTCTTTGTAGTCCTGTTCCGTGCTTACGGTCCGGCCTTGTTTCAGATACGACATGTCTTCATCTCGTAGGTCTAATGCAGTACGTTTTTTTGCCTTATGTAACCGCCGCTTGCTTTTTTTCCCGCCAGGTGCAGTTCGGACCCCCTTACCCGCACTACAGTTTCTGTGTGCCGCCTCTATATGCGTAGTTTTCGGATTTTTCATCTCAACCCCCTAAATGAGATCGTTTCTCAGCGTGTGATCCGGGAACTACGCTCCAGGCGCCTGCTGCCTGCCCTTTCCGCCGGCCTGTCTCGCTCACCCCGTCCCCGCTCGCTTCCCCCCGGGCATGAGCTTCTGACTTCGACTCCACTGATATGTATGGCGGGAGAATACGGCAATCTCTGATCTTTCTTCAATTTGGTGCTCGTCCCCTTTTGCCGGAACGTCCGTCCTGGACTGTGGCAACGGATTTTAGAGTGTGAGCTATACCCCTTTCCCCCCCTCTCCTGGTACTAGGTCGGAATGATCCGATCCCCTGCGGACAATCTTTTGGCGGCGTTACCTGTAAGCTCTCGACCGTGTTCTCGTCGGCGCTTTATCTGCACAGGGTCCCTCTATAATTTTGAGAGCGGTCGCCATTCCAGGAGAGGTCTTTTTTTTACGGAGTTTCGACCTCTAACTCGCCGCCCGTCGTCCTTGATCCCCCTTTCCATGAAGGCGAATTATGACCCGAGCGATCTTGGTCGTCCGTCCTCACTGATCCCAGCCGTGACTGCGCCTTAAACGGCTCGCGTTTACGGAGGGGAATGGACATGACCTTTGGCGACATAGCTCGCCGCCGGTCGGCCCGTTCGGCACGGGATACTTAATGATGAGGGCTCCAGGGGCCTGCTGCGTGTTCCTTAGAGTTTTCGGTCGGACCCGTTTTTTTGAGATGATGTGGTTTTCCCGTTTTGATGTCTGTCCGGCTTCGAGCCTTCTGGTGTTCTCGTTCATGACCTTATTCACCTCCTTTGAGCCTGATGATTTGCTGCGTAGCGCATCGCCAGGCAGTCGTGCGGCCTCGTTTTTCGTAAAGCGTATCTTTGTATCAGTCGCTTTTGCCGACTCCGGACTCGATACTTGTCAATCTTGACGCCTTCGCTTTAGTAAAGCTCTCTTACCCCACATCACGCTGATGAGTCCGCCGGAGCGCGAAGTCTCCTTTGTTCCCTTCCCACTGACACCAATCTTTCCTTCTTCTGTTTTAGTAACTTTTCACCACTATTTCTTGCTAACGTTCCAGCTCAGTTTGGACTTTGGTGCAGTTCCTCTTTCCCGGGCTTTTTGGTTACCCGGTGCCGGGCGAACTCTTTCCATAGTTTACGTTTTATTTGCAGCAGATTGCCCAGCCACGGTATTTGTTCTCCATGGGCGCGGTTATGCCGTTTCCTTGACGGTTTTTATGCCTCAAATGAAACCCTCCTGAACAAGCGGGCGCAAGTTCGTTTACCGCAATTGAATGCATTTTTTTTTTTCAGCCGCTCCTGTTGTCTGCGGCTGTGTCGAAGTGCTCGCCAGGTTTTACCTCTTGGCGACCCAGGATTCTTTCCAGGAGCGTCTGACGTTCTCCACGCTTCTAAACGTCATGGGCTCGCCAGTTTTGGGTCCCATTAAATTTCCCGTGCCAACCAGTTTCGTTTTCGATCCTCGTCGTTGGTGAAGTTTCGTCGGACACAGAAGCTCGTTAACGAATTTAGTCCTTAGGAGTCATTTTCCGGGTTGAAGAGCTATTCTCTATCCAGGCTCTACCGAGCTCTTCGCGACATTTCCCCCCCCCCGTTGCCCCCCCCCCCCCCACCACTGCCCCCCCCCCCCTCCTCGGCAGTCCGGGCCACCATTCGCTCGCCCTTTCTGTGTCCAATCAGCTAGGCAGATAGTCTTTAAGTTTCTGTCTTATCCCACACTCTCACTATCCTCATTGATTCCCCCCCGTAGTTTCTCTTTTTCTAGTACAGGGCTACAGATCCTTGTTTTCCCGGTATTATAGCCCAGAGGCGGGAATCGTCCCTCATTAGATGCCCCCCTTGTCCCGCGGAACTCAAAGTCCTGGCATCCCCCAGCCTCGAGGAATCAGTATTGCAGTACGCCGACCCCCGGAGACAGAAATCCTTTGTCTTTTGTAAACGGGTCCGTGCGCGAATCTCCCCTTACGCGTCCATGCCAATGCCGGTGAAGGATCCCGAGTTGAGCGTTGATTTTGAGAGTATGATTCGGCTATTCGAGATGTATTGAGGTCCCAAAGCCGGTTCCCCTCCCGGAGGGTACACGGCGGTCGTTTGGGTTTAGAACTTCGGTTTCCCTGCGACATTACGGTTCTCTTACGATACTAAACAGCTTCCCCCACTTTTCTTGATCCTGGGCTTGGTTGACCCGCCAGGGTAGCGGCGTTGAAAATATTCTGGTAGTTAAGGACCTTGCCAGTCTTTTCCAGTCTTCGCTTGTCCTCAACAGGTCATCTTGCGTCATGATGTGAAGCACTGGTGCCCGGTAAAGGCACTCACTCTTATGCGCTGATCTCTTCCTTTATTTTCCTAATATAAGGGGTTTTGGTTGAGGCTCTCAAGAACTAAGAGTGGGTGGTTTGGGTGGGATATGGCCCCTTTTTGCATGGAGTCATTGTACCCCCGCCCCTCCTATTAAACCTCCCAACTTGACTTGCCTCCTCTACGTTCACTGTAGATCCACCATCCTCCTGTCCAGGGACGGGTCCCCTTCCACAGCCCTAGGGCCTTCCAACCCTCCTCCCTTTACGGAAACCACCCCCGAAAACCTTCGCGAATGAGAATTCTGGTGGTCAGGCTTTGGTCGTCGGCGTGAAGATCCCCTGATTCTCGACACATAGGGCTACTTTCCCAAAACTTTACTCCTTGCGTTTTTTGACGTTCCCCTGATAAGTTTGGCCTCCCAATAGAAAGATAGAACTTCATCCTATGCTAGATATAGACCTATCCGTAGAGTTCTCATTTTCCCCGTCTGGACACTTTGATGGGACCGTCCTCCTTTTTTACTTTTCGCCGTGCCAGGACCCCTTACCGACCCAACGCGGGATTTCTGGTCTTGCTTTTCTCTTCTGGATTTTTCGTTTCTGCTGGACCCGCAAGATTCTCTCGGGAAGTAAATTTGGTCGGTCCGCTGCCTTTTACTAATTGTCTCCCTTTTAACCGGCATGGGTTTGTTGTCGAGAACAGAGAGGGCGTAACCACGGCAAGGGATCCCGTTACGGTAATCCTCAACCATCCTGAGGTGTCCCTCATAGGATATTTCTTTTTTGTTTTTTATACGCCTCTCCACTCGCCCGGGATGGAAGTTTGGTGTCCCTCGACCTGATTTCCAAAGGACGGACGCGCGCTGGTCCCGTTACCAGTACGCGTAGCGGCCTTTTCCCTGTATTTTATGTCCCTAGTGGTTAGCTCTGGATGTCCATTTCGAGGAGTTTCACCCGTGCCGGCCTTCCCGCGCCTCAAGCAGAGAAATTCTTTTGACCCCCGGCTGCTGGCAGTTCCTCACCACCTTCCCCCAAACGACGCTGGCCCCGCTGCCCTTTGTGGCCCGGTCATAAACGGGCGTGACCCCTTTTCGGCACCAAGTTTTTGCCTTCTTTGCGTGCAACGTAGGATACTGCCCGGCTGATGAGAAAATGGGTTCTGTCCCAATCGGATCTTTTTTCGAGAAATTAGAGGCATTTCCTGCATACCCGTTAGGCTTGTTTTCCATGAATTTGACCCGTAGGACTGAACCTTTTCCAGAAGGGGGCCCGGTTTGGTGCTTCGGTCTCTCAAAAATGTCTTTAGAGGAACCCGCGGCCCATTGGCGACCCACCACGTCCCTTCCCTGCTGGACACGCTGCGCCCCGAAAAAAGGTCCCTTTTCCTCTAGTGCTTTTAAAATGGCGGTACCACCCCGCTGGTCACTTTTGTTACATTCTGCCCTATCATTTTTTTAAAGTAAGCTACTGAGCCTGCGTTTATGGATATTTTCATTTCTCACCCTCCGTACGGTCCCCCCTATCTTGGTTGTCCGGTCCTTTGCCACCCCCCCCCCCTTCCCGCTTCCGAGAGAGGGCCGCCCTCCCGCGTCAGGTGAGGCTCATGTCTCCTGGCCTAAAGCGGGAAATTCGGCAGAGGTTGCCATTGTCCAGTCTCGTCCTGCCGTTAGGTTTTTTTTTCACTTCTTCTACCACGCTCGGCTTGATCACGTAAGGCGTACCCGCTCCCTGTCCTTTGCGTCTAAGTCCGCAAGCCCTCTCATAGCCTCGCCCCCATCAGCTTCATCGTAGGGTCCCCCATTTCTGTCAAGATCCACATCCGGGCCCATGGTCTTCACGCCAGTCACCGGTCCCTTGACCAAAGATAGACCGTGCCCCTTGACGGTCCTCCCCAGCCTCGTCAGTCCTCCTCTGAATACGTTCAATTGGCTGACCAGATAATGATTATTCCGCCCGTCCGGGGCGTACCCCCTTTCCCTTCTCGCCTTCGTCGCACGCAGGGTCAGTCCATGAGCGCCCCGTTGCATTTTTTTACTTGGCTCCCTATCATTTGCTTGCTCCTGTTTTTTTCGTGTCCCTCAACGGAAACGTCGTCCCGCCCCCGTCTCCGATATGATAAGGTATCGCGCCGACTGCGGCGAGTTACTCGGTCCTCCTTTACCAAACGAAGATTTTTCCTTGCACATTTGCTGCACGACCGCGCGATTCCTCGTCAAACTGCCGGAAAAGAGTCCCCCCCTCCGATATGATGTCGGATTTATCTTTCCATGTAACCGTCGCAAGAGTTTACCTTGCCTTCCCCCTATGCTTATCAGTACCCTAATGAGAAATCGTCTGACGAGGCCGTAGTTTTCCTTACTCGTCCCATCCGTTGACCCCGGGTCTGTCCTGACTTTAGAGTTTGCCCGAGAACTCCGTTCCCTCTCTCCTCGTTTTCGTTTTTTCTTCTGAAGAAATGCCAACGAGATTGGTTTTTTACTTCCGAGTATGAGCCACTTGATCCGAAGAAGCTTGGAACCCATTGATCGCGTCAGTCTGCGTACCTTGCCAAGGAAGCATTGTCACCCTCCTTTGGCGAATGAGAGGAAGGACGTACGCTGAGCACAGATTTGTATGGTCTGGGGAGCGAAAAGAGACCGACGATTAGAATGAGTGCGTAAAAAATCTGGAGGCGGCGTGGTCCCGGTTGTAGACCTGCCCCCCTTGGCTATTACACGTCCGCGCGTGAACCACTAATGCAAACTCCAGAGACCCTAGTCCTTTACCGGCTACAGACAGTCTAACTTCACCCATCGTCGGCATCTGAGCGTCGTTCCCCCTCTGTTCCCTTCACGGAAGACCGGACTATCGAGCTCGTGAAGTCTTTTGTACCATCGCGGATTTCCCCAGGGGAGAGCGCCTGACTAAGCTGAAGGAGAGTTGGAATGAGAGGTATATATTTTCCTAAATAAGTGTTGTTTGAGGAGCGATGATACGATAGTACCACTACGTGTCCCCCGTTAAGCTCGTTTTTGCTCGCTCTCCCTTGCCCTCCGGCAGTCGTCCCATATTCCCCCAGCCGGTACGATGAGCTTGTCGTAAGGTGACGTTCTCCTGTAGTTTCCTTCCGCTCCTCTCCGTCCTCTGTCATGGATAGGAGGTAGCCGTGTACGAGAAGAGCGGTTCGGTTACTTCGGCTTCTGGTGCCCTCGCGGCGGTCCCTCTCAGGTGCAGTTTGTCCAAACCGGCCACTCCGCCCCAAGGATTGGTTGCCGCCGACGATAAACAGCGTCGTTCTCTTTATAGCCCACCCTACCAGCCCGATTCTGTGCTCAGGTTCCGAATTTTCCCGGTTCCTACTGCTCCATGGAGGCATGCTGCATGCCATTACGCCGGCCTTCTCGATTCCCAGTCCCTCCCGGCTTCTGACACCGATTCGCAATGGCGCCTTCCCCTCGTCTTCCTCCCCGTTATGGGTCCTTTCGCTGAAAGGCATCCCTTAAATAATGAGCCTGGTTTTACGAGTTTCTCTTTGGCTTCCCGCAGGTTTTCATTTGAAGGACGCACCCTTGGAACGGATTACGAGTAGTTACGAATAAGGACTTAATACTCTTTCCCCTCGATTTTTTTTCGGACCTGATATCCATTCCAAGGACTGAATATGGTCGCTTTTAAGGTCAGATGCCAGACCCTCTTGTCGCGCTGGTTTCCCGGAACCATGTGACACTTTCATGCGAGCGGTCGTTCTCACTGGCCCAGGCCTCTATTTGTACGCACTTGGATCGAGCCCTGAAGAAGTAGTGCGCTTCAATTGATCAGACGCGGCATACTAGCTGCCACGATCTCTTTCCTTTTTTCGTCTGACCTCGTATGATCCCCCCCCCTCCTGCTCATGCGCGTCCACGTTCTCCGCCCGTTCCAGGTCTTTTCATTTTACAGGTCCACTGCTGTGCGAATCCGGTGCTCTTCAGAAGTAGTCTTCCCCCCCCCTGTTCCTGGTACTGGATACGTCAGGCCAGGGATAGGCCCTGTGAAGGCGGCGTTCCCCTTCCTCGTCGTTCTACCTAACGGTCCCTTGTCATCGGTTCTGGAAAGGGAATTGCTTACGCCCTTCTTCCCCGCCGATGGGTATTCGTCAGCAAATGATTACCGACCCCCGCTTGAGCTGTGGCTAGGCTCTCTTTGCTTTTCCGACCTGAAGTTTCCTATTAGACCCGTATTTCGATGATCAATTTCGCAGGTGTATAAGTTCTTGGCCACTCCCTGCGTCCCGCGCGGTAACAACTTTCCATGATGAGCTTTCGCCGTTCGTTTCCCTTTCGCCGCGGCGACCGCTCTGTTCTCCTCCTCGATTCCTGCGAGAGGTGTTAAAGTCCAAATTGACACCCCCCCCCCTCCTTTGCCTTTTCTGGTCTTTTCTCTCATGCGCTTTCTCTTTTAACGTCCCCCCAGCCGTCATGAACTTTCCTTTGATTCGTGGCAGTCTTCAATCCGGTCCGGCATGTGTTTTTCCCCCGTTGCCGTTCGAAGAACTATTGAGCGGGCCTGTTCTGTGAGAGAGTGACCCTGAGTCGATTTGACGGTTTGTTTGGACATGGTTGGAGAGAGCTTGGGTCCTCAGTTTTTTCGACCTCTTCGGCCAAAGTTTGGAGTAACTTCTAGTCCGTGGCACTTGGTCGACTTCATGGTAAGCCTGCCCTTTTTTTTCTGCTTTGCTTAATTGCTCGACACTGAGGGAAAGAGTTGCCCGCCAAAGGAGCGGTTCTATTCCTTTTTTGATCAGTGCGCCAACCCGCCGGAGACGTAGCTTTTTTTGATCGTCCCATTGGCCGGAACGTTCTTTGCCCGGTTCCAGCAACAGTTCGTCTTTCTACCCTCCTAGTTGTTTTCCGGTGGTGAGACCTTCAAAGTAACCCCCACGCGTTCCAGCCTTTCGGAGTATGCGCCTTCTACTAACGGTTGGAACCCGCCCGCTCTCTCGCTCTGTCTTTAAGATGGGAAAGAAGTTCCTCGGCGGCCCCGATCCCCGCGATCTTCCTTTTCACCCTGCGCTGCAGGAAAGTTTGGTGCCACCGGGCTTTTTCCCCCACACCCCTAGGCGTGCGTGCGAGTTCTGCCGTATGACCACCCCTGAAATTCCCTTTTATCCTTGGATTCTCCACATCTGATTGTTTTCATATTATCGCGTAACGGGCTACCGTTTCCTTTGGACAGTCAATAGTATGATTTATCGACAAAAAATCAGTCCTTTAACCTCATTCGTGCTTTCAACAGGCACGAGGAAAATGACCCGCCTGTCTACCATATCGAGTGAAGCTTCGCCGCGCTGTCGGAAGAAGGCCCAGAATCCTCTTCTTTTTCCGGTTTCCCGTGCTCGATTATGATAATGCGTCAATTCTTGCAACCCTGAATCTCGTTCTTGATTCCCCTTCGCGACTTTTATCTCGCGCAGTGAGTCTATATTGAAGCTGGCTAGTTCCCCAACTCCGGTGCCTGAGGGGTAACGGCCCAGGCGTTTCTTTTTTTGGGTCTTTCCCCTCGTGTTGTATGAGGCCTTTCCCTTTTAGCTTAGACGACGAAAATATGCCACCTTCCTTCCCGCGCTCCTTGTCTTGTTGAGAAAGGGTTAGCGTTTTTGCCATCATGTTGGTAGTTTCAGTGACCTGCCCTGGCACCTGCTTGTAGGGGTCACACAGTGGACGTTCTCGAGTCTCTCACTTGGATGGTGCTAGATAGGGGTACGGTACAGTCCCTGCTTTCTTCCGTGTTCTCCCCTCCTCTCCGTTGTCGTTTGAGATTCTTCAGCGCCTTTTCTTCCGCTTGGCTTTGCGGAGCGTTTACGCGCCCTCTGCCAAAGACCCCCTTTTACTCTGCCTCCGCGCCGTTCAATGTGAGAACCTCCATCATCCTGTCCCCCCCTGGCCGGGCAACTGCATCCCCCGAAGAATGAGGGAATTTGCCCACCACCCCTTCCGCCCCAGTGTTAGTAAACCAGCCCCAATGAGCTCATGCTTTCGGTCAGCTTTCTGTTCTGTCCGCGAGAAAAGGATGTCTCTTACCCGCGAGGATAGAACGAGACCCCCTGCACTCCCTGGAATTGGTACCGGCCGCGCCACGGATTGGTTTAACCTCCTCCAGCTCGCATAGCCGCCTCCCTGAGCGCGAGCACGACCGCTCCTAGCCTTCTTCCTATCAAGTGATGGATCGCGCCTTCGTCCCCTCATTCTCGCCCGTCCCCCCCGTTTCCATCCCAAAGGCCCGGATTGGGTACTACGGTTCCGGGTCTCGAGCTTGCGTACTGCACTATTCCTCGAGCGTTTAAGCCAGTCTGGTCAGTTAAGCTTCCTGTTGTTTTTGTGTTTTTACTTGTATCTTAACTCCTTGGGTTTGTCGAGATCCTTTTCAGCTCGGCTTGTCCCCCCCCACGGAACGTGACGACGCGTAATATCCCCACATCGATGTTGACCTAGCTATCTCTTCTGTTGTTCTCCAGCAGAACTTCTCCCCGTATTTCCGAGGAAGATCCTGTTTTCCCCACAAGAATGGCCGTAAGTCATTTGTTTTCCCGAAGAAGTCCCTTCTCTTTCCTCCTCTGATTGATGGGCAGCTCTCTTGTATCGACCCCTGAATCTGCCATCTGGCGGGAAACAAGGGCGAAGGATTTTCCCGGCCCCCCGCTCCCTGCCTGTGCCGCGCGGAATTTAGCTCCATTCACCCCCCTTTTACCCCACTCCTAGGGAATAAGGACGTCCCTTTTTTATGGAAAGGTCCAAGACCTTTCCGTACCCTTTTCTAGCCCCCCGCTGCCGTTATTATTAACGGAGTTTTTAGCCCGTCGGCACTTTTTTCTCAGTCTCTCTGGTGCTGTAACGATGGCAGACTTTCGATCCCTTCCCGCGGCCCCTACTCCAAGTAACCCTGAGCGGTGACCATGCATGGTCGCCCCTTTTTTTTTACTCTCCCTTGAGCCCTCAGTTTGTCCGTCAGTTTTTGCTGTTCTTCCCGAGCACACCTGCATGGTTAAAAACGATCCCGGCATCCGTCAATTCTCCCAAAGTACATAGGACCTTAATGTGAAAGTCGCACGACCCCCGGTCCCCCCCCTCTAACTATTTCCTTTTTTTTCTCCCTTTTACCTTGTTCCCCACCCCGCCGGGACGCTGTAATACTTCACCTCATCATTCCCGGTCGTTCCATGGAATGAGTTGTTAACCCCGTTAGCATGAGACATCTTTCATTCCCTCAGCACCTCCGTGCCTTCCTCTATTGGTGTCAGTGGTAATGAAAAACGGTCTCGGCTCTCGCTTATTTCTTCTCCTACCTACTCTATGTCTGAGTACTACTTGCTGTCCCTCACGCCGTCCCGCGAAGAGGACAGGTCCTGCCTTCCTCCTTTCGGTGTGCCAGCTTGGGACTGATACACGACTACGCTTTATATCGATCCTGCTATCGGTCCCCTTCTTCATACAGTTCTTCCGCAAACTCTCCCTCGCATCGCCCTGTCTAATAGTAGGGGGACTACATTGCTTGTTACTCTCCCCCCCTCTTCTTTCTCGGTCCCTCCTGGGCGGACAAAGCCAGTCCCCCTTTACAGAACAGATACAGGGTCTTTTGCCCATTTTCCGACCCTGATTTCCCTTCCTTCGAATCTGAAAACGGGGCAGGCCCGATCTTCTCTAAAGGAGAACCCGTTCCGCCTCTTCTTGCAGGAAGGACCGTGAGCACCACCTCGTTTCATGTCAGCCAGCGCCAACGTACCGCCTTCCCGTTGACTTAAATATCCTCGGCTTGTCCAGTCTGCTCCCCCGGTACGAAAGACTCCTCTTCCCCTCGTTCTCTGGTCATATGCGGTTTTGATCCAGGGGCTCTCAAGAAGAGGATGAGTTTCCTCGAGTCAACGCCCTGTCCCCCTCCTATTTCTTTTCAGTTGATCCCTCCAGACTCTCACGGCATTCTTCACCCTTTTTACCCCTAGGCAAGAGCCTCGGCCCCCCCATCTTTCTCTCATTCACCCGAGCCATCTTTTTCCGGCCGGTAGCTTCTCTTTGGTATCAGTCCTAACCCACTATATGCAACCTCCGCTAGGAGTGGCCGTCAAGTCGTCTTCAGATACCTGTCACGTTGCCCCCCCTTGCAGTACTTTCCTCCTTTCGAGTAACTCTCTCCCAGAAGTCGCTAATCTAGAAGTCTTTTCCTTATTCTTTGACAATGCCCCTTCCTGTAGTTCTCCGTGAGGTTCTTTTTTTCCTTTTAAGAAGACTCCGGCTTTATTTTCGAGGACGGATTACATTTAGGCCCCCTGTCATCCTTGGTTTAGTATTCTTTTCTCGGACACGTTGGCACCCTCTTTCTTTTCTGTAGGGGTGTTCTCGATCAAGTCATAACTACTTGCTTGGCCAACTCCTTTGGAGGAGTGGTTTTCTAAATGTCCCCCTTCCTCTCCGCGCAGTCTTACAAGGACTGCAAAGCCCAGCTACTCGTCCTGTCCTTTGACTCCCGTCTCCTCTGGATCTGCTTTTCTTTGACAGTCGGCGCCTTCCAGTGACGACATTCTTCCCTCTTTTTGTTTGGCATATTGTACCCCTCTCCGTCTTCGCAGGGGTATCTTGCGCTTCAAGACGCCCGCTGACCGCGACTTAGGGCATCCGAGTT
>Ga0179593_1347968_pt1 | contig 11243 bp, 17 predicted proteins | sample CZODoug2_1_08_16_FD_185931 | JGI IMG/M metagenome (GOLD analysis project Ga0179593, IMG submission 185931) | Vadose zone soil fungal communities from Angelo Coast Range Reserve, California, USA - CZODoug2_1_08_16fungal (PacBio error correction) | ecosystem: Environmental > Terrestrial > Soil >... | reverse complement strand
AAACACTATGAGCTGGAATCCTTCGCCTTCCCCCAAAACTGATCACTTTCGACGCTCTATGCCGAGTTTTTTGTTCTCTCCACCAACCCAAGGTTTTTTTTTTCTTTCCCTCCCTATCTTTTTTCTTTGAGTTTTTCTTTTTCCCCATCTTTCCCAAGGGCAGGCTCATCAAAATTTCCCCCGTTTGCGACTTACCTGCACCATCCGTAACATCCTCCCAATTCTTTCAGGTGGAATTCTCTTTCTTCCCCGGTTCAGATGGTTATCACGCGTTTGCGGCATATCCTTTTCTCTCTGTCTTCAAGAATTTGCAAGTAAGCGGTTCCTTACTTTCCACACAGCGTCAGGCCTTTCCCAACCCGCAACTGTCGCGGTCGCAGTCAGATACTCCCTTCTTAGCTGACCTGCTTGAGGTGTTGGATGCGATTCCCTTTCCACCCCCTGCTTTCCTACTCAGGTTTTTTTTTTATGGAAGTTTTGTGGTCACAGGACCCATAAAAAAGTTTTTCCACTTCAATCAAAGCACATATAATCATCCTTTAATTCACAAGCCCCCCCCCCTTCCCCAAAGCCTTGACAGAGGTTTGTTTTTCTGCGGACGCCCATCTCCAGACAGTCCGACGCACCTCCCTCACCTCCTTCCCTTAATGAGAAGTTGCTCTTCCCTTTCACAAGGACTTTTTCTAAAGAACCCACCCCCTCGATGCTCGCTTGCTTCCCCTGATTGGTTGGTCTGCTGGTGCCTTTTGACCTTCGTCTGGTAATTCCTTTAGTTGACGCCATCCTTCGTCCACGGCATCGATAGATGTCAATTTTGCGTCGGCCAACATTTTCCCCCCGTCCCTCCCCAAGTCTTAATTTCAGCTGGCTTTTTCCGGGATATTCACTTGTCCCCTCCCTTCAATTTTTACTCTTCTCCTGAACTTCACCTTCCCAACCGTGGCTGAGGTCACTTTCCCAGACTTTCCTCTCTTTTTTTGCGATTCCCTTCCCAATGGTGCAGAATTTCTTCCCATACCTGTTGGGCGCCACCCCCCTGAAGCCGTGAATATTCTTCATCTCAGGGCTGAAACTGTTCCTACGTTCTTCGTTTCTCCCTCCCTTTCCCGTTTTTTCCACATTCTGAAGAAGGATTTTTTTCAACCTTTCTTACGGGTGAGACCCTCCAAATGCTGGCCTTATCGTTGTAATTCTTGTCACGCTGGCAGGCAAGCTGGTTCACCCCCCCCCTCCCCCCTTCACGTGTTAATATGACCTTCCTTTTTTTTTCCCCCTTCCATTGGTATTCTGAGATCTAGGTGTGAACCCGTTGTTTTTGTTGAGCAGATCGATGCCCTTCCCCCCGGTCTGTCTGGAACGAAGTCTTCGCATCTCGCCTCTTCCCTGTGATGTGTTTGTTTTCCCACGGCCTGTCCGGTCCTTTCCGGCCTAGAAGATGATCTCTCAATGCGGGCTTATTTTGCTCCCTGTTCCCCAGTACCCCCTTTTTGCGCCGGATCTTCGTGTTGCTTCTCCCACCCCGTCCTTTCCCTTTTTTTTTTTCTTTTTGGAGATCCCGGGTCTCCCCTTTTTTTGGTGGCGTGCTTTATTTTTTCTTTGTTCTTAGTTAATATTTTGCTGCTGATCGCTCTCCGCGCCGATTCTGTCCTTCCCCTCTTTAAGTGACATTTGTTGTTCTTTTTCTTCCCCTGCTCGCTTCTCCCACAGCATTTCAGCTCCATGTTCCCCATGGAAACCCTTCCTGGTCAACTCTAAGTTTCGCAGACCTGGGGTACCCCCCAACCCCTTTCATTCTCTTGTGTTTATTTCGTGTTCTGTTCTTTCAATTGATCCCACGTGTTCCCCCTTTCCCTCTGCCAAACCAGCGTGCTTTCGTTTGTTGAAGAAGAACTCTGATGCACTGGCGGGGTTTTTTTTTTTTCAACCTGAATATTTTACCGGTGTCCAGTCTTCCTTTCCCCCTCTTTTTGTGATGCATGATGATGTGTCTTTACCCCTTTTATATGTGCCGTAGACCCCCATCAAATTATCCTTTTGCTTGGATTCGTCTTTTTGGTGATTTCTTTCCATGTTTTCTGCTGAGTTAATCTTTGCTTTTTCCCTCATGCTCTGATTTTTTGTGCACACCTTCCCCCTCCTTTCTTGTATCCCTTAGTTCTTCATTCAATATTTTTTCTTGTCTAAACAGTCCCAGTGGCAGTTAGCTTCTCCCTTTACTATCTTGGGCCTATTCTTCTTCCGTTTTCTTCTTGTTTCCCTTTCTTTCACGGCTGTTTGTCATGGTCTTCTTGACTCTTCTACGGTGTACTGACAAGCGATGTCCCTTGATTTCTTGCCTTCGTCACGATTTTCCCTTCCTCCCTTGACTCATGATTGTTTCAGGATCCTTTTCCCTGTATTAACCTTACATTTGGAAGGGATGCTTCCTGCTTGGTCAGGATAGGCCTGATACTTCCGAAATATAGGTAACATCTCCTTTTCTTTTTTTTTTTTAAGTCTACACGGGCCATGACGCGCCTTTTTTACCAAATTTCCTGTCCCCCCCCTTTTTCTTTTTTTTCTCGCCCAATCTAACGTTGATTGAATTTCGGATTTGCTTGTTCCGCTCTAGTCTTAACATCTTTTTATAAAAATTGTAGCTTTGACTCCTCCTTTTTTTTTCTTCCCTCCCCCTCTGTACCTGTGTCTTGATGGATCCACGTACTTTCTTTGTCCTTCATACCAGGACTTATTTCCCTGTAAGATTACTCCTCCTCCAACCTACCCGGGTAAATTTGTATAGTTTTTTTTCTGAGATGTTCCTTCTTTCGCCCCTCCCCCCCCCCCTTTGACCATTTCTTGCTTCCCTCCTTTCTTCCCATTTGGTTTTTATTGAGTTTATTTCTACAATTTTGGGAGCCAGATCTCCTCTAAAATTTTCCCCCCCTAAGGTGGCGTGACACTTTCCTCTCTTTACCTTCAAATTTTCATAGTTCTTTTTTTGTACCTGGTTGGCCTGCTTCCCCACCCCTTTAGTAACTGCGGTTCCCCCTGGCAATATTTATGGGACATTCTATCTTCCTTTCCCACATCGAACCTTTTAAAGCACTTACGGTTTTTCCCAAGGACCTTCATTTGCCCCCCTGTATTCCCGTTATCAATATATTTCAATTCCCCCCCCCCGTGCTTCGTTCCCCCATACCCATAGATAATTTGGTATACAGAATCTCCCACTTGTTGTGGAACTCTTTTTCCTCCCTCCAATTCTATCCGTGCTGCGCTGTCTCGTATGCCGTGGACCTCTTCTCCTCCTTCCTTCATTCCTGATCTGGCCCCCCCCCTTTTTTTTTCTCTTCTTAATTTTAAATTCTCTTTCCCCTCCCTAATGACGGTCTAACTCTTCCTTTTTCCTCCTCCCTTTGTGTGTTTTTTTTTTAAGCCTTAAAGCAGAGGCTCCTTCCAATTATTGTGCCTACCCTTTTTCCCTTTTCGCTTCCCTCCAAAAATTTTTGATACCCCCCTTCATAATCAGGTCGGAGACTAGGTCATGGCAGTTTCCTCCTTCTGCCAGCCGGTTTTTGATGTCTTGGACAAAGATTTCCTCCAGACCCCTTCCTTGATTTCTGGATAATTGACCACCCCCCCCCTATTTTTTTCTTTTCCCTTTTACTCCCCTTGGCTTTGAGCCCCTTTCCTTGTCGAAGAGTTTTGAAATCCCCCCCATTTTTGACCCAGTATCAACGCCCTGATTTTCTTTACTCCAAGTTTTTCCTGGACTGGACTCCTAGCTCCCCCCGATTATGAACAGAATAAACCATATTGTCCAAGTTGGCCCCCGGGATCCCGGCCATAACGATGATTTTCCTACTATTTTTTAATTCTTTCCCCTCCTTTGTTCTCTTCTTTTTGCCGACCTTTTTTCCGTCCCCCCCCCTATGTTGTAACAAGACTCCGTCTATGAGGACTTCCCCAATGCTAGTTCCTAAAGGGAACCTGGCTCTATACTTGGCAAACCTCCGGTTTTCCCTTCTTGACTGCACTCTTCTCCTCATTTTCTTTTCTAGGTGTTTTTTTTTTGAGTAGTTCCCCCGTACGATTTCACCGAGGGTATCCCTGATAATTAGAACGTGCATCCCCCCCTTTAGCGCCCCTATTTTTTTCCTCTTTAGGAGTAGAGGCAATTTCTGTTTTTCCCCCCTCCTCCTCCTGTCCTTTCACCCATTTTACCTTGACAAAAGGTACGTTTTTAAGGCCCCAAAACGATGAGTTGAGGCTTTTCCTGACGCCCCAAAAATTTTTTCCCCCATATTTGAAGTTCTCTTGGCTCTTCTTTTTTTTCCTATTCCCAAACCCCCCCCCGGGTCTCTTCCTTACACTCTTCGGTATTGTCCCCCGTCGCATGCCACAAAGGAAGTTATCAGCACAATAAATTCTTCATGCCGATGGGTCATTGCCTTCTTCCCTTTCCTTCCCCTTCTTAAGGTGGCCCCAGGAGACACTTCTTTCCTGAAGAATCTAGCCCCATTTTTCCCCATCGAATGTTGATCGCGTGGTAACGTAAGGAGCCGTCTCTTTGTTTTTTTCTGCTCCAGGTACCACAGCTTTCCCCGTCCCCCCCGCCCTCGTAGCCCATTTCAGCCAGCTCTCTCCAAAGATTTTCAAACTGTGGCTTAGGGTTTGCATCGAGTTACTTGTCCCGGATCCGGTTTTGTCGGAGTTTTTTGTTCGTTCCCATACCCTTGCTACTTTCTCCCCCCCCCCCCTCCCCAGTGACCTATCATTTCACAACCTGTAAAATTCCCCCCCCCTCCCCCGCCACAAAAGCCGCTCAAAAAGAGTTAGTCGTTTGCCTCCGACCCTCCGCCAATTCACCCTCCATCATGCCCCCAAGCATGTTCCTTTTCCCCCCTGTTCAGTTTCTAAAGGGTTCCTTTTTTCCCAAGAGGAACACCCTATGCTGCGTGGCTTACCAGACGGCTTGGATGGGTTAGAAATTTATTTTTTTCAACTTGACGTTTTTTTTTTTTGCCCCATCTCTCCCCTTTCCCCCCCCCCCCCCCCCCCTTCATTGACTCCTTCGGCTCAAGGATGTAAGACCGCCTTGCAAAATGGTGAAAAGTCGGGCGTACCGTTCCTCTTTTCTGTTTCCCACTGTAATTATACCATGATGGTTCTCAATTTCCTCCTTTTATCTCCTTAATTCCCTTTAACCCTCTAACCAAAGTGCTGGCAAGTAAAGAGCCCGACCATGCATGCCATGTAGAGCATCTTGAACATATCGACTCTCCTCCCGTCATGCATGGCGCCCACCCCCCCATCTTCCTTCCTTTCATCTAAAGAAGTTCCCCCTTTCCCCCCTCCCAGTTCACTATCTAAAGTATGCCTTTTCCCATGTTCCGTCTGTAGATACGTCTTCGCAACTTTCGGTGCTCCCCTTCTTCCCCCCCGGCTTGACGCCGCGCCTTACGTTCTCCTTTTTTGCCTTTCCTGATCTTTGAGTACTTAGTTTTTGGCACAAAAACATGACGGCGACGATCGTCCCGTCCTTCTCCATGCTCAGACGGATGTTTTCCCTCCCTTTCTCTAAGAACCATTCCTTGTTTTTTTTCCTTAGCATCTCGACATCCACCCTGGTTTATGATTTTTACTCCTGTATCCTTTTCCTCTATAGCATTGAGGGCTGGTACCCTGCCGGGCGGCTCTTTTTTCAGTAGCGTCTGCCCGACGGTATTCTCCTCTTTCAGGAGGAGTAAATCCTTTTTGATAGTGCCTTCCCCCCCCCCCCGTCAGATTGAGTTTCGTTGTTCTACTGTTTTCGGACGCGCTCAAATCTCCGGAAGTATTCCCTTGGCTTTCTTTCCTTTCAGGGCCTATCACAGTGGCTCGCTTTTTTTGGTTTCTGTCTTTTGGTGTGTTCTTAGTTAACTCTTTCCATCTCCTATTTTCCTACGGTTTTTCTCTTGTCTTTAACTCGTAAACGTATTTTGTTTCTTTTGTCTCCCTTGTAAGTCAGATTCTTTCAAAGCTTCCCTTCATCTTCTTCTCCCCTTGTGTTATTCATATCCCCTTTTCCAACTTCAATATTTGTTATTACCCTCTACTTTTTGTTAGGACTCCCACCTGTGGCAGCTGTTTTTTTTCAAGGCCTTTCCCCGTGCTTTTGGGGCTTTCGCGTTCCGACATGAACCGGTCTTTCCCCAGTTACCACGTTCCTTTCACAGCCAACTGTTATCGCATTGGAAATGTCCCTAATAGGGTTGTCTTTCTTGGCCCCTTTCAGCCCCTTTCCCCTTGCTCCCCTTACGTTTTTTCCTTCCCTTTTTTTTTTGCTGATTGATGATTTTTTGAAGCGCTTTTTTTTCTGGCGTAGCACTAAAGACCTTAAATTCTTTTTTGCAGCGGGCGGGTGTTTTTTTCTGTTGTTTGATAGGTCTTTATTGCTTTTTACCTCAGTTTTTTTATTTTTTGTTGCCCCTCCGGCCCAGGGAGCTTCTCCAGGTACAGTGGTTAGGTACCAAACGCCCAGTGTTGAGCTATCCTATTTGCTCTTTTTTTTTTCTCTAAAGGGGGAAGTTTCGTTCCCCTCCTCCTTTTACTTTTTTTTTGTCCTGGTTACGCTGCTAGGTTCAGTCCACTTAATTACTTGACGTATAGTTCTTTTTGTCCAGCAAACATGTCATCTGCACTTGAAGGGTCTCCCCCCCCCCTCTGGTTCCTGTGTTCGGTTTGATTTTTATCTGTCCTTTCCCTTTTTTCCTCACTGTCAAGGCATTTTCCTTTTTGTAGTATATACTGGGCCGTTTCGCATCCCCCCTGTAAGTCAGAGTTTTTTAGTTTACGCCATTTTTTTCCCAACTTATCGGTTAAAATTTGCTTCGGCGCATTTTTTTCTCCCGTTCTTTTTTTTTATTTTTCCCTTCTTCCTGCCTCTTTCTTAGCCTTTCTGTTGTAACCCAGAGGATGGGTTCCTGAGGCCTGCTCGACAACTGCCGCTACGTTGGTCTCACGTATTCATGGAGATCTACTTATATGCACTCCCCCCCTTCTCTCTTCCTTCCTTTCCCATCTACACCACCCCCCTTATCTTTCCCTTGGATATCTCACCTTAGGGGTTGCCTAGTGCCCATTTCCATTGAAACACCTTGCTCCTTCCCCTCAATCCATCTTGTTTCCGGCTTCTTGTTTCTCCCTCCCCTCTTTGCGCGCCTCATAGGAAAATTTTGTAGTCCTCCCCTTCTGAATAATTTTTTTTGTTGTGTTATAATTGAACGGTTAAGTCCAAGGCTGTCTGGGCCCTTCTTCCCCTTGGCGCTCCTTCTCCCCTCGTCTATTTGCTCCCTCTTCCTTCTTGATGCAATGTAAACTTATCCTTTGAAATTACCGTGTTACGGGGGACGGAGGACCTTTCTTTTCATCCCGGTAAACCTTTTCCTTCCCTCTAACTGATTTTCCCTCTTTCCTACTTGCCTGGCTACCCCTGTTTCCATTTTCGGGACGGACTTTCCCTATTAACCCAATTCCTTCTATCGCGGGGCCGGCCCATAGTCTCGCTTTTTCATGATCATACTGGCAACCTTGTTTGTTTTCCCTTTCCAATTTCCCTTCTCCCCCTTTCCCCCCCTTTCGTTTCCCGGTGAGTATAACTCTTTCTCCTTTTTGGGTTGATTTGTCGATCTCGCCCACCGGGCCTCCCCCAAATTCTTGGATTGAAAATTAAATTCGAGTAATTCAAAACTTTGTTCTTACCTTCTCAACTAGGGCGGATTACTTGTTTTTCCCCTTTTTTGCGCTCTCCTTCCTCCTTCCGAATTGTTTGTAGTGGGCCCAAGCTGGTCCTCCCCCCTTTTTGAACTATTTTGGTCGACCCCCCTATTGTGAGGCCCCACTCCCCCAATTTTTTTGATTTCGAAACTTTTCCCCCTTTTCCACAAGGGGTCTTTTCCCTTTGTCCTCCCGGGTCCTTCTTCCCCCTTTTTCCCCTCCATTTTTTACAGGTGGCGCAGTGCCTTCTTCTCATCGTGTTCTTTGAAAAGAGAAATCGAAGGTGTGGTCGGACCCGGGCCTCTTTCCTTGTCTTTCCCCCCGATCATCCTCTTTCACTTTTCTTTTTCTCCATTCTTTATTTCGATCTATTCTCTCTGCCTCCCCCCCCTGTAGGCCCGCATCAAAACCCTTGGAGTATTCATGCTATGTTCAAAATGGACCTCTTCCCACTCCTTGGCAACCCCCCTTCTCCCCTGAACCCTCCCCTACCCCATTTTCCTCTTTTTTTCTTCTTCCGTTCGTCTGACACGGTTAGAATTATAAAGATATAAATAACAGTAAAAAGTCTTCTCTTAAGTGAGTGCGGATTTTTTGCCTTGGGTCCCTTCTTTATTACCCCCGATCCTTCCCCGTTTTCGTTCAGGTTTTTGACCAAGGTAGGAAACCAAAAATGCTTTTTCTTGAGACGAATCTACAGCAACCCAACAACGTTTGTCCCCTCACTTTCTAAGAATTATGTCTCGAATCCCTTGTGTACTATCCCCCCCCACAAGAGAGAGCGTTCTCCCGGTTCTTTTCCGTCCTGCCCTTTTCTTTTCACCACTGCTCATCAGCATTCCCCCCGGTTGTTATTGGCTTTCTTTCCCTCCCGTAACAGATACCAATGAGTTCCAGGTGGCCAGGTGCCCTTTTTCCGAAGTGATTTTTAGCAATCAATTTTTTTTCTCCTGTTCCACCGTACGGGACGGCCGTCCGAGGTCTGTCCCCCGAAAGCAAGGACGTACGGGCCCCCGCACTCTTTTTCCCCCTGTCCTGAAGAAGATTCAAGAAACTATTCATCATTTCAACCCCCTGCCACCCTGGTTTTTCCCTGTTTTACAAACCTCGGATGGACGATCCTTTCCCTGTCTGCGTGCTCTTTTTCAGTCCTCCCAAAGGAGCTTATTTCACCCTTGACCCCCCCAGATTACCCACCATTTCAGCCACCGCAAAATTGAACTAACTTGTACCCTTTTTTTTTCCTTTATTCCGAGCACCTATCACCGGCAGCTTCCCTCATCTCCTCTCCCCCCCCCCCATGGCCTTGACTTTCATGTCTGCGCGTTTAAAAGGGGCTTCACTTTTAGACAAACTTTCCGAGAGTTTTCCGCTCAAAGGTAAGGCTTTGCTGCTGGTGAAGACTGGGCTTTTGTAACAGGCCTTTTTTCAGTTTTTTCTCCCCATGCGCCTGGCCACCACCTTGTCCTCTTTTTAGGATAAATGGGTTTCCGCCTCTGCCAAAGGTGTTTTAAGGATTCGTTTTTAATACGACGCGATGGACTTTTCCCCTGTATATCTAAGTGGAAGATTTCCCTTATTTCTCTCATTCTCCCTCAATCTCACAAAAATTTTTCCTCAGGTCAAGACAGAATCTGCCGTCACTCTTTCGAGCTATCGCTGGCCATACTTTTCCTCCTACAGCACTCCAACGGTCCTCAGGTTCCCCCAAAAATCTTCCCTCCTCCCCCTTTGTTCATCTTCGCCTTTTCCTTTTCCAACCCTCCAAAGCCTATAATTACTTCTATTGGAGCCCAAGGCCTTCTTTAACGGACCTTCGGCAAAGGTTCGTTCTTTAGACCCTGATAACACTTGTTCAGCCTCTTTCCCCCCTTTTTATCAAGTTGGGCAGCGCTACTTCCCCTTCTCTCCTTTCTTGTGTTACCAAATTCCGGAGTGGACAACTCAGACCCGGTGATTTTCTCTTTTCTCCCCCCCCCTCCCCTTTTTTTTTTTCTCTGCCCCTCCCTGTTTTCTGAGCTTGGAAGCTTCCCTTTTTCCTCTCCTTTGACAGTTTCGGGTTTGTGTTCAACAGTGGCAGGTAAGGCTTTTGCTTGCCAGAGGTATATTTCAGGCGGCCACATTTCGGCTAACTTACTTTGCGACGACGTTTCCGCCTGTTTTTGCCCCCTGCGCTCTTTCTCCCACTTCCTTCTTCTTTAGCCCTTTTGGCCCCTTGCTGCGTGGGCTATCACCGGCACTTTGTCCCCCATGTTGACCGGGGGAGTGCTGTTTTTTCGTCCCCTTTCCTAGCACCATTGCACTACTCTTTTCCTTCCCTCCCTCTTTCATCTTTTTTTTTTTTTTTTTTCTTTTAACTTGCCATCTTCTCCCATTTTTAAGCCCTATTAATCTAAAATCTTTCCCTGATATTACTATACACGGACATCGGGGGGTATTTAAACTACGTTTCTTGTGCCGCCCTTTTTGCGCCTGCACAATTCCTTCCCCTCCTTTCTCTTCTTTTTACCTTGCGAGTCTTTTGGAGATTTCACAGAACTTAAACGGGGCATTTTTTACAAATGTCTTTTTCCCCGCCCGGCCGGGAGACATTTGAGCCGCAGAGGTTTTTTTCTTTTTCCTTCCCGCCCATTTTCCCCTTCTTTCTCCCGGTCTCTGAATTAATTCGTGGTACTTTTCTTTTTCTTTGTTTTAACGGTGTGCTCCAAGAATAAACGCCTGTACAACCCTCCTTGACGAGGCTTTTTCTTTTTTCTTTTGCTGTTTTTTTGTTTCTGATAGGTATCTTTTCTTTTCAAATCGCCAATTTTATTTGCTCCTTACCCCCTACTTCATGCAGGGGACTTAGTGGGAATTCTACACAGGCTTTGACCCCATTTGTTTTTTTCGATTAACAATATCTTTTCTTTTTCCCTGCGACCCTTTTTTCCCTTTCCTTTTAAATGTTTTTGTACTCTGACCGCGTTTCTTCCTTCACTTACTGAAGACCCCGTAACATGAGAACCTGCTTGCCTTGGAAACTTTTTTTTCGCTCCTTTTTTTTCCTTCTTTTCCCGTTATTAATTTTCATTTCCTTTCTCCCCATCTCTTTTTCCCTTCTTTCCCCTGCCTTGGTAAGGATTCTCTTTTCCCCAGTTTTATACGGCCCATCGGACACAGGCGTCTTTGGTTTTTTGTTAGGTCCTTCCCTATACTTATAGGTTTCCCCACTTTTTTTTTTTTCCTTCTTAGCCTCTCTTTTTCTTCTTTTTCTCGGCCTCCTTCCTTTTGTCCGTCAGCCAGTTTACGGGATTTCTTATTGTTAAAAGCTGGCCCCTCACAATCGTCTTCAGTTTTCCCTTTTTCGGTCTTCCCTTCCTTCATTGCTCTCTTTCCTTCTTCCTATCCTTGCTAACCTTTGTCAGTCATCTCCCGTCCCTCCCTCACCCCCCTTATCCTCAAAGGATTTCATGACTGCTGTCTCGTTTTCCACCTCTTGCACCTTCCTTTACGTCTTTCTGTCC
>Ga0179593_1338817_pt1 | contig 11243 bp, 22 predicted proteins | sample CZODoug2_1_08_16_FD_185931 | JGI IMG/M metagenome (GOLD analysis project Ga0179593, IMG submission 185931) | Vadose zone soil fungal communities from Angelo Coast Range Reserve, California, USA - CZODoug2_1_08_16fungal (PacBio error correction) | ecosystem: Environmental > Terrestrial > Soil >... | reverse complement strand
CTTGATTATTGTTTTTTTTCCAAATGGTTAGCTTATTTTTCGATACTCCTCCTTCTTTTCCCATCACAGTACTCCTTCCCCTTTCCTTGGAAACCTGTTAAAAACTTTTCTAGAAGATACTCCTTTTTTCCCACCCCCCCCTTTATATCGAAAGTTTTTCCTTTTTCTTTTTCCCCCTCCCCCCCATGCTTCCCCCCCCCTTTCCCCCCCTCATTTCGTTTTTTCCAGTTAGTAGGAAGCAGAGCTCACAGAATCGTTCGTGTGATGTCTAGTTCCCCCCCTTCCCCCCCGTCCCTTCTTTGCTCCCTTTTTTTTCTTTTGCTTCCCAATCACCCGGGAGCCTGCTAGTTAAACCTTTTTTTTCCCTTTAGTCGTAAGATTTTTTTTTTTTCCCCCCTGCCCTTTTTCCCCCTTCCCCTCCCATTGCAGGGCACTTCTCCCCCTTTTTTGACTCCTCAGTTTTGAGTCAGCTTCTGATTTACCTGCGAACGCAAGTTTTATGTTTCTTTTTTTTTTTTCTCCCCTGATGGGGGATTTTGCCCTTTCCTCCCCCCCAGTTTTCCTTTCTCTTTGTGAAGTAGTGAAAGGATGTCATTTTGACTTTCCAGCCGTAATCTATGATTATCTTCCCTTCTTTTTTCCTTTCCCTTTCCTCCCCTGGATTTGTTTTTTTTTTTTTCTCTTCTCTCCTTCCCGATTCTTCTTCTGTCTTTACCTGAATTCAGTCTTACTTTACAAACCTCCTTTTTCTACCTGTTTTCTTCCCCCGTGACTTTTCCCCTTTTTTTCTCCCAACCCTATTTTTCCTTTTTCCGGGATTTTAGTTCCGTTTTTTTTAAACACTCCGTATCTTCCTTTCCCTCTTTTCCTTTACTGGCGGCACACCCCTGTTTTTTCCTCAATTCTTGCCCCCAGTTGCTTTCCCGAGTCATTACGGTCCCTCCACCGTGATCTTTCCTTAAAGGGACTTTCCCCGTGGGACTATCGTTTTTTTGCATTGTTTGGAAGAATGGCACTTCTCCAACCCTCCCCTCTTTCCGTCAATCGTCATCAACTTGTTAGAGTGGCGTCAGCCTTTTACAATTGTTTCCCCACTTCTTCGATCGTTGTGCTCATGTTTGTTTTTTGCTTTGCTTGACCCCCTCTCACGCTTCTTTTTTCCTTCAGACCTGTTTTTTCCCAATCTTTTCTCCCTTTCCAGTTGATGACCTTAACCACAGTCCCTCTTCTCCCATTTCTTGTCATTGGGATTTTTCTTTCCGTACCTTGGAAGCGACTATTTCAAATTACCGTTGCTAACAAACTGACCCTTTTTTCCCCCCATCCCCCCCTCTTTTTTATTATATCCCTTTCACTTCCGCCTTCTTTTTTTTATTTTTTCCTTATACCTTGCCATGAAAATATGTTCCGTTCTCTCAATTACTTTTTTTTTCGATATTTTTTCTCTGTTCCCTTGTGTCCGTCTACCCTATGCATTCCAATCAGGGCATTCTTTTTTCCCTCCCTCCCTCTTCTTCTTTTTTTTCATACCAGGTTTAAATTTTTTGTTTTTGTCTTTTTTTTCTGGGCCGGAACCCTCCTGTTTCTTTTCGCCTCTTTTCTTTCTTTGTCCCCCTTGCTCCCTCTTGTTTTCAGTGTTTTTGTCCTGGGTAGGTTCCCCCCACCCACGGTACCCTGTCTCGTTGAAACCTTTTCAGACTGTTTTCCGTGATGTTTTTAGACACTTGCACCTCTTGTAAAAGCAACTTTTCCCTTCCCACCTTCCCAGATCTTTCTTGACTCTCATTTTTCACTTTCCTTCGACTTTTAAGTCTTTTTCCCTTGACCTTATCTTGTTACTGCCTCGAATCAGGTGAGGGTCTTTTATCTTTTCATTCTTTTGTTTCTTTTTCGGTTCTTGTTGTCTTTTCTTTTTTCCTCCTGGTTGGGCTTTCTTTCCTCCCTTTTGCCTGATTAATCACCCCCCTTTCTTTGCTAACGTTTTCATTTTACCTCTTCCTTTCCCTTGGTCCCTTTTTCCTTCCCTTTAGTTTGTCTTTTCTATACTTTCTCCTTTTCTTTTCTGGGTCACGACTCAAAGGACAATTGACCATTCTTCCTCGATCCTTTCCCTTTCCTTTTCCCCCTCCGACGTATTTTTTTCCTTTTGCGGCTGCCCCTTCGGTCCCCCCTGGTGACTGTTTTTCTCCATGTTCACAACTTTTCGACGTACCCACGTACCGCCTTTTTTCCCGCGGCCTGATGTCCCCTCTTTTTTTTCTTTCCTTCTCTTTTCGTTCTTTTTCCATCCTTTGGACTGTTTTTAATATTCCTTCCTGTTCTTCTTGTGTTGCCTTCTTCCTGGCTGCTTCTTCTTTTCCCTTTTTACCCCTCTCTTTTTTCCTACCAGGATGAAGTAAGTCGAGGTAATTTTTTTTCTTTGTTTTCCCCACCGAAGACATGGACTTCTTTCCATAATGGGTTTTTTCCCTGTTTCAATTTTCTCCTTCCCCCCTTTTTTTCTCCCCTATTTTCCCAGGAGAGTTGGATTTTTCTTTTGAAGGGTCTGTTTTTCTCCATTAATTGGTTTTTGTTGGCTTTTTTCTTTCCCCCTGTTTCCCTTGAGAGACTTCCTTTTTTGCGAATTTTCATTTCTCGTCTCCCTCCGTTTTTTGCCCCCTTTTTTATTACGGCAATTGTTTCGACCCCCTTTTTCCCCCCTTTTTCCCTTTTGACTTTTTTTCCCCCTCTGAACTTGCTTCTTCTTTCTTCTTTCCCTTGATCCCCCTTCCTTTCCTTTTTTTCTTTATCAATAGTCAACCTTTTTTTCTGGTGGGGGCCTTTATTACTTTGTCCTTTTTTTATGATGTTTTTTTCTTTGCTTTTTTTTTTTTCTTCCGTTCTCCCATTTTACCTAGTTGTCATTTTCGCTGTGGTGCTTAAGGTGGGGTTTTGATTCCCTTTCCCTTTTTTCTTCCCCGTGTCTCTATTAGTTTTCCCATCATCCAACCCCATTTATATCACCCCCCTTCTTACCCAAATCCTCCCGTCCATTCCTTGAAGAATTTTTCTGGGTAATTTTTTTTTTACCCGATGGACCAGTTTCATCCTTTTTTCCTCCCCAAAACCTCCTTTTCTTTTTTTTTTTTTCGACCACCCACCCTTTTTCCTGACCACCCCCGGGTCTTGTTCCCTTAGTCCATCTTTTTGCCCCCCCCCTTTTAAAATTACCGCTTCCCCCCCTGAAAATGACTCCATCAAGGACAATTCCACTCTTTCCGGAGTTTCTATCCCCCTTTTCCCCTTTTTCTGTTTTTCCCCTTTTACCCTCTCCTTCCCACTCTGTTGGAAGCGTTAGCACCCCCCTCGTCCGACCCCCCCCGTCCCCCCCAATTCTTGTTTTCCCCCCCCTGAAAATTTCCTTTCGCAAATTCTTGTTGAACAGGTGTTCCTTTCGGTCGTTAGTTTCGCGTCCTTCCCATCTTTTTTTTACCTCTGTTCCACGAACTCCCCCCCCCCATTTTCTGATTTTTCCCTTTTTTTTAATCCCCCACACCCAAAAAAGTGCTTGGAGACCTGATTCTCTTCCCCCTTTCCTTTCCTTAGGTCTGTTCCTTTCAATTTTAGAGCATTTTTTCCTTTTTTCCCTTCTTAGTTTTTTTTTTTTTTTTTTTTACCCTCTTGGTCAGCTATCCCCTTCCGCCCCCCCTTTGACTTTTTCCCACCCGAGATTAATCCCTCTTAGTTAAGTTCCGTTCTTTTCTTTCCGCTTCCCCTCCGAATGAAGTTTCTTTTCCTTTATTTTCCCTTCATGGCGTTCTCTTTCTCTCCGTTTACCTACAATTGAGGATTTGACCCCAAAGTTTTAGTTGTATTTTCCCGTCCCGTAAAAGGCCCCCCCCCCCCCGCATTCGCGTCTTGACTCCTGTTCAGGTTTTGAACTGTTCGACCCACCAAAATACTTTTTTCCTTTTTTTTGTGTACCCCCAACAAACCGCCCCATGAAGGAGTCACCCGCCTTTCCCCAGGCTTCCCCCCTCCTTTAAAAGGCTGTTTTTCCTCGGTTGAATTTTCCCCCCCGATGACTGGATTCCTTTGATATTTAATCCTGTTTGCAAACCCCTTCCCCGGCGTATTATTTATGTTTTCCCTTTCGGTCCTTTTCACGATCCCCCAACCTCTCACGGACTTCCCTTCTTTTACTTCCCTTCATCCCCCCCTCTTTTTAAATACTTTTTTTTTCACCCAACCCCCCAGTTGCCCCGGCCGGTTACCCCTGCATACCGGGACGGAAAACTTCCCCCTCTTTTTAATCCCTCCTTTTTTGTTGTTGATCTTTTCTCCAGTTCTCCGGGCCCCCTGGAAAGTCACAGTTTTTTTTCCTAAGAATTTTTCAAAGCTCCCCCCCTTTGCCTCAAAGATTCAAGTCCCGGCCTCTTCTCAGATTTTGTGCTCTTCTTTTTTTAACGGATCTCTTTTGGGTTGGACACCCCAACCTCTTCCTTTTTTTGATGATTTTTTCGTTTTTCCAAATCCCCCTCCCCCCCCCCTTCCCCCGGGCCTTCCGGCTGACACTTTTTTTCTCCCTCTCCCTGCGTTCGTCCGTTCTTCTTTCCTCCTGTCTTTTTTGTTTGACACTTTTTTCAACTCACCCCCACTTTCCAAGACTTGGCTTTTAGGCGGAATTGTGGGTTTCTTCCGGCACCCCCCCCCCCTTTTGGTTTTAAAGTTGTTTTTCCCTGGTTTTTTTTTCCCCCCCCGTTTCCTACGACTTTTTTTTCTCCCCAATCCTTTCCTTCCTTTTCCATTTTCCTTCACGTCCTTCTTTGACGCCCCCCCCTTCTTAGTACAATAGTTTTCTCGGAGACCTTTTTGGGCCCCCGCCCTCCGTTGGTCCTAGTGAACCCTTCCCCCTTTATAGTACCTTTTTTCCACAGTGGGGCACCCCCCCCCCGTCAATTTCCCCTTCGTCTGACGAGTTTTCTACCGTTTTTTTTTTGTGGGTCGTTAACTTTTCCCCTTCCGTCTTTTTTTTCGTCTGGTCTTTCTTCTTGGCAGGAAGCGAAGTTATGCCCTGCAGGCCTTTCCCGTGCACGCTTTTCCTTTTCCTTTTCCATATGGGCTTCCCCTTCACCTTTTTTTGTCCGCCTTCCCCCCCGCCGACCCTTCCCCTTTAGGGTGCACTTCCCTTTCCTTTGGGGAACCCGGCCTCCTTTTTGTTATTTCAGACCCTTCCGTTTTTTAATAGCCTTCATGATTTGGGTTGTCCCCTCCCCTTCTTGGTTGTCGTTATTGTTCTTTTGAGTTGTGCCCCTTTCCCCCCCCCTTTTCCCCCCCCCCCCCCTTCACCTTTTTCCTTATTTTTTTCATTGTAGACCAGACCCTGGTTTTTCTCTCCGATCCCCCCCAGTTGGTATTTTGCCTCGACACCGGTTTCCCCCCCCCCCCCCCACTTCTCTCCCACCGCAGCGTCTCCCCTTTTTTCCTTCCCTTTGGGTTCCTCGATGACTGGTATTCTCCCCCCCCATGCCTAGCCCCCCGGTTGCCTTTCTGCATCTTGAACGCTCGCCCCCCCCCCTTTTTTCCTTTTCCTTTTTGGCATCATTTACCCCACCCACCCCCACCTCAACTTTACAGCCATCCCTTCCCAACCTTTCCACCTTTTACCGGCACCCCCCCCATTTGTTGATCCTTCTTTTTTTCCCCTTCCCTTATGTGATTTCTGTAGAATCTTCCCCCACGCCAATTTCATTTTCACCTGCCTTTTTTTTCTAAACCATTCTTCTTTCCCCCTACCCCCTCTTAATTTTTTTTTACTGAGAGGTTACGCTCCAATTTTAACCCCGTTTGTTGTGTCACGACCATTCCCCCTGACGTTTTTCCTTGGCCCTCCTCCCTCCCACCCCAAATTTTTGACCAAGACCTGCCCCACCCCTTGATGTTGATTTGTTTTTCCGTAAAACTCGTTTGATTTTTTCCTTTTCCCCTCCTTTTTTCACCCCCCCGTGGATGTGCGTGCCCTTTTGATGTTGCTTCCCCCCCCCCCCCCTCCTGTAAGTTTTCCCCCCTTCGCTGACCCTTTTCTTTAGTCCCGTTGCCTCCTATAGCCCCTATTCCTTACCCCACTCTTTGCCGGCCTCCTGTTTTTGCTTCACCATGCCCCCCCCCCCAACGCTCCTTTCTACCCTCCCTTTTCCAAAATTTCGGTTTAGTTCCTTCTCCCGGTGATTCCGACCTGGCTCCTCGGACTTTGGCCGATCCCCCTTTTTTTTCCCTTTTTTTTTTCCTCCGCCCCCGTAAAATAGGCTACGCTAACCTCTCACTTAGCACGAACTTTCTTTTTCTCGACCATTTTTGTTACTCCCCCCTACTTCCTCTGTCCCCCAGGACACAAGCCTTTATAGAGCCCCCCCCTCAAAGGCCCTTGTGTAAAGGTTTTTCTTCCCTCCCTCTACCTCCCTTGCTCCCTTGCCCCTCCCCCCCCTCCCCTCGTCATCCACCCCCCAATTTTCCTTCCAAACCACACTGCCCCCCACCGAAAGTTTGTTACTTCCCAAAACGATTCCTCCTAACCCTAACAGAAATGTCTACGCTCCTTCCCCCATTTTACTCAGTAGTGCCCTGCGAGCAGTAACCCTCGTTGGTTTTCACCAAAATTATATTTCTTTTTTTTTTTCCCCCCCCTCTTTTCTCTCCCTTTTTTTCCCTCCCCAAGTGATGTGAGAGGACTTGACCCCTTTCCCCCACTGCTCCCATGTTAGTTGAGACATGGCGTACTTCTCTTTTTCCCCACGAAATTTTTTCTTTCCCCATCACCCCCCCCTGTTCATCTGAGAAGCCAGACCCCCCCCTCCTTCGTCTTTCAGACGATTTAAGGGGCTTCCTTTTTTTTCACCTTTTCGATTTTTCGGGCCCGTTGACCTACTAAGTCCCCGTCCCCCCTGCGCCGCCCCTTTTTCTTTCAATGATTTTTTTTTCACAGATGATCGTCATCTGAGCGCTTGGCTAGGTAATGCTGGTCACTCATTCAGTCCCCTGTCCCTTTTTCTTGAAGCGGACCCTTTTTTTCATTTTTTTTGCTTATACATTTTTTCCTCTTTACTTTTTCTAATATTCCTCGGTCATTCCCTTAACGTCCGCCCCTGACCCTACCGGCCCCCTTGTTTGAACCCCCCCCGCCTGAATTTCCCCTTTTTTCCCCCCCAACAGTATAGTTCTCATACTTCGCCATAGTTTTTTCTTCAACCCCCCCTTTACCAGACAGTGCCAGTCCCACTTTTCTTTCCTTTTTAGAGCCCTTTTTTAGTTTTTTCCCTCTGATTCATTCTTCCTCAGGGGGGTCCTGAGTTCCTGGGCGTTATTTAACCAACCCCATCCGGGTTTCTTAGTTTTCCCACGGCTCTATCTTCCGGAGAGGTTTGGCCCCTTGTCCTTTCCCTTCCTCTTACCCCCCCCCGCCCCTTGGTTTTTTCAAGGCATGGGTGTGTGCGCTTTTTCTCTCCCTTAGTACCATTTCCATCCTTTTGACCCTCCCCCTTCACAAATGGCCCCCTTTTTTCCCCTTTTACTTGTCGGGACTGAGGGGATTTTTGCTCGGGACACGTTTTTCTTTCCCTTAGAATTTTTTTACTTTTCGCAAGTCCTGGCCTTACATTTTCTTTTTCTTGTTTCGTTTCCTATTTCTCATATACTTTTTCCCCCCAACCTCTGTTTTTTTTTTTCTCTGCTCCACGAGATAGGCCTTTCCGACGGTTCCTAACTTCCCCCCCCCTTTTTTCTCTCTTCACCCTGGGGAGCTCCCTACAATCCGTCCCCTCCCACGCTTTACTGCCGGTCTTTTCTTTGTTTTTATCATTAACTTTTTTCCTCTCCCCCTTTTGACTTCTTTCGTCCCCCCAACCCCCACCTGAGTACTCTCCACCATTTTCCCCCCCCCGTTTGCTTTGAAAATTTTCGTATAATTCGTTTCCACAAGCCTTCCAGCGCCCAACTGACTCCGTGCGTTGTGCTTTTACCTTTTTTTCACCCACCCCTGTCAAAAATGCCACTTCTGATTTGGTTTTTCTTTTTCTCCTTTCTTTGCCACACAATTCAATAACTTCCTTCTATGTCCCCTCCCCTTTTGGAAAGTTTCATTCCTTTTCAGTCCCTGTGTCTGATAGTCAGATATCTTCTAACGGGTTTTTTTTTTTTTTCACACCGGCTTGTCTTCGTCCTGGATTGACCTTTCCCCGCTATTTTTTTTCTTTTCATTTTGGCCCTGTAGTTTTTTTTTTACGACCCGAGTACTGTCCTCCCCATTTTCCCCCCCATGCTGAAAAACATTTTATCGGACCTTTCCCCCACATCCTCAGACTCTCAATAGTACCCCCACTTTCTTTCTTTTCCCATTCCCCGGACACCCATTTCCCTTTATTTCTCAGATTCAATTGTCAATTTTTGAGTTCGTGGTTTCCATTTTCTTTCCATTCCTTTTTTTAACCTTTCATTTTAGTTCTGAGAGAGATGATTTTTCTGACTTCCCCCGTTGCGCCACATCGGCGTCTTTGTTCCCTTCCGGGTTTCTTTATTTTTGATATCCCCCCTCCGTTTTTTAGTTTTTTTTCTTCCGGCTGTTTGCAGTCCGCTGGTGTGCCTACGGGGGGGGTTTTGCCCCTTTTTTTCACACGACTCTGGTGGATTTTTGTCTCTGAGTCCCAAGGACAGTTTTTTTATTCTTTTGCCCCGTTTACGTTGTCTGTACCGACGATCAGTTCCTCTCATGATTTCTATCGCCCCTCTTTTTGCTTACGCGCTTAGGAGGATGAGTGGAGAGTATGGGGAATGAGCTGTTTTTTTTTTTTTTTCCCCTATGAGAGATTCTCGACGATAGAGAAAGCGAGAAGGAAGGAAGCCAAGAGGGGATCCCTTCTCCTTTCACTCTTCTCCTCTCCTTTCCTCCTAAGAGGAGGGAGCACCCTCGGAGGACTTATCCCCTCATTAGCTCGTCCCGCAGTGATTTGATGCACCCGAAATACTTTGCACTAACTTCCCTCGTCATATTATGCACACAGGAGAATAAAAACTAAGGGAGGTTTTTTTCTTTAGGGCCTTTTTTTCTTTTTTTTTTCGGTTTTCTCGACGGGGCTGTTTATGTTACGACCCCCCTGCATTTTACCACTTGGCTTCTCTGGGCATTACCAAGTTTTTTTTTCTTGACTTTGATTGCCCGGTCTTGGGGGTGGTGTCCGTAATTTTGTTGAATGTTCTTCTTTTTGTCGGACACACCTTTCCCAGTTCCTTCAATATCAGTCATTTCGGTAGACCTTCCTGCGGTTTCCCCCCCGCTTGCCAATTTGTCGGTTTGATGAGAGTCATGTCGTACATCTCAAAAGTGTACGTCTTGATGATTTTGATGGGTAACCCCCCCTCTCTGGATTTTAGTGGGATTCAGGCGTTCCCCCCTGCCCTGATCCATGCCCGGCAGCTCCTTTTGCCCCTTTTTTAGCCCTTTTTTGTTTCGCTTTTTTTCCAGTGCGGCCCGAGTTTCCCCTTTGTTTTACCCTTCTGCTTTCCCCTTCCCCCTGGGGTGGTTGTTTGCCTCTGTCCTGCCGGTTTTTTTTTTTTTTTTCCCCTCCGTGTTTTGTCTTCCGGTTCTGCCCACCCGCCTGTTCCAAACCGCTTTTTTTTTTCCTGACACCCTAGTCCTTTGGGGGATGGATTTTGAGTGGTGTTTTTTTTTGCTTTTGAGGATTCGGGGTCCCGTTTCCTCTCTTTTTTTTTCCTTCGTTTTTTTTTTCTCTTTCCCACACTTTTCCATGCCCCTTCCCTCTCTTTTCTCCTATCTCCAGTCGTTTTTTCCCATTGTGTTTGGTGATCCATTTTTTTTCATGTTTAGACCCACTGGAGTTTTTTTTTTTTTTTTCCCCCTGATGAACATTGATTGGCTGTGATTCCCCTTATTTTCCGAATTTCTTGATAATCGTCCCGGTTGCTTGTCACTTGTGATGTGTTTTTTTAGATTTTGTATTCGTGCTCTTGTCTTTTTTGATGCACCCCTCTCAACCTCCCCCATCCCCCTCTATGTGGGAGTTTTTTTTTTTTATCCCAGTTTTCCTCCTAAAGTTTGGCTGTCGGGTTTCGCTTTATTTCACCTCCCAATTATTCCCCCTCGTCACAAACGTTCAAATACCGTTTCCTTGTTCTCTTCAGTTTGGTTGTTGTAATTGTTGTTAGTTCTGTCCTCTTCTCCCTTTTCTTTAACAAACCAGTTCTTTCAACCCACTTCTTTCCGTGATTCGGGCACATTTTTCCCCCAATAGTGTTTTAAACACTCAACTCCTTATTCTCCCCCATACGAACCCAACCGGAGCGGGCAATACCCCCTATTCGGGTCGAACACCTTTTTTCACCTGTTCTTCTTTCTACCTTTGAAATTGTCCAATTTTTTTGGTCCCTAGCGCTCGCGCTTTCATTCCCATTGTTCTTTTTCCAGACCCCTGGGCCTTTTTTCTTTTCCCCATCGTGCAAGGTGTAGGCCCCTGTTTTTTTCGCACTTTCCCTGGTCTAGGACTACATTTTCCCCCCCTCCTGGCCTCTCCCCACCCCGGTGCGGGCTTATGCGCCAACTTAGGCGATCTTGGCTAAGGTATTGGGTTAGTCCACCGGTTTTTTTTTAATACGTTTTTTTCCCCAGTTGTTTTTTTTTTCCTCTAATCTTCTTAGGTTTTTTTTTTTTTTTGGCCCCCCCTTCGGCGCAGATTCCAGCAGGTGCACTCCCGATTACGACCCCCCGGGTTGACGTTCCCTTGCCCGGTGTAGAGAGTAAAACGCTGAAGGCGTACAGAATGATTGCGTTTGTTGTTTTTTTTTTTTTTAGGAGATTTAATTGTGCCCGACACTGCTTTTTTGGTATCCCCCCCAAGGGTGTTGGTGTACTGTAAGCCCCACCGTCAGTTTTCCTTTTTCGTAGTTTGACCCCTTTTTTTTCCCCCTTTTAAAAAACCTCCTTCGCAACGCGTTGGGCGTCAAGCAGTTTTTTGTCTCGCAAATTTTGTTCCCTCCTGACCCCTGCTTTTCCCCTCCGTTTTGCCGGCCCCCATCTGCCTTGGTGTCGATACCCGGCCCAAACCTTTCCGTCCTCTCTGATGGAATCGTCGAGTTGCGCACCCCCCGCTCGGACATTTCCGTTTTTAAGACTGGCCTTTTCCGCGGTTTTGCGCCTATGGGAATACTGAAAACCTGGGCCCTTTTTTTTTCCGGCCGTTGACCACTTCTTTTTTTAT
>Ga0179593_1758580_pt1 | contig 11244 bp, 7 predicted proteins | sample CZODoug2_1_08_16_FD_185931 | JGI IMG/M metagenome (GOLD analysis project Ga0179593, IMG submission 185931) | Vadose zone soil fungal communities from Angelo Coast Range Reserve, California, USA - CZODoug2_1_08_16fungal (PacBio error correction) | ecosystem: Environmental > Terrestrial > Soil >... | reverse complement strand
CGATTTTTCTCTGAACCTGTCTCCTTCGCGGACCACTCGCTTACTTGCGGGGCGCTGGCCTCGATTCCAATTTTTTTTTTCTTTCACGAATCCGCATATCTCCCTCTCCCTTGGGCGATGATTCGTTTTCTATTTCCCAGCTCAAGGCCCTTCTGTTTTTAGTTTTCCAGTCCCTTCTCTGATTTCAAAGGAACCCCCGGGCCCATCCTCAAAGGAAACATCGCGCCCTTTTTTCCTCTGAGTTTTCTTGAACCCCCTCCTCTTTCAGGTCTGCGAATAGGCCGTTGAAAACTAACTTGCACTTTTTATGGGTTGTTTTTTGAGTACGCCCTTTACCGAACCCCGCCATCGTGAACGGTGCCCCTCATTTCCCTTTGATCACCATTGCCCCCCCTTCTTTCTGGAATCTTTTTCTGGGCTTGACGGCCTTCAAAAAAACTCCACGTCCGCCCCCTCTTTCTTTTTGCAAGTTTCTTTTCCTTTCTTCTCCCGTAATTCCAGTGGTCGTGTCAGAATCTACGTTCAAGTCCTTCCCCTTGAGAACCTTTCTACAGTTCACGTGGTTAGACCAGAAAGAAGAATTTCCGCACCGTTTTTCTTTCCCTTGCATTTTTGAGAATAGATGTCTCATACTTGTGGGGGTTTTTTTCAGAGCTCTCAACTTTTGGTGGTTCCGCATAGCCCCCCTTCTTTTTTGTTAGAGGGCCCGCCCCCCGACCGTTGACTTTCGGCCCTTCACCCTTTCCTCCGTCCGTCCTCCGTTCGGCGGTCGTCTTCTTTCATCATTCGTTTTCCCCTAAGGGCCCAGGAACTGCAGTTTACCTCCCAACTTCGTTCCTTTCTAATGGCGTACCCCACAGGCCCGGACATCAGAACTTTCTATTCCCCCCGTGCCTCTTGCAAAGTGATTCCGCTTTATAAGCATTCCACCCTGGTCCAGGGTCTGTCTTCAATCCCACCCCTCCCCGGCAGTTTCATGGTCCAAGCCCCCTTTCCAGTAAAAGTAATATTCTGCCCTCCTCTTTTTAGGCCCTTGAGTGTTGACTCTTTTTCCCGTTTTGCGTTTTTAAGTTTGTATCTTCCATTTCCCCCTGACTTTTTCTCTTCCCAAAGTTTTTAACCTTGACGTTCCTGATCCTCTCTGCGGCGACGAACGTGAGATATGAATGCGGATTCTGCTCAAATCCTCATAAGTTTTTTTCCAGAGAACCCCTCCCCCCTCCGTCCCCTCCCATTCTCTTTACCGCTTCGTAGCTCCTCCCCTCCTTGCTTCGCGCAGTCCCGTTCTCCCCTTTTGCACACTCCACGGCGCTGTGCATTTCATGTCGCCCCTCTTCGGTCGCGTACATAGGGGATTTCCCCCCTTCCGGCCATTCTTGTCTCGGGCGATTGTCCCAGCTCGACCCTTGACCCAACTCATCCGTACCACGTCAGCCCGTTTTTGTCCCCCCTCCCTTCTTTCATTGACGGTGACACTGCACCCTAAACCCCCGACCCTCCACGTAGGCTGTTAATAAGGTTGGTCTTTTCTCTGTATTTCCTTTCCCGACGCTGCCCTCTGAACTTTTTAATCGGCCCCAATGTTTCCTTTCTTTCCCCTTTTTACGTCCGCATAGGCTCCGTGCACAAACAAACCGCGCCTGGGGTTTATCAATGTTCTTTTCTTCTTCGACTGACCCGTTTCATTCCCTCTCCCTCGGCCCTTCCCTGTTGGAGTCCCCTTTTTTTTTATTCACACCCTTGTTGAGAACGAGGGCCCGGTCCACCTGACGTTTTCAAAAGGATGCGATCAGCTAGCTTCTGTCCCTTTTAGGAGACAAACCAAGCCGAACGCTCTCTTCCGGTGACATTTTGCCCCGCACCCATTTTGGTTACTTGACATTGTCCTTCGTTCCCTTCTCTATCTCCCTTCCTCCAGTGCGTAGATCTGCCTCTAGCCGGCAAAACGCTATTTGGCTTTCCATGATTTCTAGCTCTTACTGCTTTTTCCCCCCCCATTTTTGGGTCGGCCACACCCCAAACTTCGGTTAGTGGCTTCGTCCTCATTTCCGATTTTTTCCCTTAATGTCTCCTTCCATTCGCGTCTTGACTTCACGCCCCTTGCCATGGTTGGATCTTGAGGTTTCTCCTTTTTGTTTTTTTGAGGACGGATTTTTCATTTTTTCGCCCCCTGTCTCTCCCCTTGCGCCCTTGATGCTCGTCCCTCCCCTTTCCAAACCTCACCGTCCGAAAATCTGTTTCCCTTTTACCACACTTTCACACAATGTCGTACAGTCAATTTTTTCTGTTCCCGCTTGATTCATTCTGCGTCCCGATTTACCAGCAGTTAGTCTTCCCAATTACTCTTATCTTTTATACTCACCTTTGTTCTTTTTGGCGAAAATATCGGACGTTATCTGCGGAAATTGTTGAATTGGTCCTTCCCTCTTTACTCCCCCTTGACGTTTGCCAGCCCACTTTCCATTCAATTGGGAAGGTGACTGATGGCGACCTCTTTTTTCGGCACATGCTCATGTTTCGTTCTGGAGTTGTGTGATTTCCGGAGATCACCGTTTTTTTTGTTCAGCCGATATCCACACATGGTGGTTTGGACCAGCATTGCCAATGGCTTTTTTTCGTTTCAAGCTATTCGGCTACTCTACACGGCCCTTTTTCCTCCCTGAGGTTTTCACGGAAGCCCCCCCCTAGCCAGTTTTTGTGGACAGACCTATTCGTCTATTTTGTCTTCGCTTTGAACCTTTCCCCCCATATCTTTTTCATTCACGTTTTCTCCTATCTCCCTCTGTTACACTTCCTTTTTCCCGCCGTTTATCTTTCCCCGGCCTACAATCAGTCTTTGAACGTTTTACTTGTTGCATTAACAACATCTCCCTTCCCCTTGACTTCTCCCCCTGGACCCTTTTTTGAATGAGAATAATTTTTTATCCTTTATCATAATCCTTAACGCCCTTCCAGAAATAGTCGGTAAACACGGTTGTTTACAGGCACAAAGTTGAACCCAAAGGGGTCAAGGGATCGCGAGCTTTTTTTGGCCTCAAGTAGATATATTTAATGATCACAGAAGATTCAGAGTCCCGCCATTATGATCTCTGTGGTAAGCTTATTGTGCCAGTCTTTCGTATCCTTGAATTGTTCCGTCAGCACTTCCCCCCTGCTTTGTTCAGGGCATTCCTTTTGTAGCGGACGCCCGGCTCCATCGGACACAACCTTTTTTTCACTTTTTAGTGCTTTTATGTTTTTGTTCCCCGACCCGTCAATTTATCTGGGCCCCCCCAAGAAGGAGTCTTTTTGAAGGGCGAAGGTGGGGATTTTCCTTCTCTGAGCAGACCTCCTTCAAATGTTCTTTTGAAATTGAATGAATGCGATCCTGAACGATTGTGTTGTCGACCTATGTTCCCGAGGACATTCCCCCGTTGAACGGACACTGGTGTTTCAAGGAACCTGCCCTCGACTGGAAAATTTCTTCCAAGGGACGTGACCGTCGCCGAGTTCTTAGTTTACTAACAGATTTATTAGAGGTCTCCCCGGGAGTGACCCCTTCACCTTTTTCAGAACTTCCCTTTTTTCTCCCATCAGAAGCAGAGAAGACCCCGATCCCCCCCCAGCTTCTGAGTGGGTCATCGGATATCCTCTCTACCGGGGAACGGTTGTGCTTGTTTTTTGGACCTCTGTTTCTTTAAAATATGAAATACCAACGTCACGCACCCTGTCAGTTTTAACGGAAACCATCCCTCTGTCCCGCCTACGCTTCCTTGATTCGTCCTATTTTTCGTCCTGCCCGGGTTGTGCGGAACCGTACGTCAGACTTTCTTTTGGTGGAGCGCGACGCTCGGTTCCCTTTCCCCTCGTGATGTTTTTTGACTATCCCTTCCCCCATTGGAACCAGGATTCACCTCGTTTCTAACTTTCCTCCTGCGGGATGCCCCAACTTTTTACAGCTCCCCTGTCATTGTCAGCAACTGCTGCCCTCCTTTTTGAACTACGAAGACCTCTCGTGGGATTGTTCCCCCCCCTTCAATAACTCCAGAAGTCCAGGAGGCCAATGGACCCCTAACGAGTTCCCCTTTCACTTTTAAGACCCTACAGTTCCAGTCTCCGCTTTTGCCAACCGGTTTTCAAGGATTTCCGGTTTGAAAAAATGTGATCCTCCTCCCTCCTCGTTGTTTTTTCTCATGATAAGGAGTGTAATATTCCCCTTCAACCCGTCGGTCTAATGTTTATCCCTTTTCGCGGGGCTTCCTAGTCGTCCTGTGTTGGTTTGATTTTTCACGCCACGGTCCTTAGTGCTACTGACAGCCGCATTTTTTTCCCAAACTGTCCAAACTTCTTCCACCATTAGTCTGGTAAACTTTTGCCTCTCCTTCTTCCTGTACATCAGAACTTTAGTTCGATTTTCTCCTTTGCAACGACAGTGATACTTTTCCACGATGCTCCTGGTTCTTTCCCCGACTCCCCTTTTCGGCTAGATCCCACCCTACGTTCCCGTCAGGCAGTTAGTTTACCGGCCCCTCCACACGTCAATCTTGCCGCGTGTTTCGATTTTCTCTGAATCTCCCGTTGCTGTTGTGCTTGTAGCAGATACTTCCCTTCACCGCGTCGTCAATCGCTTTTTTTTGAAGAATCCCCTTCCTTCTCGGCACCTCCATTTGGAGAGGGATTCTTGTTTCACCCGCGTCAGACAATTCTAACGCATTTTTTTTTCTAGCCCCCCCCCCTGATTTTCGTGCGGAGCTTCGTTCATCACGTAGCCCTCCCTCTCTTTTTATCCCCCTTTGGTGGAAACTGGAACGTCCCCCTTCAGGTGCCTTAAACGCCATTGTCTCCCCCCGTCTTTCCCCTTCCGGCTCCCTTTCGTTCCGGAGCATCGTTCCCCTCTTCGTTCAACCCTTTCGCTACTTCAACTCACATACGCTTAGCACCGCAGTCTTTGTGATTTTTGCTCATTCTTCCTGGCTCAAACACACCGTTTTCCAAAGTCTGCTTTATACATTTTTTCCCGCTGTTCTGCTCTTATTGCGCCTTCCCGAGATTGACCCTTGCCATGGACGGTAACAGCGGCCTTTTTTTTTTTTTCCCGTGTCCTTTCCTTTAGCTTCGAACAAAATTTGTTCGGGGCCATTTTCTCCTTCTTCCTGCAGTCCAGCATGTGGTCCTTTTTCCATAGCTGCTGCCACCCAGCTGATCAGCCTTTTTTCTTTCGGTTTTGACACTGTTTTTTTTTTGTCTCCCCACGTGGTACAATTTTGCGATATCAGCTTCTTTATGCCCCTTGTAGCCTCCCAATTCTCCCCCTTCTGTCCGGATGCACAGCTTCTTACACTAACCGTGACTGTGCTTACTTACATTCTGGACGTTAACTCCCTGTCTCATCTTGTCCTCCTCTATTCGTAGATCTTACTCCTTTTCCCTTTTTTTTGCACCCTTATTTGCGGTCCTACTTTATGACTATAGAGAACGGATAGGAACTGCGTCCGACCCACTTTTAGTCCAACGGGCGTTTAGTGTCTTACTCATTTTCCTTGCCGTTCCAGATTATCTTTTCCATCGTTCGCGCTCAAGAACGCCCATTATGGTTGTCGACTCTAACGTTTTGGTCTCTCCTTCCAGTTAAAAACCTGCCTTGCCCCTTCTTTGGAGTCTAATCCCCAAGCCACCCCCCCCCTGCGCACCCGCGACAACGCGTGCGCCCCTTTGGTACCACATCTTTTGCTGGACCAGTAGGGGGCGTCTTTTTACAATCTTTTAGTAGTTCCCCCCCCCAACTTTTCCCAGACTCTTATAGATATTGTACTCCACCTCCGTGGTGAAGCCTGATCCCAAGAGGGTGTGTTTCTCTTCGGGTTCCTGTCAAGTAACTGGCGGGGACAAAGAGGTTGAACGCAGGGATGCCCCCACGTTTTCTCCAAGAACCCACCCTTTGGCTTTCTCCCCTGTTTTTGAAACCTTGGTGAAAAGACACGTTTTAGTTCCTTGTCCGTTGAAAGTCGGGGGGAGGCGGATAGGCCTAGGGAGGGTTTGGGTTTGGACTTCTTGGTGGGAGGGCGCACTGCAGGGACGTGTGATTTGGTTTTTCCCTCCCTCTCCCCCCATGGACTGCCCCGGCCGCTTCACGTCCCCCCTGTCTGTTCGTCCCATTTCGCTTCTTTTTTCCAATGTCCGCGTGTATTATTTTGACCGACGGCGGGGCTCTTGGGTGAAGACTCCACAGCAGTTTTTTTCCCCCTTTTAAATTCGAGTTTTTTTTTCGCTGGATCAGTCCTCCGGCGCGGCTTCTTGCCAAATCACCCTTTGTGCATGATACCGTTCCGTCAGATCTATGGTGCCGCCCTCGTCTTTTGCAACAATTCGGAGGATAAGGACAGGGAACCCATTCGCCCCCTACCAAGTGTTTACTTTTTGTCCTGTCCCCTTGAAACCCACTTTATGGGCTCTCTTTTTATGTGCTTTTTTCCAGTCATTTTTGTTTTATTGCCCCTCTAGTCTCCCTGCAGACTTTTGTACGTCCCCACTTTTTGAAGATCTCACAATCGTTGTACTTTTTTCCAAAAAGGTCCAACACCAGTGAACGGAGACGTGCCTGCGCTATCGGTTTACTATAATTTCTCAGGCACTTGGTGTCGAGAACAAGTCCCTTCTGCGTTTACTCTTGAATAGAAAGTTTCCCCGGCAAGGACTTGGCAGAAGGAAATGAACCCTTTTTTCAACCGGTCCGGCTCCTGCCGCCGTAGCGGTTCGAGAAATCGCCTTTTTTCTCAGCTCCTTCTGACCGCCGTGAAGTTTCGGGATTTTCTTGTCACCGCCCTCATTTAGGAAAGGCAGAAAAAGGGGAACCACAGTTCACAAAGCCCCCCCGCCCTCCCTGTGGAGAACCGTTCTTTTCCCGAATATGGGTCTTGGAAAGTCGTCACTCTTCCCATTCTAACATCCTTCCCGAAAGACTCAGACTCAGGGGAACGGTCCGTTGACCATCCGTGAAAGGACACCTTTCCCTTCCACTGGAGTTTTTTTCTGTCAACCCCAAGGGCGACTCCATTTAAATATCAAGGAGACGTCAGGTTGTTGTGTATCCCCTTCTGAGTTCTGGACGAACTCCCCGCGTACGGGCGTTGCGCTTGGCGATGTTGAGCAAGTTGTTTTCCCAATCCTGCCCCTTCCCCCAAGGTTCCTTTAGACAGAGGCTTTGATCCAGAGAAGCGTGTCATGGGGTGTAGTGCTCGGTCGTAAGCGGATTATGCACCCACGCCGCAACTGTCATATTCATTTAACAACAGTTAAAGTCACCATCTCCCTGTTCCCCGGCGTGCCGTCCCGGTGACAGAACCCTCGAGACTTTTCACACATTCAGTAAAGCAGGACTGCCTCTTGTTTTTTTGTGGATCGCCGACCCCGATTACTTTCTTTTACGAAACGAGTCTGACCGGATAGAATAAATACCCCTTTGGTAGTTGGCCAGTTCACCAACTTTTTAATTTTTATGATGTCTTTTCTCCATGGCCTTTTTTTACGGCAATTAAAACAATTCTCCCCTACCCCCAGGGCTTCCCTCGACTGTCCTTCGGACGCTTAGTAAGACCCCCTAAGGCCGTGGGGGAAGACAGATTCCGAGTAAGAAACTTCGGCAAAAACGTGAAAGAAGAGGAAGGGGATGCTTTTTTAAATTCTACGAGACCAGCATTATGAAATTTTTCTAATGAAAGGGACTGTGCCCATTTGTGCTTTCCTGTTGATCGTTTTTTGTTGAGATCGATCACATGGCCTTAATCTTACGCTGTAGTCGGAGCTTGCGACTCAGGTCTTTTTCCCCCCCGTTCCACCTTACTCGTATTTGGTCAGTGTGCCCCTCGGCCTTTCTTCCTTTTCAACTTTTCGTGCGAATATACCATTTCCTAGGTCCTCCGATTTTTAGTCGGTCCCAGTTGTTATGGGATCTTTTCCGGACACCTTTAGATGTAGATTTGATCTTCCCTTTTTTCCTGATGCCCCCGCATTAGAGTTGTCATGGTAGGGAGTAACATCAGTAATCGGTCGCTCCACCACCCCCTGTAAACTTTCCAGCCCCAGTGTCTTACATTTCATCTTTTGCAAAGCGGCTGATTTTTTCCACATAGCCGAGTGGTGGTCTTGAACTGTTTCGTTCCCTTTGAAGTTGTTTTTCCATACTCGCCTCGCCCCCCAAACGACCCAGTAAACGTGCTGCGTGAAGACTATTCCCCCTCGCGAAAGTTAGTATTTTTCTATTATTCCCGACATTGCCTTTTATTGAAGGTAACCCCAGCCCTTTTTCCCCTACGTGTTTGTTTTCGTTAGTTTCCCGGACCTTCCTTGCTTGGCAGTCCCTGCTCAATTGCCCAACTCCCACGCGCTGTTCGTTTTCCCCAACCCCGTGCCAACTTTTTTTGGAACAGTACCACGTTCACCCGTTGTCTTCGGGCAAGTCCCAGTTCGCCGCATGTTTTCTCCCATTCTACCATACATCCTCCCCTTCGTTCCTTTTTTTCTTGCCCTTGTTCATTTACGTTTTGGACAACCCGAAAATCCGACTCCCCTTTAATGTCGAATGGCTATTTTTGATCTTCCGAGGGGCAATTCTGCCCTTTGTACCTCGGCCAATGCCCCGTTGCCTGCGGCCCCAAATGCTTCGGCCCTTTTCCCCGGCTCCTGGTACAAAAACGCAGTCCCCTCTTGGGCCCCGCTCTTTTTTTGGCTCCGTTAACTCTACGTTGAGAGGCTTTGCTCGAGGTTCACCCGTTTGGCGACCTTTTTTTTTTGACCCCGTGTTTTTTCCCGCACTCTGTTCGGTAACAATGGCTGTTTCCCGTCTTCTCTCAGCATTAGTCGCAGGCTGTAATCGCGCCCTTCGTATGCAGATGTTGTTTCCCTGCCCCCTCAAATTTACACCGTGCTGGGCCATTTTTCTGGGTTTCCCATTCCCGCGACGTTTCAATTCTACCCCTCTCCTTACCGCCCGGGTCAGCAGAATTTGGAGAAGCGGATTGCCCCGCTCTCCTCCTTCTTGACCAAAATCTATAGTTTATCGCCCCCCTCTCTGATGTGGTTTCCCATCTGGTCGCCCGGAGTACGTAGTTTTTTCCCCACAATACATGCCTGAAGTTTCCCTTTTTGACTATGGTTGTAGACTAGGTTCGCCTTTGGATGACTTATGTCCCAAATTCTCGGTAGCTGCTTCGCAAGACTTTCTTCCTCACTGACGCAATGCCCGCCACTTTTTTTGCTCTTCGGTTTCCTTCACCATTGTAGTAAAAGACTGGGATGGCAACTGGCGGCCTCGGTTTTGACAGTCGGAAACCTTTACGAGAGGGGAGAGAGAGATGTCACTCGCTCCGTTGTTCCTTAGATGAAAAGAGAGCCTTCTCCTCTCCGTTAAGAAGACAAAGGTACTCCTGCCTACTGTGAAATCGAGGGACGCAGGAAGGAAGACCGAAGTTTTTCTCGGATCTTCTAAAGGATTGTCTCCCCCAAAGGGGCTGGGAACGTGGACGACCTGGGGGAACTTTTTTTTTTTCCCGCATTTTGAGGCCTCTTTTTCTTGCTTTGGAGGAGACGGCCTGAGCCGGCGAAGACCTTTTGGTCCCCCCCCCATCCGTCTCTAAAAAATGGCGCCCTGCCCACAACGCTACACCCTTGATCAAGAGGTTTTCGAAAGTAACCAGGTACGCATGTTTCGGTCCCCCTGACCTGAGGAACTTTATCCCGATGTTGAGGAAGTCAACAACAGCGCAAGTTTTGTGTCCCTCCCTCCCAGCTCCGCATCGCGGACAGACGTTTTTTCCCCCCTGTGAATTCTTCTTCAAAATATAGGTTTTCAGGTCAATGCGGAAGTCTAAGAGGTGTTTTTCTTAATCGATGAAACTTAGGAATGGAGACGGAACTTTCACTTTTTTTTATTTCACTTCACGGTTGGGTGCCATGGACACACCCCCTGCGACTATGGCTTCCTTTTCGGCTCCTGCGGAGGCTCCATGAGATGATTATCGCAGACTTTGCTTTTTTCAAGCCCGACCCTATGGGTTTCCCTTCCCATGGTTAGAAAGGAACCACCCCCCCATGTGATCCACACCCCCCTTCCCTTAACAGCTCCCTCTCTCCTTTTTCTGGTGGGAAGTTCCTTTTTTTTCCTGATGGGTAAAGGGGCCGAGTCCCAGCTTTCCCCCCCCTGCTACGCCTTGAGCCAGGCATTCCCAGGGTTTTCTTCGCTCCCGTGGCGGCACCATTTCGCCTCGGCCATTTAGCTGCCTCATTAGTCGATCTCGCCAATCGTCAGATCCAGCTTTTCCACACAAACCTATTTCCCCTTTCTTCTGGTATTTCTTTGGTCACGTCCCTCAGGAGCCTGGACATGGTCAAGAAAAAGAAGGAAGAGTTGTCTTGGAAGTCTAGGGAGTCGGACAGGTCCCTAAGGGTCCACAACTTGATGCTCAAACGAAGGAGGGGACTCAGGGGTTATAGACCAGTTTGGCAGTTAACGGAAACTTGTGTCTGCACATGGAAACTAGACGTGCATTTTGCCCCTTGTCAAAGTCCCGATTCAGGCAGTTTTTTGGGCTCGGGTAGAGCTGAAAAGATCTTCCACGCTAATTCCCGTGCGCACTTGGGTTTGGACCTTGAGCTCACCGACTAGCAACTTTCCCTTTCCTGCTATGTTGGTCCCCTTTCAAAACTTCCGTGACCGGGGTTTGGTTTTTTTCCCCCGCCGGTATCGGTCAATTTGATTTCTATGCTGAGTCCCCACAACGACTGCCAGACGATTCAAAGTTAATCAAACCATCGCACTTCGTAAGGAGTTTTTCACCACGGTGTTTCTTGACAAACAGACCCGTTTCAGGAAATTGTAAGGTCTGGGGTGTTTTGGTTTTTTCACGTCCCCCCCCCTTTCCCCCTCTTTGCCATTCCCGCGTCATTCGGCGGCACTCCCTTCTTTTCACTGTCGTTGGCCCTTCTCCATGTTCTTTGAATCCGGCCCATTGGGCCAGCCCCTAAGACCAAACCCCAGTTGAAAGAACTTATCGCGCCCCTCCGCCCCCCTTTTCCCCCGAAAGGTATACCCTTACCCTTTCTTAACTTGGAATCCTTTTAGGCAATGAAAACGCGACTGGAATTCTTGTTGGAAGAATAACTTCTCCCCAGGAGGAAACCCCCAGGGAAAGAAGGCGAAGGGGAACTGAGACAGGCTTCGTTAAGCTCTGAAGAAAGACCTTCTTTAGATATGACTGACACAGTGAGCCC
>Ga0179593_1712733_pt1 | contig 11244 bp, 22 predicted proteins | sample CZODoug2_1_08_16_FD_185931 | JGI IMG/M metagenome (GOLD analysis project Ga0179593, IMG submission 185931) | Vadose zone soil fungal communities from Angelo Coast Range Reserve, California, USA - CZODoug2_1_08_16fungal (PacBio error correction) | ecosystem: Environmental > Terrestrial > Soil >... | reverse complement strand
CTTACGTTGAACTTCCCAACGCTTAGTGCCCCTGACGACTCTTTTTTCCCTCTGGTCTGTGGGAAACTAGTTTCGTTTCTTTTCTTACTCACGCGATCCCACCCCCACCCGTCCCGCCGACAGCCCCCCCTCTTTTTTTGAAGGTCTTTCTACCGCATGTCGGGGCTCCCTGGGGTCGACCCCGACCTTGCGGAGAAAGAACCGGTGACGCGGCAAGACTCTTTTTCTTTCTTCGTAACAAGTTTCCCGAAACCCTCGGCCCTCCTTTTTGGTTGTGATTGTGGGCTGTTCTTCCCGCCTGATGGCCCTTTTTTCCTTATCATCCCCCCCCCTTCCCTTTTCTGGCCGTCTTGGGGTTCCCCCCCCCCCCCCCAAAAAAAACGGCTCCTTTTTTGCCTTCGTCGGCCGGTCTGCCGGTATTCGTCCTACGCGTCCGGGTTATTTTCAATCAACCTTTCCATCCTTTCCCCTGTTTTTCCTTTTATCACAAAGGTTTTTCTTTCTTCTAGACGACGCTGGGCACTTACCCTTCCAAGGACCTCCCCCCCCCCCACAGCTCTTCCTTCGGCTCGATCCCCTTTCTCCCCCCCCTTGATCGCCCTTGCACCCCGCGACAGTTTTTTTTCTTCCGCGCAGGCGGACCTCTTTTTTCACACATGTAATTGCTTTTTGCTCTCAGTCCCGAGTTTTTTTTTTTTTATTCCCCCCGGACCTTTTTTGTAAAGCGCATCCTTTTGAGATCTCCCAAATCAGCAGATTGGTTTTTTTCTGGTGTGAGCGCCTTTCCCCAGGGCCGTGGATTTTTTGACTACGGAGCCAAGGTCGCTCTCCTCTCCCCAGTTTGCAGAAGGAGTTTATTTGATCCCTCACTGTTATTTTTTGCAGTTCTTGCGGCGACTTCCTTGAACTTGCTTTTCTCCAAAGGGATGGGCATTTTTTCTCTTTTTTCTTCTTACTCCGCCTCGCGAAGGTTCTTAGATTTTTGCTTGGGTTGAGTTTTTGGGAGATGCTTTTTTCCAGGAAGTTTTTCGCCCCTGGTTATAAGATTAAAGTTTCCCTTTTGGTTTTTTTCCTCCCCCTCTTCCACTTCTTTTTTTTCAAACTCCACCCCCCCTTCCGTTAAATTCACGGCAAGTTTTTTCGATCTTCCCTATGGCGCTCTTTTTTTTTCCCCCTTTCGATTTCCGTGCCCCTTTTTATCGAGGCCGGCGCTTTCCATTCCCCCCCCTCAAGGCCCCCCCCCGCTTCAAGTCTCGAAAATCTTCTCCTTGGGGGCCGAGGAGCTTTCCCGATTCGGTTTTTTTCCGGGGACAAACAAAACCCAACCCAACAAATTTTCAGAGACATCCCCCATTGCAGTCGGTTCTCTTCAACCAGTATTCCTTTCCCTTTCTTACCGGGACCAGGCCGGCCCCTCTCCCCTTCCTTTCATCGAAAACCCCCCTTTCTAACTCGACCGGAGATGATTTTTTTACCGCCGTCTTACCGTTCGTCCGGACAGTCTTTGTCAAAAACCCACCCAAACCCCCCCCCCCCTCCATAAAAAAAAATTTCCTCCCCACCAAAAAAAACAACCGAAAACCCCCCCCCCCCCCCAAAAAAAAAAACTTTCCGGGACTTTTGAAGGACGCTCCAATTTTTTCAGCGCTCTTTCTTTCTTTTGTATTCACCCCCCCCCCGTCCTTCCACGACGGCATGAAAAACTTATTTTTTTTCATTTTTTCAGTTGGGCTTTTTGTTTTTTTCGTTGGACCCCCTTTTTCTCTCCCCTGCTAGACGTCCCGTTTCTTGGCTAGAGGGTGCCCCCCTAACCTTCTTTTTTTCACCGAATAGAGATCCTCTTTTCCTTTCTTCGCTTTTTTTTGTGTTCACCCCTCCCCGATTAGTTCTTCCTCCTTTTTTCTCCTTTTCCGGCATCTGTTTCCTCACCCGGCGATTGCCGTTTCTTTTTCCTCCCTGAGTTCCGATCATGCACGATTGTTTTTCTCGTAGTCGGCTCCCCGGGCGCCTAGGTTCGTCCTACTGGCCCGGATGCTTTCCTGAAACAGCAGGGCCCAGGACCAACCGAACCTTTCCCTGCTTTTCCATCGACCTCTCCTTTGGAAGGGGTCCCCCCCCTCCCATCCCGGGCCCCTTCCTCTTTAATAGTTCAATGCTCATCTTTTTTTTTCCCCCTCTAGCGCGTTACCCCCACCTTCCCCTTTTTCTATGAGGCCGGGAGTCCCTTCCTTACGTTTTGATTTTTTTCTCGCTCCATATGGGGACGATGCTTCCCCTTTCCGATGGATGAATTACTCTCCCCAGCAATACGATTGCTTTACTTTGCCCCTTTCCGCCCTCCCTCCTCCGAACGCTTTTTCACCCCCTTTCCTCTTCCAGCTGTCGACATTTTTCTTCCCAAGGGGCCGGTCGCTCTTTCCTTCTCTCCTCTTCCGAGTTGTTTTTTCCCCCAACGAGGTCTTTCTTCGCAACGGCTGTCTCCTCCAGGGCGGTTCTTCATTTCGCCCTTCTCCTTTTGGCAAACACTCGACTGTTTGTTTTTCGTGCCGATCGTCGGCCCTTGTCTGACCTCTTTTCCCTTGCTTTCTTCCGATATCAGCTTCCCTTGCCCTTCCTACCTCTTGCAAAAGAATCCTTCGCATCGTTTTCCCCCTTTCCCCCCGAGGGGGGAATTTCGGATATCTTGTCCTCCCCGGCTATACGCTTGAGCATTTTGAGCAGATCTTTTGTCCCTTCGCAGGAAATTTTTGAAAGGAGGTCCACTTTTTTTCCTGATATTAATTCCTTTCCTTTCCTTGTGTGTTCCTCGCGCACTTTCTCCCTCCTCGTGGTCGTTCTGGTGAGGGGCCTTCTAACCCCTTCGCTCGCGTTCTTTTTACTTGAAACCTCCTCGTTTGAGGCCCCCCCTTTTGCGGTCTTTGCATCTTTCTTTTCGCTTCTTTGGGTCGTACTTTCCCTGACCAACGAACCTCCTTTCTTTATATCCCCCTCCCCCCTGGCGAGTCCTTGACAAAAGGTCCTCGTTTGATCTTCTCCTCCCCTGGAAATTTGACTTCTTAGAAAGACCTTAGCTGCAAAACTTTTCTTTCTATTGGTCCTTTGTTTTCAAGGCATTGATCCTTTTAATTTTTTTTTGGGAGGGATTCCCCTTAGGAAACGTTTCTTCTTACTTGGCCCTTGTTTGCATATTTTTTTCCTCCCCACAGCCACTTTTTTTTTTCCCCATGGTTATTGACTTGATTTTCCCGTGATGTAACTTTCTTTATTTTGTTCTATTGAGTTCTTTTTCCTTTCCGGAAGAACCTTCGGTTGAATTTTCTGAAGATTAATGATCTTTATGCACACTCGGGCAGGCCTTTTTTTTGCTGTGGTATATTGCCCTTTTTTCGAGGGGCCCATCGGCGTATTCCTTCCCTGGATTGCTTTTCCCCCCCCCCCCCAGACTCTTCCCCTTCTTTGGCATAGGTGAATTTCTTTGACCATCGGTTGAATCGTCCCTCCTCCCCCCTTTTGGCTCGGGGCTCTTTCCTCCAATCTTCACGTGGGATCTTTTGTCCTCCCCCTGTCCGTGGAGGGTTGTTTCCTAGTTAAAGGCAAAGGGCCGTCCCTTTTGGGCACGACCTTTCTCGACGAGGCTTCCAATTCTTCTTTGACGTTGGTTCTTTTTGATTCTCCCCTTCGACCCAGGACAACGGCTTTTGGGCCCTTGTCTATTTTTCCGTTATCTTTTCTTGCTTTTCTTCGGGTTCGTTCGGGACGTGACACTCCCCGTTGGAGGAGCATCGGTTCCCTTTCCCTCGCCTTGCTTGGTACCTGCTGCCCTCCGGATCGCCATTTTCCCTGGCGGACCCGTCCCTCTTTCTTGCCGGAATTCCTTTTAGTTCGTATCTTTCGTTGTTTCCCTTTCCCCTGGACTGGTCCAAAACAATTTTCTTTCACGAGGACAAAGTGTTTTTAGATCGGTTACTTTCTTCCTATCTAACGAATCCTTTCCCCCAGAAATATGGATTTTTTGACTCCCCCTGATTCTGTGCGTTACCGCTTTTCTTCCCCTTTCCCCACTTATGGGGGAGAGGGGCAGTTTCCCTTCTTTTCCCCCCCCCCCACTAGAAGGCCCTCCCCCCTTTTGTCTGATTCACCCCTACATTCCCCACGTGGACTTTCCTTCCTTTCCCGGAGCCCAAGTTCGGCTTCTCCCCCCCTGATTTCTCGCGCCCCCCCCCCCAAAAGCGTCTGCTTCCATTTTTTTTCATCACGAAAGTTTCCTCCCCCCCCGCAGTTTAAAAATTTTTCGGTAGTGTCCTTTCCCTTGACCCCCTCACCCCTCCTTGAGGGAGGGGAGGCGACTTCCCCTTTTTGGCGCAACCCCCCCCCCCTGCTTTCTTGGTTCGCCCCTTTCCTTTTTTTTTTCTCAAGGGGCGTCTTCCTTGTGCGTTTTAAAGCGGTGATTTCGCCTCCTTCCAACTCCCCACTTTTCCTTTCTGGCAAAAATGTTCTTTTTCCCGGTTTTCAAAATCTTTCTTTGTTGGACTTTCTTCCTGAAAACCCGTCTTTTTCCCCCTGGAGGAGGCCACCGACCTTCCCCGTCCCCCCTTGCCCAACTCGGTCCGCTCCCCTATTTTTTCTTTGAATTTTTTCAGTGATTCTCTGCCCTGTTTCCGCCTTTTTCCGGGAAGGTTTCCTCCCTCTTTTCCCCCCTCCTAACCAAACCACTCGAGCCTCAAGGAGTCACCCTCCCTTTTCTTTTCCTGAGATTCTTTTTTTCCTGGGGACACTGCTGGCTTTTTTTTCCGGCCTGGCTGGAACTGGATTCTTATTTTGCTGTCCCTTTTTTCCCACATCGAACCCTTTTCCCCTTTTCAGCGGCATACTAGTCTTTTCCTTTTTCCGCTGTGGCCTGAAAGGCTTTCCTGGGGATTCTCCCTTTCCATTCTGGCTCTGTTTCTCCCTAAGGCCATTCATCCTCGTTTCTTTTTGACCAAATGGGAATTGCTGTTTTTCTACGACGGTATTTCCTCTCGCCTGGCCCTGGGCATTTCTTTCTCGAGGCCTTTCTGGCCTTTCCTTCCAGCTGAAAGAGTCGTTTTATCTTTTGTCGTGATGTCCTGATTTTGCCCGCAGGCTCGGGCTTTCCTCCCTGCTCTTCTTTTCCTACTCCTCGTTGTTTGATTCTTCTCGCCTTTGAAGCTGCGGGCCCCCGTCTTTAGTGGCAACACCCTCCCCTTTTTCCGTTATCTGTCGATCTTCCCTCTGGGGAAAGGCTCGCCATTCTTCTGGTCTTCCCCCCCCCCCTCTGACGCCTCCAGTAGTGATAGATCGTTTCTTTTGCCCCAATCCCAGGGTCTGGTCTTTCTTTTGTTTGAGGATGGGAATTCCTTTCTTTTTTCGGCCTCGGACAAGATCCCACGTTCCCCCCCTTCATGCAAAAACGAGCGCCCTTCCCCAACCTTTCCATCTCTTCCGGATGATTTGGGTCGATCCCCAGGGTCCCCCCCCCCAACCTGCCAAAGTTTTCAGGTTCCTTGGACCCAGCCAGTTCCTTATCCCCTGGGTCAGGATCTCCTTTCGGGAGCTCGGTCTTTTTCTTTTCCCCTGAATCAGCGTGAGTTCTCGTTTTTTTTTGAGAGTCCACCCGCCTTCCTCCTTTTGCGGGACCCTTCGGACCCCCCCTTTTTTTTTTTTCTTCCCGGGACATTTCGTTCTTTTTTTTTTTGCCTACTCCGCAACCCTTTTTCGGTGAATTGTACTTCCTTCTTTTTTGTTGTCGGAGTTTTTTTTAAGTCTTCCCCCCCACACCGCATGACCAACCCGGTTCCCGATCTTGAACTGGGGATAACCCCAGCTTCCCTTTTCTTTCCAGAATCCGCCAAGTGGTCCGTCCCCCCCCCTTGCGGAACGCCGGAACAGTCTTTTTTTCACCCCCAAAAGCTCGACCCCCCCTCCTTCCACCCCTTTGAACCCATCACCCAGTAATCCTACTTCCACACACGGAAAACTTGTCCTTTTTCAACTCCTTGGGAGAGGGGCCTTTTTTCTTCCGGTCGGGTCGACGTTTCTTTTCTGCCCCCTTTCCGGCGTCGGTTTCTTTTACCATAACAAAGGACATGTGCTCAACCTTTTTTTGTATAGAAGATGGTCCGCTCTTTCTCCCTACAATATTGACTTTTTCCCCTTTCCCTATCAATAAGTCTTTTTTTCGGTGAAGGCGCCCTTTTGCTCCACGTTACTTTAGGGCCGTCTCTCTCCCCTTTCCCCCCCCACCCCCTGTCCTTCCCAGAGTTCTTTAGGGAGGCTCCTTCCTCTCGTTGGAGCAACCTTCTAAAATCCCGACTTTTTTTTCAATGAATCCCTTTCTGCCGAGTTCCCGTTTCCCCCTTACGTGTAGAGGACGTCCCCCTTCAAAAGAAATCTGACCTTCCCCTCTCTCTCCGGCTTTTTTTTTGAATAGAGACGCTCTCTCTTTCACCCCCCCTTTTTGCGGTTCCAGATCTGGCGATCGTCTTCCTTCCCCAGACGAATTTCAAGGCCACCCGATGCTTCGTCTCTCTTTTCTTTTGCGGGACAGACCCCCTTCCTTTTTTCCGAGCCCGAAGGGGATCAGTTTTTCCCTGTTTCGATGTTCCCTTTCCCTTCTCGTCAAGTGGCTTTCCCCCCCTTCTGGACGCAGGGATGGTCGGCTAGATGGTTTTCATTTTTCCCTGGCAGGTTGCCTTTTGTCCCCCCAAGGACGATTTCCTTCTTTCTCCACGTTAGGAGGTTCGTCCCTGCCCCCCCTTTGGCCGGGAAACTTTCTTGGCAACAATCTTCCTGATCATGGGGCACCTCCTCTCTCCCCTGTGGCTCGATTCGCCCCACCCCCGGAACATACAGCTGTTCTTTCCCTTTTCCAGTTTTTTGCCCCCCTATCCCCCGCAGGTCAACCTCTCCTTTTTTTTTTAAGGCGGGAGAGTGGTTTCCTCTTCCCCCCTCTGACTGAAAAGGTTCTCGCAAGGGCTCCTTAAAAGCAATTTTCCCCTCACCGGGGAGATCCCCTCTTGCTCACGAAAGCTGCTTTCACCCTTGGACCTATGCACTTTTCCCCACCCTTCCTCATGGCAGAAGGGTCCGTTCTTTCTTACAGGAACCCACGGTCTTTGGCTTTCCCGTTCAAAGGCACTACTCTCTCCAGCATTTAGACTTCCCCCCCCCCTTTCCCCTTTCTTTTTTTTTAAGATCCAAAGCGGCAGCACTTGTATTCCCCCACTAGCCCCGCAAGGATTACGGCTGACAGCTTCCATTTGTGCGTTATTCCCCCTTCCCGACTTTAAGCCATTCCCCTTATTCTCCCCTTCATCAGAGACCTTTTCTTTGGTTGCCTTCCCAACGTTTCCCTCTTTTTCAGAAAAAAAACTGTTCTGCCACATTCCCGCAACAGGTTCGACGGCTCAAGTCCTTTTCTGCTGAAGTTAAATACTTCTCCCGGTACTCATTTAGAGGTTTCCCGCCCAGGAAGAAGCCGCCTCCTTCCTTGAAATGATAAATTTTATGCGGCCCGAGATAGGACCTTCCTTCTCCGAGGCCTCTTTTTGTTGTAAATCCCTTCCCCTTTTCGGGCGAATCCTTTTCAGAACCGCTTTCTTCCTTTTCCAGCAAGGAAGCGGTTTTTTCCCCCCCCCTTCTGCTTATGCTCTGAGCAGGTCTCTTTTCCACCCTTCCCCTTTTCGAGGGTTGATTTCTGATCTTGAGATTCCTGCTGCAACCCCTCCGTTGTCCTCAAAGATTTTTGGGCGATTGTAGATGCCAACCCTACCAGGACTATTCTTTCCCCCCGCCTAGCGAAGGTCCCCCTCTTTTTTGAACGACGCTTTCCTCTCATCTTCCCCGGCCTTCTGCGAGGGCTCCTCCCAGAACGCCTCCTTAGGCAGGCAGGGCTCCCCCTCCTTTGCAACTATCTATCTGTCTTTTTGAAAAATTTATCTTCCCCCCCCCCTTTTTTAACCATTGAAGAACCGGGTGCGGTCTTGGGAAACGCGCAGCGGGTCTTCCCCAGCTTGTCATTTTCCCCCCTCCCATTCTGCGAAAAATGCGCTCCTCAATACGCAATTCTGTTTTTTTTCTTTGTTGGTAAATGGACGGTTTTTCCGCGTTATCATTCCCTGGCTTCTCCCTTGTCACTCTTCCCCCGAAGACGACAGGATGTGTAGCCCTCGTGGATGAGCCTCCTCCAAGGTCTTCCCTCTCGTCGGGAGGGGCCCCTGAGGTAGATCTGCTTTATGTGAATGCCCTATTTGATCTTTGATAATTTTTTTCGGACCATGAATGACTGTCTTTCCTTTTGGGCGGTGAAGCTCTCCTAGATTTTCCCGGAGCCCTTTTGCAAAGCCGGTTGTTTTACCGTAGGAAAACCCCTCGGACGGAACGACCTCCTCTCTTTCATTGCGAATGCTCCTTGGTGGAAGACACTCCTTTCTGTCCTTCTTTTAGATGGGTGTTCCCCCCCCTTCCCTTTTTAGCGATGCTTTTCCCTCCTTCTCGGCCCCGTCCTTTTCCCTCCTGCAATCATATCTCCTGTTTCGGAGGTTCTATGGGTTTTTTCCGGGACAGTTTTCCTCTTGTTCTGGTGCGCTTACATTTTACTTCCCTCTGTCCCTCCCCTTTTTTCCTCCCCCGCTTTTCCCCCCTCCCTTCTTCCCCCCGTCTCCCTACCCCTACCCTTCCTTATACCCCACATCCTCCCTCCTCACCCCCTCCCCTCTCTCCACCTCTTCCTTCACTCCCACTATTCACATCATCCTCTTTTCTTGGTCATCTCCTTCCCTCCCTCATCTACTGCTACCTCCCCCCCTTCCCCCTCATTTCCCTATCTTCACCCGTCCTTCCGACTTGAGTTTATAGGGCGCTCTTTTTGCGCCGCTCCTCCGCTCGCCTCCCCCCTTCTCCTGAGTTGAGCTTCTTTCCTTAATGGGCTCCTTCCTTCGCGCTCCGTTCCGGGCGTTTCTTCGCAGATCGATTCTTCTTCCTCTTTTGGGCGGTCCTTTCCTATCTCCCCCCCCCTGGCTGCAGGGGATTTTTTTCTCTTTTGATGAGTTTTTCGCGACCTCTTTCTTTCTTCTCGACAAAAATTGTCCCTTCTTTTTTTTCTTTTTTGATAACTGCTGTCCCCATCTCTTTTTTTCCCAATACAGCGCACCCTCTCCCCGCGTGCGGGACCTTTTTTTTTGAGGGAAGCCTTTTCGGCAAGTTCCCCCCCCCCTCCTTTAGCGGATCGGCACCTTTTGGTCGTCGGCGCCCCCCACAAACACCTCTTGCCTATTCCTCCATCTGGACTTCTTTTTCTGCGGCGCTTTTCTTTGAGGGATTTTCTGGCTCATTCTCCCCCCCCCCCCACTTCCCCCCTTTTTAAAGTTCTAACTTTTCTTTTTTTTTTTAAAGATGCTCCCCCCCCCCCTTCCCCGCTCGACCTTTTCTTCCCTCCTGCTGCCCGAGCCTCTTCTTTGACCTTTGCTTGAGGAGCCCATCAAATGTAGCGTCTTTCCCACCCCGTCTGTGCGTTCTTCCCCTCTTTTTCCGAATTTCTCGCTTTTTTTCTCCCATATTGAGGTGAATTTTTTAGCCCCCATTTTCCTGCGTTCTTTCCTTCACGGCACTTCCCTGGTGCTCCCCCCATCTAGGGCTTGCACGTTTTTTTTTTCGGCCATCTCTGTAGCCTCCCCCTTTTCTTCCTCCCGGCCGACTTCCCTTTTTCTCCCGTTTCACACCAATTTTTTTTTCACGGAACTGGGTTTCTTCCCCCCTTTTTCCTCCATTTGCCCTCCTTGCACCGCCACCATCACAATTTTTGTTTGCGGTCACGGTGATCACGCCCTTCCCGCACCCGGTTTGGTGCCCGAGCATTCCCCTTTTTCCTCCTGTCGAGGCCCGAGTCCCTTCCCTATAAAACCACCGTTTTTTCCCCTCTTCCACTTGACGGAGGTTCCTTAACTTTCCCCCCTTCAATCTGATACATTCCTTCGTAAATGGTTCACGATTTTTCCTTTCCTCCTTCCCCCCGATCACGATCTTTCTTCCATCAAGTTGTTGTTTTTTTTCTGAGATCTATCTTAGTCTTTTTGCCCCCTCCACCCTTTCTCCGTGGCACCATTGAACGACCCCCTTGTAGCGATCTTGGGCAAATAGGTTCCCCGTCGTGACCTTCGTTCCCTTTCCATCCTCTAAAGCAGTCCTGACGGTTTTCTTTTTTCCCTATCCTCGTTCGATCGGAAACTTTCGTCGCTTTCGCGGTCCTTTGGTGTCTTAGGTGAGTGATCAACCCTCCGGGCAGACCCCGGCTCGGTGTTTATATCTTTGGGACGCACCCTACCCCCCTTAGACCTTGTTGTTTTCCAGTCCTGTGGGCCCTTGCCCTCCCCTTCCCCTTTTTTCCTTGGTTTAGGTTGGTCCCCTTTGCCATCCATTTGCGGAATGACTCCGTGCCGGTCTTTCCGATTTTCCCCCCCGCGACCCGATTGGGAGACTTTTTGCAGTGGGACACTTTTTTCCCCGGTGCCTTTTTTTCCCGAGCAACTTGCCCTGACCAGTGATGTCCGTCACCCCCTCCCTTCTGTTTTGGAATGTACCCAACAGTTTCTTTTTTTTCTTCTTTCTCCCCCCGCAACCCCTCTGAGACCCTGGCCAAGAAGATTCCTCGATCGTTCCACCTTGATTTCTCCCTCCCTGGTTTCCCCTCTACCAGTTCTGCTTTTCGCAAGCAGAGAGAAATTTTTTCCCTGTTCCTTGAGGTTCCCTTTTTTAATCCTGCTTTCTCCTCTCCCGCCTCCTTGTTAAGAATATGTCGTTTTTGAGGTTGATTTAATCTAGTTGATGGCTTTACTGGAGACTTCTCCCCCCCCCCTCGTGCCTTTGGGTTGTCCCGAATGCCCCCGCTCCCTTCTCCGCGTCCCTTTTTCCCGCAACGCTTTTTGAGGTTTGTTTTTTTCCTTTTCGCGACCGCCGCCCCTATTAGATCGAAAACACTTTCTTCTTGCCCGCACCGGCCCCCCCATTCCTCTCCCCGCAGCCCCTGCGGTTCCGATACGGTTGCAAGAGGTGATTTTCGCTTTTTTAGGATTGTGGCATGATTTTTTCTCCCCCTTTGCTTTTCCGAAAGCTTCCTTTTTTTTTTTTCTACATACACCCCGTGGTTGTACCTCTCACGGATGGCGTTTTCACTTTTTCCCTCCCACCACATCTCCTTCCCGGCAGATTTCTAGCCGATGCGCTGACCGC
>Ga0179593_1618522_pt1 | contig 11244 bp, 10 predicted proteins | sample CZODoug2_1_08_16_FD_185931 | JGI IMG/M metagenome (GOLD analysis project Ga0179593, IMG submission 185931) | Vadose zone soil fungal communities from Angelo Coast Range Reserve, California, USA - CZODoug2_1_08_16fungal (PacBio error correction) | ecosystem: Environmental > Terrestrial > Soil >... | reverse complement strand
GGTTGGGAACCTTAATCCCCAGAAAAATAGTGGATTGTTTTCTATACTGTCCTCCCCAACGGAGTTACTTACAAAAAGGACCCGATCCCGCCCCCCCCGAATCACGGTCTTTCCCCTCATAGCCTTTTTCCACCAATTCGCGGGCCTCATGAAAATCATCCATCCCGCCCAGCGTCTGATGTTCCGCCGACAGCATGGGACGTTTTTTTTGTCGGCTCGATGAAGACCCCCCTTAAAGGGGCCCCTTCTTTTGGTTTTTGAGGAGATATTTTTTCCCCTTATGCCTGCCGACTTGCTCGTCCCTTAAAGCGACCTTATGACCTTTCGCGGTTTTATTCGCTCTTTGCGTTGGCGTTTTATCTCTTTGGCGCTGCTAGCTGGTACTGATAACAACTTTTTCATATTCCCTTCTTCTAGGTTGAGTTTGGAAAACCCTGTCCGACGTCCGTACGAACTCATGGTATATGAAGGGTTTGGATCAATCTTTTCCCCCGTTAAAGTTTTCTGCTTTTTTCGGTTGGAACTTTCCGCGGCGAGACCGAGGCCTCTTAGGACGTTTCCCTTTCGTCCTTTTCCTGATCTTCCCGCTTGCTGTGAAATACTGTTCGAGAGGGGACCATAAGTCCCCCCATTTTTCGTCAACCGATTCTTGACCCGGCCGACTTGCGGGCGGGGTTCACATTTTATCCTTTTCGGACTTTCCAGTCTCCGCAGCTTTTTAGTTGGCGTTCGCTTTACAGTCAACGCAGTCCTGCTTGTCTATGTACGATTTATATGGGCGAAGGCCCGTTCATCTTCAGCGCCGGATCGTCCCATCAATCAGGCCTTTTTAAAGCCCTTCACTTCCCTTTCCCCAGCCTCACCCCCATAAGTTTTTTTGCGAGCTGTGTCTCTTCTTCGGTGTTCGATGGCTGTAGAAGCGACGACGTTCCCTTTTCTTCTCTTTTTTCCTCACGATGTGACACACAAGAAGTCCCCCTCCACTTAAGGCCAAACTTAGTGACTTGCGTTCGCTTTCCCGTGAATGCCACGTATGCGCCGCCGGTTGTCTTCCCGTTCCCCGAGCCAGACAATACTTTCTCTCAGACGCAGACTCCTTGTTGCCCAGACGTGTTGAAAGTACTGATGAGCGGACTTGTCCTGTTTCCCCAGTTTTTCTCGACCGAAAACGACCTTTTCCCCGCACGCGTTCGACCTTCCCCCCGCTTTACAACAGTTTAGGCTAACACCTCTAAAGATTCTTCCCTGAACACCTTTTTTTCCGGATTTTCCACAAGAATTTCACACCAACCCGTTTTGAGGCCAACTTCCCTCACCTTTCCTCTGGAGTTGGTCGCTAGAGACCCAGAGGGGAACACCCCCCCACTCTTGCATGTTCCATTACTCAAACTTAGCAGCGCCTCTCAAAGAACTCTGTGGTCCATAGGTAGGACTTCTTGAGCTACTTCCCCCCAGGTGATGAGGTGAACCCCTAAAGAGCGCCCCCCCAGCCTCGTCCCCCCCGACTTTCATTTGGGAAACCTTTCGAGCCCGTAAGGTCCCGTCAAGTCATGCATTGAAAAGTCTCCGTCCCCAAAAATCGTAAACCAATAGTTTCAAATCGCGTTAGTTTTCACCGAATGCATTGATCTATGCACTCTTCGATGATTAACTCTTGCCAATGTATCACTGAGTAAGATGCAGCCGTACTTCCCACAGTATCAAACCTCCACCCAGAAACCTCCCAGTTATTGTGCCTGCCGATGTGTTCGCCCGAAGTTGATTTTGTTCAAAAATCTCCCACCGAAGAACGCGTTCTCTGAGAAGACTCACTTTCCTCGGTACCGGCATTACAGTCAAGAATTCGTGCGAATGTCTCCTGGGATCGTGGAGGATGACCCCACACCTCCTTCGATTTTCTTGTTAGTCCGGCAAGTTTCTTCTCTTCTGCTTTGTTCGTCTTCACCACAAACGTCACTCCACAAGGTCTTTAAGGCGGATAATGCTATTTACTTTTTTTTTTCACAGCCGCGCTAGACCATCCGCACTCAGTCTGCTGTTGTCATAGATAATATAATTAGGCGGCGCGCCATTCTTTCGTTTTTCCCTTCGCTGCGCCGTTGAGTTCTTTGCACCTTGTATAAGGATTTTACCCCCCACCGCGTTAGCGGTTTGCGCATTGACGGGGTCGTTTCAATTGCTTAAATCCTCCTCTCTTAAACAGTCCACCGCGGCTGAGATTGGATTCGAGAATTATTTACACGGGCTTTTCATTTTCACACGACATAACGTACGGACTGACCGCAGGCACCGAAAGGCCCAAAGTAGCATGCGCTCAATGCGGGCTTACGTTGTCCGGCAGGGCCCCCCCCCACTTAGGCTTGATAGTTACCCCGCCCATCCCCACACCCTCGTCTGCCCTCCTTCCCAAAAAGCGGACCGAAATTTTCAGGAATGGCTTTCGTTAAAATCACAAAAGCTGTGTATCTTTTTCCTTCGTCATGACCCCTCCTTTTTCAGTGCGTATTAATTTAAGTTTCTTCATTTATGCGCCGACTTGTTCTTCCTCCTAAGTTTTGTTTGATCTCTATACCTGAACTTTTCCTCAAAAGGATCTTACAGCTCCCTTCATACTCCCCTTTTTTCCCCTTAGGCTTACCTAGGATCTTTCCCCGAACGATTACAGCCGCTGGCTTTTGCCGTTTCTACCCACATTCTTAACTCCATAGTGGTGGTCGAGGTCTTGGTAGCCTTTTGGCGCGAGGGCTTGGCGCCGCCTTTCCGTCGCCGGTGCTTATTACGGACCAACTTTCTGTACCGTCTGATCCTTTCCAGTGTGGGTTTTTAACTGATTGGCGGGATTTTCTCGCAGGTATGTATTGGCAAGTCCACCCGCACATCCTAGATTAAGATCGCCGCCGGGTGACTGTTCACTGTCTGCGTCTTCTTCGATCCCCCTTTCCCAATGAGAAACCCCCTTCCCGCTAGTGTTACCCTTGGTTCCCCTTATCACGCGCAGAGCTTGATTACCGTCCGAAATGCATTTTCATTCCTTGACCCGACTTTTTCGTTAGTGAGTTTCTTGCCTGATTTCCGCCTAGCGCGGGCTTTTAATAGTTCGCTTTAATTTGCCGACTTTCTTGGAAAGGGTTGTGAGTTTTGAGGCGTTTTTTCTTACCGATCTTCCCTAAAAGCCCTGACTTCCGGATTCAGCTCTTCGGTTGTTAGTGAATAACTTCCCTACAATTGAGCCCCCCTGTCCGACCGGCCCTTCTTTACGTCGGTGACCCTTATTGATGGTCCATTTCATTCGTTTTTGCGGGGGGAGTGATTTTGGTAAACGACTATGCGGCCCCTTGACCGACCTTTCGTTTACACTAGGCGGCGGTTATAGGCAGTTTTTTGCCCCTGAGACGGTATTCGTCCTCGGGTCTTCTCTGACATCGGAGCAAGAGTTACTAGTCTCTCAACGTCATGTCCCGTATCTTATTACGATGTTTGCACCTCTTCACTTGTCCCCTATTGTTTATTTCAAGGCGGCCCCCTTTTCATTTTTCATCGCCCCCGTTTTTTCTTCCAACCCTTGTCTCGTCAAAGGTTCATTGGTAAAGTTCGTTTTTGAGAGTCGTCGTTTTCCCGACGGGAGTTTTCACCGGCTTCCCTTTGTGACCTGTTTTCCCCTCCAATCGTCCGACAGGGAATTTCGCCTGTCGGTTGGCCTCTGGATGACTTGAATTTTTCTCCTGGCTCGCCCTTGGTCTCCCCCCCGTTTTTGCCTCCGCTAACAAACCAGCCATCGCCCTTGTGCGAGATTTGTTCCCCATTCCCGTTTTTGTAATTTCTTGACCTACCAGTAACCCCCGCCTTCTTTGAAGGTCCCGGGGGTCTGCGCTGTATCCTCCCTCCAAGATTTTTTTCCCATCGGTTCGTGGTTACCCCCAATCTCGTTTTCCAGATGTAGGGTAAGGCCAGAAGTTCCCCCCAATATCCCAAACTGGCCGACCCCCCCCCTTCAAGTGCCAGTATACAACCTGCCTTTTTCGTTTTCGGCTTTCCAGTTCAAGGCGTGGGAACTTTCCTTTGAGTTATAGGAAGGAGAAGGGACCAGATTACGGAGCTTCCTACAGGTCACCTTAGTTCACTTTTTAACACCTTTTGCTCGGTCTTGGCGTCGGGCGTTTTAGTATCCCATATGGCATTTCATTGACCCCAGTAAAGACCTACAAAACAACAAACTAAAGACCCTCATTTCCCCGCGCACCCTCCCTCCCTCCTCAGTGTCACCCTGCCAACCCATGGTTTTTTCAAGTCGGTAAGTTTCTTTGGAAAAGTCTATCCTGGCTTTGTCTTCGCGATCATAGTGCTTGACCTTCGCCCTATAACTTCCCTTGTAAAGCATCGCTATGATTCTTGTTACTCTGCCTGTAACCCTCCTAACGACAACGCTCGTGGCCCCTTCCTCCAGAAATACTGTGACATCCCTCAGGCCCCCCCTTTCTTTTTCATGCATTTAGAAAAGCATGCGTCGATCCTCTATCTTTCCCCGGAAGGGCTTCTCTCAGTTTACCAGTTTCCCAAATTCCCGGTCCTTCCAAAATCCTCTGCCTTGCTAGACAGTCCCTAAAGAGGCGGACCCCGCCCAGCACCTAATTACGGCGTGCCAATTTACAGTCCAGCATTATGGTTCTTTTTTCCCCTTGATTAGGATCGCTCCCCTTTCCGCCCTTTCACGCCATATCGAATCTACACTTGGTTATCTTTTACGTAGAGGTCCCCGAGGAAACCTGCCAAAGCAATCTCGATAAAAAATTTTAAAGTCTTAGTGATGTGCGTACTGTCGGGCGCTTGGAGGAAGTCTCTCTTTACTCCTAGGGCGACTCAGATGCCCCCTCCCCATCTGCGCGCGCTCTCCCCCGGTACCGGCTGGTGGTGCTTTTGTTTCTATGTATCGCTCAAAAATTTGTTCCGTTCCAGTTTCTTGACCCTCCGTGGTCGTTTCTGGATGCCGGCTTTTAATTTTGCGAAGCCGATGGGCAGTCTCCCAGTGTATAGCCTCTCCTCCCATATGGTATATTTTTCTGATTCTCTTTACCCATTCCTCTTTTCCCTTACTTCCCTTTGTTTTTCTCTGATGTGTTTTTTGCTTTTCCAACCCTACCCCCCCCCCCCTCCCAATACTATTGCTTATTGCTTACCGTCTCTGCCCCCTCGGAGTCACAAGGGGCCCGGAGAACCCTTAAATGCCCCCCCCCCCCCTGACTGTCCCCAGCCACCTCTCCTTAAGCCGGAACAATTTGCGCTCTCCGTAATGTCACATCCACACAACTCCCATTTTCCTTTTACCCTTCTTTTGGCGTTTCGGTCCTACAGTGGTTCTTCCTTAAGGCTCGCACCGGTCTCTATCTTCTCTTCCCCAGCCGCAGGTCTCGCCATTGGACATCCTCTACGGTGACCCGTTTCTCCGCTCTTTTCTTGTCGTTGGTTTCTCGGGCGCTTCGTTTTCCTTCAGTCTCCCCATTTTTAACCTCTGTCGCCTTGAGTATGCTTCGTCCTCAGGACAGCCGGCGAGAACCGCCTTCCCTTTATGACGGGATGGTCTTTATCACTCCCTTTTTACGTTGTTGCTTTGCTGTGCACCCCCCAATTTCGTAGCATCGCTCCCTATCAGATTCCTTTATTTTTTGCCTTTTTTCCCTTTTCGGATCTACAGTTGTCTGTCCTTTTTTAGAGCGGTTCAATAAGACCCATTTCTTTTCCCACTAGTGCATTTTAATCCAAAGTCCCTTGCCAGATGCAGGTTTTTCACATCGGTTAACATTTTTCCCCGGCCCCCTCCCCCTCCCAGGTGCTTTTCTCTTTTCCGTTTAAATCTCAGTCTGAGCTGACTGATCCCCCAATTTTTTCGGGCGAAGTCAGCCCTTTTCATCTTCGAGACGCGAGTCCCCCCCATCATCAGTTAAGACGCCATCCTCCCCTCGTGCAAAGCCCCAGATTCCCCCCCCTCATTTTGATGCCGAGCGTCTCGTCGAATATATTCTTTTGATTGCCCCTCCTGCTGGTTATCGTGCGAAGAGCAGAATGTCCCCCTCTTTGCAATCGACTTTTACACCCCATTTCTCCCCTGCCCTGCAACAACCTGCTTCCTTTTTAATTTCATGGTTGAAATCTGACCGTCTTCGAAGAAGTTCCGCTTGATTCCTGAAAGCACGCTTCCCCCCCCCCCGACCTAACGCCGTTTTTCCCCCCTTTGTTGCTAGAGACCTCTTGTGGTCCAACATACGCAATTAACAGATTGCTCTGGCCTTATTTTTCATTCATTCGCGCCCCCCGAAAGAGAGCAAGGTTTTCACGACAGCATTGCCCCAAAACCAAAGCTAGTGGAAGCCCCCCGTCCCAACTAACGTTTCAACTCCTGAAACGTTCCCCTTTTCACGGTCTACTTTCCACACGGCCTTTTCAAACCTCTATCCCCCTTCTTGTTGCCTCCGCTCAGTCCCCCCCGCGTTTTTAAGACCCCCCCCTCAGCTGAAGTTATTTACCTTCCCCCCCCATGGAGACCTGAGAAAGGACTGCAGAAGCTGTACTTCCTAGAGGGTTAGGTGGTCGGAACGTAGGGCTAGTCTATAGGCACAAAAAAGTTTATCTTCGGGTGGCAGTTTGACACTCCCCCCTAACCCGCAGCATCGCCCAACCCACTCCTTTACCTTTGCGAGACAACCTTGTTCTGCCGCCGGACTGAATTGCAAGAGGCCCACAATCTTTTTTCCCAAGGCCCCCTTTGAATCAACCCTTTGAGTGAGAAGGTGTAACGGTCCCGTACTCGGATTTCTCTTAGAAAAAGAGGGGAGCATCTTTCCGCTTGAGGCTGTTCACCAGTCACTTTCCCCGGAGACACCAAGCCGGGTCGAACGCCTGCATAGTTTTTCCTGTTCCCTATGGTTTCCGCACCCCCAGTCGAGTTTTCGCCCACGACAGCCTCGGCCCCCTTATTTCTTTAATCCCCTTTCATTATTTTTTTCCTCCCGGCACTACTTCCGTTCCGTTCTTTCCGTAACGCGCTTTCTTTTTCTAGGGTTGGCGTCGTGAACACCAGTACCCCCCCCAACCGCCCTATCTCTTTTTTTCCTTCCCGGTCCGTATCTGCTTTTCTGTTCGTCTCCTTTTTCGTCGTCCACCCACGCCGTCCCCTCAAAAACCGGTTAAAGGTTCGACCGCATCCAAGTCTATTGCTTACTCCCCTGACACCCTTTTGCCGCCCGCTTCTAGAAAGAAGTCGCCCCTCCTTCTTTGTTTCCTCCCTAGTCACTTGGACCCTGGGAAAGAATTTTCTTTTTCCTCCGTATCACGTCGATGCTCCCGTTTTCTCTTTCACAGATCAGTTTTCCAAGGATTTACGAGCTTTCCCGTGCGTGGATTTTGTCCTTCCACGGACAGACTCCGTTCCCCTTTCCCGCTTTCGCGGCCTCATTTTTTTCAATTTCTTGTGTGGATGTCCAAATTCAAGGAGCTTCCCGAACCCCTTTCTCACCACACCCTTGCACTGGATACGATCACGACTGAAGGGATTACATTTTTTCCGTACCCGCCCTTTCGGTAATTCTGCCTCCCACCTTCCCACCCCCCCTCGCCACCGCGCTCCCCCCCGAACCCGCCGTCATCCTGCACAAGGTCCAGCTTTTTTGCGCGGCTTTACCTCAACACCGCTTGTATGATCGTCGCAGTCTGAGGCCTGAGGACCTAAGTCCGTTTAAGGGTGCGTTATTATTAGCTTCTTTTCGACTGTATATCTCTTCCTCCCTTTGGACGACCTCCAAGTATTTTCAAGCAGTAAAAGGTCCTTATCCTTCAATACGCACCTTAAACTTTGCATCCCAGGCCTCGCTTCCTACTCCAGCCGACGTGTTCCCTCGCTGGCCTTTCTGAAACCCTTTGCGTCGGGTGGTTAGAGGGATTCCGGGCGAGCAGTTAATGGGCGCCGATATCTCTCAGAGAAGGCGTTCTTTCAAGCCCCCCTATCCCGTACGGCCCATTTGTTCATTCTCCCGGTGCAGGTCTTCGGACCTTTCTTTCGAGACGCTGTCTTGTCAAGGTAAACATCCCCTCTCTGAGGCTCTCCTGGTGACAGGTCCCTAGTCCTTTTTTCCGCCCTTGTTTCCCTTCCCCCTCTCCCCCCAGACTTTAATTCTTTACCTGAGCTTCGCCCGGCGTCAGCCGGATACAATTGCAACTTCGAAAGAATGTCGCGTTTCCCGCCTTTCTGCTATTTATGGGCCCGAAGCTTCTGTCTAGAGGCCGTTTTTCCTTCGTTCGACTTTCTCCCAGTAAGATTTGTCCCTTTTTGAGTTCGGCGTTTCGCCATATACTCGAAACGCTATTCAACCAGAAGCTGCCCGGTCCGGTTCTGAAACAACGCTCGGGGTGTTTGTATTTGAGTCTCTCCCCCCCTGATCCACCTCTTCGTACGTCCCCCCCGAAATATTCGGTCCAAGTTTGAACCTTAACGAAATACTGGAGGACATCCTTAGATAAGCGTGTCCCTTTTTCGTGATGGTGGAGGACCACATCCGCCTTCCTTTGGTCGGCACCATAGGAATTCGTAAACCGCGGCGGTTGCTTGTGGTTATGGTCTTTGACGGGTCATTTGGTCAGGTTCCCTCCTGTGTAAGTGACAACCTGAGCCTGTTACCTCGCTCTCACGAATTTTTTTAATTTTTTTACTATGTGTGCATCTTCCCTCTAAATGGCACCTCTTCCCCTTTTTCTGTCCACCCGATTTGTGGATTTACTTCTCACTTGCCCGGCTTTCCCTCAAATTTTCTCTTCAGTTTCCTTCATGGTGACCCACATGCGGTTTGTCCCTGTTTGACTGGATGGGGATTCATGCCCGTGTACGTTCCTCCCGCTCAAGATCACCATAGGGGACTTCCACCTGCTTGAGTCCTTCTTCGTTGGAGAATGTTGGCTGAACTCCCTGCATCTTTTGTTAAACGTTTCTTTCTCTCGCGACCCAACTAGCTTTTTTGCCCCCGGATCTTTTTTTTCACATTCCGTTTGGGGTTAATTAGTGTTTCCCCCCCCCCACACCAGAAGCCGTGTCATGAAGTAGTGCCTATTTCTTGGTCTTCTCCGTCCTTCATCGTAAATCGTCTTCGAAACCAGACCGTTTGGCTATGTAGGGTTCGAAATTAAGCAGATTTTGCCCCCCTCAGGCAATCGCGAAATTTCACCGTTTGCAGGGTCGACCCTCAATTTTGCTTTTGCGATACACCTATGTTCACGCACAAACCCAAACCAACGTTTGTATTTTGCTAGTTGCTTTTCACCGCCTGTACCACATCGTTTTCCTTCCCCTCTCAACAACGGACCTGATTCGACTGGCCTTCCGATTTTCTGGTTGAAAGCCTACGTATCATGTCCAGGATACTTACCCCATCTCACTGTCTCTTGGTTCCTCGAGGGGGCCTTCTTTGATACGGTCAGAGCATCTACTGCCTAGTGTATCACAAACAGGAGAACCCCACATCCTTGAAGGAAGACTTCTGCTTCCTATGTCTCCTGCGTTCGTTGACTAGCCATGTCGTGATTTGTCTCCCACATCCAGTTTGCAATGACTGCGTACCTTTCCGCCCTGATTACCACGTCCATTTTTGTACGCCCTGATTCTAATTTACCCTGTCGACGTCGTTTCTGCCAGATCCCGGCCTCCCCGCGCACCCACCTTCTCTGCATGTTTGCAGACAAATGTTTGATTCAGCCGATAGGCTGTTTTTTAGACTTCTGTCTCCCCTGCGTTCTGGTTTCCAGGTTTAGCGTGTCTCTGCCTGGGCACGTGGTTTGCTGCTTTCCAGCCATAATCTCAACACTATTTGTCTCCGAGCCCACTTAGTTACCAATCCGTTTTTTTTTCCCATCCCCTACCTTCGCCTGAGTCCGCCAGACGCCCCCTGCAACGATAAATCCCCCCCCCACACCACCCCTCGGACTCATTGCCTCTGCCCAGACCCCATTTCATTGACAGTTATGTACGTTTTTTTTCGTGTGCAACAGGTACACGGTCGCAGATACAGGAACGGGCAATCCCGATTGGTTGGACGGCCAAGAGGTTTATACTCACGATTGTCATACCGTATTTGTGCGGCGAGTGGCACCCTCGCCCGGTTGGAATATTCCCATACCGGCGTCCATTTCTTCCATCTCGTCATGGCCGTAAATCCGTTGGGCCAACCTCTGGCTGGGAGGTCTGATTGGGTACGTTTTCCTAAGGAGTCATGGTGTCCTTTTTCACCTACCGTGGACCCCTGGGAGTTCGCCGGCTACCGAGATTGGTTGTTTGTCGGACTAAGCCCATACACCCAACTCAGGGTCCTTTTTTCGCCTTAGTCTGATTTCCCTCAGCACATTTTGTGTCAAATTTGATGGCAGTGGTTTAAAGCCGTTGTTTGACTGATTCGCCAGGGCCGGCCACCAGGCATTTTGTTCCCCCCCGATTGGCTTCGCCCTACCCAATGACTTTTTTCGCATTTTCCGTCCCTTTTCCTATTCGAGAAGTCAACCTCCCTAGTGTTATTGCCTGTCCGAATAGGCCCTGCGGTTATCGTGGCCTCCGCTCCCTTTAAGTCCGAGACTCCCTCACTCAATGTTGACACCTCCATTCTTTTTACACACGACCTTCGAGCCCGCCCCCCACTCCACTCGTTTCATTTCGCTTCTGATGGGTTTTTGTCGATGTTCGTGGCGACCGTCTTCCGTCCCTTTAGCTTCTTTGTGCACCCTGTCCGACGATATAATCTTGGAAGTCTCTTCGTTTCCGGGATATATACGCGTTGACATGCCGCTGTCCCAGGCCTGTCTAGGCATGGGAGCGTTTTCATCGCCTGCCATGTTGCTTCTCTGTTCATTCACGGGGATGCTTGTTTGCGACCCCCTTTTGATCTGACCCCATACGTATATTTTTGTGTCCCCCCGGCCGAGCCCTGCTTGCCAACAATGGGAGGCCTTTTTTTACTTCCAGTCTCCCACCAGAGCTCTCCTTTCTTCGTGCTTCGGATGTTCTCAATTGTCTTATTCCAAGACAGTTGTGTACCGCCCTGTTCAGCCATGTCCGAGGGACCTTGTACACCTCTCGCTCGCATTGTCATGCGCTTCGCCGATGCATACTTTCCTTCATTTCCCTTGAAAATGTACGCCTTCTTCCATCATTTTTATGCCATTCCCCCACAATGGTATAGTTTTTTTTCCCCTGTGGATTATTCCGTCTCTATAAAC